>WNGB01000284.1_pt1 | contig 150367 bp, 145 predicted proteins | sample 5400681 | NCBI WGS metagenome assembly WNGB01 (sample SAMN13153367, study PRJNA577476) | soil metagenome | isolation source: 115 cm soil or saprolite under grassland replicate 2 | place: USA:California | collected 2016-06-15
GGGGAGGAGCACGCCCGGGAAGAACGGGTTCGGGATCTCGAAACCCCAGGCGCGGATCTCCCAGCCCGGGAACAGTCGCAACGCGCCCTCGAGCCACCCGACGTACCAGTCGGGCTGCGAGCCCGCGCTCACCGCCGCGGGGTCGAACGGTCCGTACAACCACACGGGATTGATCTGCGCGAGGCCACCGAGCGCGGCGAGCACTGCGAACACGAGGAAGAACAGGCCGAGCGTCTTCGCCGTGAACGTCGGCCACAGTCGGGTGCCGATCACGTTGCGCTCGGTGCGTCCGGGGCCGGCCCACTGCGCGTGCTTCTGGCGGACGAGGATCGCCAGGTGGACGGTCAGCAGCACGCCGATCGCCACCGGGATGATCAGCACGTGTATCACGAAGAGCCGCGAGATGATCTCCTTCGTCGGGAACTCGCCGCCGAAGATCAAGAACGCGAGCCACTCGCCGACGAGCGGGATCGAGAGCACGATCGAGTAGGCGATGCGGAGCCCCGTGCCCGAGAGCAGGTCGTCGGGGAGTGAGTAGCCGGTGAAGCCGTTCCCGATAGCCAGCACCAGCAGTGTGAGCCCGACGATCCAGTTGATCTCGCGCGGCTTGCGGAACGCGCCCGTGAAGAAGATCCGCATGAGGTGCGCGACGACCGCGCCGATGAACACGAGCGCGGCCCAGTGGTGGATCTGTCGCATTACCAGGCCGGCGCGTACGTCGAACGTGATCCGCAGTGTCGAGCGGTACGCCTCGGACATGTGGACGCCACGCAGCGGTTTGTAGGTCCCGTGATACACGACCTCGCGCGAGTCGGGGACGAAGAAGAACGTCAGGTACACCCCGGTGAGCACGAGGATCACGAACGCGTACATCGCGATCTCGCCGAGCATGAACGACCAGTGGTCGGGGAACACCTTGCCGAGCGCTTTGCGCGCGAAGCGGGCCGACCCGAGTCGCTCGTCGATGAAGCGGGCGAGCCGCCGGACGATCATCGGCCGCGGTCCCAGAAGCCCGGCCCGACCGGCTCGTCGTAGTCGTCCTGCGCCCGGAGGTACCCCTCGTCGTCGACGCTCAAGGGGAGCTGCGGCAGCGGGCGAGCCGCCGGGCCGAAGATCGGCTTTGCCGCGTGCAGGACGTCGAACGTCGACTGGTGGCACGGACAGAGCAGCCGCTTGATCGTGTGCTGGTAGAGCCCGACCGGGCACCCGGCGTGCGTGCACACCTTCGAGTACGCGACGTAGCCGTGCGGAGCCCAGTGCTCGCGTCCCCGCTTGGTCGTGATGGGATCGCGCGACGCGCGGATGAGGAGCGTCTGGGAGTCGGCGGCGTCGCGATGACCCTCGGGAAAGACGGTGATCACGCCGCCGACCTCGAGGGCGTCGATGTGCACGGGCTTGTCCTGCTCGTTCACGAGACGACTTCCCTTGCGCCACTTCGTGTGCTTCAGCTTGCTGCCCGGATCGGGGCCGAGGGACGCGATCGGGAACAGCGCGGCGACGCCGAGCGCGCCGATGGCCGCCCCGAGCATCCGCAAGAGGAACCGCCTTCGCGCCAGCGGCTCGCCAGGCGCTTGGAACGCCTCGAAGTCGGCGGCGAAGGCCTGTTGCTCCTCTGGTGTCGACGCGAGCGGCTCGCGCTCTTCGACGTCGGGTCCCTGGGGAAGCAAGTGGCGGCCACCGACGACGAACGCGTAGCCGAGCCCGCCCAGGGCGAGCGCGAGCAGCACGCCCTCGACCTGGCTCTGCCCACCCGCGACGTAGGTGATCGCGAGACCGAGGGCGGAGATGGTCGTGATCGCCAGGCCTGCCGCGACACGTCGCGTCGCTCGGGTCTCGCGTGACGCGCTCATGCGCCCCGCTCGATCCAGCGCGCGACGAACATCAGCACGCCGAGCCCGACCACGAGCGCGACGAGGCCCTCGGGGATCGGCCCGATGCGCCCGAGCGAGAACCCGCCCGGGTCCTCGGGATGCCGGAGGTAGCGCACGTACCGGACGATGTCGTCGACTTGGTGACGGCCGAACGTGTCGGGGCCGAACACCGGCATCTGGCTCGGGCCGGTCCGGATCGCCTCCGCGATCTGCACCGATGTCGCGTCGTAGAGATCGGGCGCGTCGCGCCCGTAGCTCAGCGCGCCGCCGGCACCTGCCGAGCTGTGGCACGCCGCGCAGTTCAGGCGGTAGAGCGTGCCGCCTTCGGCCAGGTCACCCGCGGCCGGATCGACGCGTGGGATGGGCGGACCCCCGTCGAGCGACGCCACGTATGCAACGAGCGCGTCGATCTCCTTCGGGCCGAACGCGGGTGGCTTCCGAACCGCTTGCGCGGACGGATCGGTCAGCGGCATACGGCCGGTCGTGAGCATGAAGTCGGCCGATGCGGCGCCCACGCCGATCAGCTTCGGTCCCTGATTCGTGCCTTCCCCGTTGACCCCGTGACACGACGCGCACGAGGTCAGGTACAGCTGGCGACCGAGCGCGACCTGGTCGGAGCCACGCCGGGGTGGCGTGCCGGCACCCGCCTGCACCGTGGAGAGCACCGCGAACGCGATCACGGCGAGCGCCGGCGCGGCGAGCAGCACAGTCGGCACCCGGCGCGACATCTACCGCAGCACGAAGATCGTGAGGAAGAGGGCCACCCAGACCACGTCCACGAAGTGCCAGTAGTACGCAACTGCCTCGACGCCCGCGGTGCGCCGCTCGCGCGACGCGGCGCCACCGACAACCGCGGTCGCGACGACCAGCAGTACGAGCCCGGCCAGCACGTGCAGCCCGTGGAACCCGGTCATCGTGTAGTACACCGAGCCGTACGAGCTCGACGACACGCCGAAGTCGAGTACGAAGAACTCGCGTACCTGATTGGCGAGGAAGAGCCCGCCGAGCGCCAGCGTGACGATCAGCCAGCGTTGCGTCGCGAGCCGTTCGCCGCGGTGCAGCGCCTGGGTCGCGAGGTGCATCGTGCCGCTCGACGCGATCAGCACGGTCGTTGCGATCGCCGACGTTGCCGTCTCGAGCTGGACACCGTGGGGAGGCCAGACGCCGGCCTCGGAACGCAGCGTGAAGTAGGCGGCGAACAGGCCGCCGAAGAACATGACCTCGGACGCGAGCCACACGACGGCGCCGACCGTGAGCAGCGCGGGCTGGCGCGGGGCGTCGACGGCCGTGCGGCCTTCCACCGTCCCCTTCTAACACAGCGATCGGGCTCGCCCCGGCCCGTCGGACGCGAGCGGCCGGCGGTACCGTGAGCGGTCGTGGGTGTGTACGTCGCGCCGCCGGCGCCCGACGTGAGCGAGCTCCTCACGCGCTGGCAACTCGACCTGCTCCTCGTGCCGATCCTGTTCATCGCCGTTGCGTACGTCGTCGGTGTGCGCAGGCTGGCGGAGCGCGGCCGGGCCTGGCCCCGCCGGCGCACTGCATCGTTCCTCGGCGGCCTCGCGGTCATCGTGATCGCGACCGAGTCCGGGTTGGCGGCGTACGACCGCGTGCTGTTCAGCATGCACGTCGTGCAGCACCTGCTCCTCGGCCTGGTCGCGCCGCTGCTGCTCGTGCTCGGCGCGCCCGTCACGCTCGCGCTCCAGGCCGGCAGCCGAGCGTGCCAGACGCACCTCCTGAGGGTGCTGCACAGCCGTCCCGTGACCCTGCTCACGCATCCGGTCACCGCGTGGTTCCTCTTCGGCGGGACGATGGTAGCGCTGTACTTCAGCGGGCTGTACGAGCTCTCGCTCCGCAACGAGTGGGTGCACGCCGCCGTGCACCTCCACTTCGTCGTCGTCGGCTTCGTGTTCCTGAGCTACGTGGTCGGCATCGACCCAATCGTGCGTGCGCTGAGCTACGGCGCGCGCCTCCTGTTCGTGCTGATCGCGCTGCCTTTCCACGCCTTCGTCGGCGTCGCGCTCCTCGGGACGGACCATCTGCTCGCGGCGGGCTGGTACCACCAGGTCGTCCGCAGCTGGGGGTCGAGCCCACTCGCCGACCAGCGAACCGGGGCGGGGATCCTCTGGGCGTTCGGCGAGCTGTTCGGACTCGTCGCCGCGATCGTCGTCGTCGCGCAATGGATGCGCCACGAGGAGCGTGCCGCCGCGCGCCACGACCGGCTCCTCACGTCGAACACGGCTGGGTCGGAGATAGCGGGAACCCACGGGTAGATTGCGCTCATGGAGATCCGCATCGGCGTTGTGCACACGCCCAAGGAGCTCGAGCTCGAGGTCGACGGCAAGCCGGACGACGTCGCAAAGGTGTTCGACGACGCGTTGAAAGAGGACGACGCGTTGGTGTGGCTCACCGACGTCAAGGGTCGACGGGTCGGCGTGCCGGCAGAACGGCTCGCGTACGTCGAGATCGAGTCCGACCACGACACGAAGCAGGTCGGGTTCGGCCCTGCCTGACCTGGCTGTGGGCGACCCGGCCTTGGAGCGCGCCACCTTCCTCGACCGCCGGCTGCTCCTGTTCACCGGCAAGGGCGGCGTTGGCAAGAGCACCGTCACCGCGGCGACCGCGTTGCTCGCCGCCGAGCAGGGCAAACGTGTCCTGCTCGTCGAGGTCGACGCCAAGGGGAACCTGACCGCGCTCTTCGAACGGCCGCCGGTCGGCTTCGAGCCCCAAGAGGTGTACCCCGGCGTGTGCGCGATGCAGATGCGCACCGAGGCTTCGCTACGCGAGTACCTCAAGCTCAACCTGAAGATCCCCGTGTTCGGGCGCATCGGCCCGCTCGCGAACGTGCTCGAGTTCGTCGCGACCGCTGCACCCGGCGTGAAGGAGATCCTCACGATCGGGAAGGTCTGCTGGGAGGTGCGCGAATCGATCGACGGACGTGCCGACTGGGACCTCGTCGTCGTCGATGCAGCGCCGACCGGCCACATCCTCGCCCAGCTCGATTCGCCGCGCGCGATCCAGGAGCTCGTGCAGGTCGGACCGGTGCGCGCGCAGACCGAGTGGATGTGCGAGCTGCTCTCGGATCCCGCGCTCACCACGCTGAACGTGGTCACCGCGCCGGAGGAAATGCCGGTCAACGAGACGATCGAGCTCGTCGACCGCGCTCGACGCGAGATCCGCGTCCCCCTCGGAACCGTCATCGTGAACCGCGTCCTGCCCGAGCCGTTCACCCGCGCTGACGAGCCGGTCTTCGACTCGCTTCGGGAGCCGCCGGCACTCGAGGTCCTCGAGCACTACGCGGGAGCCTCGGTCACCGCCGTCCTCGACGCCGCGAGCCTCGCCGTCTCGCTCCGGCGATCACGCGCCACGCACCTCGCGCGTTTGCGCGAGTCGGTCGACCTCCCGCTGCTCTACCTCCCGTACCTCTTCGTCCGAGACCACGGCCTGCGCGTCACACGCATGGTCGCCGAGCACTTGCAACAGGAGCTCGGGTTGTGACTCCCAGCCGCGAGGCGAGGGCGACGAGCCTCGAGGCGCTGCTCGCGACGCGCGAGATCGTCGTGTTCTGCGGGTCGGGCGGCGTCGGCAAGACGTCGACCGCCGCGGCGGCCGCCCTCGGTGCAGCGGTCCGGCTCGGCGGCAAGGTGCTCGTGCTCACGATCGATCCCGCGCGCCGCCTCGCCGACGCGCTCGGCCTCGAGGGCCTCGGCAACATCGAGCGCCGCGTCCCCGACGACGTCTTGCGCGCCGCGGGGCTCGAGCCACGCGGCGAGCTCTACGCGGCGATGCTCGATACGAAGCGCTCGTGGGACGACCTCGTGCTGCGTCACGCACCCAACGAGGAGACGGCGTACCGGATCCTCGAGAACAGCCTCTACCACAACATCACCGGTCGTTTCGTGCAGAGCCACGACTACATCGCCATGGAGCGGCTCTTCGACTATCACGCAACCGGCACCTACGACCTCATCGTCGTCGACACGCCGCCGACGCGGAACGCGATCGACTTTCTCGAGGCGCCCGCACGCATGGCCGAGTTCTTCGGCGGTCGGCTGCTGCGCTGGCTCACGATGCCGTACCGCATCGGCGGGAAACGCGGGGCACGCGTCGTGAACTTCGCGAGCCGGCCCTTCTACCAGATGGCCGATCGCATCCTCGGGAGCCAGTTCCTCCAGGACATCGCCGAGTTCTTTCTCAACTTCCAGAGCATGTACGACGGCTTTGTCGCGCGCGCGCAAGCGGTCGAGCTGCTACTGCGCGACCGCCGCACGTCGTTCGTGGTCGTGACGACGCTCGAGGGGGCACCCCTGCGCGAGGCGCGCTACTTCTGCGAGCAGCTCACGGTCCGCGACTTCCACCTCGGCGCGCTCGTCTTGAACAAGACGCTGCCCCCGTACCTCCGATCTCCCGACGCGGCCCGGTCGGCTGGTGTGCTGCGCGAGCGCTGTGACGCGATCGCGTCGGACCTCTCGAAGGTAGGCGTCGACGCGCTCGTCGACACTGCGGCCACTGCACGGGTGCTCCGCACCGTCGGTGAGTCGTTCCGTGGTTACGCGGTCGTTGCCACCCGCGAGGCCGAGCTGCGCGAGGAGCTGGCCCGGCTGCCCGACGCGGTGGCGGTGGTCCCCGCCCTCGAAGACGACGTGCACGACGTGGGCGGGCTGGCGTGCATCGCCGACCACCTCCTCGACTGAGGGCTTCCTCGTCGACTGAAGGCTTCGTCGAGGAACGTCGCATCCTCCTCAGTCGCATCCTCTCTACCATCGTCACGTGGCCATCCCACTCTTCGAGCTCGCGCGGACCAACACCGGCCTGCGCGGGGGCGCGCTGCACCACGCACAACGGCTGGTCGCGTCGTGGCAGCCGCTCGCGGATCTCTGCTTCTCCGACCTGATCTTCATGGCTCCGGTCGAGGGGGAGGAGGGCCACCGCTTCGTCGTGCTCGCGCAGGTCCGGCCCCACACCGGTCAGACGCTCTATCCGGGCGACCTCGTCGGCACCGTGGTGCACGAGGTCGAGCGGCCGCTCGTCTCTCGGGCCTGGCGCCGCGGCGAGATCGTCGGTGGGGACACCGCGGTGTTGGGCGGGAAGGAGCGGGCACGCGTCCAGTGCACCCCGCTTCGCTACCGCGAGGGCAGCATCGGCGTAGTCACTCGGGAGACTGCGACGACGTCCGGCCGCCGTCCCGGCGAGCTCGAGCGCCATTACGTCGGCGTGTTCGAACGGTTCGCCCGCATGATGAGCGAGGGCACGTTCCCGTTCCCTCGTGACGAGGTCGAGATCGAGGAGGCACCTCGGGTTGCCGACGGCCTGATCGTGCTCGACGAGGACTTCAAGATGCGCTTCGCGAGCCCGAACGCGGTCAGCACCCTGCACCGCATGGGCATCCACGCGTACACCGAGGGTCTCGAGCTCGCCGAGGTCGGTCTCGACCAGGTCGCGGTCGAGGGCGCATTTCGCATGCGGCTCCCGGTCAGCGAGGAGATCGAGCGCGGCGAGATCTCGGTGCTGCTCCAGGCGATTCCGCTCCTGGAAGGTGGCCGAGCGACGGGCGCGGTCGTGCTGCTGCGCGACGTCACCGACCTGCGACGCCGTGACCGCATCCTGATGTCGAAGGACGCGACCATCCGCGAGATCCATCACCGAGTGAAGAACAACCTCCAGACGATCGCGGCGCTGTTGCGGCTCCAGGGACGCCGCTTGGAGTCACCGGAGGCCCAAGAGGCGATCGAGGAGTCGGAGCGGCGCATCCGCTCGATCGCGATCGTGCACGAGATGCTGTCGCGCGACCTGGGGGACGTCGTGTCCTTCGACGACATCGTCCGACAGCTCGTGCGAGTCGTCGAGGAGACCGTGTCGACGCCGGAGCTGCGACTGAAGTTCGAGGTCGAAGGTGATGCAGGTGAGCTGCCCGGCGAGGTGGCTACGCCACTCGCGGTCGTGCTCAACGAGCTCATGCAGAACGCCGTCGATCATGCCTTTCCGCGTCGCGACGACGAAGCGGGCCAGGGCAAGGTGCGTGTCGCAGTGCGTCGTGAGTCGGACGAGCTCGTCGTCGACGTGATCGACGACGGCGTGGGATTGCCGGCCGGCTTCTCACTCGACCGTTCGCGCGGTCTCGGCCTGTCGATCGTCTACGCGCTCGTCACGGGCGAGCTCGGCGGGTCGATCGAGATGCGCGAAGACCACGGGACCCACGTGCAGCTGCGGGTACCGTTCCGCGAGGTGGAGCTGACCGAGCTGTAGCCCCGTTACCCCGCCAGTCACGCCGCGTCGAGGCGCACTTCGTCGAGCAGCGGCATCGCTCCCCACTTTGACCCGTCTGACTCGTCGAATCCCGCCTGCCAGGGGAACAGGCCGTGGCGGTCTGCCCACATGCACTGCAGTGCCTCGACCGGCCCCGTTGACCGCCGGAGTGACCCGTAGTAGTCGACCGCCCAGAGGACGACGTCCGTCCGCCGCACGACCTCGGCCGGGACCGGCAGGTACCGGATCGGTGCGCCGGCGAGCTCGCGTGCCTGCCGCCCGACGGGGAGTCGTTCGCCGTGGTGCACGATGCGGTGACCGATCCAGTTCAGGAACCGAGCGGTGCTCTCCTCGTCGGCTCCGTAGAGCACCAGCTCGGGATGGCCGACCTCGGTCAAGCCGATCGTGTACGCCCACGGCGCGGATCGACCGTCGCTCAGGACGTAGGGGATGAAGAGCCCACCGCGCTCGATCGCCGCGTCGATCCGGAAGAGCCGTTGGCCGTGGGCCATCGACGCGTACTCGCAGCGCGGATGGTGTGGACACTTCGTGCGGTGGGCTCGGCTCATGCTGCAACTCCCTGTGCGGGTCCGGTCGCAGGCGCGCGGGCGCCATGGACGTATCCGGTGGGGGAAGTGAATGTCAGGCCTGCCGGAGTCATCGGATCGCCGAGAACCGTCCAGCCGCCCTCGTGCACGAGGCTCCTCCGTCGTCGCCAACATACGCGTTTGATGGTAAAGGGGGGGGTGTGACAGCAACGCTGCAGATCCGCGCGGCACGGACGCACGAAGCCGACGCGCTGACATGGTTGGCGGTTCGCTCGAAGGCGCATTGGGGGTACGACGATGCGTTCCTCGATGCAAGCCTCCCGGACCTGACCGTCTCGTCGAAGCTCGCGGCATCCGGCTCGGTTCTCGTGGCCGACGCCGACGGGGACGTCGTCGGGTTCGCATCACTCGTCGGTGAGCTGCCCGAGCTCGCGCTCGCACATTGCTTCGTCGATCCCGCCTTTCTCCGATGCGGGATCGGCCGCCGACTGGTCGAGGCAGTGATCAAGGAGGCAAGGCGCCGCCGCGCCTCGTCGCTTCGCGTCGAGAGCGACCCGAATGCGGAAGGCTTCTACCGCGCGTTGGGCTTCGAGCGCGTCGGCGACGCCCCGTCGATCGCTGACACCAGCAGGAGGCTGCCGCTGCTGCGCTTGGCTCTCTGACGAATCAGCAGGCGGTGGCGCGCTGCTTCGCCAGCCACGCCTTGCGGAGCTTGCGTCGCTCCTCTTCGGTCGTTCCGCCCCAGATTCCGGCTTCCTGGTTGGTGGCGAGCGCGAACTCGAGGCACTCGTCGTTCACCTGACAGGCCGTGCAGATGCGGCGCGCCGTCTCGATCTGCTCGAGCGCAGGGCCGGTGCTCCCGATCGGGAAGAAGACGTCTGGATCGGAGTCGCGGCACGCAGACCGGGCACGCCAACGCTGCGCGTCCCAGTCGTGTGTCCGGATCCACGTGAGCGCCACAAGCCCTCCTTCACACGCCTCGCCGGCGTGTTCATCCCCGGATCACCCCTGGGCCCGGTGTCCGGTCTCCTCGTGCTCTCGCGGCTGCGGGCGCTGCCGGGGGGTCGCACCACGCGAGCCTCGGTCGTGTCCCCGGGGTCCCTGCCCTCGAGGCGGAAGCACTCTATTGGCGTGTGACCACCTTCACAAGGGCATTGACCTGCACTTTTGCGACCCGCCATCGTCGTTCTCCCCAGGCCGCCGCGCTCTCTAGGCTGCGGCGCCGTGCCGCCGTTGGTCCTCGCCCATCGGGGCGCGAGCCGCCGGGCCCCGGAGAACACCGTCGAGGCTTTCGCCGCGGCCGTCGCGCTCGGCGCCGACGGCGTGGAGCTCGACGTGCACCGGACGGCGGACGACGGACTGGTCGTACACCACGACGCCGTCGCCGCCGGCGTGGGGGTGCTGGCCGAATCGCGCGCGGCCGACATCCGGGCGACCCGGCCCGACATCCCGACGCTCGACGAGGCGCTCGACACGTGTGCAGGCCGGCTCGTCAACATCGAGATCAAGAACCTGCCCGGGGACGAGGACTTCGACCCCGGCGAGCGGGCTGCCGAGCTCGTCGCGGCGTCGGCCCAGAGGCGCGGGCACCACGACGACGTGCTCGTGTCGTCGTTCAACCTGCCGACGATCGACCACCTGCACGCGCTCGATGCGAGCCTGCCGACGGCGCTGCTCACGTTTCAGGGCTTCGACCCGCTCGAAGCGCTGCACGTGGTGGACGAGCGTGGCCACGCAGCGCTGCATCCCTTCGTCGGGTCGCTCGCGGGCGCGGCGGCCGCCGCGGTGACCGATCGAGCACGCGAGCTCGGTATCCGTGTGAACGTGTGGACGGTCAACGACGAAGCGGAGATGCGGCGGCTCGCCGACGCGGGCATCGACGGCATCGTCACCGACGTACCCGACCTCGCGCTGCGCGCCCTCAGGGCATGACCACCGTGAGCGCATCGGGCTCGTAGCCGATGTCGACACGCTCGGTCTCGCCGAGGTAGTCCCCGTCGACCTGCCACGGGAAGGGCTCGTGATTGGCGATCAGCGTGAGCGTGTCGAGGTCGGCGCGCTGCTCGACATCGGCGAGTCGCTCGATCCTGCGGCCGCGCGTCATCGCCGAGAGCGCCGCCGGCAGCAGCGTGTTCATCTCGAGTCGGCGGAACATCGTGAGCGCGAGCGCCCGGTCGAGGCCGGCGGCCCGCGTCACCATCAACGGCCGAGGACCGAAGAACGCGTACGGCGCGCTGTTCGACACGATGGCGAAGTACCCGTCGCCGACCGCCTCGCCACAGGCCTCCACGCGAAACGGCGATCGAGTGCGGTCGAAGCCGCGGAAGAACGTGGTGAAAGCAGCGACCGCGAACGTCGGGTGGGCGAACGAGCGCTTGAGCCACGCGTGGCGTTCCACCTGCTCGATCACCCGCGCGTCGAATCCGGCACCGAGGTGGAAGAGAAACCGGCGGCCGTTGCCGGCGCCGATCCCGATGCGCCGGAACGACCGCCGCCGCAGCGCGCGTACGAGCTGGTCGGTCGCCTTGTACAGGTCGTTCTCGAAGCCGATGGTCCGGGCGAAGACGTTGGTCGACCCGCCCGGGAGCGGCGCCAGCGCTGTGCCCGTGCCCGCGAGCCCGTCGGCCGCCTCGTTCAGCGTGCCGTCGCCCGCGAGCACGACCACCGCGTCCATGCCTTCGCGTGCGGCAGCGCGCGCCAATCGCGTCGCGTGCCCGCGCCGGAAGGTCTCGGCGACCTCGAGGCGATGCTGATCGCTCAGCACGTGCTCGATCTGCACCCGCCGCCGCGGCGTCATGGACGACGCGGTGGGATTCACGACCAGGAGCAGGTGCACGGCCGGGCAGGCTACCGGGCGCTGCCCCGTACGATGCCGTGGTGGCAACGAGCACGGTCGCGCTCGACGAGCTGACCGCGGAGATCGTGCAGTGCCGCGCCTGCCCGCGACTCGTCGAGTGGCGCGAGCAGGTCGCCCGTGAGAAGCGCGCTGCGTTCCGCGACGAGGCGTACTGGGGGAAGCCGGTTCCCGGCTTCGGGGACCCGCGCGCCCGTCTGCTGCTCGTCGGGCTGGCGCCGGCCGCGCACGGCGGCAACCGCACCGGCCGGATCTTCACCGGCGACCGTTCCGGCGACTGGCTCTTCGGCGCGCTGTATCGGGCGGGGTACGCGAACCAGCCCATCTCCGTACACGCAGGCGACGGTTTGCGCCTGCGCGACGCCTATGTCGCAGCAGCGGTGCGCTGCGCGCCGCCGGCCAACAAGCCCACGCCCGAAGAGCGCGACCGCTGCCTCCCGTATCTCGCGCGCGAGCTCGACCTGCTCACCCGCGTCCGTGTGATCGTCGTGCTCGGCGGTTTCGGATACGACGCGTTGTGGCGCGTGCTCGCCGCCACCGGTGTGGAGCTTCCGCGGCCCCGCCCTCGGTTCGCGCATGGGCTCGAGGTCCTCACACCGCGCGCCACGATCCTCGGTTGCTATCACCCGAGTCAGCAGAACACGTTCACGGGGCGGCTCACCGAGCCGATGCTCGACGAGCTGCTCGCCCGTGCCCGCGAGTTGAGCGCGGCCTGAACGTCAAACGATCGCGACGACCTCCACGATGCCGTACGCGAGCGCAACCGCGCCGAGCACGAGCCCCACGAGCGCGCGCATCGTGCGGTCCGACGATCTGATCGTCAGGTGCGCGCCGAAGCGGGCTCCGGGCACGACCCCCACACACAGCGGGAGCGCGAAGAGCCAGTCGATGTGGCCGAGCGCCAGGTGCGTGACCGTGCCGGGCACGGCGAACACGCCGACACATGCCAGCGACGTCGCGATCGCCTCCTTGAGTGGGAGGCGGATCCAGCCGGTGAACAGCGGCACCATCAGGATCCCCCCGCCGATCCCGAGCAACCCGCTCAGCCCGCCGGCGCTGACCCCGGTGATCGCGAGCCGCCACCAATCGGCTCTCGCCGGCATGCCCCGGCGCTCGATCTCGATGCCGGGTGCGGCGTCGGTCGCTCCCTCGGCGAGCACCGTTGCGGCGGGCTCGGGCTCGGGTACCGGTCGGCTCACGCGGTACGCGTTGAAGCCCACGAACGCAGCGGTGAGGATCATCAGTGGGTGCCCGTTGCCGGGCAGCACGGCGGTGAGCAGCGCGCCGGCGACCGTCGCGATGACCCCCGCGCCCGCCGTCCACGCGACGACGCGCCCGCGTACGAGGCCCTCACGCCGGTATCGCAGCGTCCCGCTCACCGCCGACGGAAGGATCGACGGCATCGTCGAGCCGACCGCGTCGAGTGGTGTCGCGCCCAGCACTCGGAGCGCCGGGGTAGAGACGACCGCGCCTCCGACGCCGAACATTCCCGAGAGGACCCCGGTGAAGACGCCGGCCATCGCTACGAGGACGATTGTCACGATGTCCGACACCACTTCACACGCTAGCCTTCGACTTCGTGGCAACCGATGCGTTGCTCCGCGGGACCTACCTGCCGCTGATCACGCCATTCGCCGCGGACGGCACTGTCGCGCTCGACGCGATTGAACGCCTCGCACATGAGTTCCTCGATGCAGGGGGGGCCGGCCTCGTGCCGCTCGGGACGACCGGCGAGTCACCGATGCTCGATGCGGACGAGAAGCGTGCGGTCATCGACCTGTGCTCCCGCGTGTGCGTCGAACGCGACATGCACCTGATCGTCGGCGCAGGAACCAACTCGACCGCTCACACCGTGCACGCAGTCGAGGCGCTCGACGGTGTCAAGGGCGTCACTGCGGCATTGGTGGTCGTGCCGTACTACGTGCGGCCGAGCCAAGCCGGGATCGTCGCTCACTTCCGCGAGGTCGCGCGGCGCAGCCCGGTGCCGCTCGTGCTCTACAACATTCCCGCGCGAACCGGGCGCCTGCTCGAGCCCGATGGGCTGCTCGAGCTCGCCCGCACCGACAACGTCATCGGCGTCAAGCAGGCGGTCGGCGGCATCGACGAAGGCACTCTGCGCGTGCTCGCCGAGGCACCGTCGTCGTTCGCACTGCTCGGCGGTGACGATCCGTTCCTCTTCCCACAGGTGCTCATGGGCGGAGCCGGCGCGATCTGCGCGTCCGCGCACGTCTGCACCGAGCGGTTCGTCGCCACGATCGAGTGCGGCCTGGCGGGCAAGGTCGACGAAGGGCGTGCGCACCACGAGGCGCTGTTGCCGGTGGTGCAGCGCTGCTTCGCCGAGCCGAATCCGGCTGTGTTCAAGGGCGTGCTGCACGCCCAGGGCAGGATCCCCACGCCCGATGTGCGGCTCCCGCTCGTGAATGCGACTGCGGCATCGGTCGATGCTGCGCTGCGGGCCGTGGAGGTCGCGTCCGGCTGAGACGAGGAAGCGGCGAGAGCTGACGGTGTCGTCCCGGCGACCGGCGGGTACGCGTGACGAGCGCCACGTTGCCAGCAGCCTGCTCGCGGCGTAGGTTACGAAACGCCCCCGTCTCGTAATATCGGAAAGGTGCTCCCGATGCGTCTCTCTGCCCGGGTCGCCGCGAAGGCCGAGGAACGCCGCTGGCTGATCCTGTTCGTCCTCTGCTTCAGCCTGCTCGTGATCGTCCTCGACAACTCGATCCTCAATGTCGCCCTGCCGACGATCGTCCGCGACCTCGACGCCTCGAACAGCCAGCTCCAGTGGATCGTCGACTCGTACACGCTGGTCTTCGCCGGGCTACTCCTCACCGCGGGAAGCCTGGGCGACCGCTTCGGTCGACGGCCGGCCCTCCAGCTCGGCTTCGCCGTGTTCGGAGTGGGATCGTTGCTCTCGGCCCTCGCCGAGAGCGCGGACCACCTCATCGCCACGCGGGCCTTCATGGGTATCGGCGCCGCATTCATCATGCCGGCGACGCTGTCGATCATCACCAATGTGTTCCCTGCGCGCGAGCGCGGGAAGGCGATCGGCGTTTGGGCCGCGACCGCCGGTGTCGGCGTCGCGCTCGGCCCGCTCACCGGCGGCTTCCTGCTCGAGCACTTCTACTGGGGCTCGATCTTCCTCGTGAACCTGCCCATCGTCGCGGTCGGAGTCCTCGCCGGTGTGTTCCTGATCCCGGACTCGAAGGACCCGTCGGCACCTCGTCTCGACCCGGGTGGCGCGGCGCTCTCGATTACGGGATTGAGCAGTTTGCTCTATGCGATCATCGAGGCGCCCGACAAGGGATGGACCGCGGACTCGACGCTCATCGCGTTCGCCATCGGTGGTGTTCTGCTCGCCGCCTTCTTCGTGTGGGAGCTGCGGAGCGATCACCCGATGCTCGACCTGTCGTTCTTCAAGAATCCGCGGTTCACCGCGGCGAGCGCGGCGATCACGCTCACATTCTTCTCGATGCTCGGGTCGTTGTTCGTGCTGACGCAGTACCTCCAGTTCGTACTCGGGTACTCCGCGCTCGAGACCGGCGTCCGGCTACTGGCATTTGCGATCCCGATGATGATCGTTGCGCCGCTCAGCCCGAGGTTCGTCGAGCGAGTCGGAAGCAAGGCCGTCGTTGCCACCGGGCTGACCCTCACCGCAACCGGCTTATTGTTGACCTCGGGGCTCGAGGCGTCGTCGTCGTATGGCGACCTGGTATGGCGGTTCGTGATCACGGCGTGCGGGCTCGCGCTGACGATGGCCCCGGCGACCGATTCGATCATGGGCTCGCTGCCGCTCGCGAAGGCCGGGGTGGGCTCAGCGGTCAACGACACAACACGGCAGACCGGCGGCGCGGTTGGCGTTGCGGTGGTCGGCAGCGTGTTCGCGTCCATCTACAGCAGCCAGATCGCCGACGCGGCGCGCGGGCGAAACCTCCCGCCCGCCGCGCTCGAAGCGGCGAAGCGCTCCGTCGGCGCCGCGCTCCAGATCGCGGGCCGATTGCCGGGTGATCTCGGACGCCAGCTCGCTGCGACCGCGAAGTCCGCCTTCCTCGACGGTATGAGCGCCGGCCTCTACGTCGGTGCAGCGACCGCGCTCGTCGGCGTGTTGGTCGTGCTCCGGTGGCTACCCGCGCGGGCTCGCGCCCAAGACGTCGATCGGCAGACTGCCGAATACGCGGCTGCCCACCAGGCGCTCGGCGGCGAGGCTGCACTGGCACCGGCCGGTGACGGTGAGACGCCGACCAAACCGCAGTCGGAGCGGGTGCGGACGTGACCGCGACCGTCCGGCCGGTCGGTCGGCCGCGAAGCACCGCGGCGGACTGCGCCATCCTCGAGGCCGCACTCGAGGTCTTTGCCGAGCTCGGGTTCGACGGGTTGACGGTCGAAGAGGTCGCGGCACGGGCCGGTGTCGGCAAGTGCACGATCTACCGCCGGTATGCATGCAAGGTCGATCTCGTCATCGCCGCGACGCGGCGCATCTGCGGCGCGCAGTCGCCGGAGTCCGACACGGGCACGATCAGCGGTGATCTCCGCTCGCTCGGTCGGGGGTTGGTCAGAGCGCTGACCCGGACGCCCGCTGGTCCGGCGATCAATCAGCTGATCGCCGAGGTGCCGCGGAACGCGGAGCTCGCCGCCGCGCACCGGGCGTTCATCGATGCCCGCCGCGCGATGACGGTCGCCGCAATCCGGCGGGGGATCGAGCGTGGTGAGCTCCGGCCGGACGCCGATCCCGGGTTGGTCGCAGACGCGCTCGCCGGCCCGATCTTCTACCGATATCTCGTCTCCCACGCGCGTCTCGACGCGGGTTACGTCGACCGAGTCGTCGACGAGCTGATGCGGGCGTTCGGGACGTAGCCGAGGCACCGCGCGTCACACGTCGGCGAGCGCCGCGGCGATCAGCTCCTTCTGCTCGCGCTCGTGCACCTTCGAGCTGCCTGTCGCCGGGCTGGCGCTCGCGCGCCGCGCGATGTGTCGCAACTCCGCCCGGTCGCGCAGGATGCGGTGCAGCTTGCCGTGCACGTAGTTCCAGGCGCCCATGTTTGCCGGCTCCTCCTGCACCCACCAGACCTGATGCGCCTGTGCGTACCGGTCGAGCAGGTCGAGGATCTCGCGCTCGGGCCACGGATAGAGCTGCTCGACCCGCACGACGGCAACGGGTGCGCCGGCCTCGTCGCGGGCATCCATCAGCTCGTGTCCCATCTTGCCGGTGCACAGGAGGACCCGACGAACCGCGCCGGCATCGAGGCTCTCAGCAGCCCGATCGTCCAGCACGAGGTGGAACCCGCCGGACGTGAACGCGCTCACGGGCGACCGTGACTGCGCCATCCGCAGATAGCGCTTCGGTGTGAAGCAGACGAGCGGGACACGCAGCGGGGCGCGAGCCTGACGGCGTACGACGTGGAAGTACTGCGCGGCGGTCGACGGATAGACCACGCGCATGTTGTCCTCCGCGCACATGGCGAGGAACCGCTCGATGCGCGCACTGGAGTGCTCTGGTCCTTGCCCCTCGAATCCGTGGGGCAGCAACAGCGCGAGGCTCGACCGCTGACCCCACTTGTCCTCGGCCGCGACCACGAACTGGTCGACGATGATCTGCGCGCCGTTCATGAAGTCGCCGAACTGCGCCTCCCACGCGACGAGTGATTCGGGGTCGGCGACCGAGTAGCCGTACTCGAAGCCAAGCGCCGCGTACTCGGAGAGCACCGAGTCGTAGAGACGGTACGGCGCCTGGTCGGGAGAGATGTGGGCGAGCGGCAGGTACTCCGACTCGGTCTGCGCGTCGACGAGCACGCCGTGCCGCTGGCTGAACGTTCCTCGGCGTGTGTCCTGGCCGGCGACACGCACCGGCGTGCCCTCGAGCAGGACCGACCCGAACGCGAGCGCCTCGGCGAGGGCCCAGTCGACGTTGCCGGAGTCGAACATCGCGCGGTGACCGAGGAGGAGCCGCTCGAGCTTCGGGTGGACGTGGAACCCCTCGGGCCATGTCGTCAGCGCGGTGACGACGCGGTCGAGCGTGGCCTGGTCGACCGCGGTCGCGACCGGCGTGTCGGCGGGTCGTTCCTCGGGCGCATCGAGCGCGGGGCCGACGGTGTCGAGACCGGTGTCGTGCGGGACGTGCGTCTCCTCGAACGCGCGGTCGAGGCGTGCGCGGAAATCGGCGAGTGCGGCCTCCGTCTCCTCCGGTGTGATGTCACCCCGGTTCATCAGCTGTTGCGTGTAGAGCTGACGCGGCGACCGATGCTCGTCGATGAGCGAGTACATCTTGGGCTGCGTGAACGCCGGCTCGTCGCCTTCGTTGTGGCCGTACTGGCGGTAGCAGAACATGTCGACGACGACGTCCTTGCTGAATGCCTCCCGGAACGCGAACGCGAGCCGCATGACCCGCACGCAGGCCTCGGGATCGTCGCCGTTGACGTGGAAGATCGGCGCTTGCACCATCTTCGCGACGTCGGTGGCGTAGACGCTCGAGCGCCCCGATTCGGGCGACGTCGTGAAGCCGAGCTGGTTGTTGACGACGACGTGCACGGTGCCGCCGACGTCGTACCCCTCGACCTCGGAGAGGTTGAACGTCTCGGCGACCACGCCTTGCCCGGCAAAAGCAGCGTCGCCGTGGATCAGGGCCGGGAGCACGCGTCCGCCCTGCGCACCGAGCCGGTCGTCGCGTGCGCGCGCCATACCCTCGACGACCGGGTCGACCGCCTCGAGGTGGCTCGGGTTCGCGGCGAGCATGACCGTGGCCTCGTTGCCCGCCGGCGACAGGTGCTTGCCCACCGCCCCGACGTGGTACTTCACGTCGCCGGAGCCCTGCGTGCTCGTCGGGTCCAGCTCACCCTCGAACTCACGGAAGATCTGTGCGTACGACTTCCCGACCACGTTGGCGAGCACGTTGAGGCGCCCGCGGTGCGCCATGCCCATCACGATCTCGGGGATTCCCTTGTCGGCTGCCGCGCTGCACAGCGCGTCCAGCATCGGGATCAGTGTCTCCGCACCCTCGAGGCTGAACCGCTTCTGACCCAGGTACTTCGTGTGCAGGAAGCGCTCGAACGCCTCCGCCGCGTTCAGCCGCTCGAGGATCCGCCGCTTCTCCTCCGGAGTGGTGCCGGTGTGCGCGCCCTCGACCTGGACCTGGATCCACTCCTTCTGGTCCGGCTCCTGGATGTGCATGTACTCGACACCCACCGTGCGCGCGTAGGCGTCGCGGAGCACACCGAGGATGTCGCGCAGCGGAATACGTGTGCGCGCGAGCCGCCCACCGCCCAGGCTCCCGACGGGGAACTCGCGATCGAGGTCCCAGATCGACAACCCGTGGTGCGCGATGTCGAGCTCGGGATGGGTGTGCGGCCCGCGCCGTCCGAGCGGGTCGAGGTTCGCGATGAGGTGCCCGCGCACGCGGTACATGTTGATCAGCTGGTGGACGTGGACGACCTTCTCGCTGTGCACCGCGGGGTCCGAGAACGTGCTGCGGTCCGGCATCCAGCGGGCCGGCTCGTAGGGGACCCCCAGGCTCTCGAACACCGCGTCGTAGAAGCCCTCCTCGCCGAGTAACAGGTTGTGGACGCGCCGGAGGAACTCGCCGCTCTCGGCCCCGCCGATGATGCGGTGGTCGTAGGTGTTGGTGAGCGTCGTGACCTTGCTCACGCCGACCTCGGCGAGCGCGGCCGGGTCCGCACCCTCGTACTCGGCCGGGTAGCCGATCGCGCCGACGCCGACGATGAACCCCTGCCCGGGCATCAGCCGCGGCACCGAGTGGACGGTGCCGATCATGCCGGGGTTGGTGATGGTGCCGGTCGTGCCGGCGAAGTCGTCGGGTGACATTCGGCCCGAGCGAACCCTCTCGATCAGCTTCTCGTATGCGCTCCAGAAGCCCCCGAAGTCGAGCGTGTCGGCGGCCTTGACGTTCGGGACGAGGAGCGTACGGGTGCCGTCAGACTTCTGCTGATCGACCGCGAGCCCGAGGTTGACGTGGTCGTGATGCACGACCGTCGGGGTCCCGTCAGCGTCGACGTAGCTCGAGTTGATGTTGGGAAAGTCGCGCACGGCGCGCACCACGGCGTAGGCGATCAAGTGGGTGAAGCTGACCTTCCCGCCGCCGGTGCGCGAAAGATGGTTGTTGAGGATCTGCCGGTTGACTTCGAGCAACTTCGCCGGGACCGCCCGCACCGATGTGGCCGTCGGGACGTCGAGACTCGCCTCCATGTTGACGACGGTCCGTGCCGCCGCACCGCGGAGCGGCTCGGCGGCCCCGTCTGGGGCCGGCACCGGCGGAGCCGTCGTCCTCGGCGGGGCCCCGGCTTCTCGGCGTCTCGCTCCGCTCGCCGCCTGCGAGGCCGCCCCACCTGCGGGCGTCGCCTCCGTCGGTGCCGGCGCGTCGTCCTTTGTCGCGGACGCAGGCGCGGGCGGGGCCGGAGTCGTCGCGGTCGGCTCGGGCGGGGTGGCGCCGTTGGCGGCGAAGTATCGGCGCCAATCCTCGGGGACCGACTCGGGGTTCTCGCGGTACTGCGCGTACAGGTCTTCGACGAGCCCCGAGTTCGGGCCGAGGTCCTGGATCTCGTCAGGGGAAGCCATCTCTACCAATATCGTCGCGCTGCCCGCCGATGTTCCCAAGCGGGCTGCCGGCGTCAGCGGCGGAGCAGCTCGGCCAGGTCGAACGCGAGGTCGAGCGACTGCCGCGCGTTGAGGCGCGGGTCGCACATGGTCTCGTAGCGCTGCTCGAGATGGTCGGCGAGCACCTGCTCGCTGCCGCCGAGGCACTCCGTGACGTCGTCGCCGGTCAGCTCGACGTGTACCCCGCCCGGCCACACGTCGGCGGCCTCGCACGCGGCGAAGAAACCGTGGAGCTCGCGCGTGATGTCGTTGAGGTCGCGCGTCTTGAACCCGTTGGCATGCTGGAACGTGTTGCCGTGCATCGGATCGCACGCCCACACGACCGGGTGGCCGGAGAGCCGGACCGCCCGCAGCAGCGGCGGCAGCGCGTTGGCGACGTGCTCGGCGCCCACCCGGCTGAACAGCACCAACCGGCCCGGGGTCCGCCGCGGGTCGAGCCGCTCGCACAGCGCGACCACCTCGTCGGGCGTCGCGGTCGGGCCCAGCTTCACGCCGACGGGGTTGTGCACCCCCGAGAGGAAGTCGACGTGAGCACCGCTGGGCTGACGCGTCCGCTCGCCGACCCACAGCAGGTGCGCCGAGCAGTCGTACCAGTCACCGGTCGTGCTGTCGCGGCGGGTGAGCGCTTCCTCGTACCCGAGCAGGAGCGCCTCGTGCGCGGTCCAGAAGTCGACCTGGTGGAGCTGGAGCTCGACCTCGAGATCGATGCCGCAGGCACGCATGAAGCGCAGCGCGCGGTCGATCTCGTTCGCGAGTGCCTCGTATTGTCGGCCCTCGGGGCTGCTCGCGACGAACTCCTGGTTCCACTGGTGCACGCGTGACAGGTCGGCGTACCCACCCTTCGTGAACGCCCGTACGAGGTTCAGCGTCGAGGCCGACTGGTGGTACGCACGAAGGAGACGCGCCGGATCGGGACGTCGCGCGACCGCGTCGAAGGCGAAGTCGTTGATCGTGTCGCCCCGGAACGACGGCAGCTCGACGCCCTCGCGCGTCTCGGTCGCATAGGTGCGCGGCTTCGAGAACTGGCCCGCCATGCGCCCGACCTTGACGGTCGGGACGCCGCTGCCGTACGTGAGCACGACCGACATCTGGAGGATGACGCGCAGCTTGTCGCGGATGCTGTCGGCGGAGAAGGCCTCGAACGACTCGGCACAGTCACCGGCGACGAGCAGAAACGCCCGTCCGTCGTGCGCGGCCGCGAGCGACTCACGCAGCGAGCGCGCCTCGCCGGCGAACACGAGCGGTGGAAGGGCGCGGATCTCGTCGAGCGAGCGCTCGAGCGCGTCATCGTCCGGCCAGTCGGGTTGCTGCGCGATCGGCCGGCCCCGCCATCCGTCGGGTGTCCATCGGTCGTCGAAGAGCTCGGCGGGCATCATGCGAGTGTCCTACAGGTAGCCACCCGGCGGCTCTGACCCGATCGGGCCCGGCCCCGGGACCGGCCCCGGGCCGCCCGGCGCGGACTCGAGCGCGCGCCGCCGCCGCATCTCGTCGAGCTGCGACTGGGCCATCGCCTGCTGGGTGAACAGCGTCGCCTGGATGCCGTGGAACAGCCCTTCGAGCCAGCCGACCAGCTGCGCCTGCGCGAGCCGCAGCTCCGACTCGGTCGGCGCCTCGCTCGTGAAGGGCAGCACCACTTCGTCGAGCTCCTGCTTGAGCTCGGGCGACAGCACGCTCTCGAGCTCGCTCAGCGACCTCTCGTGGATCTCGCGGAGCCGACGCCGCCCGGCGTCGTCGAGCGGGGCGCGGCGCACCTCGTCGAGCATCTGACGGACCATCGACGCGATCCGGATCAGCTTGGTGGGCCGGGTGACCTGCTCGCCGTCGGCCTCACCCGCATCAGGTGCACCTGGTGCACCTGATGCACCTGATGCACCTGATGCACCTGATGCACCGGGCGGACCCGGCGCCGGGCCGGCGTCGACGAGCTCGGGCTGGACCCGCTCGCGCTCGGTGGTGCCATCAGGGTTGTCGGTGCTCACGTAGCCTCCGTCGTCGCGCTTCGTCAAGGATAGGGACCGCGCCCGGTGCCGGGCGCACCGAGTTCCGGATTACCCGCTACGCGCTCTCCACGACACCGGGCGGGACGCGGCCCCTGGCTCCCTCCGTGCGTGGCCCAGGCACGTTGCGGAACTCGTACGCCGTCGGCTCGCGGCCCGGCTGGCAGACCCAGCACTTCCCGGTGTCGCCGCATGTGATCGCGTGCACGACCGCCTCGGCGATCTGCGACGCCGGCATCAGGGGGAAGTCCGCCTCGGCGAACAGCTTCTTCGCGTCCGGGCCGAGGATGTTGGTGTCGGTCATGCCGGGGTTCACACAGTTCGCGGTGATGCCCCGCTCGGCGAGCGTGGGCGCGACCGAGCGGATCAACCCGACGACCGCGTGCTTCGTGAGGTCGTAGATCGGGTCGGGCGGGAACGGGATCAACCCGGCGAGCGACGCGGTCGCGACGATCGCGCCCTCGCCCCGCTTGCTCATCGCGCGGATCGCGGCGCGCACCCCGTACACGACGCCGTCGACGTTGACCCGCATGATCCGCCGGTACTCGTCGTCGGGCAGCGTCGCCACGTCCCCGTGACCGATCGCGATTCCCGCATTCAGGAACGCGATGTCGACACCTCCCAGCTCGCTCTCGCAGTGCGCGAACGCGGCGTCGGTCTGTGTTGCGTTCCCGACATCCGCAGAGACGAAGACGCCGCCGAGCGCGTCGGCAACGCGGCGCCCACCACCCTCGTCGAAGTCGACGACGCACACGCGCGCACCGTCGGACGTGAGCCGCTCAGCGGTGGCTCTGCCGATACCAGAAGCGCCGCCGGTGACGAGCGCCGCCTTCCCGCGAATCTCCATCGGAAGGGGAGGCTATGCCTGGATGACCACCAGCCGCGTCTCCGTCATCTCGTGAACCGCGTACTTCGGCCCTTCGCGGGTGTTGCCGCTGTCGCGGATGCCGCCGTACGGCATCTGGTCGGTCCGGTATGTCGGCACCTCGTTGACGAGGACGCCGCCGAAGTCGAGCTCGCGACCTCCACGGAGTGCGGTGGCGAGGTCACGGGTGAAGATCGCGGCCTGGAGGCCGTAGCGCGTGTCGTTCGCGAGCCGGAGTGCGTCGTCGAGCTCGCGGTACGTCTGCACGGCGACGACGGGACCGAAGACCTCGAGCGAGCAGACCTTCATGTCCGGTTCGACGTCGGTCAGCACCGTCGGCATGAGCACGCCATTCAGCACCTCGCCGCCGCATGCGACGTGCGCTCCACCGGCGCTTGCCTCGTCGATCCAAGCCTTCACCCGCTCGGTGTCGTCGCCGGAGATCAGCGTCGACACGTCGGTCTGCTCGTCGAGCGGGTCGCCCACCACGAGTGCCTCGACGAGCGGGACCAGCTCGCCGAGGAACTTGTCGGCCACGTCCTCGTGCACGTAGACGCGCTGCGTCGAGATGCACGACTGACCGGCATGGCTGAACCCGGCAACGGAGATCTTCCTCGCCGCGCCCTCGAGGTCGCCGTCGGGCTCGAGGATCACCGGCGCGTTGTTGCCGAGCTCGAGCCCGACCTTCTTCCTCGGGGCGCGGGCCCGGATGCTCCATCCGACGTCCGGGGAGCCGGTGAACGTGATCATGGCGATGTCGTCGTGGTCGACGAGCGCGTTGCCGACCGTGCCGCCACCGCCGGTGACCACGTTGAGGTGGCCGGGCGGCAGGCCGCAGTCGTCGAGCAGCAGCTCGGCGAGCGCGATAGCCGACAGCGGGGTTTGCGACGCCGGCTTCAGCACGACCGGGCAACCCGCCGCGATCGCAGGCGCGAGCTTGTGCGCGACGAGGTTGAGCGGGAAGTTGAACGGGCTGATCGCACCGATCACGCCGATCGGGACGCGCAGCGTGAACGCCAGCTTCCCCTCGCCGACATCGGCCGCGTCCATCGGCACCATCTCGCCGGTCAGATCGCGCGCTGCAACTGCCGCGAAGCTGAACGTGGAGATCGCGCGCTTCGCTTCGATGCGCGCCGTCTTGATCGGCTTCGCAGCCTCCTCGGCGATCGTGCGCGCGAAGTCCTCATGGCGCTCGCCGAGCAGCCGCGCCGCGGTCTCGAGGATCTCGGCGCGGCGCCACGGGGGCAGCGGATCGCGCCGTGCCGCGACCGCGCCTGCCACCGCTCGGTCGACCTCGGCCGGCCCGCACTCCGGCACGCGCCCGATCTCGTGCCCGTCGAACGGGGACCTGACGACGGTCTCACGAGCCGTCGTCACCCGCTCACCGGCGATCGGCAGGGGTCGCACGTCCGTCACGATGCCCCAGTCCACCACGCGGGAACCCCACGTTCACCGGGGGGGTCATCGAGCGTCACCTCGTGGCGGAGCGGCTTGCCCGCTCGGTACCGGCGAAGGTTGTCGAGGAAGAGGTCGGTGTTGCGGTCGTGCCGGCCGATGCCACCGAGCTCGCCCGTCGGGAGCACCAGCAGCCACTCGACGGGCGCTTCGACCTCGCGCAGCCGCTTCTCGAACGCGGCGTACGTCGTGTCGGACACGAGGATCTGCATGTCGCGACCCTGCCAGGTTCCGCGCCGTCGCACAGCGTTGCGGGGCGGCGGGCTCGTTCCTAGGCTCGCCGCGATGCGGATCGGGCTGTTCCTGCCGAGCGTGAGCCCTGTCGCCACGCCCGAGTTCCTCGCCGCGTTCGCCGGCGCCGCGGAGGACGGTGGGTTCGCGTCCCTCTGGATCGGCGAGCACGCCGTGTTCGTCGACGAGTACGAGTCGCGCTATCCGTACTCCGACGACGGGAAGGTGGGTCTTCCTCCCGACTCCGGCATGCTCGGCTTGTTCGAGACGGTCACGTTCCTGGCAGGAGCGACTTCGCGGCTGAGGATCGGGACGGCCGTCTGCCTGGTGCCGCAGCGCAACCCCGTCTACACCGCGAAGGCGGTGGCGACCGCCGACTGGTTGTCGAACGGGCGCGTCGACTTCGGTGTGGGCATCGGATGGCTTCGCGAGGAGTTCGCCGCGCTCGGCGTCCCGTTCGAGCATCGCGCCGAGCGCACGCGCGAGTACCTCGAGGTGATGAAGCGGCTGTGGTGCGACGAGGTGTCGCAGTACGAGGGGGAGTACTACTCGCTTCCGGAGTGCCGCATGTTCCCGAAGCCCGTCCAACAGCCGTACCCACCGATCTACTTCGGCGGTGAGACCGAGCCGGCGCTGCGCCGCGTCGCCGACCTGGGCGACGGCTGGCACGGCTTCAACCACCAACCCGAGAGCGCGGGCGCGTCCGTGCAGCGGCTCGAGAAGATGCTCGCGGAGCGCGGACGATCGCCGGCCGACGTCCACGTCACGATCGGCACGTACATGCAGCCGGTCGAGCCTGCGAACCTGGCGCAGTACCGCGACGTCGGCGTCGACCAGATCGTCCTGCCGGCGTTCGCCGCCGACGCGGCCGGCATCCGCGAGCAGATCGGGCAGCTCGGCGACGCGTTCGTGGCGCACGCGAGCACGCTGTGAGGGCCGCGGTTCTCCGCAGTGACCGTCTGGAGGTCGACGAGGTTCCCGACCCGCGGCCGGGGCCCGGACAGGTGCTCGTGCGCACGCTGGCCTGCGGCATCTGCGGCACCGACCTGCACGCGGTGAAGCACGGGAGGCGCATGGCCGAGGTGATGGCGGAGGGCGCGGCCGGCGGGATCGAAGCCGTCGACCTCGACCGCGACGTCGTCATGGGCCACGAGGTGTGCGGCGAGATCGTCGAGTTGGGCCCGCAGGTGAGCGGGTGGCGACCGGGCGAGGTGGTGACCGGGTTGCCGACCGTGATCGACGAGCGCGGCGCGCACCAGGTCGGGTTCTCGAACGAGTATCCGGGCGGCTTCGGCGAGCTCGTCGTGTTCGACGCGGAGCGCACGCTGCGTCCCGAGCCCGGCGTCGACCCGCGTCACGTGTCGCTCACGGAGCCGCTCGCGGTGGGCATCCACGCCGTCAACCGGTCGGGGATCGTCCCGGGTGAGGCCGCGGTCGTGCTCGGCGCGGGGCCCGTCGGGGTCGCCGTCGTGGCTGCCCTCGTCCGCCGCGGCATCGAGCCGATCGTCGTGTCTGACTACTCACCACGGCGGCGCGAGCTCGCAGCCGTGCTCGGTGCGCACACGGTGGTGGATCCCGCCACGGACCAACCCGTGGATGCGTGGCGACGCGAAGGCGGGCGCGGCCCGCTCGTGATGTTCGAGGCGGTCGGTGTGCCGGGGATGATCGACGAGTCGATGCGAACCGCGCCGTTCGGGTCGCGCATCCTCGTCGTGGGCGCGTGCATGGAGCCCGACGAGATCCGGCCGATCCGTGGCATCGGTCGCGAGCTCACGATCTCGTTCAGCATGGCATTCGCACCTGACGAGTTCGCGGAGAGCCTTGCCGTCATCGGCGCGGGCGAGGTGAACGCGGAGGCTTTGATCAGCGGCTCGGTGCCGATCGGGCGCGTCCCGGACGCCTTTCTCGAGCTCGCGAACCCCGAGGCTCACGCCAAGCTCGTGGTCGACCCGTCGCTGTGACGCGCGCGCTCGGCCCCGACGACTTGGTGTTGTGCGCGGCGACGATCCCGGATGCCGGTTTCCGTGAACGGGTCGAGGCCGCGGCCGCGTCGGGGTTCGCGGCGATCTCGCTGTGGGGACGCGACTACCGGCGAGGACAGCAGGAGGGGTTGAGCGACACCGACATGCGCGCGCTGCTGGACGACAACGGGCTGGTGGTGGCCGAACTCGACGGCGTGGGGCAGTGGCTGCCCGGCGCGGCGGGGATGGCCCCGCCGGTCGAGGGGGACGAAGCGTCGTCGTTCTTCGCTTTCTCCGAACAGGATCTGTACGGGATCGCCGAGGCGGTCGGCGCGCGCTCGATCAACGCGGTCGAGGTGTACGGGACGCACTACGAGCCGGAGCAAGCGGCCGACGCGTTCGCCGCGCTGTGTGATCGGGCCGCCGAGCACGGCGTGCTCGTGCATCTCGAGTACCTCCCGTGGTCCGGCATCCCGAACCCGCACGTCGCTTGGGAGATCGTTCGACTCGCCGATCGGCCGAACGGCGGCGTGCTCGTCGACAGCTGGCACCACTTCCGTAGTGGCAGCGACGACGACGCGCTGCGCGCGATCCCGCCGGCGCGCATCGTTGCGACGCAGCTCAACGACGCGCCGACCCAGGCGGAACCCGACCCGGTCGACGAGGTGCTGCACCGCCGGCTCGTGCCCGGCGAGGGCGACATCGATCTCGTCGGCCTCGTGCGCCTGCTCGACGCGCAAGGGGTGACCGCGCCGATCGGCGTGGAGGTCATGTCGGACGCCTTGGGCCGCCTCGCGGCAAAGGAGGCCGCACGCCGCTGCGCCGAGGCCACACGGGCGGTGCTGGCCGAGGCGCGCCGCGGATGAGCGCGCGCGTCCCGTCGCTCGAGCCGGAGGAGTGGAGCGACGACGTGCGCGCGTTGCTGGGCGACACGCTGGGACCGGTTGCCGGCCTCGAAGGAGAAGGAGGCCGGGCGGCCGCTGACCTCCGCCCGCTCAACATCCTCACCGTCATCGCACGCCAGCCACGGTTGCTCGCGCCGTTCCTCGCGTGGGCGGCCACGCTCGCGCTCGACGGCGCGCTCTCGCGACGCGACCACGAGCTGCTCGCACTGCGGACGGCGTTCCTCTGCCGGTCTCCGTTCGAGTGGGCCCACCACGCGGTCTACGCACGCGGCGTCGGGCTCACCGACGACGAGATCGACCGGGTCGCGGCCGGTCCGGACGCGGGATGGCCCGATGGCGAAGCAGCGCTCTTGCGTGCGGCCGACGAGCTGCATGGCGACTCGACGATCGGCGACCCGACTTGGGAGACGCTCGCGGCCCGGTACGAGCTCGACGCGCTCGTCGAGGTGTGCTTCGTGGTCGGGCAGTACACGATGCTCTCGATGGTCGCGAACGCAACCGGGGTGAAGACCGAGCCGGGCCTCGATCCACTGCCCGAGGATGCCGGTACATGATTGGGGGAGAAGGGGAGGAGGTAGCGCAGGGTTCGGTCTCGGTTGCTACCAAGCTCTAACTCGATTCCGGCGCCCGAGAGCGCCGATATCCCACGTGGGGAGACAGGGGAAGCCGACATGGCAGACGGACGCAAGCTCGGAGACGTGGCCACCCGGGTGCTGATGGAGAACGATCGGGTGAGGATCTGGGAGATGGACCTGGCGCCAGGTGAGGAGTCCGACCTGCACCGGCACGATCTCGACTACGTGCTCGTCCAGGTTGCCGGCGACAAGGTCGCCGGGATCTTCGACGAGTCGACGAAGGGCGAGTACCCGCCCGGCGTCGTCGAGGCCGAGGTGAAGCCGGGCAACGTGATCTACCTCGAGAAGGGCGGCGTCGAAACCGCCAAGAACACCGGCAACGAGCGCTATCACGAGATCCTCATCGAGCTGAAGTAGCGCATGGCGCTCGTGCTCGGCGAGGTCGCCCGCCGCAACGCGGTGGTCGTGCCCGACAAGCCCGCATACGTGATGCGCGGCGAGCAGGGCGAGCGCGAGGTGGTCACGTACCGCGAGCTCGACGAGCGAGCGAACCGGCTCTGCTCCGCGCTCGCGGCGCGAGGTGTGCAGCGTGGCGACCGGGTCGCGGTGCTGATGCTCAACAACGTGGCGTGGCCGGTCGTGTTCTTCGGTGCCCTGAAGCTCGGTGCCGCAGTCGTGCCCGTGAACGCGAGGTTCAAGGTCGACGAGGTCGCCGCGCAGCTCGCCGCCTGCCGCCCGTCCGCGCTGATCTACGAGCCGGCGTACGACGAGTACGTCGGGCAGCTCGACGTCCCGCTGCTCGTCCGCCCTTGTTGCGTTTCTGAACCTGCCCGGGCAGGTTCAGATCGGGCGGTCGACTTCGACCACCTGCTCGCGTCCGGCTCGCCCGAGGAGCCGGGCCTGCCCGTCGACGAGAACGACGCGCACGCGATCTTCTACACGAGCGGCACGACCGGCACCCCGAAGGGCGCGGTGCTGTCGCACCGTGCGTACTGGATCCAGACCGCTCAGCCGATCATGAGCCCCCGCGGCACCGGCGAGGACGACGTCGGGCTGTGCATGTTCCCGTTCTTCCACATGTCGGGGTGGGCGAACAGCCTGCCGTTCTGGCGCGCACGCGCAACCGTCGTGATCCTGCGCCGTCCGACTCCCGAAGCGATCTGCGGCGCGTTCCAGGAGGAGCGCGTCACCCAGTTCTATGCGATCCCGGAGATGCTGCGAGCGGTGTGTGCGTTCGAGGAACTCGACGAGTACGACCTCTCGTCGCTGCGCGAGCTGAACTCGGGCACGTCGGCGATGAGCGCCGAGGACATCGAGCTGACCTGCGAGCGTCTCCGTGTGGACGGCATCCGCATCCACTACGGCTCGTCGGAAGCGGGGCCGAACACCGTGCTGCCCGCCGAGGAGTCGCGCAAGCGCCCGGGTTCGATCGGCCGCGCGCAGACGAACTGCGACGTGCGGCTCGTCGACGCCGACGGCGTGCCCGTGCTGCCGGGGGACACCGGCGAGATCGTGGTGCGCAGCGACTGGGTGATGAGCGGGTACTTCGAGGCACCCGACGCGACTGCCGACGCGCTGCGTGACGGCTGGTACCAGACGGGCGATCTCGCGATCGCCGACGACGAGGGCTACCTGTACATCTGCGGACGGCTGAAAGAGGTGATCCGCTCGGGCGGCGAGAGCATCTTCCCGAGCGAGCTCGAGCGGACGATCCTGGAGCTACCCGGCGTGCGCGAGTGCTCGGTGGTCGGCGTGCCTGACGCCCAGTGGGGCGAGGTGGCGCTCGCCGCGGTCGTCTGCTTCGCCGGCGCCGACGTCACGGCCGACGACGTGGTCGCGCACTGCGGAACGCATCTCGCGGCGTACAAGCGGCCGCGCCACGTGATGTTCGTCGACGAGCTTCCGAAGGCCGGCGCGACCGAGAAGGTGCAGAAGTCGCTCGTGCGCGAGCGCTTCGAGGCGAGCCTCGCGTGAGCGACCACGCGCTTGCGGGCCTGCGCGTCCTCGACGTGGCGACGCTGTTCTCCGCGCCGCAGATCGCGACGATGCTCGGCGACTACGGGGCCGAGGTCCTGAAGCTCGAGCCGCCCGGCGGGGACCCGCTGCGCCGGATGGGCGTGCAGCGCGACGGGAAGTCCGTCGTGTGGGAGCTGCTCGGCCGCAACAAGCGCTCGCTCGAGCTCGACCTCGAGACCGACGAGGGCCAGGCCGAGTTCCGGGAGCACGTGCAGTGGGCGGACGTCCTGGTCGAGAACTTCTCGCCGGAGCTACGCGCGCGTCGGCACTGCACGTACGAAGAGCTCTCTGCGATCAACGAGGGGCTCGTGCACGTCGCCGTCAGCTGCTTCGGCCTGACCGGCCCGTACGCCGACCGTCCCGGAAACGGCACGATCGCCGAGGCGTTCGCGGGTCTGACGCACATGATCGGCGAGCCCGACGGGCCACCGATCCTCCCGTCGGTCGCGATCGGCGACACGCTGACCGCGTTCTGGGGCGTGATCGGCGCGCTGGTCGCGTGCTGGAACCGCGACGTGAAGGGGGGCAAGGGCCGGCTCGTCGACGTGGCGATGTACGAGCCGATCCTGGCGGTGATGGCGACGACGATCGCGAGCTGGGACGGCAAGAGCGAACCGCCGAAGCGCACCGGCAGCCGGGTCCCGGGCGGTGTCCCGCGGAACGTCTACGAGACCAGGGACGGTCAGTACGTCGCGGTCTCGGGGACGACCGACGCGCAGGTGGCTCGGGTCCTGAAGATCATCGGCCGCGACACCCCCGAGGACCGCGAGCGCTACGGGACGTCAGCCGCGCGCCTCGAGCACGCCGACGAGCTCGACGTGCTGGTCGCGCAATGGATCGTGCAACACGACCGCGGCGCGGCCCTCGGCGCATTTCTCGAGGCGCGAGTGCCCGTCACCGCGGTCAACACGGCGCGCGACGTGGTGACTGACGAGCAGGTTCAGACCAGAGACAGCCTCGAAGCTCCTACGCGGTCTTGATCGCCGCGGCGTCTCCCAGCCCCAGCTCCTGGATGGCGATCTCGCGCATCCGGAACTTCTGCACCTTGCCGGTGACCGTCAGCGGGAACTCGTCGACGAACTTCACGTACCGCGGGACCTTGAAGTGGGCGACGCGCTCGCGGCAGAAATCGCGGATCTCGTCGTCGGTCGCGTCCGCGCGCTCCCGGAGCACGATCCACGCCATCAGCTCCTCGCCCATACGCTCGTCGGGCACGCCGATGACCTGCGCGCTCGCCACGGCCGGGTGCTCGAAGAGCACCTCTTCGATCTCACGCGGGTAGAGGTTCTCGCCGCCGCGGATCACCATGTCCTTGCTGCGGCCGACGATGTTGAGGTAGCCCGCGGCGTCCATCACGCCGAGATCGCCGGTGTGCATCCAGCCGGCGGCGTCCACCGCCTCGGCGGTCGCGTCCGGGTCGTTCCAGTACCCGAGCATCACGAGGTAGCCGCGTGTGCACACCTCGCCCGGCACGCCGACCGGCGTGACAAGACCGGTCGCGGGGTCGATCACCTTGGCCTCGACGTGCGGGAACACGGTGCCCACCGTCGACACCCGGCGCTCGACGTCGTCGTTCGGCCGGGTGAGGAACGACACCGGTGCGGTCTCCGTCATGCCATAGGCGACGCACACCTCGCGGGCGTGCATGTCGGCGATCACGCGCTTCATCACCTCCACCGGGCACGGCGCGCCCGCCATGATCCCGGTGCGCAACGACGAGAGGTCGAACTCGGGGAAGCGAGGGTGCTCGAGCTCGGCGATGAACATCGTCGGCACGCCGTAGATGCTCGTGCACCGCTCGGCCTCGATCGCCTCGAGGGTCGAAAGCGGCTCGAACGACGCTGCCGGGAACACCATCGTCGCGCCCGCGGTGATGCACCCGAGGTTGCCGATGCCCATGCCGAAGCAGTGGTACATCGGGACCGGGATGCACACGCGGTCGTCGGGCGTGTACCCGAGGGTCTCGCTGATGCTCCGAGCGTTGTTGAGGATGTTGTGGTGCGTGAGCGTGGCGCCCTTCGGGTTGCCCGTCGTGCCGCTCGTGTACTGGATGTTGATCGCATCGTCGGCGTCGAGCGCCGATTCGCGCGTCTGCAGAGCGGCAGCGTCGACGTCCGCACCGGCAGCAACGAGCTCGTCCCACAGGAGATCGTCGGGCGCACCGGCGCGCTCGGTCCCGATCGTCACGGCTCGCTCCAGTGCCGGCAGTGTGTCGCGTACCTCGCCGATCATCGCGAGGTAGTCCGACGTCTTGAACGACTGCGCGGTCACGAGCAGGCGCACGCCCGAGTGGCGCAACGCGTACGCCAGCTCGTTGGGCCGGTAGGCCGGGTTGACGTTGACGAGGATCGCGCCGACTCGTGCGGTCGCGAGCTGGACGAACGGCCACTGCGAGCAGGTGGGCGCCCAGATGCCGACCCGGTCACCCTTCTCGATGCCGAGGCCGAGCAGGCCGAGCGCGACCCGCTCGACCTCCCGGGCCAGCTCGGCGTAGCTGAGCCGCACGTCCTCGTGACGCACGACGAGCGCCTCGCGATCCGGCTGGCGGGTCACGACCGCGGCGAGCGCCTGGCCGATGGTGTCACCGGTGAGGCGGCTGTCGGCGGTACCGCAGTCGTACGAGCGTGTGAGCGTCCTCATCGCCAAACCCCCCGACGGGGAGATCATCGCAGGGAGCACACCGGGTCTGCTCGCCGGCTCAGAACCTCGCCCGCTTCTGCCATCTGTCGAGCAGCGACGTGTCGCCGAAGAGCTCGAGCGTCGACGGCTCCTTCCGACCGAACATCACCAGCAGGAGGTCGGACGCCGGGCCGCGGGCAGCGGCGTCACCCTTGGCGTGCTCCTTCGTGACCGTGATGCCGTCCGGGTTCAGCTGCACGAGCCACTCGCCGGCCTCGTCGGTCGCGTGGAAGTGGATCGTCTCGCCGTGACCCCACGGCTCGGTGTTGTTCGAGAATCGATTGAAGAAGGGGATCAGCTCGAAGATCTCGTCGATCCCGTCGACCGCCATCGCCGGCGGGACCGGCTGCGGTGCGCCAGCCGCATTCTGCGCATCCCAGAGGTGCACCGCGGTCTCGTGCGCCATCCGTCGCGCCCAGAAGCCGGCGGTGTGGTCGTCGGTCCACGTCCAGCACGGCTGCGACGGCTCGACGCTCGACAGCTTGTCGAGGAACGCGCCCGAGCCGGCCTCCAACCAGTCGGCGATCGCCTCGTCCTCTGGTCGCTGCTGCTGGTCCATGATCGGACCGTCTGCGGGCGCCCGCGCGAGGTTCGCCGTCGCCCAGCGGTGCGCGCGGCTCGTGTGCTCGACGAGGTCGGCGATCGTCCACTTCGGGCAGGACGGCACGTTCGTATCGAGCGGCGCGGTGCGCGCCACCTCGGCCATCGCATCCACTTCGGACCGGATCGCCGCCAGGTACTCGTCGTGTGTCATACACCGAACGTATCGGAGGCAGCGACCCGATCTAGCCGGCTTCCGTCGCGTCGCCGACTGGCCGCTCGATCGCCTCGAAGAAGATCGCGAGCATCCTGCCGAACAGATCGTCAGGGACGTTCCCCGGGTCGAGGCGGCGCTGGGCCTCGATCCCACTTGCCATCGCGTCGACGGCGACGGCAACGTGCTCCGCCGGCATCGTGAGCTCCGTGCCGCGTTGGCGCGCGGCCCGCTCGATGAGCTCGGCGATCGCCGCCAGCATCGCGTGGTGGCGCGGCGCGAACCGACGATGGAGCTCGGGATTTCGTGCGGTGCACACCCGGAACTCGAGGAGGGCAACCTCCCAGTCCTCTTCCTCTTCCATCACTTCGATGAAGTGCTGTCCGGATTCGAGTGCCTGGGTGCTGACGGGCGCCGTCCGATCGACGAACGACATCATCCTCGCCATCCGGCGGTCGTGGCGTTCCTCCATCAACGCGTAGAAGAGGTCCTCCTTGCTGTCGAAGTTCGAGTAGACGGCCCCCTTCGAGAACCCGGCTTGCTCGGCGACGTCGTCGATGGTGGCGGCGAAGAAGCCCTTCTCGGTGAAGACATGCGCCGCGGCGTCGAGCAGCTGGCGCCGGGTCTGCGCCTTCTTCTCGTCGCGGTTCAGGCGGCGGCGTCCGCCGGCCGGCGCGTCGTCCTGGCCGGTGGGGGCGTGCCGGGGGCGTTGCTCGACCGCTCGATCTCGCGCAGCCGGTCTTCCCAGGTCAGGCGCTTGGTGAGCCAACGAAGGGCCTCTCGGCGGGCGGAGAACGGCGTGCTGTCGGAGAGCGTAGCCATGCCGGTCCTCCCTGCGATACTTTCAGGATTCCGATACCAACGGTATGGTAAGACCAACGGTACCGCTTGTCAACGGTCCTTCGGTCGACCCGCCGCCCGGGGCGGCAGACTGGCGCCATGACCGCGATCCGCGACCTCACGTCGCCGGCGCCGCGGCGGGGGGAGCTGACGAACGAGGCGCCGGTCGGGACGACGATCGGCCGGCTCACGGGCAAGCGCACGCCCGTGCGGGTGCCGGCGTCGCGTTACACGTCGCCCGAGTTCGCCACGCTCGAGATGGAGCGGCTCTGGCCGCACGTCTGGCAGATCGCGTGCAGCGTCGACCACGTGCGCGACCCGGGTGACTACTGCGAGTACAGCGTCGGCAAGCTGTCCGTGCTGATCGTGCGGGGCGACGACGGTGAGCTCCGAGCGTTCCAGAACGTGTGCCGGCACCGCGGCAACGAGATCTGCCACGGCTCGGGAAGCGGCCTCACCGAGCTTCGCTGTGGCTATCACCGCTGGTGCTGGGACCTGGCCGGGCACCTGCGCGAGGTCCCGAGCCGCAAGGGGTTCGGCGCGCTGCGCAACGACGACTACGGGTTGTTCCCCGTGCAGGTCGACGCGTGGGGTTCGATGGTCTTCGTCAATCTCGACCCGACGTGCGAATCCCTCGCGGACTTCCTCGGGCCGGTGCCCGACGACGCGGCGTGGCTACGTCCCGACGAGTTCGCGTGCCAGGCGGTCATCACCGTCGCGGTGCCGTGCAACTGGAAAGCCGGCATCGACGCGTTCAGCGAGACCTACCACGTGCAGGGCATCCACCGGCAGATGATCGCGTCCACCGACGACGTGAACTCGCCACAGCACACGTGGGAGCGTCACGGGAAGCTCGGTCAGCCGTACGGCGTGCCGAGCCCGCGGCTGCGCAACGGCGCGACGGACCAGGAGATCTGGGAATCGTTCGTCGCGACGATGGGAGAGCGTGCGGGGAAGTCGGGCAAAGAAGGTCCCGGCCCACACCCGCCACTCGCCGACGGCGAGACGATGCGCGATGTGCTGGCGCGCATGATCCGCGAGACTGCGGCAGCCAAGGGCGCCGACCTCAGCGCGTTCGACGACGCGCAGGTGATCGATCTCCATCAGTACAACCTGTTCCCGAACGTGTCGCCGGTGTTCCTGGCCGAGTCGCTCGCGTTGCTGCGCAGCCGGCCCGGTCCGACACCCGACGACTGCTTCCTGGACTTCTTCCACTTCGCGCGTCTGTCCGACCCGCAGACCCGTGCGAGCTCGTCGCGGCCCGTCGACATGACGCTCTCGCCCGACGAGGCGAAGGAGGCGCTCGGGCTGGTCTTCGCGCAGGACATCGGGAACCTCGAGCGCTACCAGCGCGGGCTGCAGCAGCCGGCCTTCACGCACCTCACGCTCTCGCAGGAGGAGGCGCGCATCATCGGCCTCCACCGCAACCTCGAGTGCTACCTCGGCATTGACCCGACTGAGATCACTGGAGGCGAACCGGCGTAGCGCCAGCCGATCAGCGCGGTGAAGACGAGAGGCGTGCCAACAGCTCTTCGACCCGCATGCTCCCCGGTGGCCGGCGCTCGTGCGCCATGCGGTTCGCGACCTCCTGGAGCAGCTCGTTCGCCGGAGTCGGCACACCATGGAGACGGCCCAGCAGGACGATCTCACCGTTGAGGTAGTCGGTCTCGATCGCGCCTGTCCCGCGGGCGAGACTCTGCCACGACGACGCGCCCGAGCGCTCGCGTCCGGCAACCGGCTTCACGTCGAGGATGTCGCCGCGCCGGCTCCGGAACTCGTCGTCCGACACTCGCTCGATGCTTGCCGCCCGTAGGCAGGCCTCGGCCTCGGCGTGTGCGAGACCGTAGAGCTCGCCACCGCGTTCGGCGGGGCCACACGCGGCCTCGATCGCGTTGCCGAGGTTCATCACCAGCTTGGTGTACTTCCACCGCATGATGTCGTCGAACACACGCGAGTCGAATGTCGATACGCGCAGTGCGGCGGCAATCCGCTCCGCATCCTCGTCGGCGCCCGCGGGGAAACGACCGAGATCGATCATGCCGGTTGTGTGGGCGGAGCTGGCCTCGGCGACGCCAGGCTCGAGGTGCAGGGCGGGGCACATGACGTTGGCGCCATAGACGTTCGGGAATGCCCGCAATGCCATCCGCTCGTTGGCCACGCCGTTCTGCGCGCACACGACGCGGACCTGCCGGGGCGCGGCATCGGAGAGCGCCCGCACGGCATCGCGTGTGTCATGACTCTTCAGGGTCAGGAGGACCACGTCGTCTGCGGTGATCCCCGCGTGCGCCGGATGGTCGGTGGCCGGGATCCGTATCGTGACGTCTTCATCGTGAGAGACGAGGCGCAGCCCGCGGTCGCGCATCGCCTCGTAGTGCGCTCCTCGCGCGATCAGGAGGACGTCGTGGCCCGACTGTGCAAGACGACCACCGACGACTCCACCGACCGCACCCGCCCCGAAGACGACGAAGCGCACGTTTCGTCGGTCAGTTCTTGCGTCGGTAGATCGTCACCGCGATCGGCGCGGCCACCGCGACGATTCCGACGCACCACGCGATCGCCGCCAGCACGTCGTGGGCGGTCGGCCCGCCGACCGTCAGGTCGCGAACCGCGGTGACGACGACCGATAGCGGCTGGTTGCGGGCGAAACCCTGGAGCCAGCCCGGCATCGTCGCCACGGCTACGAAGGCCGACGACGCGAAGATGAGCGGCGCCAAGACCGGGAACGACGCGGCTTGCGTCGCCTCGGGATCCCCGACCAGCATCCCGACGGTCGCGAAGACCCACGACATCGCGTAGCCGAACAGCAGCATCAGGCCGAGGCCGGCCAGGAACGGCACGAACCCGGTGTGGATCCGCCAGCCGACGGCGAACCCGACCAGGCACATCAGGATCAGCACGAACACATTGCGGGTGAGGTCGGCGAACGTCCGGCCGGCGAGCACCGCCGAGCGCGCCATCGGCAGCGAGCGGAACCGCTCGATGAGCCCGCTCTGCATGTCAGTAGCAAGCCCGATCCCCGTCGAGATCGAGCCGAACATCACGGTCTGCACGAAGATCCCGGGCATGAGGTAGTCGACGTAGGGAACGCCCGGTACGTGGATCGCACCGCCGAACACGTACCGGAACAGCAGCACGAAGATCACCGGCTGGATCGTCGAGAAGACGAGCAGCTGCGGCACCCGGCGGTACGTCGTCAGGTTCCGTGCCGTGACCGCGCCGATGTCGAGGACGGTGCGGACGAAGCGGTTGTGACGCGGACGAGCCAGATCGATCGGTTGGGCCACTGCAGTCATCGGGCACCTCGGGTCTGTGTGTCGGCCGGGGTCTCGTCGGCTGTCTGGTCAGGCTCGGCATGCCTTCCGGTGAGCGCCAGGAACACGTCGTCGAGGCTCGGCTCGCGGACCGTCAGCGACGCAGGTTCGAGCCCGGCCTCGTCGAGCGCGCGCAGCGCCTCCATGAGCACGCGCGGCCCCTGGTCGACCTCGAGGTGCACGACGTGCCCTTCTCGCTCGGGCGGCCGCGCACCGAAGCGCGCCAGAAGGTCGCGTGCCCGCGCCGCGCTGGTCTCGTCGGCCAGGCCCAGCTCGACAACCGTTGCGCCGAGCCTCGACTTGAGGTCGGTGGGCGTGCCGGCGGCAATGACGCGACCGTGATCGACGACCACGATCTGCTCGGCGAGTCGATCGGCCTCCTCGAGGTACTGCGTCGTGAGCAGCACCGTGGTCCCGCCGACGACGAGGTCGCCGATCACCTCCCACAGGTCGGAGCGGCTCTGGATGTCGAGGCCGGTGGTCGGCTCGTCGAGGAACAGCACAGGTGGGCGGTGCACCAGCGCCGCGGCGAGATCGAGTCGGCGGCGCATCCCTCCCGAGTACGTGCGCACCGGACGGTCGGCCGCGTGGGCGAGCCCGAACTGCTCGAGCAGCTCGTGGCCCCGCGGCCCGATCGCCCGGCGGGGGAGGCGGGTGAGTCGCCCGATCAGGCGGAGGTTCTCGCGACCCGTGAGGTTGTCGTCGACCGCGGCGTACTGGCCGGCGAGCCCGATGAGGTCGCGCACCTCCTCGGCGCGACGGACGACGTCGAGGCCCAGCACGCTCGCGTTGCCGCGGTCGGGGCGCAGGGTCGTCGTGAGGATGCGGACGGCGGTCGTCTTGCCGGCGCCGTTGGGGCCGAGCAGCCCCAGCACGGTGCCCGGCGGCACCGCGAAGTCGATCCCGGCGAGTGCCTCCACGTCGCCGAAGCGCTTCCGGAGCCCTTCGACGAGGATGGCCGGATCGCTCATTCGGTCATCCTCGCGCCAATGATCTGCTCAGCACCGCGCGCCGCTGACCGTCACTGCGGGTCTGCTTCGTGCGGTGCGTACGATCACCCCGTGGCGCGTCCTCCTGCATCCACCCGCGTGCTCGCAGTGGCACGTGGCGACGAGCCGGCTGACCTGCTGTTGCGCGGCGGGCGCGTGTTCGTGCCGCACACCCGCGAGTGGGTCGACGTCGACCTCGCGATTGCCGACGGCCGTGTCGCGGGCTGGGGAGGTCGTGACGCGCACGAGGTGGTCGACGTCGGCGGCGCGGCGCTCACGCCGGGGTTCATCGACGCGCACATGCACCTGGAATCCACGAAGCTGTGGGTCGACGAGTTCGTGCGCAGCGTCCTGCCCCACGGCACGACTGCGGTCGCTGCCGACCCGCACGAGGTCGCCAACGTGTTCGGCGTCCGTGGCGTCGCCGCGCTCGCCGACGCGGCGCGCAGTCTCCCGTTCACCTTCGGGGTCTGCGCGTCGAGCTGTGTGCCGGCCTCGCCGTTCGAGAGCCCGGGCGCCGAGGTCGGCGTGCCCGAGCTTGAGGAGCTGATCGACGACGTCGGCTCGATCGGCGTCGCGGAGGTGATGAACTTCCCGGCGGTCATCGCCGGTGACAGCGAGTTCCGGGCGAAGATCGCGGCCGCGGGCTGGCGTCGCGTCGACGGACACGCTCCGGGCCTGTGTGGGTGCGCGCTCGACGCCTATCTCGTGGCGGGTGTCGAGTCCGACCACGAGAGCACGATGCTCGACGAGCTCGTCGAGAAGCGTCGCAAAGGCATGTGGGTCTTCATCCGTCAGGGATCGGCCAGCCAGAACCTGCGTGACCTGATCGCGAGCGTGCTCGAGCACGGGACGGATCGCGTCGCGCTGTGCACCGACGACCGTGAGCCGGACACGTTGCGTGAGCTGGGCCACGTGAACGACTGCGTGCGGCTCGCGGTCGAGTGCGGTGTGCGCGCTGAGGACGCGCTGGTGATGGCGACGGTCAACCCGGCCGAGTACCACAACTTCCACCACCTCGGATCGCTCGGTCCCGGCTATCAGGCCGATGTGCTCTGCTTCGACACACTCGACACGTGGGAGCCCGCCCGCGTCTGGCAGGCGGGACGGCTCGTCGCGCAGCACGGTCGGATGGTTCCGGGCGCGGTCCCCGATTCGGCCGCGCCCGAATGGATGCGCGGGTCGGTGCATCTGCCGGACGTGGTTGACGCCGCGGACCTCACCATCGACCCCCCGGCATCGGGCACGGTGAAGGTGATCGGCGTGACCGCCGGTTCGCTGTCGACGACCGCGATGGTCGTGGACCTCGGCGACGCGTCGGTCGACGTCGCGCGCATCGCGGTGCTCGAGCGACACCGGCGGACCGGACGGATCGGCCTCGGGTACGCGTCGGGCTTCGGTCTCCAGCGGGGCGCGATCGGCTCGACGGTCGCGCACGACGCGCACAACGTGATGCTCGTGGGGACGCGCGACACGAGCGGCCCGGCCGACATGGCCGTTGCCGCCGCTCGGCTGCGCGAGATCGGCGGCGGGCAGGTCGTCGTGCTCGACGGGCAGGTGCTGGGCGAGGTCCGCCTTCCGATCGGCGGGCTGATGAGCGATCGACCCTCGTCAGAGGTCGCCGACGAGCTGACTCATCTCGTCGCGCTGGCGCGCTGGCACCTCGGGGTCGAGCTCGCCGCGCCGTTCATGCAGCTGAGCTTCCTCGGCCTGTCGGTGATCCCCGAGCTGCGGCTCACCGACAAGGGGCTGGTCGACGTCACTCGCTTCGAGCTGACCGGCGTCGACGGCCGCGCCTGAAGACACGCCCCCATGCGGGGCCGGGCGGGGGGTTCCCGACCCCACACGAGGCGGGTTCGTGCGATCGTCACGATGACAGCCCGGCATTGCGCCCGCGCGACGAGCTCGTGAACGGCGCGCGAACTCGGAGCGGCGACTCGGCCTCTCTCCCGCTCGGCGCTTCGCGCCGGGCCGCTCGACTCAGGCCCAGACCAGGGGCAGGGTCTCGGCCTGGCGGATGCCGGGGGAGTAGCGCAGCGACGTGCCGTCGGCGATCGCGTACTCGGGGATGCGACGGTGCCATTCCTCGAGCGCGACGCGCAGCTCCATTCGCGCGAGGTGCGAGCCGAGGCAGCGGTGCGGACCACCACCGAACGCGAGATGCCGGTTGCTCTCGCGCGAGAAGTCACAGCCGTCCGCGTCGCTGAACTCCTCGACGTCGGCGTCGGCCGCGCCGATGAGCAGCGTGGCGTTGTCGCCCGCGTGGAACTGCACACCGCGGATCTCGTAGTCCTGCTTGAGGACGCGCACGACCATCATGACCGGCGTCTCGCGACGCAGCAGCTCCTCTACCGCCCCGTCGGTCAGCGACGGGTCGTCGACGAGGCTTTGACGCTGATCGGGATGGTTGGCGAGGTACGCGATCATGCAGTCGAGCGTCGCGGTGACCGTGTCGAGTCCGCCCAGCAGGAGCAGGTGGCACGTACCGAGCAGCTCGTCGCGTGTGAGCGGTCGCCCGTCGACCTCCCCCTGCACGACCCGGCACAGCAGGCTGTCGACAGGCTCGGCCCGGCACCGCTCGATCGCCTGCTCGAAGTACGCCGTGATCTCGTGCCCGACCCGCTCACGGATCGCCTGCGCCGCCTCCCAGTCCTGGGGGTCGACGTCGGGCCGGATCGTCTCGTCGCGCCACCGCAGGAACGTCGGCAGGTCGCCCTGCGGGAGCCCCATCAGCGCGAGGAACATCCCCGACGGGAGCGGCGTCGCGAACTCCTCGTGGAAGTCACAGTGCCCTCGCTGCTCGAACGCGTCGATGAGCTTGTTCACGAGCGCGCGGGCGTCGTCCTCCAGCAAGGCCATCTTCTTCGGCGAGAACTGGGGATCGAGGAGGCGCCGGTACTTCGCGTGATCGGGTGGGTCGATCTGGAGCGGGATCAGCGGCTGCTCCTGACCGATGTCGACCGCTTCGGGAGCCGACGAGAACACCTCCGGGTGACGCAGCGCCCACATGACGTCCTCGTAGCGCGAGAGGTACACGCTGTGTCCTCCGCTCGGATCCGGCACGCGCGCGACAGGACAACCGTTGTGCAGCTGCTGGTACGTCGCGTGCGGGTCGTTCGCCGTGCTCGGGTCGAACAACAGGAGGGTCGGGTCGTCGATCCGGACGTCGTCCGTCGTCATTGCTCCTCCCGGTCACCATCTCGTCCGTGCAGCCCGCGCCAGCAGAACCGCCACAGGTACTCCGCTTGATCGAGTGCCTCCGCGCGTCCGAGCGTGACGTCGTGCACGCCTTCGAGGACGAGCCCGAACACCGTCTGCGCGTCGCGCTCGTGGTTCGTCGGCGCGACGACGCCCGCGGTTGAGGCCGCCGCGAGCTCGCCGGCGAGCAGGTCGATCATCGGGGCGAGCGCGCGCCGCAGCTCGTCGGGTCGTTGCTCCGACAGCCTTCTGTGCTCCTGCACGAGCACGCGCGCGTAGCCGGCCGCGCCGGGCAGCGTGAGCAGCTCGAAGACTCCTTCGACGTACGCGCGCAGCCGGTCGGACGGGCGGTCGTGCGCGTCGACGACCTCGCCGAGGATCGCGGCACCGATCCGGCTGTCCTCTTCGAGCAGCGCGACGAGCAGGTCGTCCTTGCCGGCGAAGCACGCGTAGAAGCCCTTGAGCGACATCCCCGCGTGCGCACAGACCTGCTGCACGGTGAAGGCGGCGCGGCCGGTCTCGTTGGCGAGGTCGCGGGCCGCGCCGACGAGGCGCTCGAGCCGAGCGACCGACCGGGCGCGGGCACGCGCGAGCGAACGGTCGAGCGCCCGGTCGCGCCAGGGAGCATCGGTCGCCGATTGGGAGAACGTGATTCTCCCAGCCTACCCGCGGCCGGGCGCTCGCAACCCCACGTCCCCGGCACGTCCCCGGCCCAGCCCCGGCCCGCCTAGCGTCCGGGTATCGGCGACATCGGACTCCCGTACTTCGTCGCCTCCCCCGCGGCTCCGCCGCCGTGGCCCGGCGTCGTCGTCATCCACGAGGGGCCGGGCATCTCGCCACAGCTGCTGCGCGTGTGCCAGCGGCTCGCGGCCGAGGGTCATGCCGCGGTCGCGCCCGACCTGTTCTTCCGCGCGGGCGGCACGATGGCAGCCGGCTTCGCCGAGCTCATGGGCGCACTGAAGCCCGACGAGGTGCAGGCCGACCTCGAAGAGTCGGTGGCGCACCTGCGCGAGCTCGGCGCGACCAGCGTCGGCGTGACCGGCTTCTGCATGGGCGGCTTGCTGACGTACCGCGCCGCGCTCTCAGGTCTCGACGTGCAGTGCGCCGCACCCTTCTACGGCGCGCGCATCGCGGAGGAGCTGGGCCGACCGCGCTGCCCGATCCTGATCTTCTTCGGAGGCGATGACGAGTACATCCCGTCCGCGGACATCGAGGCCGTGCAGCGCCATCACGGTGACGACGTCGTCGTCTATCCGTCGGCCGGTCACGGCTTCATGCGCGACGGCTCCGTGAGCTACGACGAGGCGGCCGCGACGGACGCGTGGAAGCGGTTGCTCGCGTTCTTCGCCGAGCACCTCCGCTGACGAAGGCGTCAGCCCGGCTCGGTACCGACGATCCCGACGAAGCTGACCATCTCGCCGGGGTAGCCGCCGAGGTTGTGCACCAGGCCGAGGCCGCGGTCGGCGGTCCTGATCCGGCGTTCCTTCGGCGCCTCGCCGCGCAGCTGGAGCCAGTTCTCGAAGAACATGCGCAGCCCCGACGCGCCGACCGGGTGCCCGAAGCTTTTGAGCCCGCCGTCCGGGTTCACGGGCAGGTCGCCTTCGAGGTCGAAGGTGCCGTTGAGCACTTCCTTCCACGCCGTGCCGCGCTCGGCGAAGCCGAGGTCCTCGTAGATGATCAGCTCGGCCGGCGTGAAGCAGTCGTGCACCTCGGCCATCGCGATCTGCGTGCGCGGATCGGTGACGCCGGCCTGCTGGTACGCGTCCTGCGCGGCCAGGTTGATCTCCGGGAACCACGTGTAGTCGTAGTCGGGGTCGGAGTTGCCGGTCGCGTCGCCGGCGATGAACGACAGACCCTTCACGAAGAGAGGCTTGTCGGTGTACCGGTGGGCGTCTTCGGCGCGCACGACGATCGCTGCGGCGGAACCGTCGGCGACGCCCGAGCAGTCGAACACGCGGAGGCCGCCGGCCATCAACGGTGCCGAGCAGATCGTCTCCATCGAGACTTCCTTGCGGAACTGCGCGCGCTCGTTGCGGGCGCCGTTCTGATGGTTCTTCCACGCGATACGTGCGAGGACCTCCCGCATCTGCTCGTCGCCGACGCCGTACTTGCCTCCGTACGCGGGCGCGCACATGGCGAACATCGCAGCCGCGGTGAGCGTCCGGTTGGTGCCGTCGGTCGGGGGGCCGCCGCCGCTGATCAAGCCCTGGTAGCCGGTGTCCTTCACCTTCTCGACGCCGACGGCCATCGCGACGTCGTACGCGCCGGACGCCACGGCGTACGACGCGTTGCGGAGCGCCTCGGAGCCTGTCGCGCAGAAGTTCTCGACGCGTGTGACGGGCTTCTTCATGCCGAGCGGACGAGCGAGCGCCTGCCCGCCCCCGGTTCCCATCGCGGTGCCGAGCCAGAACGCGTCGATGTCGTCCTTGGTGAGGCCGACGGTGTCGAGCGCCTCGCTCGTCGACCAGAGGAGCAGGTCGTCGACGCCCTTGTCCCAATGCTCGCCGAACCTGGTGCACCCCATGCCGACGATCGCCACGCGGTCTTTGATCCCGTGCGAGCCCATGTCCGCTCCTCGGTCCTTCAGCCCCTGATGGGGCGGGCCTTCCAGAAGTAATTGTGGATGCCGTCGGCGGTGAACAGGCGGCGGAACGTCATCTCGACCCGGTCGCCCATCTTCAGCTCGTCGACGTCAAGATCGCAGAGCTCGATGGCCGAGCGGCCGCCGCCGTCGAAGTCGACCACCGCGAACACGATCGGCGGGCTCGGCGAGTACGCGATCCGATCGATCGTGAACGTCGCGATCGTGCCCGGCACGTCCGCCATCGGCACCGGCTCCATGTCGTCGACCGCGCCGCCCTCGCGTGACACCCGCTGCGGCGGGAGGTGCAGCGCGCCCGTCGACCGGTCGCGCGAGCCGACGAAGCCGTACTTCCAGTCCTCGCGGCGCCCCGAGATCGACGCGGAGATGCGACCGGGCTCGGGCCGGCGGGGTGGCTCGAGCGTCACCCAGTCGCGCCACGACAGGAACTTGCCGTAGGGGAGATCGGCGCGCGCCTCGATCTGCGCGTCGATGGTGCGCCCGGGCTGATACGACGCGATGGCATCGGTGGTGCGGAAGATCAGCGCGTCTGCGCCGTCGGCGAGCGACAGCAGCGCGATCACCTGATCCGGCTCGGCGTGCTCGAGCGCGCTCGTCAGCAGCAGTGCCGGGTGGGCGGTGCCCGTCCAGCCGACGGACGACGCGAGGTCGTCGACGATGTTCTCCTTGTCGACGCCGAGCCGCGGTGTGAGCGAGCGAACCGCGCGCGGGTGCGCGCCGGTGACGATCAGCTTGTCGATCTGGTCGACCGACAGCTCCGCCGCCTTGAGCGCCGCGTTGAACGCGTCCTCGCCGAGCGGGAGGTACTTGGTCTCGCCGAAGCGCTCTTCCCAGGCCTTCGAGCGCTTCTCGCCCGGGAGGCGCCACCGGTCGATGAACTCCTCGGTCGCGGTGCCGCCGCCGATGAATTCGGCGATCACCGCGCCGTCCTCGTCGGCCCCGACGAGCAACGCCGCGGCGCCGTCCCCGCCCGCGGCCTCGTCGGCGCTCGTCGGCAGCCCGTCGCGCGCGTCGGCGCTCACCACTAGGACGGGCTTGCCGGGGCGCAGCGCGGCGCGGAGCGCGCCGAGGCTCGAGCGGAGCGCGCCGCCGAAGTCGAACGCGGCGGCCTCGCGTTCGAGCCGCAGCGCGGCGTGGACCGTGGTCGCGTTCGTCTTGTCGAGATACGCAGGCGAGGCGGTCGCGAACGTCAAGGCGTGCGGAACGACGTCCGGGGCACCCCGCCGGGCGATGCGAGCCGCCTCGACGCCCATCGTCGTCGTGTCCTCGTCGAACGACGCGACGGCTCGGGTGCCGCGCCCGCCGCCGGAGCCGAACGTCTGGACGATCTGCGAGCGGTCGAGACGCCAGTAGGGAATGTAGCCGCCCGCGCTGATGATCCCTCGCACGAATCGGGATTCTACGGGAGAACCCTGACGAGCACGTCAGCCGGTCACTACTCCCGCCGTCGTACCGCGCGCTCCGCCACAGGGATGACGATCCGGCCGGAGGCCTGGCTTACCGTCGTGGCGTGAGGATCCGGGAACCACGGTGGCCGGTCGCGGAATATGCCCTCGACCACCACTCGCCGTCGTTGATCGGCGCCGTGGTCGCGCTCGCCGTGATCCAGGTCGTCGGCACGACGTTCTCGGCGCACAACCAGCCCGACCGCACGTCGCTCGACGTCTTGGGCTACCTGCTGCTCGCCGCGGGCCCCGCCCTGCTCCTGGCCCGTCGCCGGTATCCAGTGGCCACCCTGTTCGGGACGATCGGCGTCACGCTCCTCTACATCGGGCTCGGCTACCCGTTCGGCCCGGTGTTCCTCAGCGTCGTCGTCGCGTTCTTCGGTGCCATCGCCTTCGGCCACCGCGCGGCCGCCTGGGTGGGCGCGGTGATCGGCTTCAGCGGGTTCGTCGGTGCGTACCGCGTCTCCGAAGGTCACTGGCCGGGCCTGGGCCACTACGTCGGACTCGCCGCCTGGACCCTCGTGGTGCTCGTCGCCGCCGAGGTCCTCCGTGCACGGCGGGAGCGCGCCCTGGAAGCGGACCGCTCGCGCGTGGAGGAGATGCGCCGCCAGGCGAGTGAAGAGCGGCTCCGGATCGCGCGCGAGCTCCACGACGTGCTGGCGCACAACATCTCGCTGATCAACGTGCAAGCGGGGGTCGCGCTCCACCTCATCGACGAGCAGCCCGACCAGGCCCGGAGCGCGCTCACGGCGATCAAGCAGGCCAGCAAGGACGCGCTCGGCGAGCTCCGTTCCGTCCTCGACGTGCTCCGCCGGGGTCATGAGGGCGCGCCTCGCGCTCCGCAGGCGGGCCTCGAGCAGCTCGACGAGCTCGTCGGTCGGGCCGCGGCAGCCGGGCTGTCGGTCCACGTGCAGACCGACGGCACCAATCGTCCGCTGCCCGCCGGCGTCGACCTCGCTGCGTACCGCATCGTGCAGGAGGCGCTGACGAACGTGACCCGCCACGCCGCCTCGACGACGGCGACCGTCCGCGTCGTGTACGGCAACGACGACCTCGTCGTCGAGATCGACGACGACGGGCGCGGCGCGAGCAGTGACCCGAACGGGAGCGGCACCGGCATCCGGGGCATGCGCGAGCGGGCCGCGGCCCTCGGCGGCGAGCTCGAAGCCGGACCGCGCCCGGGCGGCGGCTTCCGAGTGCGGGCGTCGCTGCCGCTCCGCGGATGATCCGGCTGCTCCTCGCCGACGACCAGGCGTTGGTGCGCGCGGGGTTCCGCTCGCTCCTCGACGCACAAGACGACCTCGAGGTGGTCGGCGAGGCGGCGGACGGCGAGGAAGCGGTGCAGCTCGCGACTCGGCTCGTGCCTGACGTCGTGCTCATGGACATCCGCATGCCGAAGCTCGACGGGCTCGGCGCCACGCGCCGGATTGCGTCTGACGATCGTCTCCGGTCGGTTCGGGTCGTCGTGCTCACGACGTTCGACCTCGACGAGTACGTCTTCGAGGCGATCCGCGCCGGCGCGAGTGGCTTCCTCGTGAAGGACACGGAGCCGGTCGAGCTGCTGCGCGCGGTGCGCGCCGTCGCCGACGGCGAGGCGCTGTTGTCGCCGAGCGTCACGAGGCGGCTGATCGAGGAGTTCGCGAGCCGAGCGCGCGATCCCGGCCTCGCGCCGGAGCTCGACGCTCTGACCGAGAGGGAGCGCGAGGTGATGGCGCTCGTCGCGGGCGGGCTCTCGAACGACGAGATCGCCGAGCGGCTGGTGGTGAGCCCCGCGACCGCGAAGACCCACGTGAGCCGGGCGATGGTCAAGCTCGGTGCCCGTGACCGCGCGCAGCTCGTCGTGTTCGCGTACGAGTCGGGTCTCGTGCGTCCCGGTTGGTCCGAATAGCCGTACTTCCCCGGAGGTAGCGGTCGACCGGCGGACTGCCGCGTCCGGCGTAGGCGACGAGCCGCTGACGAGCCGACGACACGCCGGGCCCCGGTCGCGACGATCAGGTCGATCGCTCGACGTGGGGCACCCCGGCCCCATCGACGGAGGGAGAGATCCGTGACGACAACGACCACACCTGCGGCCGCGCCGGCGAGCCGGGCCGAGCGCGACCGCGTTGCGGCCCGTGCGGTCGGAGCGACCAAGGATTACGGGTCAGGTGCGACGCGAGTGCGCGCGCTCGACGAGGTGACGCTCGAGCTCCCGGCAAGGCGCTTCACGGCGATCATGGGTCCGTCCGGCTCGGGCAAGTCGACGCTGCTGCATTGCCAGGCCGGCCTCGACTCGCTGACCAGCGGCGAGGTGTACCTCGGCGACGTCGAGCTCGGGTCGCTGTCGGACCGCGACCTCACCTTGCTACGCCGCGAGCGCGTCGGCTTCGTCTTCCAGTCCTTCAACCTCGTTCCGACGCTGACCGCGCTCGAGAACATCACGCTGCCGTTGTCACTCGCCGGCAAACGGCCCGAACCCGCGTGGCTCGAAGAGGTCGTCGACACCGTGGGCCTCGGGGACCGGCTGCGCCACCGGCCGTCGGAGCTCTCCGGCGGAGAGCAGCAACGCGTCGCGGTCGCGCGAGCGCTCACCAGCAGGCCCGATGTCGTCTTCGCCGACGAGCCGACGGGCAATGTCGACTCGCGCGCCGCGGCCGAGATCCTCGGGTTCCTGCGTCACGCCGTCGACGAGCTCGACCAGACCGTCGTCATGGTGACCCACGACCCGATCGCGGCGAGCTACGCGGACGCGGTCGTGTTCCTAGCCGACGGGAGCATCGTCGACCGCATGGCCCAGCCGACCGCCCAGACCGTCCTCGACCGCGTGAAGTCGCTCGGAGCGTGAGCGATGTTCAAGGTCAGCGTGAAGAACCTGTGGAGCTTCCGCCGCCGCCTCGTCGGGACCGTGGTCGCGATCGTGCTCGGCGTCGCGTTCCTGTCCGGCAGCCTCGTCCTCGGCGACACGCTCGAGTCGAACTTCGACAACCTGTTCACGCAGGCCAGCCGGGGCACCGACGCGGTCATCCGTAGCGCGAGCGACGTCGACACGGGCGCCGGGCAGCCGGACGCGCAGCGCGGCCTGATCAGCGAGGCGCTCGCCGGCACGATCCGAGACGTCGACGGCGTCGCAGCGGTAGCGCCGTCGATCCAGGGCTACGGCCGCATCCTCGACGCGAACGGCGACGCCATCGGGGGGAACGGCCCGCCGACGTTCGCCGGCAACTGGGTCGACGACCAGGCGCTGAATCCGTACCACCTGGTCGCAGGGCGCGCGCCGCGTACGGCGAACGAGGTCGTGATCAACAAGGGTGCAGCCGAGCGCGGTGACCTCCACACCGGCGACACGACCACCGTGCAGCTGCCCCAGCCGGTCCAGGTGCGCATCGTCGGCATCGCGAAGTTCGGCTCCGCGGACGGGCTCGGTGGCGTCACGTTCGTCGGGTTCACGCTCGGCGCGGCGCAGGATCTCATCACGAAGCGGCCCGACGCGGTCACGAGCATCCTCGTGCGCGGCGAGCCTGGCGTCTCGCAGACCGACCTCGTCCACCGCGTCGAGACCCGGCTCCCGAAGGGGGTCGAGGCGATCACGGGCTCGAAGCTCGTCGACGAGAACACGGCCGACATCGACGCGACCTTCCTCGACTTCCTGCGGACGTTCCTGCTGGTGTTCGCGGGGATCGCGCTCGTCGTCGCGACGTTCAGCATCTACAACACGTTCTCGATCGTGATGGCGCAGCGAACGCGGGAGTCGGCGCTGCTTCGCGCGGTCGGGGCGACGGGACGCCAGGTGCTCGTGGCGGTCGTGCTGGAGGGCCTCGTCATCGGGCTCGTCGCATCGGCAATCGGGCTCTTCGCGGGCGTTGGCATCGCAGGGCTGCTCAAGGGCGTGTTCGACGCGTTCGGATTCGCGCTGCCGGCGGGTGGCGTCGTGTTCAACGGGTCGACAGCCGTGACCGCGATGGTCGTCGGTGTCACCGTCACGCTCGTGGCGAGCCTCGTGCCCGCGGTGAAGGCGGCCAGGGTCGCACCGCTTGCGGCGCTCCGCGACGTTGCGTTCGACCGGACGCGTGTGTCGCGCGCCCGAGTCCTGCTCGGTGCCGGGCTCACCGTCGTCGGCGTCGTCGTGGTGCTAGCCGCCGCGCTGAGCGGGGGTGACGGCGCACTGGCCCGCACCGCGGCCGGTGCGCTGCTCACCCTCGTCGGCATCGTCGTGTCGGGCCCGCTCGTCGCCGGACCGCTGTGCGCGCTGCTCGGCGCGCCGATCCGTCGCTTGCGCGGCGTCACCGGCGCTCTCGCTCGACGCAACGCGATGCGCAACCCACGTCGCACCGCGGGCACAGCTGCCGCGCTCATGGTGGGCGTCGGCCTGGTGACGGTCTTCACCGTGTTCGCGGGCTCGCTCAAGGCGTCGATCGACGACGGCCTGTCGGAGACGCTGCGCGCCGACGTCGTCGTGAGCAGCGGGGGCTTCGGCGGTGGCAACGGCGGATTCAGCCCACGCCTCGCCAGCGATGTCGGTCGGCTGCCGCAGGTCCGCACTGCGCTCGGTCTCGGGAGGGGGGCGGCTGCGATCAGCGGCAGCAGCGAGACACTCGACGTCGCGAACGTGAAGCGGATCGACGAGGTGCTCGACCTCGACGTCGAGTCCGGGTCACTCGCGCGGCTCGGCGCGCGCTCACTGGGGATCTCGGACTCGGCTGCCGACGACCACGGTTGGCACGTCGGGAGCCGCGTGCCGGTCAAGTTCTCCGACGGCACGACGACGGAGCTGACGGTCGGTGCCGTGTACGCGTCGAACGATCTGCTCGGCGACTACCTGCTGCCGCGACGGGCGTGGGACCCCCACGCCGTGCAGGACATCGACTCGAGGGTGCTCGTACAGCTCCGTGACGGTGTGTCGACCGCCGACGGCAAGCGCGCGGTCGAGCGCGCTGCCGCGTCGTACGGCAAGCCCGATGTCCTCGACCGGAGCGAGTTCATCGACCAGACGGCGAGCAGGGTCAACATCGTCCTCGGCATCGTGTACGTGCTGCTCGCGCTGGCCATACTGATCGCGCTCATGGGCATCGCGAACACGCTGTCACTGTCGATCTACGAGCGAACGCGTGAGCTCGGGCTCCTGCGGGCCGTCGGACAGACGCGTGAGCAGCTCCGCGCGATGGTGCGCTGGGAGTCGGTGCTGATCGCGCTGTTCGGGACCGTCGGCGGCCTCGGTCTCGGCGTGTTCCTCGGTTGGGGCATCGTGCAGGCTGCCGCCGCAGCCGGCGGCGGTGCGATGGAGACGTTCGCGGCGCCGGTCGGTCAGCTGGGCGTGGTGCTCGTCGTGGGCGGCATCGCCGGTGTGCTTGCGGGCCTGCGCCCGGCACGCCGCGCCGCCCGCCTCGACGTCCTGACGGCCATCGGGACGGAGTGAGTCGACGTCACGCGTCGTCACTGCTCGCGGATCGAGAGCTCGGCCTCGGCGGCACCGTCGACGTAGGGCTCACCGTCGACCTCGACGACCACGCGCCGCAGCGTGCCGGTGAACCGGAACGGCGGCCGATAGTCGAGCACGACCGGCATGCCGTTGTCGTAGCCGCAGCACAGGCACTCGCCCGTGATGGAGAAGCGCGTAGGTGTGAAGCGGGGGATGTCGACCTCGCCGACCGCCTCGCCGTCGACGAGCAACACGCCGGTGCCGCCGTGCTCACCGGTCTTGTCGAAGCGGAAGGCGAGCACGTGCTCGCCGGGCGGGATCGCGACGTTCGACGTCGCACGGTGCTCCTCGAGCCCGCCGAAGTTGTGCACGTACTGCAGCCGGTCGTTCTGGACGAACAGCACGTAGCCACCGAAGATCGATCCCTGTACGAGCAGGACGCCCTCGGCGCCGGCGTCGGGGACGACGACCTCGGCAGAGATCGTGTGCGACCGGTTGCGCACGTTGACCGCTGCTTCTTCGGTGACCGGCCCGCTGTATGGCCAGTACACGTACCTGCGCCTTTCGGGCATCACCGGCTCGTCGCCGAACACGCGGTCGAACGGCGCGTTGTCGAGCGGCAGCACCTTGTAGCGCTCGGCTTCGGACCACCAGCGGTCGATCATCTCGCGCAGTCGCTCGGGCTCGTCTTCGGCGAGGTCGTGGCACTCGGACAGGTCCTCGGCGACGTGGTACAGCTCCCAGCGGTCGTCCTCGAACGGCACGCTCTGGTCGAAGATCGGGTGGTAGACGACCGCCTTCCACCCGTCGTGGTAGAGCGCTCGACACCCGAACATCTCGAAGTACTGCGTCTGGTGACGTGTCGCCGCGCCGGCATCGTCCAAGGTGTGGGCGAAGCTCACGCCCTCGATCGGTGACTGCGCGACGCCGTCGATCGCGGCCGGCGCGTCGATGCCGATCACATCGAGCAGCGTCGGGACCAGGTCGATCGCGTGCACGTACTGACGCCGGACCTCGCCGCGGGCGCCCATGCCGGCCGGCCAGTGCACGACGAGCGGATCGGCGACACCACCCTCGTGCACCTCGCGCTTCCACCGGCGGAACGGCGTGTTGCCGGCGACCGTCCAGCCCCACGGGTAGTTGTTGTGCAAGGTGGGGCCGCCGAGCTCGTCGATGCGCGCGACCGCCTCCTCGATCGGTCGCTCGGCGAGGTTCCAAGCCCGCCCGTCGTTCACCGAGCCGGTCGGGCCGCCCTCCGACGACGCGCCGTTGTCGGACAGCACCATCACGAACGTGTTATCGAGGTCGCCCGTCTCGGCGAGGAAGTCGAGCACCCGGCCGACGTGATGGTCCGCGTGCGACAGGTACGCGGCGAAGCACTCCTGGAAGCGCGCGAACACGCGCTGGTGCGCTGCGGGCAGCGAGTCCCACGCGGGTACCCAGTCGGGGCGAGGCGACAGCTCGGTACCGGCCGGCAGCAGGCCGCTCTCGACCTGGCGGGCGAGGGTCACCTCGCGCGAGGCGTCCCACCCTGCGTCGAACCGGCCCCGATAGCGCTCGATCCACTGCGGCGGCGCGTGGTGCGGCGAGTGGCACGCGCCGGTGCAGAGATAGAGGAAGAACGGCTTGTCGGGCTCGGTCTGACGGAGGTCGGCGACGAACTCGATCGCGCGGTCAGCGAGGTCCTCGGTGAGGTGGTAGCCGTCCTCCCACGAACGCGGCGGGGGCACGCGGTGGTTGTCATGGATCAGCGAGGGTGCGAACTGATGGGTCTCGCCGCCGAAGAAGCCGTAGTAGCGCTCGAACCCGCGGCCGAGCGGCCAGCGCGCCCGCGACGCGCCGAGGTGCTGCTCCTCGTCGGGCGCGAGGTGCCACTTCCCGACGGCGTACGCGGCGTAGCCGTTCGGTACGAGCATCTCGGAAAGGAACCCGTGCTCCTTCTCGATGCGCGCGTGATAGCCGGGGAAGCCGGTCGCGAGATCGGTGATGCGGCCCATGCCGACGCTGTGGTGGTTCCGACCGGTGAGCACGCAGGCGCGCGTCGGCGAGCAGAGTGCGGTCGTGTGGAAGTTGGCGTAACGCAGCCCGTTCGCGGCCAACCGGTCGAACGTCGGCGTGTCGATGTCGGACCCGAAGCAGCCGAGCTGCGCGAAGCCGACGTCGTCGAGCAGCACGACCAGGATGCTCGGCGCGCCGTCAGGCGGCCGGACCGGCTCGGGCCACCACGGCGTCGATTCGTTGCGGTAGCGGCCGACCACACCGCCGAAATGGTCCCACTCGCTCACGGCCGCTGGAGCGTACTGATCCGGCGCGGGATCAGGGCGCGGGTCCGGCTCGGGCTTCGGCGGGTTGGTCGAGCTCGTCGCGGTGCACGAGCCGGAGCCCGTCGGGTTGGTTGGGGTTGCCGGTGAGTCGGTAGGGGCCGTGGGGCTGGAGCTCGTGGTGGTGGTCGGTGCCGCCGCCGACGCAGGCGGCGGCGAGGTTGCCCGGTTCGGTGCGGCCGCCCTCACTGACGGGGACGAGGTGGTGGATCTGGAGGCCGTGGGTGCGTTCGCAGCCGGGCCAGCGGCAGTGCTGGTCGCGCTGGCGAATGGCACGGTCGAGCCGGGTGGGGAGGGTGCGTCGGCCGGGTCCGTAGGCGAAGGGGTCGCCGTCGTCGACGAAGATCTGCTCGACGACGGCGTCCTCGAGCAGCGCGGCGAGCGTGGCGCGCGCGAGAGGGACACCGTCGACGTCGGCGTTGCCCTCGGTGCCGACGTTGACGACGACGTGCGGCTTGGTGCGCGGGGGTGGTTCGACATCTGCGTAGTTGCGGCAGAGCTCGACGAGCGCGTCGGCGCCGCGATGGGCGTAGGTGTCCCACGACTCGCCCTTGGCCGGACGCATGCGCTCGACCATGTGCTCGAAGACCGACTTGACCAGCGCTCCGTCGACGTCGGGGATCTCGCCGCGTACCGAGAGCATCCCGGCCCGTTCGCGCCACCACATCCGCCACTCGCGGGCGTCGCGGCGCGCGGCGGCATCGTCGTTCGTGACCTGGCGTTGTGTGCGGGCGACCCGGTTGAGGTCGATCGGGTCGTAGTTCGGCGCGCGCTGTGCCCACCCGGCATCGGTGGAAGCGTCGGCGATCTCGAGGAGCGGCTCGAGTTGCTCCCGTGAGAGGTCACCCGCGTGCGCGGCGGCCGCGATCTTGGGCGTCGACTCCATCGAGCGCGCCATCTCCACGGTCTTTCGGGCGCTGCGGGCCGACACGCCGTGGCCGTTGGTGACGTCGATCTGGCCGCGCTCGTCGAGCACCCTGGTGACCGCGAGCTCCTCGACGTGGAGGCGGCGTTGCTCGCGCACGAGCTCGATCCGCCGCGAGCGCAGCCACTCGGTCGGGCGGCAACGGAGCTCGTCGACGTGCTCCCGGAAGTCGTAGCCCCAATCATCGCCCTCGAACGTACGTTCGCTCATGCTCACGGAGACACCATCGCACGTGGCTGTGACACTTATGAGAGGCGGCGGCGGATCTCCTCCATGTACTCGGGGAAGTACCGGCCGATCACGTCGAGCGAGAACTCGCGCAGGATCGACGTCGCGGGCTCGCGCTCGAGCAAGAAGAGGAACGACTCCCGCACCAGGCGCGTCTCGTCGAGATCCTCGACCCCGATCTCCTCGACCAGGTCAGGTGGGACGGTCACCTCGTGATCGGTGCCCTCGGCCGTTGCCACCCGGTAGGCGCCCGGGCCCGTTTGGCTGACCGTCACCTCGTCTTCACTGGCCATGGTGGCAGGCTAGGCAGCACAATCGTCGGTGACCCCCGACGAAGGAGCCCACCATGGCCGTGAAGCCCGTCCCCGACGGCTATCCGCGGGTAACGCCCTACCTCGTGATCGACGGTGCGAGCGACGCGATCGAGTTCTACAAGAGCGTGCTCGGCGCGACCGAGCGCATGCGCATGCCCGGCCCGGGTGGGAAGGTGGGACACGCAGAGCTCGAGTTCGGTGACTCCGTCGTGATGCTCGCCGACGAGTACCCGGACATGGGCTTCAAGGGGCCGAAGTCGCTCGGCGGGACACCCGTGACCATCGGGGTCTACGTGGAAGCCGTGGACGACGTGTTCGCCCGCGCGCTCCAAGCCGGCGCGAAGGAGCTTCGCCCCGTCGAGAACCAGTTCTATGGCGACCGGTCGGGCCAGTTCGAGGATCCGTTCGGTCACCGTTGGACCGTCTCGACGCACGTCGAGGACGTGCCGCCCGACGAGATGGCGAAGCGCGCCGCGGAGGCGATGAGCTCCGCGTAGCGTACCGCCGCGCCGCGCGGTGGGGCACGGCGCGAAGGCGCAGGGAACGCGGGCCGTACGATGAGCAGCGATGAAGCTCGGAGATGTCGGCAACCCCGACGCCGCGAAGTACGGCAAGCCGCTCGAGGGTGTACGCGTCCTCGCTGCCGAGCAGATGCAGGCACTGCCGTTCGGCACGCAGCTGCTCGCGCGGCTGGGCGCCGACGTCGTGAAGGTCGAGCACCCTGTCGAGGGCGAATCGGGCCGCGGCGCGTTGCCCGCGATGGACGACCCGCAGGGGCGGCGCGTCGGGGCCACCTATCTGCGCAACAACCTCAACAAGCGCAGTGTCGGCATCGACCTCAAGGCGCCCAAGGGCCGCGAGCTGTTCCTCGCGCTGGTTCCGCATTTCGACGTCGTCGCGGAGAACTTCCGGGCAGGCACGATGAAGAAGCTCGGTCTGGCGTACGAGGACTGCGCAGCCGTGCACCCCGCGGTGATCTACGCGTCGGTGTCGGGGTTCGGCAACACGATCGCCTCGCCGTACGACTCGTGGGCTGCGTACGCGCCGATCGCAGAGGCGATGTCGGGCATCTACGACTACAAGCAGGATCCCGACCAGCCGCCGGTCATCGGTCCCGCCGGGGCACTCGGCGACATCTCGAGCGCGCTGTTCGCGACGATCGGCGTCCTCGCCGCGCTCCGCCACCGTGATCGAACCGGCGAGGGACAGTACGTCGACGTGTCGATGCTCGACTCGATGGTCGCGATGAGCGACCTCGTCCCGAACTTCTGGTCGCTCGGGTTGCGGCCGCGACAGGGGCTCGGCCCGCTCCTGGTCATGGACGGCTTCCGCGCGAGCGACGGCTGGTTCGTCGTGCAGGTCGGACGCGAGCACCAGTTCGAGCGGCTCGCGAAGCTCGTCGGTCATCCCGAGTGGCTGGAGGACGAGCGCTTCGCAACACGTGAGGGCTGGCGCATCCACCTCGAGGCCGTGATCCGCCCCGCCATCGAGGAGTGGGCGTCCGACAAGACCAAGCTCGAGGCGTCGCACGGCATGAACGCGGAGGGAATCGCCGCCGGCCCGGTCAACGCCGCGCCCGACGTGATCGCCGACCCGCACATCGCCGCGCGCAACATGCTCGTCGAGATGGCGCGCACCGACGGTGTGGCCGACCCCGTCTTGATCCCCGGCAACCCGGTGAAGATGTCGAAGGTCGCCGAAGGCCCGGAGACACGCGTGCCGTGGGTGGGGGAGCACACCGCGGACGTGCTGCGGGCCGAGCTCGGCTTGTCCGACGACGAGCTCGACAAGCTCCGCGCCGACGGCGTCATCACCTGACGCCGCGCCGATCACGGGACGGCGGCGAGGAACTCCAGGACGCGCCGGTTGAACTCGGCCGGCTGATCGATGTTCGAGGCGTGGCCGGCGTCGGGGATGACCACGAGCTCGGCACCAGGGATCTTGCTCGCCATGTACTCGGCGGCGTCACGGAAGGGCGTGTCGTCGGCGCCGACGACGACGAGGGCCGGCACGCGAATGTTGGGAAGCGCGTCGATCACCCGCCGGTCGCGCTGCGCGACCAGACCGCGGGCGGCGAGGGCCAAGCCTCTCGCGTCCTGTTGCGCCGCCGGCGCGACCTCGGCGCGTTCGGGGAGCACGTCGGTGCGGCCCGCCTCCAGGTTGCGGGCCACCTCTTCCATCTGGCGGTTCCACGCATCGCGAGACTCGTCCCGTTTGAAGCCCGGGCCGGTATCGCACAGCACGAGCGCGGCGACCCGCTCCGGGTGGGCCAGGTAGAACGCGAGTGAGAAGTATCCGCCCAACGAGAGGCCGCCGAGCACGGCCCGTTCCGCTTCGACGCAGTCGAGTACCGCGCCCATGTCCGTGACGCCGAGCGCCTCCGAATAGCAGACCGGGTCATTCGGCGAGTCGCTCTTGCCGTGACCACGCATGTCCCACGTGACGACCTGGCGCTCGGATGCGAGCGCGGCCAAGTTCGGCTCCCACATCGCGGTGCTCGCGGAGTAGCCGTGGCTGAGCAGCAGCGGGAGACGCTCGCTCGGCGCACCGGTCACCCGGTAGTGGATTCGAACACCGTCGACGTCGACGTGTGGCATCGCCTCACCCCCGACCGGATTGAAGCACGCTCGAGCGCCCCCTTCGGCGAGCCGAAATCGAACCTGCGTACGTCGGCTCCGAGGCGGACCGATGCTCTGAGCATCGGCAATGCGCCCTCGGCAGGACTCGAACCTGCGCACACTGGCTCGGGCGGGGACCGATGCTCGGAGCATCGGCAATGCGCCCTCGGCAGGACTCGAACCTGCGCACACGGCTCCGGAGGCCGATGCTCTATCCGCTGAGCTACGAGGGCGAGGGCGGGAATTCGAGGATACCCGCCAGGAACCGTTGCGGGCTGGGGGGAACCGTTGCGGGCTGGGGCAACGCGAACGACCGGGGAGGCATACCGCAGCCGCAATGACCACGGTGAGTAACCGTTTGCCGCGGGGTGGGTACCACTCAGAGTGGCGGGGTGGGAGGTGGACCGAAAGGAGACCACCTCATGCGAACCAGGCTGACAATCGTGGTGATCACGGCATTGAGCGTGCTCGGCACCGCCGGGCCTGCGCTCGCCGCACAACCCGGGCCTGGCGACAAGCAGTGCGTCCCGGGTCACCAGGGCAACCCGCATCCGGGCTTCAAGGCCGGAGTCTGCGACAACCGATAGTGAGCGGGCTTTCTCACGATCGGTGAATTAAGGGCGTACCCAGCGAGGCGATCACGAATGGTGGCCCCACCCATGAAGCTGCTCCGCGCCGTTTGATGCCCGCGCGGCTCGCGACACGGTTGGGGCTGGTCGTGGTCGCCTCGCTCATCGCCCTGCTCGTCCCGCTCGCCGGCGGGGCCGGGGCCGGCCCCGCCGGCCCGGGCGAGGCGGGCGGCGTCGAACGGGTCCCGCACCCCGTACCCGGCCAGTACATCGTGACGCTGCGCGGCGTCGGGCGGGCCGACGTACCCGCGGTGGCCGAGGGTCTGGCTCGTCGACACGGGGGCGCGGTGGGCCACGTGTACCGCGATGCGCTCACCGGGTTCTCGGTCCGGATGACCGACGCCCGGGCACAGGCCCTCAGTCGGAACCCGCAGGTCGAGGCGGTTGAAGAGGATGCCGTCGTGTCCACCGACACCACGCAGTCGAACGCCACGTGGGGACTCGACCGCATCGACCAACGGCCGCTACCACTGAGCGGAACCTACGGCTACAGCGCGACAGGTGCGGGGGTGCGCGCGTACATCATCGACACCGGCATCCGGGTCGGTCATCAAGACTTCGGTGGTCGCGCGTCGGTTGGCTTCGACGCGGTCGGTGACGGCCGGAACGGCAGCGACTGCAACGGCCACGGTACTCACGTGGCCGGCACGGTCGGCGGAGCGACGTACGGTGTCGCGAAGTCGGTTCGCCTCGTCGCGGTACGCGTCTTGAACTGCCAAGGCTCCGGGACGTCCTCGCAAGTGATCGCCGGCGTCGACTGGGTCACCGGCCACGCAACCAGACCCGCGGTGGCGAACATGAGCCTCGGGGCCAGCGGCGTCTCCAGCCTCTTGGACCGGGCGGTGCAGAACTCGATCACCGCCGGTATCGCCTACGCAATCGCGGCGGGGAACAGCAACGCCGACTCGTGCAACTCCTCGCCTGCGCGCGTGCCGGCCGCACTGACGGTCGCCGCTACCGACTCCTCGGACAGGCGTGCGTCCTTCTCGAACGCGGGCTCGTGCGTCGACCTGTTCGCGCCCGGCGTGAGCATTCGATCCGACTACTACTCGAGCACCACCGCGACGGCGCTCATGAGCGGCACGTCGATGGCTGCGCCTCACGTCGCGGGCGTTGCTGCTCAGTATCTCCAGCAGAGCACCGGCGCGACGCCGGTCCAGGTCGCGGGTGCGATCACCGCGAGTGCGACGACAGCGAAGGTGGTGAACGCCGGTTCCGGCACACCGAACCGGCTGCTCTACACCAACCCCGCGAGCGCCACTCGCCCGGGAGCACCAAGGTCGTTGTCGGCAGCCGCGAGCTCCCAGGGTGGCATCCAGCTCTCCTGGTCCGCCCCGATCAGTGGCGGCGCGCCCACCGGGTACCGCGTCTACCGGAGCACGAGCAGCGGCACCGAGACCTACCTCGCCGCCGTCGGGCTGGTGACGCAGTACCGCGATCAGTCGGTCCGACCGGGTACCCGTTACTACTACAAGGTCGTCGCGCTCAACGCGTACGGCGTCGGACCATTCTCGAACGAGGCAAGCGCCGTCGCGCCGACGACGGCGGTGCCGGGAGCACCGACGTCGTTGTCGGCAGCCGCGAGCTCCCAGGGTGGCATCCAGCTCTCCTGGTCCGCCCCGATGAGTGGCGGCGCGCCCACCGGGTACCGCGTCTACCGCGGTACGAGCAGTGGCACCGAGGCCTACCCCGCCGCCGTCGGACTTGTTACGCAGTATCTCGACCAGTCGGCCCAACCCGGTGTCCGCTACTACTACAAGGTCATGGCATTCAACGCCGGCGGCACCGGACCGTTCTCGAACGAAGCGAGCGCCGTCGCGCCGACGTCGGGGGCTACCAGCGAACCCCAAACTGTCACCGGGACCGCGCTCGGCACCGCGCCGCCTCCGGCGCCCGCTCGCAGCCCTGAGCCGTCTCCGGCACCGCCACCCGCATCAGCGTCCGCAGCGGGCGCACCGCCACTGTCCTTGCCGCCGCTGCGGCTGCCGCGCGTCCCGAGCGCGGCGGCGCTGCTTCCACCCATAGGCGGCCTACCCGTTCCTTGACCGGCCTGTTCCTTGACCGGCGCGGCGACCGCGACGACCGCGCCCGCGGCTACACGGTGCGCACTCTGCGATGACGAACCTCAAGGTTCGTCCGCTTACCTGCCGATAACCCTCTCGGCCGGGCACTGGGCGGGCCCGCGATGAAAGGTAGGGGTATGAATCTCTTCGTTCTGAAGGCTTGGCTCCAGGCCAAGTTCTCCAAGGACGAGCAAGGGGCCGGCTTGGTGGAGTACATCCTCCTGGTGGCCCTGATCGCTCTGGCCGTGATCGCTGCAGTGGTGTTCCTCCGGACACAGGTGGGGGACAAGTTCAGCGAGTCCGGTAGCCACCTCAGCAACAACGGCTAGCCCGCTTCAGGGCAGTTCCGGTGAGTCTGTTCACGCCGGTGACGTAGGTCGGGTTCGAGGTCGTCGCCGGCGGGCGGCCAGCTGGGCCGTGTAGCGCTGGGTCACGACGTCGCGGCGGCGATCTCCACTGGGAGGCGTGTCACCGGCAAGCAGCGCCGGGAGCCGGCTGAGCCCAGCTCGGTGGCAGGCTCAGCCGTCGTTTCGGGCAAGCGGGGCGTAGGTCCCACGACCTGCGCCCCGCTTCGCGCTCGACACGCTGGCGGCTACAGCGCGCGCAGTTCCTGTTTGGCGCGGTACATGTCCCGGTCGGCGGCGTGGATGAGCTGCTCGGGTGACATGTCGGAGCTCCGCACCATCCCGATGCTCGCTGAGATCAGGACGTCGTCGTCGGCGACGGTGAATGGTGATTCGAGCGTCGCCAGGAGACGCTTCGCGATCGACTGCACCTCGCCGTCATCCGCCACGTCTTCGCAGAGAACCAGGAACTCATCGCCGCCGTAGCGGGCGAGGGTGTCACCGTCTCGGGCCGCGGCCGCGAGTCGTTGCGTGACCTCGCAGAGGAGGCGGTCGCCTGTCGCATGTCCGAAACGGTCGTTGATCTGCTTGAAGTTGTCGAGATCGATGAACAGCAGGGTGACGCAGCACCGATTGCGCTCTGCACGCGCCACCGCGTCGCGCAGCCGGTCATGAAGCAGCTCGCGGTTCGGGATACCGGTCAGCGGGTCGTGCAGGGCACGGCGAGCCAGCTCGGCCTCGGCGCGGCGTTGACGGGTGACATCACGGGCGACGATCTGGGCCGCAGGCTGTCCCCGAAACCTCGTCGGGATCGTCACGGCTTCGACGTCGACGACGGTTCCGTCGAGGCGAACGATCCGCTCCGCACGCAGTGGAACGATCTCACGGGGCGAACGGTTCAGCTGCGCCGCGACACGTTCGCGGTCGTCTGGATGTACGAATCGAAACAGCTCGCTGCCCACGACGTGTCCGGGATAGGTGGCACCGAGCAATGACAGACCCGCGGAATTGATGTAGACGACACGGCCGTCGCAGTGCACGGCGATGGCATCGGGCGTGTGCTCCACCAACAGCCGGTAGCGCTCTTCGCTCTCGTGGAGCGCCGCTTCCGCAGCCCTGCGGTCCGTGATGTCACGGGTGTTGATCACGATGCCCTTGACACCCGGGTCGTCGAGCAGATTGCTCCCGATCGCCTCGACGTACCGCCACGAGCCGTCGGCCGCTCGCATCCGGAACTCGACCGGGCGGCCGGGTCCCGGTGTCGCCAGCTCGGCGAGGAACTGCGTCTGCACACGCTCCAGGTCATCACCGTGCAAGAGCTCGAACGCCGAGCGGCCCATCATGAATCCGGGTGGGTACCCGAGCACACGCATCGCAGCCGGGCTCGAGTACTTCACCCGCCCCTCGGCGTCGAGCACGGTGATGATGTCCGACGAGTTCTGGACCAGAGCGCTGAACCACCTCTCGCCCCGGCCGGCTTCGGTGAGCCGTCCCCCCGTCCGACGCGATGTGGTCATACCAATGGACTGTTTCGGCCACGAAGCCTGCTGATTTGAGCCCTTGTGAGGCCGGCAACGAGGGCGGGGCGTCGGGCCACTCACGGGTCAGCCGGCAAACGTGCCCGGCAAACAAGCGAGCCAAGCGTACGATCGAAGCACAGGCTCGGTCCCGAGGCTTCGGACGTCCTTGATGCGCGACCATCTTCTCGCCGCGGTGCGCCACGCGCTCGCCGAGGCCGGCTTCGACGAGCCGGCCGGAGGGATCGCGCTCGACCAGCCGAAGCAGCGCGACCACGGCGACTGGACCACGAACGTCGCGATGCAGGTCGCCAAGACGGCGGAGCTCAAGCCTCGAGACGCGGCGGCAAAGCTCGTCGAGGTCCTGACTGCCGAGCGGCCACAGCACGTCGAACGGGTCGAGATCGCCGGGCCGGGCTTCATCAACCTCTTCCTCGCGCCGACCTGGCTGCACGACGTGCTGCGCGCCGTCGTCGCCGCGGGCGAGCGTTACGGACACGGAGACGCACTCGCCGGCCGTCGGGTGAACCTCGAGTTCGTGAGCGCGAACCCCACCGGTCCGCTCCACGCCGGAGGCGGGCGCTGGGTGGCGGTCGGCGATGCGATGGCCAACCTGCTGGCCGCGCAGGCCGCCACGGTGCACCGGGAGTACTACCTCAACGACGCCGGCAACCAGCTCGACAAGTTCGGGGCGTCGCTGTTCGCCCGCTACGAGGGACGCGAACCGCCGGAAGACGGGTACCGGGGGCAGTACCTCGTGGAGATGGCGCTGCGCCTGCGCGCCGAGCTCGGAGACGGGTTGACGCGGGAGCAGGCGCAGGAGTGGGGCTACCACGACGTCGTCCGTCAGCTCCGGGAGGACCTCGCGCGTATCGGCGTCCATTTCGACACCTGGTTCTCGGAGCGGACGCTGCACGAGCGGGGCGAGATAGAACGCGTGCTCGACGAGCTACGCGCGCGCGACGCGGTCTACGAACGCGACGGCGCGATCTGGCTCCGCGCAACCGACTTCGGCGATCAGCGCGATCGCGTCCTGGTGAAGTCGGACGGCGAGACCACCTATCTGTGCAACGACCTCGCGTATCACGAGGACAAGTTCGCCCGCGGGTGGGAGCACCTCATCGACATCTGGGGCGCCGACCACCACGGCCAGGTGAAGTCGCTCCAGGCCGGGCTCGAGGCGCTCGGGCACGGCCCCGGCGAGCCCGAAGTCGTGCTCGGCCAGCTCGTGAACGTGCAGCGCGGCGGTGAGACCGTGCGCATGTCGCGCCGTGCGGGGAACATCGTGACGCTGGCCGACATCCTCGACGAAGTCGACCCGGACGTGTGCCGGCTGACGTTCCTGCTCCAGGGCCTCGACACCGCGCAGACCTTCGACCTCGAGGTCGTCACCGCGCAGTCGATGGAGAACCCCGTCTACTACGTGCAGTACGCGCACGCGCGGATCGCTTCGATCGGCCGTCGCGCGCTCGTCGCCGGCATCGAGCGTGTCCCGATCGGGGGCGTCGATCTGGCGCCGCTCACGCACGATCGCGAGCTCGATCTCCTGCGCGCGCTCGCGGAGTTTCCGGATGTCGTCGCGGATGCGGCCGAGTTCCGCGCCCCGCATCGCGTGACGACCTGGGTGCGCGACTTCGCGTCGCGGTTCCACGGCTTCTACCGGGACTGCCGTGTGATCAGCGACGATGCCGCGGTCACGCAGGCTCGGCTGTGGCTGGCCGAGGCGTGCCGGATCGGCCTTGCCAATGCGCTCGCGATCCTCGGCGTCGGTGCCCCCGACGAGATGACGCGTCTCGACGCCGAGCCGGAGGACGCGGCGTGATCACCGAGGATCCGTTCGACACGTCGCTCGTCCCGCCGGCGCTGCTCGCCCTCGATCTCGAGTCACTGGCACACGAGTTCGGCACGCCGCTGTTCGTGTACGACGAGAGCGATCTCCGTGCACGGTGCCGGGAGTACGCCGGCCAGTTCGGTGACGACTCGGTCGCCTACGCGAGCAAGGCGTTCCTCTGCACCGCGATGGCCCGCCTCGTCGCGGAGGAAGGGCTCCATCTCGACGTCGCGACGGGTGGTGAGCTCCACGTCGCGCTCCACGCGGGCGTTCCGGCCGAGCGCATCATCATGCACGGCAACAACAAATCGGACGACGAGCTCCGTGCCGCGCTCGACGCCGGCGTCGGCCGGATCGTTGTCGACTCGTTCGACGAGCTGGCCCGCCTCGACCGGCTCGTTGCGACCGGCGACACCACCCCGACCGTGCTGGTGCGGGTCACGCCCGGCGTCGAGGCGCACACGCACGAGTTCATCGAGACCGGAACCGAGGCTTCGAAGTTCGGCTTCACCGTGAGCGCCGGCGTCGCGCTCGAGGCCGTACGCCGCGTGGTGGCGTCGGAGCACCTGCGCTTCGGTGGGCTGCACTGCCACATCGGCTCGCAGATCTATCGCATCGACTCCTTCGCGCGCGCGATCGAGATCCTGGCCGCGCTCGCAGCCGAGGTTCTCGAGAAGACAGGTGCGACGATCGACGAGCTGAACGTCGGGGGCGGGCTCGGTGCGCGTTATCTCGCCGACGATCCGGTGCTCGAGGTCTCCGACTACGCGAAGACGTTGCGCGCCGCGCTCGAGCAGTCCTGGACCGAGGCAGGGCTGACGTCGCTGCCGCGCCTGGTGGTCGAGCCGGGCCGCTCGATCGCGGCGCCCGCCGCGATCACGGTCTACCGGGTCGGCACGGTCAAGGAGCTCGCGGGGATCGGCACGTACGTCGCCGTCGACGGCGGCATGAGCGACAACCCGCGGCCGGTGCTGTACGGCGCGGGGTACGAGGCGTACCTGCCGGCCCGCGTCCACGAGCCGCGTCCACTTCGGTGCAATGTCGTCGGCAAGCACTGCGAGCAAGGCGACGTGATCGTCGCCGGTGCGTGTCTTCCCGCCGGTGTGGAGCCGGGCGACCTGCTCGTCACGCCGGCGACGGGCGCGTACGGCATCTCGATGGCGTCGAACTACAACAAGGTGCCGCGGCCGGCTGTCGTCTTCGTGCGCGACGGACGGGCTCGCGTGGTCGTGCGCCGCGAGACCGTCGACGACCTCGTCCGCCTGGACGAGCCGTGACCGGGCTCGCAGGTCCGCATTCTCGGCACGCTGGACAACCGCAGCGGTTACTCAGCGTGCCGAAAAGGAGGGACGTGGGAGAATGGACGTTCGTGGGTGACATCGATGGGTGAACCCGTACGCGTCGGTCTGCTCGGCTGCGGCAACGTCGGCGGTTCGCTCGTCCGGCTCGTCGACGAGCACGCCGACCTTCTCGTCGCGCGCACCGGGGTCCCGATCGAAGTCGCGGCTGTCGCCGTGCGCGATCCGGCGAAGCCGCGTGACGTCAAGCTGCCCCCCGAGCGGTTCACCGCGGATGCCGAATCGGTGGTGCGGGACCCGGCAACACAGGTCGTCGTCGAGGTGATGGGCGGGATCGAGCCCGCCCGCACGCTGATCACCGAGGCGCTCGAAGCCGGGAAGCCCGTCGTGACCGCCAACAAGGAGCTGATCGCGCACCACGGACCCGAGCTCTTCGCCACCGCCGCGCACGCGGGCGTCGACCTCCTCTTCGAGGCATCGGTCGCCGGCGGCATCCCGTTGATGCGCCCGTTGCGCGAGTCGCTCGCGGGCGACCGCATCCGGCGCGTCACCGGCATCGTCAACGGCACCACCAACTACATCCTCACCCGGATGACCGAGGCGCACGCGTCCTTCGACGACGCGCTCGCCGAGGCACAGCGGCTCGGCTTCGCGGAGCCCGATCCGACCGCCGACGTCGAGGGGCTCGATGCCGCGGCGAAGGCCGCGATCATCGCCACGATCGCCTTCGGCGCGCGCGTGCACGCCGACGACGTCTACTGCGAGGGAATCAGGGCGGTGACTGCGGACGACATCGCGTCGGCTGAGTCGCTCGGCTACGTCGTCAAGCTGCTCGCGGTGGCAGAAGAGGTCGACGGTGGCATCACCGTCCGGGTCCACCCCACGATGGTGCCCGTGCACCATCCGCTGGCGTCGGTCCGCGAGTCGTTCAACGCGGTGTTCATCGAAGGCGAAGCCGTCGGGGAGCTGATGCTCTACGGGCGGGGTGCCGGCGGCGCGCCTACGGCGTCCGCGGTGCTCGGGGATCTCGTCGACGCGGTCAAGAACCTCGTGTCGGGCGGGCGCGGCGCCACCATCGGCGAGCTGGTCGACCGGCCGATCCGCCGCATCGACGAGGTGGAGTCGCAGTTCTACCTGCTGCTGGAGGTGGCCGACCGCCCGGGGGTGCTGGCCGCGATCGCGGGCGAGTTCGGGCGGCACGCCGTGTCGATCAAGTCGATGGAGCAACGCGGCATCGGTGACGACGCGCGGCTCGTGTTCGTCACCCACCGCGCCCGCGAGGCGGATCTCCGCGCGACGGTCGCCGCGCTCGCGCACGTCGAGTCGGTGCACCGCGTCGGCTCCGTCCTCCGGGTCATGGGGGACGACGATTGAGCCCGCCATGGCCCGGGATCATCGAGGCCTACCGTGAGCACCTACCCGTCGACGACGCCACCCCCGTCATCACGTTGCTCGAGGGAAACACACCGCTGATCGACGCCCCTCGGCTCGCGGCACGCGTGGGCGCCGACCGCGTGCTCTTGAAGGTCGAGGGCGCGAATCCGACCGGGTCCTTCAAGGACCGCGGCATGACCGTCGCGGTGTCGAAGGCGCTCCAGCAGGGGACGAAGGCGGTGATCTGCGCGTCGACCGGCAACACGTCGGCGTCGGCGGCCGCGTACGCGGCGCGAGCGGGGATCCTGTGTGTGGTGGTCCTCCCGGCCGGCCAGATCGCGACGGGGAAGCTGGCCCAGGCGCTGATCCACGGCGCGCACGTCGTCCCCGTGCGAGGGAACTTCGACGCGGCGCTCGAGGTCGTCCGTGAGCTCGCCGAGCGCCCGGGCGTCGAGATCGTCAACTCGCTGAACCCGGTGCGCATCGACGGCCAGAAGACCGCCGCGTTCGAGATCGTCGAGGTGCTCGGCGACTCGCCGACCGCGCACTGCATCCCGGTCGGGAACGCGCTGAACATCGCCGCGTATTGGAAGGGGTACTGCGAGTACCACGACGCCGGGCGCGCGACGGGCGCACCGCGCATGCTGGGGTGGCAGGCTCGGGGGGCGGCGCCGATCGTCCTCGGCGAGCCCGTGCTCCATCCCGAGACGATCGCCACCGCGATCCAGATCGGGAACCCGGCGAACTGGCAGCGGGCCGTCGACGCCCTCGACCAGTCGGACGGCCACATCGGCGCGGTCACCGACGGCGAGATCCTCGACGCGTACCGCTTGCTCGCGTCGGAAGAGGGACTGTTCGTGGAGCCCGCGTCGGCTGCGGCCGTCGCCGGACTGCTCCGCGCCGCGTCGGAGGGATTCGTCGCACGCGGCGACGTCGTCGTGTGCACGCTGACCGGCCACGGTCTGAAGGACCCTCAGCGCGCGATCAGCGAGACCGACATCGCGGAGCCGGTCGAACCGACGGCCGCTGCCGTCGCGGAGATCGTCGGCCTCTAGCCGCGCGACGCGGCCAGCAGCGACGCGCGCGCGGCTGCCTCGATCGGGGTCGTGCCCGCGGCGGCGCCGTACGACACCAGGTCGCTGTCGACGTCGTGCAGCGCAACGGTGACGACGAAGCTCGGCTCGGTGGTCGTCTCGACCGTCCGGGCCCAGCCGACGCGGAGATGGAGCGCCATGCCGAGGTCGCGGAGCGCGCCGAGCGTCGCCTCGACCGCGCCGCCGGCGCCGGCCATCGGCGAACGACTGATCGACCGCGCGTCGCCGTACGCGAGATGCACCTCGATCTCTCGTGTCTCCGGCGTCGTGTGCACCATCAACAGCTCGACCTCGGAGAGCCCCGCCTCGCTCGGTGTCTCGCCTGCGTCGGCTGGCTCCGCGAACGGACCGGCGAGCCGCTCGACGACGACCGCGACGGGCTTGTCGAGCGCACGCCGCGCGGTCTCGAGCACGGCGTGGGCGACGTCGGCCGGCGCATCGGCAGTGACGACGACGTCGACGACGGGCTCCTCGCCGTCGGTGAGGTCGACGAGACACACCCCGCCTATGCGACGCAGCTCGAGCTCCGGGCTCGCGACGCCTCGTACGACTCCGTCGAGCACTGCGGCGCGGAGTGACGCCGCGCTCAGCGCGTGCAGCGCGAGCGAATCGACCCCGTCACGGACGTCGCCGGCGACGTGCACGCCGGGCTCGGCGTCGAGCGCAGGGTGCGGGCCTGGCCCGGCGCGGAAGGCCTGTCGCCCGAGGTCGGCGTCGTCGACCACGACGGCGACGCTCTCGATGCCGTGGTCCGCGGCGATCCGTTCGAGGACGGCGTGCAGCGACTCGAGACCCGGCTCGCCTGCGGTCCCGAACCCCGACCGCTCCGGTGCCTCGACGGCTCGTAGCACCGGCGCGTCGTCGCTACTCATCGCGATCGATGGTAGACGGCGCTCGCGGCGAGCTCCCGGGACGGCCTAGCGTTCGTGCGACTACGTCCTCGGGAGGGAACCATGGAACGACCGGTCGCCCTCGTCACCGGAGCTTCGTCCGGCATCGGCGCCGCGTTCGTGCGCGCGCTCGCCGCTCGCGACCACGACGTCGTCCTCGTGTCGCGTACGGAGAGCCGGCTCCGCCCGCTCGCCGACGAGATCTCACGCAAGCACGGTGTCTCCACGGAGGTGCTGCCCGCCGACCTCGAGACCGACGACGGGGTCCACACCGTCCAGACACGGCTGCGCGACGAAGCGCGTGGAATCGACCTGCTGGTCAACAACGCGGGATTCGGCACCACCGGGAGCTTCCTCGAGCTGCCCATCGAAGGCGAAGTGGCCGAGATCCGCCTGAACGTGCTGGCGCTCGTGCAGTTGACCCACGCGGCGCTCGGCCCGATGGTCGCCCGGGGTCGAGGCGGCGTCATCAACGTCTCGTCGGTGGGTGCGTACCAGCCGACGCCGATGAGCGCGACGTATGGCGCCACGAAGGCGTTCGTCAGCAGCTTCACGAACGCGGTGCACGAGGAGCTGGCGGGCACGGGGGTGAAGATGATGGTGCTCGCGCCCGGGTTCACACACACCGAGTTCCACGAGCGCGCGCAGGCCGACAACACCGAGAACATGCCGGAGTTCTTGTGGCAGTCGGCGGACGAAGTCGCGGCGTCCGCGCTGCGCGACTTCGATCGCGGCTACGCCGTCAGCATCCCGGGAACGCTCAACAAGGTCGCGGCCGCGTTCTCGGCCACGATGCCGGCCGTGGTCACCCGCAAGGTGGCCGGCCTCGTGACGAAGCGCACGTACTAGGGCCTCGCGTCGTCCGGTACCGGGTGACGAAAGAGCTCCGCGGCGTTCTGCCAGCAGATCGCGCGGATCTCCTCTTCGGGCAGTGAGCCGATCTGGCGCTCGAGCACGAGCTGCGTGTCGGGCCACGTCGAGTCGGCGTGCGGGTAGTCGGACTCGACCACCAGGTGGTCGAGTCCGATGCGATGACGCGTTGACCACGCCGATTCGTCGTCGAGCGCGCACCACCAGAAGTTCCGCTGCAGCACCTCGGTCGGTGTCTCGTCGACTCCCGCCCACGTGTGCAGGTAGCCCATCTGGTACTTGAAGCAGTGGTCGAGGCGGTCCATGAGCGCCGCGACCCAGCCGATGCCGCCCTCCGACATGCAGACCTTGATGTTCGGGAAGCGCACCGGGATGCGCGAGTACAGCCAGTCGACCGCCGCGTACATGCCGTACGCGAAGAACAGCACCGCGATCGTCTCGGGCGGCGCATCCTCGGTGGTCGACGGTGAGGTCGACGACGAGCCGACGTGCAGGCACACGACCGTGCCGGTCTCCTCGCACGCGGCGAGGAACGGGTCCCAGTAGCCGGTGTGGATCGAGGGCAGGCCCAGCTTGTCGGGGCTCTCCGAGAACGTGACCGCCTTGAAGCCACGTTCGGCGTTGCGCCGGATCTCCTCGGCCGCGACGTCGGGGTCGCGCAGCCACGGCAGCTGGAGCGGGATGATCCGGTCGCGGTACGTGCCCGCCCACTCCTCGAGGTGCCAATCGTTCCACGCGCGCATCGCCGCGAGCCCGAGCTCGGGATCGCTCGGCGCGAGCGAGATCCGTTGCCCGACGAAACCGGGGAGGAACGACGGGAAGCACACCGACGCGTACACGCCGTTGAGGTCCATGTCGTGGACGCGCGCGCTGATGTCCCACGCGCCGCGTCTCATCTCGTCGAAGCGTGTCGGCTCGAAGCCGTACTCGCTCGACGGACGGCCCGCGACCGCGTTGAAGCCGACGTTCGGGATCAGCTCGCCGTCCCAGAGCCAGCGTTGCCCGCCGTCGTCGGTCTCGACGACGCGCGGCGCGAAGTCCGCGTACTTCGCCGTGAAGCGACCCTCCCACATGTGCGGCGGCTCGACGACGTGGTCGTCGGTCGAGATCACCGTGTACTTGGCCTCGCGGGGCTCGGGCTCGGGCAGGAACGTGACGTGCTCGCGTCGCTCGCCGCTCCCGCCGAACGAATCCATGCCCTGTAGCTCGTCGAGCGTCACCGGCATTGGCGCTCCCCACGTGTCCTTGGTTGCGTTTCTGAACATGCCCGGGCAGGTTCAGAAACGCCACAAGAGAGATGGCTCATTCGAGCACGTCGGGCTGGTCGCGGAGCAGCAAGCGGACGGCGCCCTTCCAGAAGGCGTCGAGCGCGTGGGTACGGAACGCGTCCTTGAGCGAGCTCCGCCACTCCGGCGCGATCTCGCGGGTCGGGTGGCCGGCGATCAGCGCGTCGGCGGTGAGCCGGCACATCCGGTCGAACGTGTAGGCGCGATACGTCGCCTCCTCGATCGAGGACCCGATCACGAGCGCGCCATGGCTCACGAGGATCACGCCGTCCGCGTCGCCGACCTGCTCGGCCAGCCACGCGGCGGCCTCCTCGTCGAGCACCTGCCCTTGGTACTCGTCGACGAGCCGGAGCGCGCCGTCGAACATGCACGCGGCCTGGTGTGTGATCTCGGGCAGCCGCCCCATCGTCGCGAGCAACGTCGCGTGATACGGGTGGTTGTGGACGACGACCCGCGCATCCGGCCGCGCGCGATGGATACCGGTATGGAGGTAGACGGCCGGGCTCACGTCCCATGCGCCGTCGAGCACCTCCCCGTCGGGGCTCACGAGCACGAGGTCCGATGCCCGCACCTCGTCCCACCACTTGCCCCATGGGCTCACCCACAGGTTGCCGTCGGCGTCGGCGGCGACCGTCACGTGGCCGGCCATGTTCTCGTTGAAGCCGATGCCGGCGAGCACGCGGTGCAGGCACGCGAGCTTCTGCCGTTCGCTCAGCTCGTACCCGAGCGGCGGCATTGCCAGAGGCTTGAAGCTCGTGTCGCTCACGAGGGCACGGTACCGCTCCCGGCTCTCCGGGTCGCTCGCTACGGGCCGGGATACCCGGCCCGCTCACGCTTGCTCGGGCTCCGGCCAGAAGTAGCGTCCGCGCCGTGGGCACGCTGTCGGCCACGGTCGCCGCGAACGTGTCGTGCGAGCCCGACGGCCTCGCGTTCGCGGGTGGCACGCACCGGATCACGTGGCGCGAGTACGACGACCGGTCCGACGCGCTCGCCGCGGCGCTGCTCGCGAGCGGCGCAAGGCCGGGTGACCGCGTCGCGGTGTGGCTGCCGGACGGCCCCGCGGTGCACGTCGCGTACCTCGCGGCCGAGAAGGCAGGTCTCGTGATCGTCGGCATCGGGCCGCGCGCAGGCACCCGCGAGATCGGGCACCTGCTCGCGACCACGGGAGCCCGCGTGCTCGTCGGATCACCGGACGCCGAGGCGATGGCCGCGGGTATCGGCGTCGAGCACCTGGTCTTCTCCGACGACGTCCCGCTCGCCTCGGGTCCGCGACCGCCGACAGGACGGGCGATCGGAGCCGACGACCTGTGGCTGCTGAACTCGACGTCGGGCACCACCGGTCTCCCCAAGTGCGTGATGCACCACCAGCGGCGGTGGTTCGCGTTCCACGAGCTGGCGGTCGACGCGGGCGCGCTCGCACCCGACGACGTCTTCATGAGCGTGCTGCCCGCGCCCTTCGGGTTCGGGATCTGGACCGCACACGTCACGCCCACGCTGCTCGGCGCGCCGACCGTCGTCATGCCGCGCTTCGACGCCGACGAGTGCCTCGCGCTGATCGAGCAAGAGCGCGTGAGCGTCCTGGCGGCAGTCTCGACGCAGTTCGTGATGCTGCTGGAGGCGCCCAGCGCGGACGATCGCGATCTCTCGAGCCTGCGCGTGATGTTCACGGGCGGCGAGATGGTCCCGTACCGCCGGGCCGCCGAGTTCGAGGAGCGAGCCGGGTGTGCCGTGCTCCAGTTCTACGGCTCGAACGAGACCGGCGCACTGAGCCGCACCACGCTGCGCGACACCCGGGAGCGCCGGCTGCGCACCGCCGGGCGCCTGATCCCCGAGATGCACGTCCGCCTCTTCGATGACGACGGCGCCGACGTCACAGCCGACGGCGGGCCCGGCGTCGCCGCGTGCAAGGGTCCGCTCACCTGCCTCGGGTACTACGCCGACCCCGTGGCCAACGAGCGCCTCGTCAGGCCCGACGGCTGGATGCTCACCGGTGACGTGTGCACGATCGACGACGACGGCTACCTCGGCGTGGCCGGCCGCGCGTCCGACTTCATCATCCGCGGCGGCAAGAACATCAGTGCCGCGGTCGTGGAGGACGAGGTGTCGACGCACCCCGACGTCGCGTTGGCCGCAGCGGTCGCAATGCCGGACCCGACGTTCGGCGAACGCGTGTGCGCGTACGTGGAGCTGCGTCCGGGGCGTACGGAGCTCCCGCTCGACGACCTCCGTGCGCATCTCGACGCGGAGGGAGTCGGCAAGGAGCTCTGGCCCGAGCGCGTGATCGTCGTCGACGCGCTCCCGCGCGCGTCGGGTGGCAAGGTCTCCAAGGGCGAGCTGCGCGACGACATCCGCCGGCGCGTCGCGGAAGAAGAGGCGCGGACGTGAGCCGGCCCCGCGTCGAGACCGCGTACGGAGTCGTCGAAGGCGGCACCGTCACCGCGCCCGACGGCTCGACCGTCCATTCGTTTCTAGGCATCCCGTACGCGGCCTCGACCGCGGGGGAGCAGCGCTGGCGCGCGCCGACGCCGCCCCATCCGTGGCCCGGCGTCCGCCCCGCGATCACGTTCGGTCCTGCCGCGCCGCAAGCCGACCCGCTGCCGACCCCGCTGCCCGGCTTCAAGCCCGACCACGGCACCAGCGAGGACTGTCTCTCCGTCAACGTGTGGACGCCCGGCCTCGACGGCGCGCAACGCCCGGTCATGGTGTGGATCCATGGTGGCGCGTACACGAGCGGCGGCTCCGCGCAACCGGTCTACGACGCGGCCCGCCTCGTCTCGGAGGGCGACGTGATGGTCGTCACGATGAACTACCGCCTCGGCGCCCTCGGGTTTCTCGCGCTCGGAGGTGACACCGACGCCAACTGCGGCTTGCTCGACCAGCTCGCAGCGCTGCGCTGGGTGCGGGAGCACGCCCGCGTGCTCGGAGGCGACCCGAGGCGTATGACGGTGTTCGGCGAGTCGGCCGGCGCCGGGTCGATCCTGCATCTCGCGGCGTCGCCGCTCGGGCGCGACGCGTTCGACGGTGCGATCGCGCAGAGCGGTGAGCCCCGCACGCTCGGCGCCGGTCAGGCGTCAGAGGTCGCGGCCGCGTTCGCACGTCATCTCGGGCTGCGACGAGCCGACCCGCCCCGTCTACGCGGGATCCCGGTCAGCCGGCTGCTCGACGCGCAGACGTCCGTCATCGCCGAGCTCGCCGCGAGCATGGGGATGATGCCGCTCGCACCGGTGCTCGACGGGCGCGTATGCGATCTCGACGTGACCGCCGCCTTCGCCGCCGGGCGCGCCGCGTCGGTCCCGCTCGTGATCGGCACGACCCGCGAGGAGCTGCGGCTGTTCCCCGACCCTCGGTCGACCGGCGTCGATGACCCGCGGCTCGGGCGCTGGGTCGCCAAGATGCTCTCGACGGACGAGCGGGGCGCGGCGCGTGCCGTCGACACCTATCGAGCCACGCTCGGTCCGCACGCGACCAACGGCGACGTGTGGGAAGCGGTCCGCACCGATGCGATGATGCGTGTGCCGAACCTCCGCGTTGCCGAGGCACAAGCGCAGCACCAGACGAGCACCTTCGTGTACCGCTTCGACTGGAGTGCGCCGGGCCTCGGCGCCGCGCACGCCATCGACGTCCCGTTCACGTTCGGTACGTTCGACCGCGAGGGTTGGGGCGAGGTCGTCGGTCACGACCAGCGGGCCGAGCGCCTCGGGACCGCGATGCGCGCCGCGTGGACCGCGTTCGCGCGCACTGGCGACCCGTCGTGGCCGGCATATGAAACGCGAACCCGGCCGACGATGATCTTCGACGCGGACTGCCGTGTCGAGCTGGATCCCGACGGCGCGACGAGCGCGCTCTACTTATAAGTGTCACACCCTCGTGCGAGGGTGTCGTCGTGAGCATGAGCACGTTCGACTACAGGAACCATCTCGACGAGTTGCGGTGTCGGCCGACGGAGTGGCTGCGCGCGCGGCGGAGCGATCTGGTGCGCGAGCAGCGCCGTCTGCATGTCGAGGAGCTGGCGGTGACCAGGGTGCTCGACGAGCGCGGCCAGATCGATGTCACCGACGGCCACGATGGCGCGCTCGATGGAGTCGACGCCCGCGATCGCCGCGGCTGCGCACGCGGGCGCGCTCTCACGGGAGCAACTCGAGCCGCTCCTCGAGATCGCCGACGAGTCGAGTGACCGCGAATGGGCGCAGCGCGCTGAGCACTGCGCGCCCGCCGACCTGAATCGGATCGCCCGGTCATCGCGCGAGGTAACGACCGAAGACGCCGCCGCGCGCCGCGAAGCGCGCGCCTTGCGATGGTGGTGGCGCCCCGAAGCCGGCATGCTGTCACTGCGCGGCGATCTGCCCGACCTCGACGGGGCGCTGGTCAAGACGGTCCTCGAGCACATGGTCGAACGGATGCACCCCGCCACTGGTGAGGCGTGGGAGACCTACGCGCACCGCGGCGCCGATGCGCTCGTCGAGTTGTGCCGCAACTACGCCGATGTCGAGCCCATGAGCCGCACCAAGCCGCGCGTGGTCGTGCACGTCCCGACGAACGGCAGCCCCGATGTCGACGGCATCCCGCTCGCCCGGGCCACGGTCGAAGCCGTCCTCGGCGATGCCATCGTCGAGCCGGTCTTGGTGGAGAACGGCACCCCGCTGGTCTACGGACCCGGGCGCAAGACCCTGCCGGACCGGCTCGCCCGTGCCATCCGCCTGCGCGACCGGCACTGCCGCTGGCCGGGCTGCGAACGCACCACCGGCACCGAGATCCACCACCTCATCCCGGTCAGCGAAGGCGGCCTCACCGAACCCGGCAACCTGTGCCTTGCCTGCATCGGCGGTGCCGACCACCATCACAAGCTCATACCCCACGGCCCCTACCGGCTCACCGGCAACCCCAACCAACCCGACGGTTTGCGGCTGGTACACCGTGACGACCTCGCCCGGGCGCCCTGACGGTCACCGAGGATCGATACCGGCGGGACCGTGGCTCACGCGGGATCGAGCCGGTAGATGCCCTCGTCCTGCGACACCACGTACAGCTCGCCGTCGTTGTCGACCCCGAACGACGAGATGCTCGAAGCGCTGACGCCGAGCTCGCGTTGCTGCACGACCCTCCCGCCCTCCGCGTAGATCGCACGAACTGCCCCGTTGCAGTAGTCGCTGAACACGTACGCACCGCGCAGCGCGGGGATGCGGCTGCCGCGGTACACGTACCCCCCGGTGATCGAGCAGTTGCCGTCGGCGTGTGACGTCTCGAAGATCGGCATCACGGTGCCCGGCGGTGCGCCGCCGCGGTACTCGTGCGTGCCCTCCAGCGGGTTCCACCCGAAGTTCGCGCCGCGACTCGCGCTCACCGCGAGCGCGTCGATCTCCTCCCAGGCGTTCTGCCCGACGTCGGCGATCCAGATCGTGCCGGTCGGCTCGTCGAACGAGAAGCGCCAGGGGTTGCGCAGGCCGTACGCCCAGATCTCGGACCGGCCGCCGCCCTTCGCGAACGGGTTGTCCGGCGGGATCGTGTACGGGGCGCGGGACGACGGCGTCGGGTCGATGCGCAGGATCTTGCCGAGCAGCGTGTCGCGCGACTGGCCGTTGCCCCCGCCGCCACCGCCGTCACCCAGCCCCAGATAGAGCATCCCGTCGGGCCCGAAGGTGAGCTCGCCGCCATTGTGGTTCGACTGCGCAGCAGGCGCGGTGAGGATCAGCCGTGCCGACGCGGGGTCGGCCCTCCCGCCGCCACCCGACGCGGGCACGAAGGCGTACTCCTCGACGCGGGTGTCGCCGTTCAGCGCGGTCGAGTGCACGTAGAGACGGGAGCCGTCGGCAGAGAACGCGATCCCGAGCAGGCCCTCCTCGCCTCCGGAGCGCGTCTTGCGCGAGACGTCGAGCACGGGCGTGACTCGCGCGTCGTGCAGCGCGACGATCTCGCCGTTCTGCCGGGCGACGTAGAGGGCGGGATCGCCGGGACGCGAGACGAGCGCGGTGCCTTGCGAGACGTCGGCGACCTTCGTGAGCATGACCGACACCGCGGCGAGGTTCGGCGGGGTCGTGCTGGCGGTGGTCGTCGGCGCGGTCATGGTGGTGGTGGTGGTGGTCGTCGCCGTCGTGCGCGGCCTCCGGCGGGTCGACGCCTGCTCGCCGCCACCGCCTCCGCACGCCGTGAGCACCGCGATCGCCACGATGCACACGGTCAAGCGGCGCACGCGGCGAGGGTATCCGCCGTGTCGCCGTTGTCCTTCGCGGGCAAATGCCCCTACCGACGAGGGACGCCGACAAGATCAGCGCCAGCCATGTCGAACGCCTGAACCTCTCGATGTGGGCGACACTCGCGATGCGGCCGGCCTCGCCAGCTATCCGTGGTCGCTGACAGCGCTCGCGGAGCTACTCGACTGAGGGAGCGAAGGATGGAAGTGCAGAACGTTGCAGCCGTGCTGGCAGCGGCACCCGAGCTGATCATCACCGAGGCGACGACCGCCGAAGAGGTGGGCGCTACTGCGCGACACTTCGGAACGTTCGATGAGCATCGGCTCGCTGGCCGTCGGTGGCAGGATCTCTCGCCGTGGGAGCGCCACCCGGACGGTGACGAGTTGCTGATCCCGTTGGACGGCACGGTAGAGGTCACCCTGCTCACCGATGATGCCGAGCACAAGCTCACCCTGTCCGCAGGGTCGATATTCGTCGTTCCGAGAGGTCTGTGGCAGCGTCGGTACGCGGAATCGACGGTGACTTCCTTCGGCGTCAACTCCGTGGGCGACGACGAGATCTCGTTCGCCGAGGATCCGCGGGCTGAGTGGTCAAGCTGAGCCACGCCCTTTCGCGGACGGTTGCGCGTGCGCCGTATGCGACCATGGAGGAGTGAAGTACGTGGTCCTTGTGCCCGATGGGTGCGCGGACGAACCGCTGGACGAGCTGGGCGGTCGCACACCGCTCGAGGCAGCCGCGATGCCGCGGCTCGCGGCGCTCGCGGCTCGGGGCGAGGTCGGCCGCGCCGCGGTGATCCCGCACGGGCTGCCGGCGGGCAGCGACGTCGGCAACATGGCGATCCTCGGTTACGACCCGGCCGAGTACCACACCGGTCGCGCGCCGATCGAGGCCGCGGCGATGGGCGTCGAGCTCGCGCCCGACGAGGTGGCGTACCGGTGCAACCTCGTCACGCTCGACGACGACGGCACGATGGTCGACTTCGCGGCGGGGCACCCGACCGACGCGCAGAGTCACCCCATCATCGCGGCGCTCGACGACGCGCTCGGCGACGGACGAGACGGCGTGCGCTTCCACCCGGGTGTCGAGTACCGGCACCTCTGCGTCGTCCCACTCGACTGGGTGGACGCGGACTGTGTTCCGCCGCACGACCTCACCGGTAAGCGTGCCGTCCTGCCCAGCGGACCGGCGGCGAGCAAGCTCGTGTCGCTGATGGACGCATCGCGTGACGTCGTGCGTGGCGCCGCTGCGACCGTCGGCTGCGCGGCGACGCAGGTCTGGCTCTGGGGGCAAGGCGTGCGGCCCGCGCTCCCGCGCTTTGCCGAGCGCTACGGCGTCGAAGGCCGGCTCAGCTCGGCCGTCGACCTCGTGCGTGGCCTGGGCGTCCTCACCGGCCTCGACGTGGTCGACGTCCCGGGCGCGACGGCCGGCTTCGACAACGACTACCGCGCGCAGGCCGACGCGTGTCTACGTTCGCTCGCCGACCGCGACCTGTTCTTGGTGCACGTCGAGGCGACCGACGAGGCCGGTCACCAGGGCGCGGTCGGCGAGAAGGTCGTCGCGCTCGAACGCTGGGACGCGGAGATCATCGGTCCCCTCGTCGACGAGCTCGGGGGCCAGCCGTACCGGCTGCTGCTGCTGCCCGACCACTCGACTCCCTGCGTGCTGCGCACGCACACGCCCGACCCCGTTCCCTATCTGCTGTTCGATTCCACGGCGGACGCGGCGGGCGGCGAGTACACCGAGCGCGCCGTCGCGGGCGCGACGCCCGTGCCCGCGCACCTGCTGATGCCGCGTCTACTCGCGCGCGACTCGCGCACCTCGTAGACCCGAGTCGCGCGCGGCGACCGAAGCGACCGGAGGGAGCGCAGGTCGCTCGCCAGGGAGCGAGCGTCCGCGGCGCAGGTATCCTGCGCCGCAGCGAGCGACCCAGACAAGGTGACTCAGCGCACCTCGTAGATCTCGTAGGTGAGCGTCTGACCGGCGAGGTTTCCCTTGGCGACTGCCTGGATGCGGTTGAGCCACGCGTAGCGCTCGTCGCCGGTGTCGTAGAGCGGCGCCGCGTAGAGCGGTGCGACACCCGGGCCCTGCGACAAGTCGCTGCGACCTCGGTACGTCGTGTAGACGAGCGCGCCGTCGTCGGTCTCGAACAGCCCGCGCACGTCGAGCGTGAGCGTCAGATCGGTACCGAGAACCGCCCAATCGGCCGCGGCGACACCCTTCTTCTTTCCCCGCAGCCTCTCGCCCTCGAGGAACGCCTCATCGACCTCGGCGATGACGCGGGTGCCGGCAGGCGTGTTCGGCATGATGATCGGATCGCGGAGCGTGATCGTCGCGGTGCACAACGGGACGAGCTCGATGGCCATGGTCCGTGCTCCTCTACGAAAGGGTGACGAGAGACGGTAACCCGCCCGCGACGAGTGCCTTCATCGCGTCGAGCGCGCGCTCCACGACCTCGCGGTGCGTCGTCACGAGGAACTGCCCGGCGCGCACGGCTTCGACGGTGAGGCCGGCGACGACCGAAGGATCGAGGCCCTCACCGACGCCGCGCTCGAACGTCTCGCGCACGAGCGCGGCACCGGGGTCGTCGCCGTGCTCGGGGGCCGACGTCATGATGCCGGTGCGAGTGAACCCCGGGCACACGACGGTCACGCCCACGTTTGCCCGTGCGAATGCGAGCTCGTGGAACAGTGCGGTAGAGATCGCGACGACGGCGTGCTTCGAAGCCGAGTACGGCGCGAGATACGGCACCGAGGACAGGCCGGTGAGCGAGGACGTGTTCACGATGTGGCCTTCGTCCTGGGCGAGCAGCATGGGGACGAACGCCTGGATGCCGTTCACGACGCCGACCACGTTCACGCGCAGGACCCACTCCCAGACGTCGACGGGAACCTCCCACGAACGGCGGGTCGCGCCGCCGACTCCCGCGTTGTTGCACACGACGTGTGCAGTCCCGAAGTGGTCGCGTGTGGCGGTGGCCAGTGCTCCGACTGCGGCAGCGTCCGCGACGTCCGTTGGCACCGCGATCGCTTCGACGCCGCGGCTGCGCACATCGTCGGCGGCGTCGCGCACGGCTTCGGCGTCGAGGTCGGCGAGCACGACGTGCATCCCTTCGGCGGCGAAGTGCTCGGCAAGCGCACGACCGATTCCGCGCGCTGCACCGGTGACGACCGCGACCTTGCCGCTCAGCTGCTTCATCGCGGTCAGGCCTTCACCGTCCGCCCGTTCGCTCTCTTCTCGTGCAGGCCGAGATAGAGGTCGGCGATCGCGTCGACGCCGCCGAGTGCGTCGAGCGTTCCCTCGCCCACGATCCGGCCCTGCTCGAGCAGGTACACGCGGTCGACGACGTCGGCAACGAGGTGCGGGCTCTGCTCGACGAGCAGCAGCCCGACGCCCGACGCGCTCACCCGGCGCAGCCCGTCGACGAGCTGCTGGGCCACGATCGGCGCGAGCCCAGCCGACATCTCGTCGACGAGCAGCACGCGCGGCGTCGTCATGAGCGCGCGGCCGATCGCGAGCATCTGCTGCTCGCCGCCCGAGAGACTCCCGGCCGCCTGGCCGGAGCGCTCGCCGAGACGGGGGAACAGCGTCAGCACCGACTCGAGCGCGGCATCGCGGTCGTCTCCCGCAAGCCCCGCGACCTCGAGGTTCTCGCGCACGGTCATCGCCCCGAAGACGTGCCGGCCCTCGGGCACGTGCGCGAGCCCGAGGCGCACTCGCCGCCATGGCGACGCGCGTCCGAGGTCGCGTCCTTCGATCGAGACCCGACCCGACCACGTGCGTACGGTGCCGGACAGCGCCCGCAGCATCGTCGTCTTCCCCGCGCCGTTCGCCCCGAAGACGGCCACGATCTCCTCGCCGACGTCGATGGACACGTCGCGCAGCACCGGGGCGTGGAGGTACCCGGTCGTCAGCCGGTCGACGTGGAGCAGGCCGTTCACGCGCTCATCCCCAGATACGTGTCGATGACGCTCTGGTCGCGCTGCACGTCTTCGGGGAGCCCTTCGCTGAGGATGTGTCCCTCGGACAGCACGTAGACGTAGTCGCAGCAGCCCATCACGAAGCCGACGTCGTGGGCGATGACGAGGACCGTCGCTCCGTCACCGCGTAGGCGCTCGAGCACCTTCACGAGACGAGCGATCTCGGCCGCGTCGAGGCCCGTCGTCGGCTCGTCCAGCAGGACCAGGCGGGGTGACTCGACCACGACCGCGGCGAGCTCGGCGAAACGGGCTGCCGCGAACTGGAGGTCTTCCACGGGGCGGTCGTGCTCCTCGGCGAGCCCGAACGCATCGAGCGCGTCACGAGTACGGGCCGCGAGACGCCGCTCGCCGCGCGCCCAGCGCCACGGCCCCGCGAGCACGTCCCAACCTGCGTACCCCGCGCCCAAGTGCTGCGCGGCCATCACGTTGCGGTCGACGGTCTCGTGGACCATCAACCCGAGGTTCTGGAAGCTGCGGCCGATCCCGAGCTGCGCGCACCGGTGCGGACGGAGGCGGGTGATGTCGCGCCCGTCGAAGAGCACGCGGCCGGAGTTGATCCGCTGATGCCCGGTGATGCAATTGAAGAGCGTGGTCTTGCCCGCACCGTTCGGGCCGATGAGGCCCACCATCGCACCCTCGTCGACGTGCAGCGACACTCCGTCGACGGCCTGGAGACCCCCGAAGGAGACGCGCACGTCCCGCACGTCGAGCAGCGGCGTCTTGCTCGCCGGTCGCACCAGTGGCGTGATCGCGGCGACCGGCGCGAGATGCTCGTCGGGCTCCGGCGCCCCCACCGACGGGCGACGTCGACGCAGGAGGTCGGCGCTGCGCGCCAGCGCGCCGTTGAGCCCGCCGCGGTACCGGGTCAGCGTGATGATCAAGCCGATCGGCGCGCCGTAGAGGACGATCGCCTCGGCACCCGGCAGGAACAACCGTCCACCCTCGACGAACAACGCCGCGAGCGCAACGCCGGGGAGGAAGCCGGTTCCGGCGAGCGCCACGATGATGAGGTACGTGAACGAGAGTCGGATGGGGAACGCGGCCGGTGTGAGGCGCTGTACCCACATCGTCGTGAGCGCGCCGGCAAAGCCCGCGTACGCGCCTGCGATGGAGTACGCGAGCACGCGGTAGCGGCCGATCGGGATGCCGAACGCGCTCGCTGCGGCGGGATCGGCGCTCATCCACAGGAGCCCGCGTGCGATCTTCGAGTGGTACAACAGCCACGCAACGACCACGGCGAGGACGACGAGGACCGCGAGGAACACCCACAGCGACTTGGCGGTGGTCAGGGTCGCGACCCCGAGGTCGGGCGGGTCCACCCGCGCGCCGCCGGCCGGGCCGACGAACCATTCCTTGGTGAAGAAGTACCGGTCGATCGCGATCGCAGCCGCGAACGTGACGAGGGCGACCTGCAACCCGCGCGCCCGGAGGGCGGGAAGCCCGACGACCGTGCCGATGAACGCGCCGACGAGGAGCCCGAGCGGGAGCAGTGCGGCGGTCGAGACGCCGTGGTCGGCGCTGAGCTTCGCGACGAGGAACGCGGGCGCGCCGATGAGTGCGGCGTGGCCGAGCGAGAGCTCGCCGGCCCAGTTCACGAGGATGTGCAGGCCGACCGCGCCGACGAAGACGATCACGACGAGCCCGAGCTTGTAGATGTCGGCTTCGGAGAGCGCCAGCGGCAACACCACGAGTGCGGCAGCGGCAAGCACCGCGCCCAGAGCCCGGCTGGGGGAGACGAGCGCGTGCTGCTCGGTCATCGTCAGTACCGCGAGCGGACGAGCCCCGCCGGGCGGACGAGCAGCATGACGATGATGAACACGGCGAGCACCGCTTGCTCGAGTCCGACATCGACGCCGATGTCCGGCGACTTGTACCGGATCACCGCCTCGGCGATCCCGAGCAGGATCCCCGCGACGAACGCGCCACCCGCGCTGGTGAGGCCGCCGATGAGCGCTGCCGCCAGGCTCCAGAAGAGAAGCTGCGTCATGAAGAAGACGTCCATCGAGACCGTCGGCGCGATGAGGATCGCCGAGAGCCCGGCGAGCGCGCCGGCGAAGATCCACGTGACGAGCGAGACGACGTTGTTGTTCACGCCGACGAGGCCGGCGGCATAGGAGTCGAGGGCCGTGGCTCGGAGCCGCAGGCCGAACGACGTGTAGCGGTTCACCAGCCAGAGCCCGAGCACGATGACCAGCGCGATCGCAAGCGTCAGGAGCTGCTGGCGCGACACGAACACGCCCGCGATCCGGAAGCCGTCACCGCTGATGAGAGGGAGCGTGTAGCGCGGCGTGATCGTGTAGCGCCTGACGGCGTACGTGATGATGAGCACGCCGACGGCCAGCGTGCCGACCATCGCTGCGAGCCGGGGCTGGTCGCGCAGCGGGCGCATCACCACGACCTCGGTGGCACCGCCCAGCGCGGCCGAGACCGCGATCCCGGCCGCGAGGGCGACACCCATCGCAACACCGTTGTCCAGCCAGAGCTCGGAGAAGACGAACGCGCCGAGCATCCCGATCTCGCCGTAGGCGAAGTTGATCACCCTGGAGCACCGGTAGGTGACGACCAGCCCGACGGCGACGAGGCCGTAGACCACGCCGACGAAGAACCCGTTGACGATGACGGTGTCCATCTCTATGGCCTCGCTCGCTCGGTGGGCAGCACCGGGCTCCCCTTCGTCGACCTGAAGGACCGCTCGCTCACCTCTATGGCCTCGCTCGCTGCGAGCCGGGGTACCCGGCTCGCAGCCGCTCGCTCGGCTGTGCCTCCACTCGCTGGGCTCGTTGCGGCACCTGGTTCCTCTTCGTCGACCTGAAGGACCGCTCGCTCACCTCTATGGCCTCGCTCGCTGCGGGCCGGTGTACCCGGCCCGCGGGCGCTCGCTCGGCTGTGCCTCCACTCGCTGGGCTCGTTGCGGCACGGGCTCAGAACTTCGCCTTGGGCGCGCCCGCGCCCTTCCACGTGAAGTCGCTGTTGCAACAGACCGTGGGGTACGACGCGTCGGCGCCGACGTGGTCGCCGGGCCCGTACGTGATGGGCGGCAGGATGCCGGTCTTGAAGTTCTTGATCTTCTCGGCACCGGCCACGAACGACTCACGCGTCGGGTTCGGACCGGCCTGGGTCAGCATCTCGCCGAGCAGGAGGCCGTGACCGTAGAACAGGAACGCCTCATTGTCCTTCTCGCGGCTCTTGCTGCGGCCGTACTTCTTCATGACCGCGTCGTACTTCTTGTACGCGTCTGAGTCGACCGTCGCCCCGAAGCGCAGGCCCTTCACGCCCTTGACCTGATCCTTCAGCAGGCTGCTCAGGAAGTCGAACGTGAAGCCTCCGCCGGTGAACTGCGGCTCGAAGCCGATCTGCTTCGCGTCACGGAAGATCCCGAGCGAGGTGTTCACGGCCGCGAGCCAGACGATCTCGGCCCCCGCGTTCTGAAGCCGCTGGAGCTGCGGCACGAACGACGACTGCGACGGCTCCACCACCTCTTTGTCGACGATGTCGAGCTTCAGCTTCTTGGCGGCCTTCAAGAACGCCTTGGCGCCCGACTCGGGAGCCTGGCCGCTCTCGTACATGACGCCGATTTTCTTCTTCGCGCCGTCGAGCACGTCCTTCGTGAAGCTCGCGAGCGACTTGCCCTGCGCGGCGGCGGTCGGGATATACGAGAACGCCTGCTTCCACTTGGGGTCGTTCGTCCCCGCGAAGTACAGGGTCGGAACGCCCGCCTTGTCGAGGCAGTCGGTGGCGGTGAGGTTCGCCTCGACGCCCTCCGGCACGCTCACGACGAACGGGTCGATCTCGAGCGCGTCCTTGCACGCGGCGACACCACCGTCGGCCGTCTCCTTGTGGTCGAACTTCTGGAGCGAGACCTTCCGGCCGTTGATGCCGCCCGCGTCGTTGACCTCGTCGGCCCACGTCTGGAGGCCTTCGTACCCGCGCTCCGTGATCGCGCCCGTGAGACCGGTGAAGCCACCGATCACCGCGATCTTGATCTCGGTATCGGTGACGCCAGGCGTCGAGGCGCCGGCTCCGCCGGCAACTGCGGCAGGCGCCCAAGCCCCGACCGTGATGGCGGTCGCGAGCAACGCGACTGCCGGCTTGAACCGCTTCATGTGAACCACCCTCCTGTGGTCTGTCGGTAGCCCAGGGCCCGGTAGACCGCGTCGATGAGCGCCTGTCCGCGCTCGTCCAGCCCGGCTCCCGCGCCGTGCTTGTTCATCGAGTAACCGAACGACATCCGTGCGCGCGGATCCGCGAACCCGCATGAACCGCCCATCCCGGGGTGGCCGAACGCGTCCTCCGACCAGAGCACACTCGACTGATCGGCGGTTGCGAGGTGCCGGTTGTCGACCGTCTTCGCGAACCCCAGCGTCCAACGCGTCGGCACGCACACGGACGCGTCGTACGACGACGCCGAGCTCACCGCGGACATGAGCAGGAGCTGCGACTCGTCGACGAGGCGGACACCGTCGAACGCACCGCCGAGCGCGAGTGGCCGGTACAGGCCGGCGAGCGCGCGCGCATTGCCGATCGCGTTGGCCGCGGGGATCTCGGCGGCGTGGGCGGCGCGCGTGTTGCACGTCTCGAAGTGGCCGCCGTTGTTCATCAACATCAGCGCCGGAACCGACGTGAGGTCGCTCATCGCGACCTGGTACATGCTCGACAGCTCCTCGCCGGGCGAAGGCGGTGCGACCGGGATCGTCGGCGCGACGCGCGGCTCCTGCTCCTCGGGGAGGCCGATCCACAGGTCGAGGCCGAGCGGCTCGCTGACCTCCTCGCGCAGGAACGTGCCGAGCGACCGGCCGCTCACGCGCCGCACGACCTCACCCACGAGGTGGCCGAACGTGAAGCCGTGGTAGCCGTGCCGCGTCCCGGGCTCCCAGAACGGCTCCGCGGCCGCGAGGCGCTCGACGATCAGCTGCCAGTCGTTGAAGCCACCCGGGGGGAGGGGCTCCCGCAATGCGGGCAGACCGACCTGGTGGTTGAGGAGCAGGCGGACGGGGACGCCTTCCTTGCCGTTCTTGCCGAACTCGGGCCAGTACGCGGTGACGGGCGCGTCGAGGTCTAGCTCGCCGCGTGACGCGAGCATGTGCGCGCAGAGCGCGGTCGCACCCTTGCCGCACGACCAGACGAGGCACAGGGTGTCATCGCCCCACGGGCTTCCCGAGTCGGGGTCGGCGGTGCCGCCCCACAGGTCGACGACGGTCTCGCCGTCGACGGTCACACAGACCGAAGCGCCGACCTCACCGCGTTCGGCGAGGTTCCGCTCGAGCTCTGCTTCCACCTCCGCGAACCGCTGCTCGCACGTTCCTCGGACCGACACGCGATCTCCCCCCGCTGTGGCTGTGCTCATCGGACCATCGGCCGGGGTGCGGTGCTAGTAGGGGGATCCCTATCCGTGCGCGCCACGTGCAACGGCAAGGGATAGGGCAAGGGATAGGTGGTTCCCTACTGGAGCCGGTCGGGCGGCGCGCGCATGATCAGCGCGTGGACACGCTCGACGAGGCCAGCGGGAGCAACCGGCGACAGCCACTCACGATCGAGGTCAGTGTCGTGCCCGCCGTGCGCGACGACTCGGTTGTGCACGTCGAGGGCACCGCCCGCCTCGCGTCGGGCCCGACGCTGCCGTTCAGCGGATGGATGTCGCTGCTCGAGGTCCTCGAGGGGATGATCGCGGGCGCCACCGGAACGACCCGCGCCTGACTCGGCTCGGCGCGGGCGCGTGCCACGACGCCGGTCGGTAGCGTGATCGCGGCATGACCGGGGCACTCGTCGGCCGCCACTCCGAGCTCCAGCAGCTCGTCGAGGCGTTCAAGGCGTCACGAGCCGGCGGCGCGGTCACGGTCGTGATCCGCGGCGAGCCCGGGATCGGGAAGTCACGGCTGCTGACCGAGGCGCTCGCGCAAGCGGAGCTGCTGGGCCACGACGTCCTGCACGGCCGCCTCGACGAGCTCGACCGCTATCTGCCGTATGCCGCCATCCGTGCAGCCGTCTGGCCGGCGCTGGCCGCCGAGCACGATCCCGAGCTCGTCGACGCAGCCGAGACGGTCCAGGAGGGCCTCACTGCACTGCTCGCCGGCGGGACGGAGCGCGATGCGGTGCCCGTGCACCGCCTCTTCGAGGGGCTCGAACGCCTGCTGCGCGAGTGGTGCGATCGTCGACCGGTCGTGCTCGCAATCGACGATCTCCACGCGGCCGACTCCGACACGTTGACGCTCGTGGCGTTGCTCGTCCGCCACCTCCAGACCGCGCCGATCGCGTTCGTCGCCACGATGCGGTCGCATCCGCCTGACGTCTCGGTCGAGCTCCAGTCTGCGGTCGAGCAGCTCGCTCGCGACAGCCTCGCGAGCGTGATCGAGCTCGGGCCACTGGACCGGGACGAGGTCCGTGCGGTCGCGCGCGCGGTGGTGTCGGCGACGCCCGACGAGCGCCTCGTCGGTGCGCTCTTCGAGGCGGCGAAGGGCAATCCGTTCTACGTGGAGGAAGGGGTGCGTTCGCTCCAGGCGTCCGGCGCGCTCGTCGTCGATCACGACGAGTGCCGGCTCGCGGACGAAGCCGCACCGCCGACGCTCAGCGGCCGCAGCACGCTGGTGTACCGGCTGTTCAACCTCGGCCCCGCGGCGCGCAGCGTTGCCCGTGCGCTCACGGCGTTCCGCCGGTTCGACGTCGACCACCTGCCGCTGCTCGCCGCGATCACCGAGCTCGACGAGCCGACCGTCGAAGATTCGTTCGACATCCTGGTGAACGCCAGGGTGCTGCGGCGCGACGAGGGGTACGAGTTCGTCCATCCGATCCTCCGGGCGACCCTCTACGAGGACCTCGGCCCGGCCGAGCGACGCCGCGTGCACGGGCTCATCGCCGCGCGGCTGCTCGCCGATCGGGCGGCGGGCCTGCCCGTCGCGCTGCCGGACCTGGCGACGCACCTCGCGGTGTCGGCCGCGCCGGGCGACAACGACGCCGTCGCGGTGCTCGAAGAGGCGGCCCGGGCCGCGTCGTCGTCGGCACCGGCTTCGGCCGCGGCCTGGTACACCCGGGCGCTCGAGCTCCTGCCCGCCGAGGACGCGCGCCGCGGCGCGCTGCGGGCCGAGCAGGCACGCACGTTCTTCCTGGCCTCGCAGTTCGAGCGAGCAGCGGACGCCGGCCGTCTCGCGCTCGAGCTCATGCCACCGAGCCGGGCTCGCTCGCGTACGGCCGGTGTGCTCGTCGCCAGCCTCACGATCATCGGGGCGTTCGAGGAAGCGCTCGCACAGGCGAGCGCGGTGCTCTCGGCGTCGGACGAGCCGCTGCCGCGGCTCCACGCGGAGCGCGGCATGCTGCTCGCTCACCTCCACCGTTTCGCCGAGGCCGAGGATGAGGCCCGTCGCGCCCTCGACCTCGCAGGTGACGACGACGGCGCACGCGCGCTGGCCTGGGGCGCGCTCGCCGGCGCGGTCCACGCCAAGGGCGACGTCGCCGCGTGCCTCGAGTACCTCGGCCGGCGCTCGACCGCGAGCGAGCACCTCGGTCCGGCGGCGCGACTCGGTGCACTGGCCCAGCGTGCGACGTTGCTCGCAACGAGCGGCTTCGTACGCGACTCGGATGCCGCACTCGCCGAAGCGGGGGCGCTGCGCGACGCACTCGGAGGCACAGCGTTGCGCGAGCTCTTGGAGGTCTCCGCGACGATGACCGACTGGCTCGCGGGGCGATGGGACAAGGCGCTCGAACGCACGCGATGGCTGTCGCTTCCTCCGCAGCCGGCCGAGGCGTGGGTCTCTCTGGCCCGCGCCGCCGATCTCGCGATCAGGGTGGCTCGTGGTGACTATGCCGGTGCACGCATCGCCTACGACCAGCTCGAAGGCGAGCGGTTCGCTCCGAGTAGCGCTCTCTGGGCGCGGGCGCTGCTGCACGAGGCCCTCGGTGAGCTCGACGAGGCGGTGGGCCTGCTCGAGGCCGCATGGGAGCACGACATGGCGTGCGGGCGGCGAGCCGAGCTGCACGGCGTGTTCGACCGGCTCGTCGGCATCGAGCTCGACCGCGACAACCACGACGCGGCAGCCCGCTGGGCGAAGGAAGCCGACGACGTCTTGCAAGCGTCGACCTCTCCGTGGGCTCAGCTGATCCTCGACCGCCTGCACGCGACGATCGACGGAGACGTGGAAGCCGGCCGCGCCGCGGTCGTCCGCGCCGACGACGCGGGGCTGGTGGTCGAAGCGGCGCACTGCCGGCTGACGCTCGGCGAGCTCGGCGACGAAGCGCCGGCGAACCTGCGCGCGGCGTACGAGACATACCGCGATCTCGGTGCCGAGTCGTGGCGACGCCGCGTCGCGCACGCGATGAAGGCAGCCGGGCTCGAGGCGCCGCGCAGCCGGCCCGCCAGGCACGGTGCCCTCAATGACACCGAGGTTCGGCTGTGCCAGCTGGTCCGCGATGGGCTGACCAACCGTCAGATCGCCCACACCCTCCTGATCAGCCCCAAGACCGTCGAGGTCTACCTGTCGCGACTGTTCGCGAAGACCGGGTGCGCGTCGCGGCTCGAGCTTGCCGTGGCCGTCAGCGAAGGCCGGATCGGGGCTCCGTCCGAGTCCCCTGCAGACGCCTAGGGCTCCGGACGTCACGCGTTTCCTTGCCCCGGGTGGCGGCACCCGGGTAGAGTGCAGGTGTTCCCGCCGCCTCGGTGCGGCTACCCCGCGGTCCTCTCGACCCGGGCCTCGCGCAGAACGATCCCTCGTTCGCGCACACCGATCCCGGCGGTGAGTTCCCGAGCGCCACCCGCAGCAGCGGCTGCCGGTGGCCAGATTGGCAGTCCGTCACGCCGGCGCAGGGGCCGGAGCACCGCGGCGGCCCCCCATTTCTTTGGTCCCCGACCAGGAGCAACACCCCACATGAGCACTCAAGAGCTCGACCGGTCGATGCTCGACGGCAAGGATCGCGAGGAGCTCCACGCGATCGCCGGCGCGATGGGCGTCAAGGCACCCACCCGCATGCGCAAGGCAGAGCTGATCGACGCGATCCTCGCCGCGGCCAACGGCGAGACCCCCGACTCCGGTACCTCCAACGGCGCGCCCGGCGCCGACGAGGCCGGCGGCAAGCCCCGCACCGTCCGCTCGGCGCGCGCGTCGGAGCTCACGGCCGACCCGGTCGAGGCGCTGGCAGCCGAGGAAGCGTCGATCGCGGCCGACGCGCCGCCCGAACCCGAGATCGCGCCGCGTCCGCGTCGCGCGCCCACGACCCCCGCCGACGGCGGGGACCGCGCCGAGCAGCGGCGCAGCGCGAACGGCGAGACGACCGGCACCGACGAGGCGCCGGGCACGTCGAACGTCCAGATCGACGCCGAGGACGAGCGGGCCTCCTACGGGGACGGCAACGCGAACCGGCGTCGCCGCCGTCGCCGGGGGCGAGGCCAGCAGGAGGGCGGCGAATCGCGGCCCCAGGAGCCGCAGGGCGAGCCCGTCGAGGCCCAGGGCCTCCTCGAGCTGCGCGACGAGGGCTACGGGTTCCTCCGCACCACCGGCTACCTCGCCGGCCGCAACGACGTGTACGTGTCGGCGTCGCAGGTGCGGCGCTTCGCGCTGCGCAAGGGCGACTTCGTCCGCGGCTTCTCTCGCCCACAGGCGAGCAACGAGAAGTACCCGGCGCTGCTGCGGGTCGACGAGATCAACGGCATGACGCCCGACGCCGCACGCGGTCGGCCGCGCTTCGAGGACCTCACGCCGCTGTTCCCCGACGAGCGGCTGCGTCTCGAGGGCTCCGAGAACCCCCTCGAGATCACGGGCCGCATCGTCGATCTGCTGTCGCCGATCGGCAAGGGGCAGCGCGGTCTGGTCGTGTCGCCGCCCAAGGCCGGGAAGACGACGATCCTCAAGCAGATCGTCTACGCCATCGAGCGCAACAACCCCGAGGTCCACCTCATGGTGCTGCTCGTCGACGAGCGGCCCGAGGAAGTCACCGACATGCGCCGCCACGTCATCCGCGGTGAGGTGTGCGCGAGCACCTTCGATCGGCCGTCCGACGAGCACACCCAGGTGGCCGAGCTCACGATCGAGCGGGCCAAGCGGCTCGTCGAGATGAAGACCGATGTCGTGATCGTGCTCGACGGGATCACCCGCCTTGCCCGGGCCTACAACCTCTCGGCGCCCGCGTCCGGCCGCATCCTCTCCGGTGGTGTCGACTCGACCGCCTTGTACCCGCCGAAGAAGTTCTTCGGGGCGGCCCGCAACATCGAAGAGGGCGGCTCGCTCACGATCATCGCCACCGCGCTGATCGAGACCGGCAGCCGCATGGACGAGGTGATCTTCGAGGAGTTCAAGGGCACGGGCAACATGGAGCTGCGTCTCGACCGCCGCCTCTCGGAGCGACGCATCTACCCGTCGATCGACGTCGAGGCGTCGAGCACCCGCCACGAGGAGCTGCTCTTCGAGCGCAACCAGCTCAACCAGGTCTGGAAGCTCCGCCGGGTCTTGAACGCCCTCGAGGGCGGCGCCGGGCTCGAGCTGCTCATCGACAAGATCCGAACCACCAAGAGCAACGACGAGTTCCTCGCGGAGATCGCCAAGGCACCCACGCCGGGTTCGTGAGTCCGCGGGAACACTCGGCCCGCCGTAGGCGTTGTCGAAACGACTCGGTAGGCTAGGAGTTCCTCATGAAGGCCGACATCCACCCCGACTACGTCGAGTGTCGGGTGCATTGCTCGTGCGGCAACGAGTTCGTCACGAGGTCGACGGTGCCCTCGTTGCGCGTCGAGCTGTGCTCCGAGTGCCACCCCTTCTACACGGGCAAGCAGAAGCTGGTCGACACGGGTGGGCGTGTCGAGCGGTTCCAGCGCCGGTACGCGAAGGCACAGAAGAAGTAGTGCCCTCGTCCGAGCCCCGCTACATGGGCGGCCAGGCCGTCATGGAAGGGGTGATGATGCGCGGCGCGCGCACGTGGGCGGTCGCGGTGCGCAGCCCTTCCGGGGAGATCGAGCTCGCGGTCCACGACGCGCCGACATGGGGTGACCGCTGGCGGAAGGTGCCGCTCGTGCGCGGGGTCATGTCGCTCGCCGAGTCGCTCTCGCTCGGCTTCAAGGCACTGCTGTGGTCGGCCGACCGGCAGCTGCCCGAGGAGGAGCGCGTGTCGTCCAAGGCCATGGGCTGGACGATGGGCGTCGCGATGGCCTTCTTCCTGGGCGTGTTCATCCTCATCCCGGCGCTGGGCACGAGCGCGCTGGGCGACTGGCTCGACGTCCACGGGTTCACGTACCACCTGGTCGAGGGCGGCATCCGGCTCGGGATCTTCCTCGGCTACCTCGGGTTGATCGGGCTCGTCCCCGACATCAAGCGCGTCTTCCAGTACCACGGCGCCGAGCACAAGGCGATCGCGGCCTACGAGAACCAGGTCGAGCTCACGCCGGAGTCTGCGCAGCGATTCACCACCGAGCACGTCCGCTGCGGCACCAACTTCCTGCTCACGGTGATGGTCGTCACCATCTTCGTGTACTCGTTCGTCGGCCGGCCCGCGCTCCCGTTGCTCATTGCGTCACGGATCGTGCTGCTCCCGCTGATCGCCGGCCTGAGCTACGAGGTGATCCGCTTCGCGGCCAAGCACATGGAGCGGCGCTGGGTGCGCACGCTCATGACGCCGGGCCTGGCGCTCCAGCGGCTCACCACGCGTGAGCCGACGCTCGACCAGCTCGAGGTGGCGATCACGTCGCTGCGCGCCGCGATGACGGCCGAGCAGCTCGCGGAGGTGGAGTCGCGCTCGACGCAGCGAGTGGGCGTCCCACAGCCTGCCTTCGGCACCGCCTGAGGCGGCCGCTTCCGGCGGTCAGCGGGGCGCGGCCCACGCACCGACGAGCGCGTGCAGGCCCGACGTCGCGAGTGCGACGAACTCGTCGTCACGCGCGTCGTCTCCCCATTCGAGCCAGTTCAAGGTCGCCTCGACGAGAAAGCTGACCGTCGACTCCGACGCCCACGTGAGCAGGTCGACGCGCACGAACGGCCGGAGCAGGTCGCGCGCCGCGGCGACGGCGCGCGCCCTCAGGCTTGCCGCGTACTCGGCAAAGGGGCGCTCGCGCGCCGCGTGACGCCACAGGAGGCGGAACCCGGCGGGGTCCTCGCGCGCGACCGTGAGGTACGCGTTCGCCGCGGCGTCCCCGGCAGGACCGAGGTTGAAGCGGGCGATGAACTCGTCGCGCATCCGCGTCGCGACCCGTTCGAGCACGGCCCGGTACAGCTCCTCCTTGGAAGTGAAGTGGCGGTACACGATCAGCTTCGTGATGCCGGAAGCGGCCGCGATGTCCTCCATCGAGGTCGCGGCGTAGCCCTTCTGCGCGAAGGCATGGGCGGCGCCGGCCAGGATCACGGCTCGCCGCTCGGAGCGGGGGAGCGGACCGGTGACCGTGGAGACCGGGGCACTTGCCATAGGTATACTCATGAGTATACCCTGGGTTCGTGGCCGAGGGCAGCGTGCCGCTCGAGTGGGACGAGCGTGACCTCCTGGCGTCGCACCCGGTCGAGACGCCACTCGTCGTCCGGGGCACCCGCTGTCATGGCGGTTTCGACGCCGGCGGCGCGTACCGCTCGCCGCGGACCCTCCACCGCACACCGGCGATCGGTCGCTGGCAGGCGCGTCACCGCGCGGAGTTCGACACCGACCTCCTCGACGCCCCGCTCGCGACGTGGCCGCCGGCGTACCCGAACGTCGCGCAGGCGAAGTCGCTGCTGCGCAACGGAGTGAGGGAGCCGATCGTCGCGCAGCTCACGCGGATCGGCACGGTCGAAGGATTCGGCGCGTTGATCCGGCACGCGACGCTCGGTCCCGATCCGCAGCGTCATTTCGAGGAGAGCGTTGCTGGCACCGCGGTCGCGTACCTCGAGCATGGGCTCTTCGAGGCGCACGCGCGCGACGAGGCGGGCTGGGCCGGCGAGGGCGGGCACCGCGAGATGTGGTTCGCGGCGCGCGATGTCGCGTTCGAGGACCCGGTGACCGAGGACGAGACCGAGCGCATGATGCAGCGCATGGGCATCGGGAGCGGACGGCCTACACGCGTCCCGGAGCGCGTGTTCCCCGATCTCGACGCTGGGCTGGAGCTCACCATCCAGCGGATGATCGGGATCCTCCTGATCGAGGTCTCCGCGTTCCACACGTTCGCGTGGGCCGAGGAGCTGCTCGCCGACGACGCGGTCGTTGCGGGCGAGGGGGAGGCGGCGCGTCTCGTCTCGTACATCCGCCAGGACGAGCAGCCGCACGTCGAGTACCTGCGGACCGCGCTCACCGAGATCCGCGACCGCATGCTGATCGGTGAGTCCGGTCGCCGCGTCCGCGGCCGCGACGTCGTCGCGGAGCTGTGGGAGCGAGGGCTGGCCGATTCCCTGGGCCCACGCCGCGAGCGGAACGTGCAGTTCGCGGTCGCCGAGGTGGAACGGGCAGTCGAGCGCAACCCGCGTCGCGGCGCGATCCTGGACGAGTTCCACGCCTTGGGGGCCGCCGCGTGAAATTTGGGATCTTCTACGAGCACCAGCTGCCGCGGCCGTGGACCGAGGAGTCGGAGCACGAGTTGCTGCAGCAAGCCCTCGAGCAGTGCGAGCTCGCCGACCGGCTGGGCATCGACTACGTGTGGGAGGTCGAGCACCACTTTCTCGAGGAGTACTCGCACTCGAGCGCGCCTGAGGTCTTCCTGGCCGCGGTGTCGCAGCGCACGAAACGGATGCGTCTCGGCCACGGGATCGTCCAGACGCCCCCTCCGTTCAACCATCCGGCGAGGGTCGCGGAGCGCATCGCGACCCTCGACCTCGTGTCGAACGGCCGAGCCGACTTCGGGACCGGCGAGTCGTCGTCGGAGGCCGAGCTCGGCGCGTTCCTCATCGATCCGTTGGAGAAGCGCGAGATGTGGGAAGAGGGCCTCCGGGTCGCGCTGCGGTGCATGACGGAGGAGCCGTTCACCGGTCACGCCGGCAAGTACGTGACAATGCCGCCCCGCAACGTCGTGCCGAAGCCGCTCCAGAAGCCCCATCCGCCGGTCTGGGTGGCGTGCAGCCGGCGCGACACGATTCATCTCGCGGCGCAGCAGGGGATCGGTGCACTCGCCTTCGCCTTCATCAACCCCGAGGAGGCCGAGCACTGGATCACCGACTACTACGAGACTCTCGCACGCGAATGCGTCCCGATAGGTGACGCGGTCAACGCGAACCTCGCCTGCGTCACCACGTTCATGTGCCACGACGAGGAGGACCAGGCGATCGCGCGGGGGCTCGAGGGCGCGAACTTCTTCGGGTACTCGCTCGCGCACTACTACGTGTTCGGGCGCCACCAGCCCGGGCGGACCAACGTGTGGTCCGAGTACCGGGAGCGCCGCGCCCAACAAGGCTACGACCCCGACGCGGTCACGGCAGCGCGCGCGAACGAGGACCGGCTCGGGGCGAAGGTCGTGCAGGACGGCGTGTTCGGCCTGCGTGGTGCGATCGGCACACCCGACCAGATCCGCGAGTATCTGCGGCGCTACGAGGCGTGCGGCGTCGACCAGGTGATCTTCTGCAGCCAGGCCGGCAAGAACCGGCACGAGCACATCATGGAGAGTCTCGAGCTGTTCGGCACGGAGGTGCTCCCCGAGTTCCTCGAGCGTGACGAATCACAGCAGCGAGAGAAGGCGAAGCGTCTCGAGCCGGTGATCGAGGCGGCGCTCGCCCGCAAGCCGGAAGCCGACCATCCGCCGCTGCCCACCGACGAGTACGACTTCCCCGCGATTCCGCGCGCGATCGCCGATCGGTCGGGCAGCGACGACTTCCACAAGTGGTTGGACGAGTTCGCGGCGGAATCCGCCGTCGACTCGGGGAGCAAGTTCCAAGGTCTGATCTAACTGACGTTCGCGCTGTTCGCGTAGCGACGCGGTCGAGCCGCCTAGCCTGGACGGCGTGTTCGAGCAATTGGCGGAGCTCGAGACGGAGCTGGAGAAGCTCGAGTCACGCCTTTCCGAGATCTACGCGTCCGGCGACCAGGCCGCCGCGCGGGAGGCCGGTCGCCGTCATCGGGAGCTGCGCCCGGTGGTCGACGCGTACCGCGAATATCGCCGTACGGAGGACGACCTTGCCGACGTGCGGGAGCTACTGGGCGCCGAGCTCGACGGTGAGATGCGCGAGTACCTCCGGTCCGAGGTGGACGAGAAGGCGCGGCGGCTCGCCGAGATCGAGGCGCGCCTGCGCGAGCTGTTGGTGCCGAGTGACCCCAACGACGGCCGGAACGTGATCCTCGAGGTCCGCGGCGCGGAGGGTGGGGAGGAGGCGAACCTGTGGGCCCGCGACCTCCTGACGATGTACGAGGCATTCGCCAAGCGTCACGGCTGGAAGACCGAGGTGCTCTCGAGCCAGGCGTCGGAGATGGGCGGGTTGCGGGAGGGAACGCTCGTCGTGAAGGGCGACGACGCGTGGTCGCGCCTCAAGTACGAGGCCGGCCCCCACCGTGTGCAGCGAGTCCCGGTCACCGAGAGCCAGGGCCGCGTCCACACGAGTGCGGCCACCGTCGCCGTGCTCCCCGAGGCCGAGGAGGTCGACGTCGACATCGACCCGAATGACCTCGAGACCGACGTCTTCCGGTCGAGCGGGCCCGGTGGACAGTCCGTGAACACGACCGACTCGGCTGTCCGCATCACGCACACGCCCACGGGGCTCGTCGTCAGCTGCCAGGACGAGAAGAGCCAGCTGCAGAACAAGGACAAGGCGCTGCGCATCCTCCGCTCCCGACTCCTCCAGCTGGAGCGCGAACGCCAGGAGGCCGAGCTGTCGTCGGCGCGGCGCGACCAGGTGAAGAGCGGCGGCCGCTCCGAGAAGATCCGCACGTACAACTTCAAGGAGAACCGCGTCACCGACCACCGGGTCGGCGTCACCTTGCACGCCCTCGACCAGGTGCTCGCGGGCGGCGAGCCGCTCGACGAGATCGTCGACGCGCTCGCGGCCGCGCGGCGGGCCGAGCAGCTGGGCGATTCCTGATCTCCTCATGCCGACGTGGCGGGAGCTGCGGGAGCACGCGGAACGAGCGCTCGCGGGCGCGGCCGTGACGTCCCCGACGCTCGAAGCACACCGGATCGTCGAGGAGGCGTCGGGGCGGCGCGGCGGTGAGCTCGTCCTGGCCGACGCGCAGAGCGCCCCGCGGGGCGCGGCGGCGCGCGTGGAGCGAATGGTCGCGCGGCGCGTCGCGGGCGAGCCATTGCAGTACGTGCTCGGAAGCTGGGCGTTTCTCGGACTGGACGTGATGGTGGATGCGCGCGTGCTGATCCCGCGTCCGGAGACCGAGATCACCGCGCAGGTCGCGATCGACGAGGCGGTCCGGCTCGGCGCCCGACGCGGCAGAGTCGTCGCGGGCCGGACGCCGGCGGGCGCCACGTTCTTGGCTGCCGATCTCGGCACGGGTTCGGGCGTGCTCGCTCTCGCACTCGCCAGCGCGCTGCGCGACGCCGAGGTCTGGGCCACCGATGTGAGCACCGACGCACTCGCGGTCGCGCGTGCAAACCTCGCCGGCGCCGGCGCAGCAGCGACGCAGGTGCGGCTGGCGCAGGGGGACTGGTTCGACGCGCTGCCCGACGCGTTGCGGGGACGGCTCCGGCTCGTCGTCGCGAACCCGCCGTATGTGACGGAGGGCGAGCTCGACGCGCTCGCACCCGAGATCGCGCGGCACGAACCCCGCGTCGCGCTCGTCAGCGGGCCGACCGGGCTCGAGGCGATCGAGCGAATCGTCGCGGACGCGCCCGAGTGGCTCGACCCGGGTGGCGCCTTGGTGTGCGAGCTCGCGCCGCAACAACGCGACGCTGCGATCGAGCGCGTACGGGCTGCAGGCTTCGAGCACGCCGATGTACGTGCCGATCTCACCGGCCGGGATCGGGTGCTCGTCGCACGCCGCGCGTAGCCTGGATCTGATGCCTGATCAGCTGGACGTCGAAGGGATGCTCCAGCGCTTCCGTGACCGCGCACACGCGGTGCGTGAGCGGCCGTTGCCCCCGGTGGCCGGGCCCGAACGTCAGCGCTTCGTCGAGCAGGCCCAGCTCGACTTCCAGGACTTCGCGATGCTCGGCGACGCGACCTGGAGCTTCGACGACGGTGTGCTCACCCTGCGGGTCGACCTGCGCCCCGAGGCCGAGCGGGACTGACCCCATCGCTCGCGCGCGCCCGGGCCGGGCGACCGACGGCACGACCGGCCAACATGGGCACCTCCCAGCCGCCGGAGGGAACCGTGCCCACGCTCGATCTCTTGACCGTCGATCATCTGCTCACCAGCACGCGCGCCGTGCGCAAACGCCTCGACCTGGGCAGGTCGGTGCCGCCCGACGTCATCGAGGAGTGCCTGCAGCTCGCGATCCAGGCGCCGACCGGCTCCAACTCTCAGGGCTGGCGGTGGATCGTCGTCACTGACGACGCGAAGCGCGCCGCGCTCGCCGACATCTATCGCAAGGGCTTCTACCCATACATTCAGATGCGCGAGGCCGAGGCCACGCAGACCAACGCGCAGATGGAGCGCGTGCGCGACTCGTCGGTGTACCTCGCCGAGCACCTCCACAAGGTGCCGGTGCACGTCGTCCCGTGCATCGAAGGCCGCGTTCTCGCCGAAGCCGGCAACGCAGGCGCGGCCGGCGTGTACGGCTCGATCTTCCCCGCCGTGTGGAGCTTCCAGCTCGCGCTGCGCAGTCGCGGGCTCGCCTCGTCGCTGACCACGCTGCACCTGCTGCACGAAGCCGAGGCGGCCGAGCTCCTCGGCGTGCCCGAGGAGTTCGTCCAAGTCGCGTTGCTCCCGATCGCGTACTTCACCGGCGACGACTTCAAGCCCGCGGCACGTCGGCCCGCCGGCGAGATCACGTACTGGGACACGTGGAAGGCTCGACGCTGACGACCGGCGAACGGAGTCAGGCGAGCGTGCCGGTGGTCCCGTCGATCACGAGGTCGACCGTGCCCCCTTCCCAAGGCTCCTGGGTCATCGCTCGCAGCGCGTCGGCGTGGCGTGTGTTGGCCAGGACGCGGCTCCCGTCGGGTGTCAGCGCGCTGACGATGGCGGCGGTCGGCTCCCCGTCGCGCCCGAACATCACCGAGGTCGCCTCCACGGTCGCCGGGCCCACGTAGCCGGCCGCGACCTTCCGACTCGGCTGCGCGTCGACCTCCGCCTGGGTGGTCGCGGGATCGACGCGCACGAAGCCCGCAGCGCCTGGCGTGGTCGAGTAGCAGCCGATCGAGTGCTTCGTGACGTACCACCCGAGCGCCGTGACGAGCCCGATCGAGCCCGGGTCGTGTCGGCAGGCCTCGACCATCGCCGCGATCGCGTGCGTCGGATAGTCGTTCGCCGGACCACCGGCGAACCCGAGCCCACCGGTCACGGTGAGCGGGCGCGCGTCATCGGCCGGCCCGCCCAGGCCGAGCGCGTCGAGCGCGATCTCCACCGCGGATGGAAAGCACGAGTAGAGGTCGAACCGCGCCACGTCGTCGACGCCGGCACCTGCTGCGCTCAGCGCGGCGGTGCCGGCAGCACGGATCGCGGGCGACGTGCACAAACGATCGCGTTCGGTGAAGAAGTAGTGGTCGTGCGCGTCGGCGCCCGACAACGGGAAGACGAGCTTGTCGTCGGGTACGCCGGCGTTGCGCGCGGCCTCGTACGAGCACAGCACGATCGCGGCGGCCTGGTCGACGTCGATGTTGGCGCACATCCGCTTGGGGTACGGGAAGGTCACCATGCGGTTGTCCGGGCCGACCGACCTGATCTCCTCGGGTGAGTACGCGACGCGCGACCAGGCGTGCGGGTTCCGTGCCGCGGCCGCGGCGAACGTCGCCCAGAGCTCGCTGACGTGTCGCTGGTGGTCGTCGATGCCACGTCCGGCAGCGGCGCGTAGCGCAGTTTCGAAGAGCGGGTAGATCTGCGTCGGTGCGGCCGCGAGGTGTGCCATCTCGTAGTCGCTGTTGCCCGGCCGGTCGTCGCCGATCACGCGGGTGCAGGGCGGGTCCTGGCTTCGAGTCCACTCGAGCCACGTCTTCGGCTCGCGCCGGGCGCGCCACCGGGTGTACACGCACTCGGCACCCCCGAGCAGCACCACGTCGGCCTCGCCGCGCGCGATCTCAGGGGCCAGCGTGTTCACGAGCAGCTGCGGGCTGTTGCCGCCCACGGTCGAGGTCAGCGTCTGCGTCACCCGCTCGCAGCCGAGGCGCCGTGCGAGCAAGGCGCCCGGATCGGGGTACGCCCACGAGACCATCTGGACCACCGCGACGGTGTCGACCGCGGCGAGGACCGATCCGGCGGTACCCGCGTCGCGATCCGCTTCGCGGGCAGCGCTCGCGAGCAGGTCGATCGGCTCGAGCGCGTCAGCCGGGTCGTCGGGACGCTGCTCGGCCTGGCCGACGCTGGCGATGACCGGCGTCCGCGGGTCGATCACGAAGCCGGAGCGACGGGCTCGGCGCGCGGCCACGACGGCTCGCCGCGCGCTGCGCTGTCGGGACAGATCGAGCGGTAGCGACAGCGACCGCACACATCGGGATCGTGCACGCCCGTGAACTCACGTTCGGCACGCATCGCGCGAACCGTGTCGCGGAGCTCGGCCTCGATGGCGCGGATCTCGTCGTCGTCGGGCTCCCAAGGCTCGGGGTCGGCCGTCGCGTCCACCGACAGGTGCTCGTAGCGAACGCGCAAGCGAAGCCCACGCTGCGCGGCGTGCGCAGCCGCGACCCAGGCCTGGAGCCGTGCGCGCCGGTCGTCGCGCAGCGGGTAGTCGGGTGCCGCGCCGGTCTTGTAGTCGCGCACGTCGAGGATCCCGTCGTGCTCCCACACTGCGTCGAGACGTGCCGTGGCCACGAACACCGGCGGCTCGCCGCTCGCCCGCACCCAGTCGAGCTCGTGCCCGACCGACGTCGCGCCCGGCGGGCAGCGCTCGGCGTGGCGTCGGACCTCGTCGGCGGCGCGGGGGTCGGAGCCGTGGAGCGCGAGCACGTCGTCGACATGGTGCTCGTCGTGACAGGAACCGGTCTGGTGGACGAGACGCAGGAGGTCGTGGACGAAGAGGCCGTGGGACGCGCCCTCCACCGGGTCGCTCGCCGGCAGGCCCAGGACCTCCCGGTTCCGCCACTCTCGAGGGCAGCGGTGCCACGACTCGAGATTCGTGGGCGTGACCGACAGCACGCTCGCCACCAGGTCGTCCTTGCGGCTCCACATCCGGCCCCGGACCGGGTGGGCGGGGCAGCCCACGACGAAGCGGCACTGGGCACAGTCGCGGCCCGGGGCCGGCGAGGGGTCGGCGATGCGCCGCCGGACGGTATCGAGCTGCTGGTCGAGCCAGTCCCCGATCGACCCGAGGTCACCGGGGATGTCGAGGGTCCGGCGGGAGCACGCGCCGTTGACGAGGTCGGCGGACGAGACCGTGAGGGTCCCGCGGGTGACCCAGCGCGTCTGCACGAGCCGCAGCACCGCGAGCCGGACCGCCTCGTCGTCGAGCGGATCAGCCGGGACACCGGTTCCCAGGCGCAGCTGGCGCAGCTCGCGCCGCCCGTCCGCGTCCACCACCCCGAGGTCGACCCATCCGCCCAAGCGCACCTGCCGCCGAGGCAGGGGAGTGGGCTCTTCCACCGGCAGTTCGGCCGAGACGACGGGCGCGCCGGCGAACAGGGTCTCGTACCAGTGCGACGCCTGCCCGACGACCGCGCGTTCCTCCGGGAGCAGCGAAGGCGGCGGCGAAGGAAAGGCGCCGGTCTCGTGATGGGCACGAACCGCGTCCAACAACGCATCGCGCACACGGGCTCGATGGACGGGATCCTCGGACCCGAAGCCGAGCTCGCCCGTGAACTCCGCGTACAGCCGCCGCGCGCACACCGACGACGCGGAACGCAACAGCCCGGGGGTGACCTTGGGAAGCGGCGCCTCGTCGCTCACGAACCAGCGAGGGTAACGGCCGCTCGTCGACGTGAAGCGGAGGCGGTGGCAGCGGGCCGAGGAGCGGTGGCGCCGAGCCCACAGCCGGCCAGTGGCGGGTTCGGCCGGCGGGGGCACCGGTACGCTGGCCTGATCCGCCTCCCGGCCGCCCGTCGTCCGTCCGCCCGAGCCCGCCACAAGGAGCGCCTGTGCGCATCGCGATCGGCTCCGATCACGCCGGGTTCCGGCTGAAGGAGCACCTGAAGGAGCTACTGACGAACGAGGGCCATGACGTGCACGACCTCGGGACGCACTCGGAGGACCCGGTCGACTACCCGATCTACTGCGCTGCGGTCGGCCGTGAGGTCGCAGCGGGAGACGCGGACCGCGGCATCGTGCTCGGTGGCAGCGGGCAGGGGGAGCAGATCTCGGCGAACAAGGTGCGCGGCATCCGCGCCGCGCTCTGCAATGATCTCTACACGGCCCGGTACTCGCGGCTGCACAACGACGCCAACGTGTTGTCGATCGGCGCGCGCGTCGTGGGCGAGGCGCTCGCCGACGAGATCGTCCGCACGTGGTTCAGCACCGAGTTCGAGGGCGGGCGGCACATCGCCCGGCTGGAGGAGATCGCGGCGATCGAGGCCGAGCAGGCGCAGATCGCCGAGCAGGAGGTCGCGAGATGACGCACGGACTCGACGCACTCGAGGCAACGGACCCCGCGATCGCCGACGTGATCCGTCGCGAGGTCGAGCGCCAGAACACCACGATCCAGCTCATCGCGGCGGAGAACTTCACGTCGCCGGCGGTGCTGGCCGCCCAAGGCTCGGTGCTCACCAACAAGTACTCGGAGGGCTATCCGCACAAGCGGTACTACGGCGGGAACTTCGTCGTCGACGAGGCCGAGGAGCTGGCCCGCGACCGCGCCTGCTCACTTTTCGGTTCCGAGCACGCGAACGTGCAGCCACACTCGGGCGCGACGGCGAACATGGCCGCGTACTTCGCGTTGCTCCAGCCGGGTGACACCGTGATGGGCATGCCGCTCGACCAGGGTGGGCACCTCACGCACGGCACCAAGGTCAACTTCTCGGGGCAGCTCTACAACTTCGTCGGCTACGGACTGGGCCCCGACGAGCACCTCGACTACGAGGGCATGGCGCGCAGAGCGCGTGACGTGAAGCCGAAGCTCATCGTCGCGGGTGCGACCGCCTACCCCCGCATCATCGACTTCGAGGCGTTCCGCGCGGTTGCCGACGAGGTCGGCGCACTGCTCTTGGTCGACGCCGCACACATCGTCGGGCTGATCGCGGGTGGCGTGCACCCGTCGCCGGTCCCGGACGCGGACGTCGTCACCTTCACGACGCACAAGACGCTGCGCGGTCCGCGTGGCGGGGCGATCCTCTGCCGTGAGCAGCACGCCTCGGCCGTCGACAAGGCCGTGTTCCCGGGGGTCCAGGGCGGACCGCTCATGCACGTGATCGCGGCGAAGGCGGTCGCGTTCCACGAGGCCGCACAGCCCCCGTTCCGTGAGTACGCAGCGCAGATCGTCCGCAACGCCGCGGCCCTCGCCGAGGGTCTCGCCGGCGAGGGCTTCCGGATCGTGTCGGGAGGCACCGAAAACCACCTCCTGCTCGTCGACCTTCGCCCGTTCGGCGTGACCGGCAAGGCGGCGCAGGAGGCACTGGACCGAGCCGGCATCACCTGCAACAAGAACGCGATCCCCGACGACCCGGAGAAGCCGTTCGTCACGAGTGGGCTGCGCCTGGGCACCGCGGCGGTCACGACGGCGGGAATGGGCGAGCCGGAGATGGCGGAGATCGCAACGTTGATGGCACGAGTGCTCCGTGCCGTCGACGACGAGCAGATCGCGGCCGAGGTGAAGGAGTCCGCCGCGCGCCTCTGCTCGAAGTTCACGCCGTACCCAGAGCTCACGTGACGAGAGCGCGGCGCCTGGAGCGACCGGAGGGAGCGGAAGGCGCTCGCCCAGGGAGCGAGCGGTCCTTCAGGTCGACGCCACGTTGTCCGGGGCGGCGCACCGAGCGAGCGAGCGAGACGGGGTGATTGGCTACTCGATCGTGGGCGGCGTGGGCGCGCTCACGACCTTCCTCGTCACGTTCGCGGTGCGTCGCATCGCGCCGCGCATCGGCGCGATGTCGACGCCCGGCCCGCGCAGCGTGCACTCCTATCCGACGCCATCGCTCGGTGGCGCCGCGATGTTCGTCGGCTTCCTGGCCGCGATGGCGGCCGCGTCGCAGCTGCGCCAGTTCCACGAGATGTTCGACAACTCCTCGGAGCCGCTCGGCGTGTTGCTCGCCGCAGGCGTGATGTTCGTCGTTGGTGCCGTCGACGACCTGCGCGAGGTGTCACCGCCGGCCAAGGTCGCGGGGCAGGTGCTGTCGGGCAGCCTGCTCTCGCTCTTCGGTGTCTCGATGCTGTACTTCCGCGTGCCGTTCGCCAGCTACGACTACGTGGTCCTCTCACCCGATCTCGCCCCGCTCGTGACCGTCCTGGCGGTCGTCGTGCTCGCCAACGCGATGAACCTGATCGACGGACTCGACGGCCTCGCGGCCGGCATCGTCGTCATCGCCGGCACCGCGCTGTTCCTGTACTCCGACCGGCTGTTCAAGGCCGGGCTCATCGACGGTGCCAACATCGGGCCGCTCGTCGCTGTGATCGCGGTCGCGGTCTGCGTCGGGTTCCTGCCGCACAACTTCAACCCGGCGCGCGTCTTCATGGGCGACGCGGGCGCGATGTTCCTCGGCCTGCTGCTCGCCGTCTGCACGATCACCATCGGCGGCCGCACCGCCGACCAGTTCAGCGGCCAGACCTACTTCTTCTTCGCGCCGCTCCTGATCCCGGTCGTGATGCTCGCGGTGCCGCTCGTCGACACCGGCTTCTCGCTGCTGCGCCGGGTCGTGCGTCGCCAGTCGGTGTCGATGGCCGACCGTGAGCACCTGCACCACCGGCTCATGCGTCTGGGCCACGGGCCGCGCCGCTCGGTGATCATCCTGTGGCTCTGGACCGCGCTGCTGTCGGCGGTCGCGCTGATCCCGACGTACACGAATCGCGGCAACGCGCTCGTGCCGCTGGCCCTCGTCGGCCTCGCGCTGCTCCTCTTCACCTACTTCCACCCCGGCGTCCGGACCGCGAGAGAAGAGGAGCGCCAGCGCCGCCGCGGCGAGGGCATCGTCGACCTCGAGGAGCGGCGGGCGGCCCGCGGGGGCGCCTAGATTCCGGCGGGCACTTCACAGTTGACCGCTCAGCGAGGCGGCTGGTACTTTGAGAAAAGTTTCACAAGCGGCCTCTCTCCCTGATCTGGCGGGGATCTCGGCGGGTCGGGGGGCACGGGCTCGGGAAGAGGAAAGGCAGCGGTGAGCGCCCGCAAGCGCCGGTACGCCATGGTCCCCAGCCGTGGGAACGACGCCCTGGCCCACGCCATGGCCATGGTGGCGGTTCCCGCACTCCTCGGCTCCCTGGGCGCGCTCCTCGACGGCGCGATCGGCACCGGGCCGATCTTCCTGCTCGCCTTCGCCGCCTTCGGCGTGGTGGGCGCGTTCCTGTCCGCCTTCTACCGCTACGAGGCTCGCATCGCCGAGCAGGACGCCGGCAAGCCGTGGGCACGGGCTCGGCAGCGCGTCGCCCCCCGGGAGAAGGTCGCGTGAGCGCGGTCACCACACCGTCGATCGGTCATATCGAGACGCGCATCGCCCGCGACCTCGCGCGCCGGGCGCTGCTCGCCGCACCGGCCGTGCTGGTCGGCGTGGGACTCTGGCGGGGCGTCGACGCCGCCGCCGCGGTGGCCCTCGCGATCGGGATCGTCGTCGCCAACTTCCTCGGGTCGGCCTGGGTGCTCGGCGCCGCGGCCCGACGGAGCCCGCACCTCCTCATGGGTGTCGCGCTCATGAGCTTCCTGGTGCGCTTCGTGGTGCTCACGGCGATCGGGGTGGGCGTCAAGGCGCTCGACGTCGTCGACTGGCCCGTCTTCTGCGTGACCCTGATCGTGTCGTACCTCGGGCTGCTCGCGTGGGAGCTGCGCTCCGTCAGCTTCTCGCTCGCGTCACCGGGTCTGCAGCCGTCCAAGCGTGATCGCCTCGAGGTCGGCCCGTGAGCTTCTTCGCCGAGCTGCTGCCGAACATCAACGAGCTCTTCGACTGGAAGGGCATCGGGGGCTCGCACACGATCCTCGAGTTCAACAAGGTCGCGCTCATGGCGTTCGTCTCGACGATGATCTGCGTAGGGATCTTCGTCATGGGCAGTCGCAAGCGGGCGCTCGTGCCCACCGGCATCCAGAACGTCGCCGAGAGCGGCTACGAGCTCATCGAGACGCAGGTCGCGGTCGAGGTCATGGGCGCCGAGGACGGCAGGAAGTGGACGCCCTACCTCGCGACGCTGTTCTTCTGGATCTTCTTCATCAACATCTGGGAGGTCGTTCCCGGGGTCCAGTTCCCCGCGACCTCACGCCTGGCCATCCCGTTGCTCCTCGCGATCATCACGTGGTTCCTGTACGTGATCATGGGCTTCGTCCACCAGGGCAAGGGATTCGTCTGGCACGCGGTCAACCCGTCCGGCGTTCCCCGGGCCCTGAAGGTCCTGGTCGTCCCGATCGAGTTCTTCTCGATCTTCCTGATGCGACCGTTCTCGCTGGCGATCCGACTCTTCGCCAACATGACCGCGGGCCACCTGCTGCTGACGATCTTCGCGATCATGACCAACGAGCTGCTGATCGTGCACAACAGCGGTCTGTTCCAGGTCGCGTTCTCGCCGCTGCCATTCCTCGGTCTGGTCGCGATGACGGCGTTCGAGATCTTCGTCGCCCTCCTGCAGGCGTACATCTTCACGATCCTGACCGCGGTGTACGTGGCCGAGTCGCTGCACCCCGAGCACTGATCCCGAAGACAAGGAGACACACGAGTGCGGAGCCTCATCGAGTTCCTCGCCCAAGCGCAGCAGCCGCTCGGGCCCGACCTGAAGAGCGGGCTCGGGTCCGTGGGCTACGGCCTCGCGGCCATCGGCCCCGGCATCGGCATCGGCACGATCGTCGGCAACTCCGTGCAGGCGATGGCCCGTCAGCCGGAGATGGCCGGCCAGGTGCGCACGACGATGTTCCTCGGTATCGCGTTCGCCGAGGCGCTCGCGCTCATCGGGTTCGTCCTCAAGTTCATCTAGGAGACGCCATGCGGATGCGGAAGGCGCTCGCTGCCGCGTTGCTTGCCAGCGGCCTGGTGGTCGTGACGGGTGCGCCCGCGCACGCCGAGGACCCGGGCAAGAAGTTCGGCAAGGAGCTCGCCGAGTGCACACAGGACGCCCTGCGTGACAACGGCCTGTTCAAGGACGGCGAGCTCGTCGAGCCCAGCAAGGTGAGCAACCAGAAGATCAAGGACTTCGAGAACGCGCTCGAGGACTGCAAGAAGGCCCCGAGCCTGTTGACGCCTGCGCTCCCGGAGATCATCTGGGGCGCGATCGCCTTTGCGATCGTCTTGTTCGTCTTGATGAAGTTCGCGTTCCCGGCACTCAAGAAGGGTCTGAAGCAGCGCGAGGAGCGCATTCGCTCCGACCTCGAGGCGGCCGAACGCGCCCGTGAGGAGGCACGCGCGGAGAAGGCGCGCTACGACCAGCAGCTCGCCGAAGCCCGCGCCGAGGCGAACCGCATCGTCGAGCAGGCCCGCCAGGACGCCGAGCGCGTTCGGGCCGATCTCGTCGCTCGGGCCGAGGCCGACGCGGCGGCGATCCGAACGCGGGCCCAGGAGGACATCCGGCTCGCGACCGAGCGCGCGACGAGCGATCTCCAACGCCGGGTCGCCGAGCTGTCGATCGAGCTCGCCGAGAGGATCGTCGAGCGCAACCTCGACCGTGACACGCAGCTGGCGCTGGTCGAGAGCTACATCCAGTCGGTGGGCAACGGTCAACGGTCATGACACCCGAGCGCTCGAAGGTCGAGGCGTACGCGCAGGCAATGCTCGAGGTGGCGCGCGCCGAGGGCGTGCTGGCGGACGTCGAGGACGACCTCTTCCGCTTCGCGCGCATCTTCGAGTCGTCCGACGAGCTGCGCATGGCCCTGACCGACCCGAAGCTGCCCGTCGAGCGGCGCATCGCGGTGATCGAGGACCTGACGGGCGGCAAGGCGCTCGCGCCGAGCATCGCGCTCGCATCCATGCTCGTCGCGGCAGGCCAGGCCGGCGAGCTGCCCCTCATCGTCGACCGGTTCGTCGAGCTCGCCGTGGCCGAGCGCAGCCGTGAGGTGGCGGAGATCCGAACCGCGATCCCGCTCGACGACGAGCAGGCGGCGCGGCTCGCCCTGGCGCTCAGCCGGGCAACGGGCAAGCAGGTCGAGGTGAAGGTGATCATCGACCCTTCGGTGCTCGGCGGCGTGGTCGCCCGTGTCGGCGACACCGTCATCGACGGGTCGGTACGTCACCGCTTGGAACGTTTGAAGGAGACTTTGTGAGTGGCGACCGCAGCGAGAGAGCGAGTACAGGTGACTGAGTTGACGATCGATGCCGACGAGATCGCAGCGGCGCTGCGCAGACACGTCGAGACGTTCTCGCCCTCGGTCGACCATGCCCGGGTCGGTCGCGTGCTCGAGGTCGGTGACGGCATCGCCCGGGTGGCCGGCCTCCCGCAGACGTCCGTCAACGAGCTGCTCGAGTTCGAAGGCGGCACGCTCGGCCTCGCGCTGAACCTCGACGAGGAATCGATCGGCGCCGTGGTCCTCGGCGAGGTCGACGAGGTCGAAGAGGGGCACATCGTCAAGGCGACGGGGCGCATCATCTCGGTACCGGTGGGTGACGCGCTGGTGGGCCGCGTCGTGAACGCGCTCGGGCAGGCGATCGACGGCAAAGGCCCCGTCAATGCCGACACCACCCGTCGCCTCGAGGTGCAGGCGCCCGGCATCGTCGGCCGCAAGCCCGTGCACGAGCCGCTCCAGACCGGCATCAAGGCCATCGACGCGATGACGCCGATCGGTCGCGGCCAGCGCGAGCTGATCATCGGCGATCGCAAGACCGGCAAGACGACGGTCGCGGTCGACACGATCCTCAACCAGCGCGGCGCCGGGGTGAAGTGCATCTACGTCGCGATCGGCCAGAAGGGCTCGTCGGTCGCGCAGACTGTCGCCACGCTCGAGGAGCATGGAGCGATGGAGTACACGGTGGTCGTGGCTGCACCGGCCGACGACGAAGCGGTCTTCAAGTACCTCGCGCCGTACGCCGGGTGCGCGATGGGCCAGCACTGGATGGAGCGCGGCGACCACGCGTTGATCGTGTACGACGACCTGTCGAAGCAGGCCGAGGCATACCGGCAGATCTCGCTGCTGCTGCGTCGCCCGCCGGGCCGGGAGGCGTATCCCGGTGACGTGTTCTACCTGCACAGCCGCCTGCTCGAACGTGCGGCCAAGCTCAACGACGAGCGCGGCGCCGGTTCGCTCACGGCGCTGCCGATCATCGAGACCAAGGCCGGCGACGTGTCGGCCTACATCCCGACGAACGTGATCTCGATCACCGACGGGCAGATCTACCTGATCGAGGACCTGTTCAAGTCGGGCGTCCGACCCGCGGTCGACGTCGGCATCTCCGTGTCGCGCGTGGGCGGCAACGCCCAGATCAAGGCGATGAAGAGCGTGGCCGGCACGCTCAAGATCGACCTCGCGCAGTTCCGTGACCTCGAGGCGTTCGCGACGTTCGGGTCCGAGCTCGACGCCGTGTCGCGCGCGCAGCTCGACCGCGGCGAGCGGCTCGTCGAGCTGCTGAAGCAGCCGCTGCACGCGCCGATGCCGGTCGAGGAGCAGGTCGTGGCCATCTACGTCGGCACGTCCGGCGGCCTCGACGACGTCCCCGCCGAGGAGGTCCGCCGCTTCGAGAGTGACCTGCTCCTGTGGATGCGCGCCCGATACTCCGGCCTGCTGGCCGAGATCCGTGACTCCGGCACGCTGCCGGAGGGCGACGCGCTCGAAAGCGCGGTCAAGGAGTTCAAGGCACAGTTCCTCGCCTCGTTCGCCGCCGCCGAGCTGGGCGAATCCGCCGACCCGACCGCGACGGACGCCGACGCGCTGGGCGAGGCCGAGTCCGACAAGACGCTCCAGACGGAGTAGGGCCGTGACGCAGCGAGCGAAGCGAGCGGAGTCACAGCCGAGCGAGCGCCCGCGGGCCGGGTATCCCGGCCCGCAGCGAGCGAGGCCATAGAGATGGCCGGCGGACAAGAGAGGATCCTGCGGCGGCGCATCCGCAGCGTGCAGTCCACCAAGAAGATCACGCGCGCGATGGAGCTGATCGCGGGAAGTCGCATCGTCAAGGCGCAGGCGCGGGTCCACGCCGCGGTGCCGTACAGCGACACGATCACCGAGGTCGTGCACGATCTGGCTGCCGCGGGCGCGGGAGTCGACAGCCCGCTGCTCACGCCGCGAGAGCAGACGCGCAAGGTGGCACACATCGTGATCGCGGCCGACCGCGGGCTCTGCGGCGGGTACAACTCCGCCGTGATCCGCGCTGCGGAGGGTTCGATGCGCGAACAGGCCGAGCTCGGCCGTGACTACGGGCTGATCCTGGTCGGCCGCAAGGCCGAGAGCTACTTCCGCTACCGCAACTTCCGCATCGACGCGGTGTTCACGGGCTTCTCCGACCAGCCGAGCTACGAGGACGCGCGGCAGATCGCGCGCACGGTCGAGGCTCCGTTTCTGGGTGGCGAGTACGACCTCGTCGAGCTGATCTACACCCGCTTCGTCTCGGCGGGCACGCAAGAGGTCGTCGTGCGCCCGCTCATGCCGCTCGAGCGGGAGCTGCTCGTCGGTGGCGACGCGCGCCCCGACGCCGCGCCCGACGGCACGGTTCCCGCGGCGTATGAGTTCGAGCCGTCACCCGACGAGATCCTCGAGCGGCTGCTCCCGCGCTACGTCGAGGCCCGCGTCTACGCCGCCCTGCTCAACGCAGCAGCATCCGAGCACGCGGCGCGCCAGCGCGCGATGAAGGCCGCGACCGACAACGCCGACGAGCTGATCACGGGCCTGACCCGGGTGATGAACCGCGCCCGTCAGGACGCCATCACCAGCGAGATCATGGAGATCGTCGGTGGGGCGGAGGCGCTTCGTCAGGCACCGCACCCCGAGGGACGTCCCGACGAGTTCCTCGTCGCCGCCGGCAAATGACCCGACCTCCCCGACCCGTCACGCACCAGGAGCACCCATGACCGCCACCGCACCGCCGACCGCCCGAGAGGAAGAGGCCCGGACCAAGGACGGGCGCATCGTCGCGATCGCGGGGCCGGTCGTCGACGTCGAGTTCCCCCTCCACGCGCTGCCCGAGATCAACACCGCGCTCGAGATGGACGTCGAGCTCGAGGGTGAGACCATCACGATCACGGCCGAGGTCGCGCAGCAGATCGGCGAGGGACGCTGCCGCGCCATCTGCATGAAGCCGACCGACGGTCTGACGCGCGGTGCCGTCGTGCGCAACACGGGTCGCGGCATCACGATGCCGGTCGGCGACGGCGTGCTCGGCCACGTGTTCAACGTGATCGGCGAGCCCCTCGACACCACGCCCGACCAGCTCGGCGAGATCGACGACCGCTGGGAGATCCACCGCGACTCGCCCCCGTTCGACCAGCTCGAGCCGAAGGCGCAGATGTTCGAGACCGGCATCAAGGTCGTCGACCTGCTCGAGCCGTACGTGCAGGGCGGCAAGATCGGGCTGTTCGGCGGCGCGGGCGTCGGCAAGACCGTGCTCATCCAGGAGATGATCCAGCGCGTCGCGACGGAGCACGGTGGCGTCTCGGTGTTCGCGGGCGTCGGCGAACGCACGCGCGAGGGCACCGACCTGTGGCTCGAGATGACCGAGTCCGGCGTCATCGAGAAGACCGCCCTGGTCTACGGCCAGATGGACGAGCCGCCCGGTGTGCGGCTGCGGGTGGCGCTCTCGGCGCTGACCGTCGCCGAGTACTTCCGCGACGTGAAGAACCAGGACGTGCTGCTGTTCGTCGACAACATCTTCCGGTTCGTCCAGGCCGGCTCGGAGGTGTCGACGCTGCTCGGCCGGATGCCCTCCGCCGTCGGGTACCAGCCGACGCTGGCCGACGAGATGGGTGAGCTCCAGGAGCGGATCACGTCGACCAAGGGTCACTCGATCACCTCGATGCAGGCCGTGTACGTGCCGGCCGACGACTACACGGATCCGGCACCGTTCACGACGTTCACGCACCTCGACGCCACGACGGAGCTCTCGCGCCAGATCGCCGCACTCGGCATCTATCCGGCGGTCGACCCGCTCGCGTCGACGTCCAACATCCTGGCGCCCGAGATCGTCGGCGAGCGCCATTACAACGTCGCCCTTCGTGTCCAGGAGATCCTGCAACGGTTCAAGGAGCTGCAGGACATCATCGCGATCCTCGGTCTCGACGAGCTCTCCGAAGAGGACCGCGTGACGGTCGACCGCGCGCGCAAGATCCAGCGCTTCTTGTCGCAGCCGTTCTTCGTCGGCGAGGTGTTCACCGGCTTGAAGGGCGTCTACGTGCCGGTCGAGGAGACGGTGGAGTCGTTCGAGGCGTTGGCCAGCGGGAAGCTCGACGACGTGCCGGAGCAGGCGTTCTTCAACGTCGGTGGCGTCGAGAGCGTGCTCGCGAAGGCGAAGACGCTCCAGGAGAGCTGATGGCCGAAGAAGGTGGCGCGCGGCTGCACGTGATGCTGGTGTCGCCCGAGGAGGTGCTCTTCGAGGGTGATGCCGAGATGGTCGTGTGCCGCACGGCCGACGGCGACATCGCGTTCCTACCCGGGCACGTGCCGTTCCTCGGCGCGCTCGGCATCGCATCGGTGCGCGTCATCACCCCCGAGGGCGAGGTCGCGGCCGCGGTGCACGGCGGGTTCGTCGAAGTGAGCAACGACCGCGTGATCGTCCTCTCCGATGTCGCGGAGGTGCCGGACGAGATCGACGTGCCGCGCGCGCGGGCAGCGAAGGAGCGCGCCGAGCAGGCGCTCGCGGCGAACCCCGACGACGAGGAGGCTGCCGCCGCGCTCGCACGTGCCAACCTGCGCCTCGAAGTCGCCGGCGCTGCAGCAACCCCCGCCTGAAGACTGCGCAGCGTCCGGCTCTAGGGTGGCGTCTGGTGCGCCGCCCCCTCTTGCTGCTCGTTGTCGTCGCGCTCGCGTGCGGGTTCATGGTTTCGTGCGGGAACGGCGCGGGAGCCCGCGACGTCGACCTCGGCGCGTACGAGGGACTGGGCACGTGGGTCGACGTCTTCGACTACGTGCCGGGATTCCAGATCGATGACGGGCCGCCGCCGGTCACAGCCGCAAGCATCAGCGACATGGCCGCGCTGGGCGTGCGCACCTTGTTCCTCCAGGCGACGCAAGACGACCCGCGGCTCGCCGGCGCCACGGTGCCGAGGTCGCTGCTCGGCACGTTCCTGCGCCGCGCGCACGACTTCGACATGAAGGTCGTCGCCTGGTATGTCCCACACTTCGACGACGTTGCCGGTGACCTTCGACGCATCGAGGCGCTGCACCGTTTCCGCTTTCACGGCGAGCGCTTCGACGGCATCGCTCTCGACATCGAGTACCGCGACGGCGTGCCCGACCCGGTCTTGCGCAACCGGGCGCTGCTGGCGCTCACTCGACAGGCCCGCAAGGTGGTGGGTGACAGCCAGGCGCTCGGCGCCATCGTGCTCGAGCCCCTGCTGCTCGACGTCGTGAACGACAAGTTCTGGCCCGGCTTCCCGTGGCGGCGACTGGCGCCGTACTACGACGTCTGGCTCCCGATGTCGTACTGGACGAACCGCGACAGCTCGTCGGGGCTGCGCGACGGCTTCCGGTACACCGATGAGAACGTCACGCGTCTGCGTCAGAGGCTGGGTGACGCGAACGCCCCGGTGCACGTCATCGGCGGGATCGCGAACGATGTGGCGACGAAGGACTACGACGGGTTCGTGCGGGCGGCCAGGCGTCGCCACGCGTTGGGCTGGTCGGTCTACGACTTCAACACGACGACGAGCGGTGTATGGGCCCGGCTCCGGCGCGGTACGTAACCTGTTGAGCATGCGCGCGAACACCGTGATCGCCGGTGTGAACAAGGCCGGGACGACATCGCTGTTCGTGTCACTTTCGTCGCACCCACAGGTCGCGCCGGCCGCGGTGAAGGAGACGCGTTACTTCCTCCCGGCGCGGTACGGCCAGCCGCTCGAGCCGGTGTCGGTCTACGAGTCGTACTTCGAGGCGGCGGGGGAGCGACCCGTGCGCCTGGAAGCCACACCCTCGTACTTCTACGGCGGGCGCGCGCTCGTCGACCGGATGATCGAGGTGTGCGGCGCCCCCAAGGCGATCGTGGTGCTCCGGGAGCCCGTCGACCGGCTGATGTCATTCTTCTCGTTCCAGAAGGCCCGCCTCCGCGTTCCCGAGGAGATGACGCTCGAGGAGTACGTGGCCACGGGCGACACGATCAGCGACGAGGCGTTCGGCACCGACCCCGAAGCCGAGAGATGGTTCGGCTTCCGCGGCGGCAGCTACGCCGACTACCTGCCTGCGTGGCGCGACGCCCTCGGCGACGACCTTCGCATCGTGTTCTTCGACGCTCTGATGGCCGAGCCCGCGGATGTGCTCTACGACCTCTCGTCGTGGCTGCACATCGATCCCGACGCGTTTCCCGCCGAATCGCTCAGCTCCGAGAATCGCACGACCGGGTTCCGCAACCGCGGCTTCCAGCGCGTCGCGTTGGCGTTCAACCACCGCTTCGAGAAGTTCCTGCGGCGTCACTACGGGCTGAAGCAACGGCTGCGCGCGGTGTACTACCGGCTCAACGGCCGCAAGGCGGACGAGTCGGTGCCCGACACCGTACGCGCTGCGCTGCGAGAGCGCTACCGCGAGCCGAACGCCCGCCTCGCCGAGCAGCTGCGCAACATGGGAATCACCGAGTTGCCGGGCTGGCTCGAGACGCCCGTACGCGCCTGATCCTCAGTACTCCAGCGCGGAGTAGCGCATGAGCTTCTGCCACCGGTGGGTGGCGTCGATCTTGCGTATCGTGCCCGACTTCGAACGCATGACGAGCGTCTGGGTGCTCGCACCGTCGCCCCGGTAGCGCACGCCCTTGAGCATGTCGCCGTCGGTGACGCCGCTCGCGGCGAAGAACACGTCGTCGCCCGAGACGAGGTCGTCGATGGTGAGCACGCGGTCGAGGTCGTAACCCGCGTCGAGCGCAGCCTTGCGCTCGGCGTCGTTGCGCGGGTACAGACGGCCGTGGATCGCGCCGCCGAGCGCCTTCAGCGCGCACGCCGCGATCACGCCTTCCGGTGTGCCGCCGATACCGAACAGGACGTCGTAGCCGGTGTCGGGCCAGCCGGTCGCGAGCGCGCCGATGACGTCACCGTCCGGGATCAGGCGGATACGGGCGCCGGCCTCACGGCACTGCTTGATGATGTCGGCGTGACGATCGCGGTCGAGGACGACCGCGGTCACGTCCTTGACCTGCTCGCCCTTGGCCTTGGCCACCGCCTCGAGGTTCGCCCGCACCGGCGCGTCGAGGTCGATGAGATCGGCGGCCTCCGGGCCCACGGCGACCTTCTCCATGTAGACGCACGGTCCCGGATCGAACATCGTGCCCCGCTCGGCGAGCGCGATGACCGAGATCGCGTGGTTGCGGCCGAGCGACGTCAGGGTCGTCCCGTCGATCGGGTCGACCGCGATGTCGCAGGCGGGCCCGCCGGCGCCGATCTCCTCCCCGTTGAAGAGCATCGGCGCCTCGTCCTTCTCGCCCTCGCCGATGACGACGATCCCGTCCATCGGCACCGTGTTGAGCACGAGGCGCATCGCGTCGACGGCGGCCTGATCGGCCGCCTCCTTGTCCCCCCGGCCGACCCACCGGCCGGCTGCGAGCGCCGCCGCCTCGGTGACCCGGGCGAGGTCCATGGCCAGGTTGCGATCGGGCGCCTGGTGCTGGTCCATACGGCTCCACGCTCCTCTCGCCGATCGACTCCGCGGCGCGGAGCGTACTCCCGGCCCTCGTCCCGGAACACCGCCAGGCGGGGAGTCGTTCAGCCGACAGGCTCGAGCCGGACCTTCGTCTTCACGGTCTGGTCGAGCGTCTGGCCCTGCGCGCGGATGCGCTGTCGCGCGTTGATCTGGAGCTTGGCCGACGCCGGCAAAGGCTGCCTGAGGTCCGCGGTGATCGTCCCCTTCCCGTCAGCGCGTGAACGGACCAGCGTTGCGGAGCCCTGGGGCGTGTCGAGGGTCTCGTTGTCGGCGCGCTGGTCGATGTGCGCGCTCACCTTCGCGCGGTCTCCGTCGCGACTCTTCAGCTCGTAGCGCGTCGTCTGGCGCAGCGTCGCCCCGGATACCTCGAGCTCCTGCGTGGCCTTCCAGCGCGCGCCTTTGCCCACGGCCTCCTCGGGGAACGGGATCGTGAGCTGCGTCGCCTGCTCTTCGAGCTGCTCGAGGAGCTGGCGCGTCTGCTCGTCGACGTCGCTGGGGATGTCGACGCTGCCCTTGCTGGCTGCACCCGTCGTGGAGATCGTGAGGGAGCCCGTGATGCCCGCGATCGGTTCGAGTCGCTGCCGGATCTGCGCGAGCTGGTCCTCGGACACGCTGCCGTCGTCTTTCACCTCGGCCTTGTCGTAGCTGAAGTCGATGGTCGCCTCCCCCTCCGGCGTGACGCTCGCGACCCGGTTCGAGAGCGTGATCGTGATCGGCGGGGTGCTCACCGTCTGTGACCGCCCGCCGAGCTCCTGTGTGATCGTCACCTCGGTCGTCAGACGCGAGGTCGACGAGGTGCCTGCGGCGGCCCCGAAGCGCAGGGGCTCACGGGGCGCTCGTCCGGAATCGAGCAGGCGTATCTCGGGTGGGCCGGAGGCCTGGGCCCCGGCCGGCGCGGCGATGGCAGCCGGAACGCACGTGCACAACAGCGCCGCCGCGACGGCGAGCACACCTCTTCGCATCGGACGATGCTAGGTGCCCATCTGGCGGTTGAAGTCAGCCACGTCGAAGTAGTCGCGCCACAAGGACGCTTTCCCGTCGCGCACCTCGAACACGCCGGCGACGCGGAGCTCGATCTTCTTCCCGCCGGGGAGCCAGAACCGGTCGACGCGCTCGTTCATCACGGTCGGACCGTCCTCGATCTGGCGGAGCACCTCCCACTCGACGCGCTCGGCCCCGTCGAGGAACGGCCCGAGGAGCGACCGGACCTCGTCATGACCGTTCATCACGGCCATCCCGACGTTCTCGTAGACCACGTCGTCGGTGAGCACGTCGAGGAGCGCGTCGATGTCGCGCGCCTCGTTCGCCTTGATCAGCGCGGTGACGACTTCGCCCGGGGTCATGGCCGGACCGTAGCAGCGGCCGGACGCCGTTAGCCTGGTAGCTGATGAGGCGAGGACCCGCGGCGTGGGTACCCTGCGCCGCCCGAGCCGTGGCCCGAGCGGCCCGGCGCCGCCGGCGCCGGGAGCCGAACAGATGAGCAACGCCTTGGAGCGGTGGCGCGAGCGGTTCGAGGCCTCTTCCCGTCGCGACGCCGACTTCGAGACGATGTCGGGCGTTCCCGTTGACGCCGTCTACGGCCCCACCGACGGGGAGTTCCCGGGCGAATGGCCGTACACACGCGGGCCGTACGCGTCCATGTACCGCTCGAAGCTGTGGACGATGCGCATGTTCGCCGGCTTCGGTACCGCGCCCGATACGAACCGGCGCTTCCACGATCTGCTCGCCGCGGGTGGCGACGGGCTCTCCACCGCGTTCGACCTGCCGACGCTGATGGGCCGCGACTCGGACGATGCGGTCGCGCTCGGCGAGGTGGGGAAGTGCGGCGTGGCCGTCGACACGCTCGCCGACGTCGAAGACCTGTACGCGGGCATCGACCTCGGCCGCGTCACCACGTCGATGACGATCAACTCGCCCGCGGCGATCCTGCTTGCGATGTACGTCGCCGCCGCCGAGGAATCGGGCAGCGAACGGCGCGAGCTCGGCGGAACGCTCCAGAACGACATCCTCAAGGAGTACCAGGCCCAGAAGGAGTTCATCTTCCCGCCGCGCCCGTCGATGCGGCTCGTCGCCGACACGATCCGTTTCTGCGCTGCCGAGATGCCGCGCTGGCACCCGGTCTCGATCTCCGGCTACCACATCCGCGAAGCCGGCAGCACCGCTGCGCAGGAGCTCGCGTTCACGCTCGCAAACGGGTTCGCGTACGTCGAAGCGGCGATGGCGGCCGGGCTCGGCGTCGACGAGTTCGCACCGCGTCTCTCGTTCTTCTTCAACGCGCACATCGACTTCTTCGAGGAGATCGCGAAGTACCGGGCGGCACGGCGCATCTGGGCCCGGTGGCTGCGCGAGCGGTACCAAGCGACCAACGAGCGCTCGACCCAGTTGCGCTTCCACACGCAGACTGCGGGCGTGTCACTCACCGCACAGCAGCCCGAGGTCAACGTCGTGCGCACCGCGATCGAGGCGCTCGCCGGTGTCCTCGGCGGGACCCAGAGCCTGCACACGAACGCGATGGACGAGACGCTCGCACTGCCGACGGAGAAGTCGGCACGCCTCGCCCTGCGCACCCAGCAGGTGATCGCGCACGAGACCCGGATCGCGAACGTCGCCGACCCCCTCGGCGGCTCGTGGTTCGTCGAGGCGCTCACCGACGAGATGGAGCGACGGGCAGAGGCGATCTTCGCCCACCTCGACCACCTCGGCGACGGGTCGATGCTCGAAGGCGCGCTCCAAGCGGTCGAGCAGGGCTGGTTCCAGCGCGAGATCGCCGACTCGGCGTACGAGCTCGAGCGCAAGCTGAACGCGGGCCGCCACCTGCTCGTCGGCGTCAACACCGCATTCGAAGGCAGCGACGAGGCACCACCCGAGATCCTCCGCATCGGGCCCGAGGTGGAGGAGCAGCAGTGCAAGCGTCTCGCGCGGGTGAAGGCAGACCGCGACGACGAGCGTGTGCGGAGTTCGCTGGACGGTGTGCGCGTTGCTGCTGCCGAGCCGACCACCAATGTGATGCCCGCGCTGATCGACGCCGTGCGCGCGTACGCGACCGAGGGCGAGATTGTCGACGCGATGGCCGACGTCTTCGGGCGGTACGTCGAGACCCCGGTCATCTGAGCGGCGTGGACCGCCGGCTTCTGGAGCACGCCCGCAACGCGATCGGGTTCATGCCCGACGACGAGGGCCTCGCGCTGCACGAGGCCGGGCTCGACGCCGCCTCCGTCGGGCCGCTGCTCGAGGTCGGGACGTACTGCGGCAAGTCCGCGATCTACCTCGGTGCCGCGGCGCGTGAGCGCGGGACGGTGCTGTTCACGGTCGACCACCATCGCGGCTCCGAGGAGAACCAGGCGGGTTGGGAGTGGCACGACGAGCGACTGGTCGACCCGCGCACGGGACGCATGGACACGTTGCCGTTCTTCCGTCGCACGATCGAGGACGCCGGGCTCGAGGACGAGGTCGTCGCGGTGGTCGGGAAGTCGACGGCGGTCGCGGCCCACTGGCGGACACCTGTCGGTCTCGTGTTCATCGACGGTGGCCACGCGTTCGACGTCGCGCTGGCCGACTACGAGTCGTGGAGCCCCTACGTCGCGCACGGGGGCTTGCTCGTGTTCCACGACGTGTTCGAGGACCCGGCCGAAGGCGGCCAGGCGCCCTACGAGGTGTGGCAGCGGGCGGCGACGAGTGGCGCCTTCACGCCGGAGTCGACGATCGGCTCACTCCGAGTCTTGCGACGTACCTGACGCGCTGCGCGCTCGCCGGCGCCAGATCGTGGCCAGGAGGACGACGTTCGTGATCGCCATGGCCGCGAAGATCGCACCGAACACGACGCGGCCATCCACGAAGCTGACGACGGCGAGGACAGTGGCCGCGGCGGCCACGGCGCCTCGCAGCACGAAGATCGTCGTGAGCGAGCGCAGGTGGTCTCACCCCAGCCGGTAGCGGCGCACGGCGAGCGCGGTGAACACGACGACGATGCCCACCCACCAGAGCGCGAAGTGCCAGGCGGCCGTCTCGACGTGGACATGGCTGACCGCGTACAGCGTCTTGTCCCCTAATGCGAGCCCGCGTGCCGTGTCGATCGCCGACGTGATCGGGTTGAGGCGCGCAAGCGGCTGCATCCAGTCGGGCAGGCGTGATACGGGCGCGAACGCGGAGCTCGTGAACACGAGCGGCAGGACGGGGATGAACACGGCGGGCTGCACCGTCTCCGGGTCACCGACCCGCAACCCGACCCACGCGGAGAACGCCGTCAGCGCGATGCCGAATAGGACGATGACGACGATCATGCCGACCGCGCCCGGCACGCCGCTGTGGAAGTGGAACCCGATGACGAGCGCCGCGGCGACGAGCAGCAGCGACTGGATGCCCAACCGAAGACTGTCGCTCGCGGTGCGTCCGACGAGGAATGCCGACCGCGCGATGGGCAGCGAGCGGAAGCGGTCGATCATGCCCGACTGCAGGTCGTAGGCGATCCCGACGCCGGATCCCATTGCGGAGAACGTGATCGACTGCACGAGGACCGCGGGAACGACGAAGTCCTTGTAGTCGAGGCCCTTGCCGATCGTGACGACCGAACCGAACACGTACGCGAACAGGATCAGTTGCATCAGTGGCTGGATGGTCGAGAACACGATGAGGCCGGTGTTGCGCAAGGTCCGACGAAGGTTTCGCTCTGCGAGCAGCGCGATGTCGGCCAGTACCCGCGACGGCGGCAGCGCGGCGCGCTCCTCAGGGGTCATCGTCTGCTGCGGGATGCTGATCGTCGCCATCAGCCGAAGCCCCGCTGCTGACCGCGGGGCGCGGCGGCCTCGGTGCGCTCGTCTTGCGCGATGTGGCCCGTGAGCGACAGGAACACGTCGTCGAGCGACGGCCGCCGCAAGCCGAGGTCGGCAACCGCGATGTGATCGGCGTCGAGCGCGCGCACTGCTTCGATCAACGCGGTCGCGCCGCTCGCCACGGGTACCTGCACGTGGCCGAGCTCCGGGTCGACGGTCAGCTCTGCCCCGGGAATGTGGAACGCGCGCGCCAGGGTCGCCGCGGCTGCGGCCGTGTCTTCCCGGTGCTCGACCGTCAGGTGCAGGACGTCGCCGCCGCACTTCGCCTTGAGCTCGTCGGCCGTCCCCTCGGCGATGATCCGGCCGACGTCGATCACGCTGATCCGGTCGGCGAGGTGGTCGGCCTCCTCCATGTACTGGGTCGTGAGGACGATCGTCGTTCCCTGCTCCTTGAGGCCCGCGATCACGTCCCACAGCGCGAGCCGGCTGCGGGGGTCGAGACCGGTCGTCGGCTCGTCGAGGAACAGCACCGAAGGGGCGAACATGAGGCTCGCCGCGAGGTCGAGGCGACGTCGCATGCCGCCCGAGTACGTCCGGAGCAGACGGTCGGCGGCGTCCGACAAGTCGAACAGCTCGAGCAGCTCGCCCGCGCGCCGGCGTGCGGCGCGCTTCGAGATCCGTCCGAGGCGGCCGACCAGCACGAGGTTCTCGCGCCCGGTGAGGTCCTCGTCGATCGCGGCGTACTGACCAGTCAGGCCGATGACGGCCCGCACGAGCTGAGGCTGACGCGCCACGTCGTAGCCGGCGACCGACGCCCGTCCCTCGTCGGCGCGCAACAGCGTCGCGAGGATGCGAATGGTCGTGGTCTTGCCCGCGCCGTTCGGCCCGAGCAGTCCGACGAGCGACGCCTCGGGAACCACGAAGTCGACGCCGTCGAGCGCGCGAAAGGAGCCGAATCGCTTGACCAGCCCGACGACGGTGACTCCGGCGGATGCCATGCGGGTGAAACTACGTCCGCCGGGAGCGTGGAGGGGCTAACCGCCCTCCCGACGGCGGGTTGCGTACTCCGCTTCGATCTCGACACCGGCCTCGAGGAGCTCGTCGGGCGAGAGCCCGACGGGGAGCCCCTCACCGCGGAAGAGGCCCGCAGTCGGCCCGGTCCCGCCCAGCGCGTTCGCCGCGAGCACCACCGCGGCCGAGTTCCATGTGGGCTGCTCGACCGGGAACAGCTCCCCGTCCTCGCCGAAACGCTCGTCGTCGAAGTTGGCGCCGGTCCAGTAACCCCCGCCCTCGGCGCGCAGGAACTGCACCCAGGAGAACAGCTGCCGCGCCTCCTTGTCGGCACCGATCGCGTCGAGTGCCATCACGAGCTCGCAGGTCTCGGCCGCCGTCACCCAGGGCCGGTCCGACACGCAGCGCGCCCCGCGTCTCTCGACGACGAACGTGCGCCATCCCGCGGCGACCCGCGCGTGCGCGCTGTGCCCGCGCAGCACGCCCCCGAGGATCGGGTAGTACCAGTCCATGGCCCAGCGGGCCTTGTCGAGGAACACGTCGGGCCGATGCGCGACGGCGATGGCCAGGGCGCCGAGTGACAGCTCCCAGTCGGGGCGTTCGTGACCGAGCCGCTCTGCGATCGCGATCGCGCAGCGAAGCGACGCGTGGACGCTCGACGAGCCGGTGAGCAACGCGCCGTCGCCGGGGTCGTCACCACGCCACGCGATCTCACCTGTGCCGTTCTGGTGCTCGAGCGCGAAGTCGACGGCGCGCTCGACCACGGGCCAGAAGTCCTCGAGGAACGAGGTGTCACCGGTCGACAGGTAGTGGTGCCAGACACCGTTCGCGATGTAGCAGGTGACGTTCGTGTCGAGTGCGTGGTCCTTGACCGCGTTGCCGATGTAATACGCGTGCCAGCAGCCTTCTGGACGCTGCATGGAACGCAGCCACTCGTACGCACGCTCCGCTTCACGGCGACGGCCGCCGACGTCGAGTGCCATGGCCGCCTCGACGAGGTTCCACGGATCGGTCTGCTCATCCGGCGTCCACGGGATGTTCCCGTCGCGCAGCTGGATGGCGGCGATCGCGTCGACGGTGGCCTGCACCTCGGCGGAGCTCATGATGCCGGGGACACAGAGCGGGGAAGTGCGGCGGGTCATCGCGTCTCGACTTTCTGCGTGTACACGACGAGGCTCTTGCCGAGCACTGGGTTCAGCGTGCGTTCGAGGCCGTTCACCCACCCGGGCTGCTCCGTGATCTGCCACGCGAGAAACTTGTGGTACTTGCGGACCGGCCACGCGTGGACGTGGTCGATCCCGATCGCACACTTCAGCCACCAGTAGGGCGAATGCAGCGCGTGGGCGTGGTGCGAGCCGCGCAGCCAGAGGCCCGCCGATTCGAGCTTGGCTTCGAGGTCGCGCTGCCGGTAGATGCGGACGTGCCCGCCCGGCGTGTCGTGGTAGTGGTGGTCCAGCGCCCAGCAGACGCGCTCGGGCCAGCGAGTCGGCACGGTCACCGCCATCCGTCCGCCCGGGCGCAGCACGCGCACGAGCTCCCGTGCCGCGGCCTCGTCCGACCACAGGTGCTCGAGGACCTCCGCGGCGATGATGCAGTCGAACGACGCGTCGGGGAACGGCAGCCGCAGCGCGTCGCCGTTCACCGCGCCACCCAGACCCGTGCTCTCGGCCGCGTCGTTCGGCACCTCGCCCGCGTCGAGCATCGCGCCGAGCACGGCGCGCACGTCCTTGAGCTCGCCCTCGGAAGCGTCGAGTGCGATGACCGTGGCGCCGCGGCGCCAAGCCTCGAACGCGTGCCGGCCGCCGCCGCAGCCCATGTCGAGCAGCCGCGTGCGGGCGCGCACGCCGAGGCGATCGAAGTCGACGGTGAGCACTACGTGGGTCCTGCTGCCGCGCCATGCTCCTCGAGGAGCGCTCGGTAGTGCTCGATGGTGCCGAGTGCGGTTTGCCGCCAGGTGAACCGTGACAACGCGCGTTCGCGGCCCGCGGCTCCGAGTCGCGCCCGCAGGCCGGCGTCGCCGAGCGCCCGCAGGATGGCGGACGCGAGCGCCGACGGGTCAGCGGGCCGGACGAGCAGCCCGGTCTCCTCGTGCGTGCCGATGACCTCGGGCACCGCGCCACCGGTGGTGCCCACGACCGGAACCCCACAAGCCATCGCTTCGACGGCGGGAAGCGAGAAGCCCTCGTAGAGCGACGGCACGCAGGCCACCTCGGCTTCGGCGTACAGGTCGACGATGCGCTCGGTCGTCACGCCACCGACGAACTCGACGGCCTGCCGAATCCCGAGGCGGTCGAGCAGCGCGGGGATGCGACTCTTGCCCTTGGGCCGACCGATCACCACGAGGTGCGCGTCGTCACGCTCGGTGCGGACCTTCGCGAGCGCCTCGAGCAAGTGCGGGAGACCCTTCATCGGGACGTCGGCGCTCGCCGTCGTCATCAGCCGGCCGGGCACGCGGCGGACTCCCGATCGCGGGCGGAACACGGCCGGGTCGACGCCGACCGGCACGATGTGGAGCCGCTCGCGCGGCACCGCCATCTGGTCCACGATGTCGCGCCGCGACGACTCCGACACGGTGACGAGGCGCGGGATCAGGCGAGCGACCTCCGTCTGCATGTCGAGGAAGGCGTACCAACGGCGCAGCGTGAACCGGCGCCAGGCACTGGTGGCGTGCGCGAGATCGAGATCGCGGTCGACGGTGATCGGATGGTGCAGCGTGGCGATCACCGGCCATCCGTCGCGCTCGATCATCTGGCCGAGGCCGCGGCCGAGGCACTGGTTGTCGTGGACGAGGTCGAACTCGTGGCGGCGGTCGCGCAGCAGCCGGCGGACCCGCAGCGAGAACGTGTACGGCTCGGGGAAACCGGCACCGCACATGATGGCGAACTCCTGGACGTCGATCCGGCTGCGGTACTCCCAGGGCCACGGCACCCGGAACGGCGTCGCGGGCCGGTACAGGTCGAGGCTCTGGACCCGCTCGAGCCGGGCAGGCGCGAGCACGTCCGGATAGGGCTGACCCGAGAAGACCGTGACCTCGTGACCGAGGCTCGCGAGCTCACGGGCGAGCTCGCGCGTGTACACGCCTTGGCCGCCGCAGTGCGGGTTGCCGCGATAGACGAGGTAGGCGACGCGAAGGGGCTGCTCAGGGCCGGGCATGAAGCCGGAAGCCTACCGGCCGGTACGGTCCGTACCCGTGGCCGGGCGACTGATCACGCCGTCGATGGTCGCCCGATCACGCATCATGGCCGAGCCGCGCTTCTCGCCCGACGGGACGAGGCTCGCGTGGGTCGACGCGTTCGCGGGCCGCGCCGACCTCGTGATCGGTCTCGTGGACGGGTCCACGCCGCCGCTCGTCCTAACCGCAGACGCCCCGGTCACGCCGGTCGGCGCGTACGGAGGGGGCGCGTACACGTGGGCCGGCGACGCGACGCTCGTGTACGCGGCGGCGGACGGGCGACTGCTCGCCGTGGATGCGTGCGGCGGGCCGCCGCGGCTCCTCAGCGACGAGGGCCGCGCCGCTGCGCCGGCGTGCCCGCCGGACGGGTCGGTCGTCGCGTTCGTGCTCGAGCGCGACGACGCGTGCGACATCGCGGTCGTCCGGGCCGACGGGTCAGCCGTGCCGGCCTGCATCTCGACCGGCGCCGACTACTCGTGGGATCCGGCGTGGTCGCCCGACGGTTCGCTCGTCGCGTGGCACGAATGGGACCTGACGGGCATGTCGTGGGACGCGTCGCGGATCGTGGTCGCGGCATGCGACGGGACCAGCCGCCGGATCGTCGCGGGTGGCGACACGATCGCCGTCGGTCAGCCGCGCTTCTCACCTGACGGGACACGCCTCGCGTACGTCAGCGACGAGGACGGGTGGTGGAACGTCCGGACGTGTGCGCCCGACGGGTCGGCCGCCCGAGCGGTGCTCGCCGAGGCCCATGAGCACGCGGAGCCTGCGTGGGGACCCGGGCAGCGCTCGTTCGCGTGGTCACCCGACGGGAGTCGTCTCGCGATCAACCGCAACGAGGACGGCTTCGGTCGCCTCGTCGTCGTCGGACGCGACGGCGGGAGCGAGCGCGCGGTCTCGAAGGGTTGGCATCACGGCGTCGACTGGGGAACGCGTGGTGTTGCGTGCGTGCGTTCCGGCGCGCGCACACCGCCCGCGATCACGATCGTTGGCGCCGGCGAGTCGGGGCGCCGGGTCGTCGCGCGCGGCGCCGTCGCCGGCTTCGAGGCCGCCGGGCTCGTCGAGCCGCACGCCGTGCAGTGGACGGCAACCGACGGCGAGACCGTGCACGGGCTCTTGTACCCGCCGGCCGGGTCGGCGGCAGGCACGAAGCCGCCGTTGCTCGTCGACGTCCACGGCGGTCCGACCGGCCAGGCGACCGCGTCGTGGACGCCGTTACGGCAGTACTTCGTGACGCGCGGCTGGGCGGTCCTCGCGCCCGATTACCGCGGCTCGACCGGCCACGGGCGCGCGTATACCCAGGCCCTCTCGGGCTCATGGGGTGTGCTCGACGTCGACGACACCGCGGCCGGCATCCGCGCCGCCGGCGAGCGTGGATGGTGCGATCCGGCCCGGGTCGCGGTGGTCGGTGGCAGCGCGGGCGGCCTCACCGTCCTCCTGGTCTGCGCGCAGCACGGTCGTCTCGTTCGGGCAGCGGTGAGCATGTACGGCGTGACCGACCTCCTGGAGCTCGCGCAGACCACCCATCGCTTCGAGTCGCGCTATCTCGACCGTCTCGTCGGCGAGCTGCCGGTTGCCGAGGACCGGTACCGAGCACGGTCTCCGATCACCCACGCCGCCGCGATCCGTGTCCCGTTGCTGGTGCTCCATGGCGACGCCGACAAGGTCGTTCCGCCGGCGCAGGCGGCCCGGTTGGTGGAGGCGGTGCGCGCCGAGGAAGACCTGGTCGAGCACCACGTCTACGCGCGCGAGGGCCACGGGTGGGGGTGGCCGGAGACGGTGATCGACGTGTACGAGCGCGTCGACGCGTTCCTCCGCCGGCATGTGCTGCGGGACCGCTGACGTGGCCGGCTCGATTGACTTCCGTGGCCCCGCACGCGGTGCGGACCGCGCCGTGCTGCTGGCGCACGGCGCCGGCGCCGACCGGCGTGCGCCGGCACTCGTCGCGGTGGCGGAGGCGCTCGCCGATGCACGGGTCCCGTCGCTGTGCTTCGACTACCCGTATCGCGTCGCCGGCCGCCGCGCCCCCGACCGGCCCGCAGTGCTCGCCTCGGCCACACGCGACGCAGCCGCCGACCTCACCCGGCGCGCACGAGTGGCGCCCCAGCGGCTCGTCCTCGGCGGGCGCTCGATGGGCGGACGCGTCTGCTCGCTCATCGCGGCCGACGAGGAGGATCCATTTCCCGCGCTCGGTCTGCTCCTCCTCGGCTACCCGCTGCACCCGGCCGGCAAGCCCGAGCAGCGACGCGACGCGCACTTCTCCCGCTTGCGCATGCCGGTGCTGTTCGTGAGCGGGGCGCGCGACTCACTCGCGCCCCGTGCGCAGCTCGCGAAGTCGGCCCGGAAGTTGAAGGGCGCAGTGACGCTGCACTGGCTCGAGTCGGCGGACCATGGGTTCCGCCCGCTCAGGGCGAGCGGCCTCACCCGAGACGACGTGCTCGCCGACGTGGTTGAGACTTCCGTCACATGGGTGCAGTCGGTGCGCTGACCGGGCAACTCTTCGTGAAGCGTGCGTGAACAGCTTGCACGAGGCCCGGAATGATCCGGGATCGCAGCGGCCGGCGCGCCACACTTGCTCCATGCGAGTGGAGCGGACGTTCGCCTTTGTGGATCTGTGCGGGTTCACGCGCTTCACCGACACGCACGGTGACGAGGAAGCGGTCGCGGTCTTGACCCGCTTTCGCACGCTCGTTCGCGAGATCGCGTCGGAGCACGGCGTGCGCGTCGCGAAGTGGCTCGGTGACGGCGCGATGTTCGTGAGCACCGAGCCGACCTCTCTCATCGAGACGATCCTGACGCTCGCCCGCCGCGCGGAGGATCCCGTGATGCTGCCGCTGCGAGCGGGACTCGCCGGCGGTGCGGTGATCCTCTTCGAGGGCGACGACTACATCGGCGGTCCCGTCAACCTCGCGTCGCGCTTGTGTGACTCGGCGAGCCCGAACGAGATGCTCGCCAGCGCAGAGCTGGTGGAGTACGTGCCCGCCCGGGCCGACGTCCAGCCGGTCGGATTCCGGGCGGTCCCGGGCTTTGCGTCGCACGTCGAGGTCGTCTGCATCGAGCCCCGGGTCGACGCGACCCCGCTTCCGGCCGCGCTCCACCGGTAGGTGGGTAGCCTCAGGTCTCGTGGGCGACGCGGAGCTCCCCGAGTACGAAACCGTGCGCTTCGAGCGTGACGAGCACGTCGGCTGGCTGCGGCTGCACCGGCCCGACAAGCTCAACGCGTTCAGCATCCAGATGTGGCGCGAGCTCGCCGCGCTCGGGAGCCGCCTGCGTGACGACGCCGACTTGCGCGTCGTCGTGGTCATGGGAGAGGGGCGCGCGTTCTCGAGTGGCATCGACACGTCGGTGTTCGCGGAAAGCAATGGTACCGACGAGGTCCTCACCGACGGCACGACGACGCGGCACGACGATCCTGCGGTCGACGCGATCCTGCGGACCCAGGACGCGTACACATGGCTTGAAGAGTCCCCGTTCGCGACGATCGCGGCCGTGCGCGGCTATGCATTGGGCGCCGGCCTCCAGCTCGCGCTCGCGTGCGACATACGGGTCGTCGCGCGGGGCACGACGCTCGGCCTCCTCGAGTTCAAGTACGGCATCATCCCCGACCTCGGCGGGACACAACGGCTGCCGCGTCTGGTCGGTCCGGGCAAGGCAAAGGAGCTGATCTTCACGGCCGCGCGCATCGACGCGGAGGAGGCGTACCGAATCGGCATCGCGGAGCGCATCGTCGCCGACGAGGACCTCGAGGCGAGCGTCTCCGAGCTCGCGGCCGAGATCTCGGCGCAGCCGCCGCTCGCGGTGTGCAATGCGAAGCGCGCCGTCGCCGCGGCGAGCGTGCTCCCGGTGCGTGACGGACTGGTCGTCGAGGCGGAAGGCCAGGCCGAGTGCCTGCGCTCCGACGACATGAAGGAGGCCATCGCCGCCTTCGTGGAGCAGCGCCCACCGGTCTACCGCCGCCGATAACTAGCATCGCGTGATGGACCGTTACGTCGTGCGTTCGGGCGCGCCGTTGTCCGGGAGCGTGCGCGTCTCGGGCATGACCAAGAACGCGGGGCTCAAGCAGATGGCGTCGGCCTTGCTCGCGCCCGGCGAGACGGTGCTGCACAACGTCACTCCGGTGGCCGACCTCGGCGTGATGATCGACCTCGTGCGCGCCGTCGGTGCTGGTGCGGAGTGGACCGAGCCCGACCAGCTTCGGCTGGACACGAGCGGGCCCATCATCCCGGAAGCGCCGTACGAGCTCGTGAGCCGCATGCGTGCGTCGATCAACGTGCTCGGTCCGTTGCTCGCGCGATGCGGCGAGGCTCGTGTCGCGATGCCGGGTGGCGACAACATCGGCAGCCGCAAGCTCGACATGCACTTCGAGGGTCTCCAGGCGATGGGCGCGGAGCTCGACGTCGTGCACGGTTACATCGAGGCCCGGTGCAACGCGCTCTGCGGTGCCCGCGTCGTACTCGAGTTCCCGAGCGTGGGCGCGACGGAGACGGTGCTGACGGCTGCGACGGTCGCGAAGGGCCAGACGATCATCGAGAACGCGGCGCGCGAACCGGAGATCAGCGACCTGTGCGTCTTCCTGGAGAAGATGGGCGCGCGCATCGCGGGCGCGGGCACGTCCACGCTCGAGGTGGAGGGCGTCGAGCAGCTCACGCCGACCGAGCACACGATCGTGGGTGATCGCATCGAGGCCGGCACACTCCTGATGGCGTGCGGCGTCGCGGGTGGGGACGTCGTGATCGAGGGCATCGGCACCGAGCACCTCGGGACGGTCGTGCGCAAGCTCGTCGAGATGGGGATGACGATCGAGCGGACGCCCGATGGCATCGCGGCCCGCTCGGACGAGCGGTTGTCGGCGATCGACCTCCAGACGCTCCCGTTCCCGGGCTTCGCCACCGACTTCATGCCGCCCGCGGTCGCGTTGCTGGCCACCTCCGACGGCACCGCGATCGTCACCGAGAACGTGTTCGAGAACCGGTTCGCGTTCGTCGACGAGCTCGTGCGCATGGGGGCCGACGTCCGCACCGAGGGCCGTCACGCCGTCGTGCGCGGCGTACCGAGGCTCTCGGGCGCCCCGGTCCGGGCCTGCGACGTGCGCGCCGGCGCCGCGCTCACGCTCGCCGCGCTGGCCGCCGACGGCGCGACCACGGTGCTCGACACCCACCACGTCGAACGGGGCTACGCCGACCTCCCGTCGAGGCTCCGCTCACTGGGCGCCGACGTCGAGCGCGTGCGGGATTAGCGCCGCCGACGACGAGCGTCCGGCCCCGCCCTCTTTCGGCACGATCATCGTTGTAGAGGAACAACCAGTGTGCCGGGAAGGCGGGGGGAGACAGGAAGGCCTGCGATACTGGAGGCGTTGCAGAGGGCGAGTCCCTGATCGGAGTGCCGGCATGACCCCCACCGCGAGCATGGAAGCCGAGGTCCTCGAGGCAATCGATGCGATCCGGCCCGCGCTCCAAGCCGACGGCGGCGACATCATCTTCAAGACGCTCGACGACGACGGAGTCGTACACGTCGTGCTCGCCGGCGCATGCGGCTCGTGCCCGATCTCGACGACCACGCTGAAGGCGGGCGTCGAGCGCATCCTCATGGACCGCGTCCCGGGCGTCACCGCGGTCGAAGACGACAGCGCGCCCGACTCCTGACCCCCGATTCCTGACCCCCTGTTGGATCCAGCTGCGCTCGTCGACGGCGCCGTCGACGGTGACCGGGGTGCGATCGCCCGTCTGATCTCGCTGGTCGAGTCGGGCGGCGACGATGCGATCGAGGCCGTCGCCCGCCTCTATCCGCGTACCGGGCACGCGTACACGATCGGCATGACCGGCGCGCCGGGCAGCGGCAAGTCGACCTTGACCGACCGGCTCATCGCGCGCCTTCGACGCGACGGCACCGAAGTGGGCGTGCTCGCGGTCGACCCCACGAGTCCGTTCACCGGCGGCGCGATCCTCGGTGACCGCGTGCGGATGCAGGACCATGCGACCGACGACGGTGTGTTCATCCGCTCGATGGCCACGCGTGGCCACCTCGGGGGCTTGGCGCTGGCGACGCCGCAGGCAGTGCGCGTGCTCGACGCCGCGGGCAAGCCGTGGGTGATCGTCGAGACGGTGGGTGTCGGGCAGGTCGAGGTCGAGATCGCGGGCGCGGCGGACACGACCGTCGTGGTGGTCACGCCCGGTTGGGGCGACGGCGTCCAGGCCGCCAAGGCAGGTCTGCTCGAGATCGCCGACGTGTTCGTGGTCAACAAGGCCGACCGGCCGGGCGCCGACGAAACGGTGCGCGACCTCGCGCAGATGCTCGAGCTATCGGGCGACCGTGACTGGACGCCGCCGATCGTCGAGACGGTCGCGACGGAGTCGCATGGCATCGACCAGCTCTGGGAGGCGATCGAAGCGCATCGCGCGCACCTCGAAGGAGCGGGTCGCCTCGAGCACGAACGTGAACGGCGTCTGCGCGACGAGCTCCGCGCGATCGTGTTGGAACGGCTGGCGCGTGGAGCCGACGACGTCTGTTCCGGCGCACGATTCGAGGCCCTCGTGGCCCGTGTCATGAAGCGCGAGCTCGACCCGCACTCTGCCGCCGACGAGCTCCTCGCCTCGAACCCTTGATGCGTATCTCACGGTCGTAATCCGGGCTCGGATCCGCCTCATTCGTCGGTCGCTAGCCTCCTGGCTCGTGGTGGAGCCTCTCGTCCTCGTCGAGCGACGCGACGACGGTGTCGTACTGATCCGGCTGAACCGTCCGCCGCTCAATCCGCTCTCGCAGGCACTGCTCGGGACGCTGCGCGACGCCGCGCGACAGCTGGTCGCGGACGAGTCCGTCAAGGCCGTCGTCGTCATGGGTAGTGAGAAGGCGCTCGCGGCCGGCGCCGACATCGAGGAGTTCGGTTCGGCCGACGACGCGCGCCAGATCAGCAAGAGCTTTCGCGACGCGTTCGACGCGCTTGCCGCGATCCCGCGTCCGGTGATCGCGGCGATTCGCGGTTTCGCACTCGGCGGCGGCCTCGAGCTCGCGCTCGCGTGCGATTTGCGCGTGGCCGGCGAGTCGGCGCGCCTCGGGCAGCCCGAGATCCTGCTCGGCATCATCCCCGGCGCGGGTGGGACACAGCGGTTGCCGCGACTCGTCGGACCCGCGCGCGCGAAGGAGATGATCTGGAGCGGTCGCCAGGTACCTGCCGACGAGGCGCTCGCGATCGGCCTGGTCGATCGGGTCGTGCCGGCCGACGACGTCGAGCGCGTGGCCACGGAATGGGCGACGGAGCTTGCCGGCGGCGCGGTTGTCGCCATGGGGCTCGCGAAGCACGTGATCGAGCATGGGCTCGAGCTTGCCTCGGGCCTCGACGCCGAACGCGATGCGTTCGTCGCGGTGTTCGACACCGAAGACGCCGCGACCGGCGTTCGCTCGTTCCTCGCGCAAGGTCCGGGTAAGGCCCGCTTCGCCGGTCGCTAGGGCAATCAGTTGCGCTCCACGCGCGCCTTCAGCGTTCGCAGATTCTTGCGCCAGATGCGAAGCAGGAGTGGCTTCGCGACGCGTTCACCGATGACACCGCCAAGCCACCACGGGAAGCGAAGCACCTCGTCCCAACAGAACCGCGTGCCGCTCGCCTCGGCCGTGAGCGTGAACCTCCCGGTACCTACGACCGCGCCGACGTGCTCGATGGCCATCGACGCGCCCGGCTCCCACTCGGTCACGCGCAACACGTCCTTGGTATGGAACGGCCCGACGTGGGTGGTGTTCTCGAGCCGCGTGCCGACACCGGCGCGCTGCGTGCCGAGGAACCGGAGCTCCTCTGCGTCGGCCATCCACTCGGCGTGGGTCTCGAGGTGCTCGATGTCGGCCCAGACGCGCTGGGGCGCGGCGTCGAAGCTCTCGCACAGGTGGAGATGGACGGTCACGCCGGGACGGCGTCCCGGAGTGCCTCGGCGGCCGTCTCCGGCAACACGGTGTTCACCAGCACGCCGGTGCCCATCTCGAACCCCGCGATCACCGAGGTACGCGGCACGACCTGGCACCACCAGTGATAGGGCGAGTTGCCCTTCGTGGGTGCCGTGTGCACCACGACGTTGTACGGAGGGTCGTCGAGCGCGATCGCGATGCGGGCGAGCACGTCGCGCAATGCGTCGGCGATGCTGCCGAGCTCGTCATCGCGGGCGTCCGAGAAGCGAGGTTCGCCTCGTGCAACGGCGGCTCGCACCTCGAACGGGGAGATCGACCCCCACGGGCACCATGTCCGCACGACCCCGTGGGTGTCGAGCAGACCGTGCCCTCGCTCGAATGCGTCGACGGCATCGTCGACGATCGCGTCGCCACCGCCGAAGCGGCTGAGCGCGGTCTCGACCGCCGACGGCACGAAGTCCAGCGCGATCACCTGAGCGTGGGGATGCTCGATCGATGCACCCGCGGCGCGTCCCTGGTTCACGAGGACCTGGACGTACGCGTGCCCATCAGCCGCGAGCACGCGGGCGCGCTCTCGCAACATGTGCATCACTTCCGACGCTTGGTCGTCACGCAACGCGGCGAACGAACGGTTGTGGTCGGGCGACAGCACGACTACCTCGTGCGCACCCGTCGCTCCGGGTCCGGCGCCCGAGCCGCCGGCGAACGGGTACAGGTTCGGAAAGACGCGTATCCGCCATCCGGGCTCCCCAGGTGCGCCGGTGCCGGTCCGCGCGATCTCCGGCGGTGTCATCGATTCATTTCCCGGGCAGAACGGGCAGTCGCGGGGTGGCGTCCGCGTCGCGGTAGCAGCCCGGGCGACGGTGTGCGGCCGCGTCGCCCGCCCGGGCGCGACAAGGACGAGGCATCCGGTCACCCGGTCGCGCCGCAGCTCCGCCACGTCGCGACCCTACGGCGCGTAGCCTTGGTGCGTGCCAGCCACTCGACTCGTGATCATCGGCGGCGGACCTGCCGGCAACACGTGCGCCACCGTTGCCGCGACGCTCGGTGCCGAAGTGACGCTCATCGAGCGCGACCTCGTCGGTGGTGCCGCCCATCTGTGGGATTGCATCCCGTCGAAGGCGTTGATCGCGACGGGGGGAGAGCTCGCCGAGCTCACGCGTGCGCCGGTGATGGGCATCCAGGCGCACGGTTCGCTCGACATCGACGCGCTACGCCGCCGGGTGGAGTCGATCGAGCAGCGCCTCCACGACGCGATCTGTGGACTGCTCCAGTCGCAGGGCGTCCGGCTGATCCGTGGGAGCGGCCGGTTCAAGGGCGCGCACGAGATCGTGGCCGAGACCGCCGAGGGCATCGAGGAGATCGAAGCCGACTTCGTGCTGATCGCGACCGGCTCACGCCCCCGGGTGCCCGACTTCGCACCGGTCGACGGTGAGCGGGTGCTCACCACGCGCCAGTCGTACCCGCCGCCCGAGATCCCCGAGCACATCATCGTCATCGGCTCCGGTGTCACCGGCGTCGAGTTCACGCACCTGTTCGAGTCGTTCGGCTCGAAGGTCACGCTCCTCGTCTCGCGCCAACAGGTCTTGCCGATCAAGGACGCCGAGATCGCCGCCGTGCTCGAGGAGGCGTTCCTCGAGCGCGGTGTCGCACTGCTCAAAGGCGCGCGCGCCAATGGCATCGAGCGCGAGGGCGATCTCGTCCGCGTCTCGTGCGAAGACGGGCGCGTCGTCGAGGGCTCGCACGCAGTGCTCGCGGTCGGCTCGCTCCCGAACACCGAGGGACTCGACGTCGAAGCTGCCGGCGTCGAGCTCGACGAAGGCGGCTACGTCGTCGTCAACCACAACTGCCTCTCGTCCTTGTCTCACATCTACGCCGCGGGTGACGTCTCCGGGAAGCTTCCCCTGTCGTCGGTCGCCGCGATGCAGGGCCGCAAGATCGCCGAGCACCTGATGGGGATGCACAACCGACCGCATCGCCATCTGGACTACGACAAGGCCGCGTCGGCCGTGTTCACCGACCCCGAGGTCGCGGACGTGGGCCTCGCGGAAGCCGAAGCGTTCGCGTCGGGTCGCAAGGTGCGCGTCACCAAGGTGCCGTTCACCGCGAACGCGAAGGCGCTGATCAAAGGCGACCCGCGTGGCTTCGTCAAGATCGTCTCGGATCCCGCGACGGGCGTGGTGCTCGGCGGTTCGATCGTGGGCCGCAACGCCGCCGAGCTGATCGGGGTCATGGCCGTCGCGGTGACGAACGGATTGAAGGCGGCTGACATCGTCGACTCGCTACTCGTGCACCCGACACTCAGCGAGTCACTTGCCGACGCGGCCAGCTGACCGGTCGGGAGCGCTTCAGGAGACGGTGGCGGTCCCGCGCCAGACGGTGACCGCGTCGCCGGCGAGCATCACGCGGTCCTCGCCGCCCGCGGACCTCACGAGGCGAGTGCTCACGAAGCCCCCGCGGCTGCTCGCCTGGTATCCGGTGAGATCGCCGCGCCCGAGCCGCGCTGCCCAGTACGGCGCGAGCACGCAGTGCGCAGAGCCCGTGACCGGGTCCTCGTCGATGCCTGCACCCGGCGCGAAGTAGCGGGAGACGAAGTCGGAACCGTCGTCGTCGGAGATGGCGGTCACGGCGATCGTGTCGATGCACGACCGGAGCGCGGCGAAGTCGGGGCGTAGCTCGCGCACAGCGGCCGCGTCATCGAGCTCGGCGACGGAGTACCGCTGTTCGCTCACGACGGAGAAGGCCCGCGGCCGCGCGCCGAGTGCCTCCGCGAGCCCGGGCGGTGCCTCACCCGGGGTGGGCTGGTACGCCGGGAAGTCGAGCTCGATCCGACCGGGAGCGCCCTCTGCGGTCAGCACGCCGCTGCGGGTGTGGAACGCGATCGGTGTGCCCGGCGCGACACGTTCCCGTTCGAACAGCACGTGTGCGCTCGCGAGTGTCGCGTGCCCGCACAGCTGCACCTCGACCGCGGGGGTGAACCACCGGAGGTCGAACTCGTCGCCGCGCGGGACGACGTAAGCGGTCTCCGAGAGGTTCATCTCAGCCGCGAATGCCTGCATCCACTCGACGCGCGCCGGCTCCTCGAGCAGGCACACCGCCGCGGGGTTGCCGCGGAACGGCTCGTTCGTGAACGCGTCGACCTGGAAGATCGGGACTGAAGAACGCGGCCGTCCCACGTGCGCGCCGGCTAGCCGATCACGATGAGCACGTCACCCGTGCCGACCGTGTCTCCCGACTTGACCCGGATCTCCCGCACGGTCCCACCGCGCTCGGCGTTGATGTGGTTCTCCATCTTCATTGCCTCGAGCACGAGCACCGCCTGGCCCGCTTCGACCTCGTCGCCTTCGGCCACGAGCACGTTCACGATCGTGCCCTGCATCGGTGCGCTGATCGTCCCGGTGCCACCGCCGCCTCGCGCGCCGCTCGTGGCACGCGGTCGCGGCGCGCGCCGCCCTGCCGGTACGGCATTGGCTGCCGGTTGATCGGGCAGCCACACCCGGACCGAGAACCGCTTCCCGTTCACCTCGACCGGAACGGTGCGCTCGACCAGCTCCTCACCGGCTTCGTCGACCGGGGGAGCAGTCACGCCGGCACCGGCGGGTTCGGCGAACGAGGATACGTCGACGTCGTCCTCCACCCACTTGGTCGAGTGCTGCGCCTCGACGAAGCGAGGATGCTGGAGCAGGGCGACGTGCGCGGGCGCGGTCGTGCGCACGCCCTCGATGTCGAGCTCGCCGAGCGCGCGCAGCATGCGTGAGCGAGCCGCTTCGCGATCGGGTCCCCACACGACGAGCTTCCCGACGAGGTTGTCGTAGAACTGCGAGATCGTGTCGCCCTCGTCGTAACCGCCGTCCCAACGGACGCCGAGGCCGCCAGGTACCCGGAGACGGGTGATCGTGCCCGGCGACGGCAGGAAGCCCTTCGCGGGGTCTTCGGCATTGATGCGGCACTCGATCGCGTGGCCATGCCGCTCGACCGACGACTGCGTGAACGAAAGCGCCTCGCCCGACGCGACGCGGACTTGCTCGGCGACCAGATCGAGCGACGTGACCATCTCGGTGACGCAGTGCTCGACCTGGAGTCGCGTGTTCATCTCGAGGAACCAGAAGTCGCCGTCCTCGTAGAGCATCTCGACGGTGCCCGCATTCACGTAGCCGCACGCGTTCGCGACCTTGACGGCCGCGTCGCCCATGGACGTCCGGATCGTGTCGTCGAGGCCCGGGGCGGGGGTCTCCTCGATCAGCTTCTGGTGACGTCGCTGGGTCGAGCAGTCGCGTTCGCCGAGCCAGACTGCGTTGCCGTGGGTGTCGCAGAACACCTGGACCTCGACATGGCGCGGGTGCGTGAGGTATCGCTCGAGGTACGCCTCGGGACGACCGAAGTAGGCGGTCGCCTCCCGCGTCGCCGACTCGAACGCGGACTTCGCCTTCGCGGGGTCGTCGACGACCTTCAGCCCCTTGCCGCCGCCGCCGTAGGCAGCCTTGATCGCGACCGGCCAGCCGTGCTCCTCGCCGTAGGCGACGATCTCGTCGACATCGACGATCGGCTCGAGCGTCCCCGGTACCGACGCGACGCCGGCCGCGGCGGCTGCCTTGCGCGACGAGATCTTGTCGCCCATGACCTCGATGGCCTCGGGGGGCGGGCCGATCCAGGCAACGCCCGAGTCCGCCACGGCCCGCGCGAAGTCCGCGTTCTCGGAGAAGAAGCCGTAGCCCGGGTGGACGCCGCCCGCACCGCTCGCGCGGACGACGGCGAGGATCCGCTCGGTGTTCAGGTAGCTCTCGGCCGCGGTCTGTCCGCCGAGCGAGTACGCCTCGTCGGCGAAACGGACGTGCGCAGCATCGTGGTCCAGGTCGGAGTACACCGCGACCGTTGCGATACCGAGCTCGCGACAGGTGCGCATGACGCGCAGCGCGATCTCGCCGCGGTTGACGATGAGAATCTTCGAGAGCAAGGGCCAGGCCCCCCAGACCGACGGATCGAAGCGTCGAATGGTCGCCGTATCCTACGGGCGATGGCTGTAGGCGAAGCGAGCCGGGGCCTGATCACGTGGCGCATCCGGCGCTTCGACACGATCGACTCGACGAATCGTTTCGTGCTCGATGCCGCGCGCCGGGGTGTCGGCGAGGGGCTCGTCGTGGTCGCCGACCATCAAGATGCCGGCCGCGGTCGTCGCGGGCGTTCCTGGACGGCGCCCCCCGGCTCGTCGTTGCTGGTCTCCGTCTTGTTGCGCCCGCGCGTCGACGCCGAGCGCGCACAGCTCGTCACGATGGCGACCGCGGTGGCGCTCGCGGAAGCGGTCGAACGCGTCGCGGGCTTCGTGCCCGGCCTCAAGTGGCCGAACGACGTGGTGGTCGGTGACCGCAAGCTCGCGGGCCTGCTCGCCGAGGCCGACGTCTCCGCGCGGGGTGAGGTCCGCGCGGTCGTCGTCGGCGCGGGATGCAACGTGCAGTGGGAGAGCTTCCCGCCAGAGCTGGCCACGATCGCGACCGCGTGCAACCTCGAAGCGGGTCACGACGTCGATCGTGACGCCTTGCTCACCGCGCTGCTCGATCGTCTGAGCGTGCGCGTCTCGGACCTCGAGCACGTCGTCGACGACTACCGAGCTCGGGTCACCACGCTCGGCCGCCGGGTGCGAGTGGATCTCGGGGATCGCGTCGTCGAAGGCGCGGCCACCGACGTCGACGCGGCCGGCCGGCTCGTGGTCGCGACCGCGAGTGGTGTCGACCACGTGATCGCAGCCGGCGACGTGATCCACCTCCGCCCGGCCTGACACTGCCTCTCTCTTTCGGCACGCCCGACCGCGCATGCCGCGGTTCGGCGTGCCGAGAACGGGGCAGGGCGCCAGGGCGCTTACGGATCGGGATCCCGGGCGACGAGGTCGCGGAACGCGGCGGCGAGCTCGACGGTGACCCGGCCGGGTGCTGCCGGGATCGCATGCCCGTCGACGCGTGAGATCGGTTGCACTTCGCGCGTGCTCGACGTGAGAAACGCCTCGTCGGCACTCGACAACGAGTCCCCGCCGAGCGCGACTTCCTTGGCGTTGACGCCGAGGCTCGCGCACAGGTCGAGCACGAGTGCCCGCGTGACGCCGAGGAGGCAACCGGCGTCGGCCGGCGGAGTCCGGACGATGCCGTCGTTCACGACGAAGACGTTGGAGCCGGTGGCCTCGCACAGCTCCCCACGTGTGTTCAAGAAGATCGCCTCGGTCGCATCGCGCTCATGGGCGTAGGCGAGCGCCCGCACGTTCTCGGCGTACGAGATCGTCTTGAGCCCGGCGGTGGCGCCGCGCTCGTTGCGCGTCCACGGAACAGTGACGACTGCCTCGGCCGGCGGCCACCTCCGGCTCGGAGCGGCCGCGACGATGAGCGTCGGCGTCGTCGTGCCGCGCTCGGAGCCGAGCGGCGAAGGGCCACCCGTGAGTGTGATGCGCAGGCGGCCCTCGCTCAACCCGTTCGCGTGAAGAACGGCGTTCGCTGCGTCGCGGACGACGTCGGGATCAGGCACGGCGAGCCCGAGCCCGGCGGCGGAGTGTGCGAGTCGCTCGACGTGGCGACGGAACGCGAACGGCTTCCCGTCGTACACGCGCAAGGTCTCGAACACACCATCGCCGACGAGCAGGCCGTGGTCGAACGGGGACACCCGGGCGTTCGCTTCGTCGGCGAGTGAGCCGTCGACCCAGACCTTGCCCATCAGACCGCCGCGCGCTCGCGGGCGCCCGCCGCCACCAGCAGCCGCGCGGCCTTGAGCTCGGTCTCGGCCCACTCGGCCGCCGGATGCGAGTCGGCGACGATCCCGCCACCGACCCCGAGCGACGTCTCTCCGCCCGCGATCGTGAACGTGCGGATCGCGACGGCGAGGTCTCCCTCGCCGCGCTCGGTGTCGAGCCAGCCGAACGCCCCGCAATAGACACCGCGCCGAACCGGCTCGAGATCCTCGATCGCCTGGAGCACCCGTGGCTTCGGTGCACCGGTGATCGAGGCAGGAGGGAACATCGCGCGCACGAGCTCGCCGAGCCCGACACCGCGGCGACGCACCCCGCGCACCGTGCTCACGAGGTGGTACAGCCCGGGATGCTCCTCGACCGCGCACAAGGTGGGCACGCGCACCGACCCGTATTCGCACACACGACCCAGGTCGTTGCGCGCCAGGTCGACGATCATGACGTTCTCCGCACGATCCTTCGCGCTCATGCGCAGCACGTCGGCGACGCGACCCGTGCCCTTGATCGGTCGCGTCTCCAGGTTGTCGCCACGCCAGGAGAGGAACCGCTCGGGTGAAGCAGACACGACCCCCACGCGCCCCTGGTTCGGATGGGGGAGCAGGAGCAACGCGCCGTGCGGGGCCGGGCTCGACGCCGACAGCGCGCGGAAGAGGGCGACGGGGTCTGCCTCGTCGTCCCACGCGAGACGACGCGTGAGGTTGACCTGATAGCACTCGCCCGCCTCGATCAGGGCGACGACCGCACGCACGCCGGCCTCGAACGCATCACGATCGAGACTCGTTTCCGGTTCGCCGAGCGCGAGTTGGGCGGCCCGCACGCCGGACGCGCCGATCAGTCGTTCGAGCTCCGCGCGGGCGCCCGCTCGCCCCTCGATCCGCGGCGGCCCGTCGCCCAGCACGAGGCGCGCGTCGTAGCGGCCGAGCACGAGGTCGGGGAGGCCCGTGTCGGTGAGGCGGGGCACCACCCGCTCGACCGCCCGCCCGAGGTCGTAGGCGAGGAACCCGGCCCACCACCCGGGCTCGAGACGGTCGAGCGCGTCCAAGGCGGCCGGACCCGACGCGGTGACGAGTGCCGCCGGTGCGGCCGCGACGACGGTCCGCCGTCCGGAGCGGACGACCACGGGGAGCGCAGCGGCGTCGGGGATCGGCAGCGGGCAGGCCACGAACGGAGGGTAGGTCAGGCGACCACCGGTCCCGGGGTCCGATTGTCGACGCCGACCAGTACGCTGGACGGATCATGGCAGGGCCGCCGTCGTCTGTTCGCGCCTTCTTTCGCCGGTACGTGATCGCCCTCGGCGCTTCCGCGACCCTCATGGTCGGGACCGTGGTCGCGGTCAACTATGTGATCGACCGCAAGCTCGACGCGGTGGACCGGGTCAAGGTCGACATCGCCGCGCCGCCGCCGGAGGGCGCCAACTACCTCCTCATCGGATCAGACACCCGCGCGTTCGTGAAGAACAAGGGCGACAAGGACGCATTCGGCGATCCGACCAAAGAGGGGGGCCAGCGCTCCGACACGATGATGGTCGTCCACGTCGAGCCGGGCGCGCAGCGGACGCTCGTCGTGTCGTTCCCGCGCGATCTCATCGTGCAGATCCCGGGCGAAGGTCGAACGCTGATCAACGCGGCGTTCAACTCCGGGCCCAACAAGGTGATCGAGACGCTGAAGTCCAACTTCGGCATCGAGATCAACCACTATCTCGAGGTCGACTTCAAGACGTTCCGCGGGATCGTCAAGGCGGTCGGCAACGTGCCCGTCTACCTGCCGTACCCGGCGCGCGACAAGAAGACCGGGCTGTACGCCGTATCCGGTGGCTGCTTCAAGCTCGATGGTGATGCTGCGCTCTCCTACGTCCGCTCGCGATCGCTCGAGTACTACAGCTCGGTGGAGAAGAAGTGGCTGAACGGGTCACCCCGTGCCGACCTCGATCGCATCACCCGCCAGCAGGACTTCATGCGCAAGATCGCGGGCATCGCGGTGCAGAAGAGCCTGAACAACCCGCTCACAGCCAACGAGGTCGCGGATCGTGTCCTCGAGAACCTCAAGATCGACCAGAACCTGACCAAGGACGACGTCTTCTCGCTGATCGACGCGTTCCGGACGGTCGACCCCAACGACCCGAACAGTGTGAACTTCCAGACGTTCCCGAACGAACCTGATAGGCAGAACGTCCATCTCCTTCCCAAGCAACCCGAAGCGCAGGAGATGTCAACGCGGCTCATGGACTTCAGCGGCGACCAAGCCGCGCCTACGCCGACGGTTGCTCCGCAGAACGTCACGATCAAGGTGCTGAACGGAACCGGCCGCGAAGGTGCAGCGAAGAAGGTGCTCGAGCAGCTCGTCCGCCAAGGTTTCGCGTCGGGTGGCGCGTCGAACGACTCGCGCGGGACGATCACCCGCACCGAGGTCCGCTACAACCCCAGCGCCAAGAACAAGGGCAAGGCGGTGCTCACGTACATCAAGCCGGCGCGTTTCGTTCCGGACCCGAACCTGAAGGGTGCCGACGTCGCGGTCGTGCTCGGTGACGACTTCCAGGCCATCGTCGTGCCCGGGGCATCGACCACCGCGCCGACGACTGCCCCGGCCGCGCCGAGCCCGTCGTCGGCGCAGACGCCCACCACGTCTGCTCCCGCTCCTGCGGCCGATGCGACCGGGCCCAACCTGCCCGAGAACGTGTTCGGCAAGCCGGCACCGAAGAAGCCGCCCTGCTGATGAGCAACATCGTGGTCGTCGGTGCCGGGTACGTCGGGCTCACCACCGGTGCCTGCTTCGCGCACCTCGGCCACACGGTCGTCTGTGCCGATGTCGACGAAGACAAGGTCGCCCGCCTCGCGAAGGCGGAGGTCCCGATTCTCGAGGAAGGCCTCCCTGCGCTCGTCGCGCAGGGGCTCGCATCGCAACGACTCCGGTTCGTGGTCGGTGCGAGCGCGGCGACCGCGTCCGCGGAGTTCGTCTTCCTCTGCGTGCCGACACCACAGGGTGACGACGGCAGCGCTGATCTCAGCGCGGTCGACGCCGTCGCGCGCGAGGTCGCACCGCTGCTGCGGCCGGGCACCGTCGTGGTGAACAAGTCGACCGTGCCGGTGGGCTCGACCGCTCGCGTCGCGCGTGTGCTCGCCGAGGCCGGCGCCGTGAGCGACGTCGGTGTGGCCTCGAATCCCGAGTTCTTGCGTGAAGGCACGGCGGTGCGCGATTTCCTGCACCCGAATCGGATCGTGATCGGCGCCGACGACGCAGCCGCCGCCGTGCGCGTCTCCGACCTCTACAGGGGTGTCCAGGCTCCGATCCTCGTCACCGACTCGACCTCGGCCGAGATGATCAAGTACGCGTCGAACGCCTTTCTCGCGACGAAGGTCTCGTTCGTCAACGCGATCGCCAACCTGTGCGAGGCCGTGGGCGCCGACGTGCGCGAGGTCGCGTTGGGGATGGGCTACGACCCGCGTATCGGTTTCGAGTTCCTGCATCCGGGTCCGGGATGGGGCGGGTCGTGCCTGCCGAAGGACACGGCCGCGCTGCTCCATACCGCGTCGGGCGCCGGTTACGACTTCAGCCTGCTGCGCGGCGCCGTCAACGTGAACGAGCAGCAGCACGAGCGGATCGTGGCGAAGATCCGTGCCGCGTGCGGCGGCGCGCTCGAGGGCGTTCGCATCGCGCTCTGGGGCCTCACCTTCAAGGCCAACACCGATGATCTGCGCGACTCACCGGCGCTCGCGATCGCGCGCCGTTTGCTCACGGAGGGCGCGCGTGTTCGCGCGTATGACCCGGTAGCGGGTGAACCGGCCGCCGCGGCGTTCCCCGAGCTGGAGGTGGTGGCCGACCCGTACGATGCATGTCGCGACGCCTCGGCGCTCGCAGTCCTCACGGAGTGGGACGAGTTCCGCTGGCTCGACTTCGCGCGCGTCGCGGGCGCGCTCGCCGCGTCCAACGTCGTTGACGCGCGCAACGTGCTCGACCCGGCGGCGATGCGTCGTCTCGGGTTCTCGTACCAGGGCGTCGGTCGCTGATGCCGCGTGCCGTCGTGACCGGCGGTGCGGGCTTCCTCGGATCTCACCTGTGCCGCCGGCTGGTCGAGGAAGGGTGGGAGGTCGTCGCGGTGGACGACCTGTCCACGGGACACCGTGAGAACGTCGTCGATCTGGTCGATGGTGACGGGTTCACGCTGGTCGAGCACGACGTCGTGCGCGGCATCCCCGTCGACGGCCCGGTGGACGCGGTGCTGCACTTTGCGTCGGCCGCGAGCCCACCCGAGTACCTTGCGCGCCCCATCGAGACGCTCGCGGTGGGCGGCGCGGGCACGAAGCACGCGCTCGACCTCGCGCTCGACCGCGGCGCGCGCTTTCTCCTGGCTTCGACGAGCGAGATCTACGGCGACCCTGTCGAGCACCCGCAACGCGAGGAGTACTGGGGCAACGTCAACCCCATCGGCCCGCGGTCGGTGTACGACGAGGCGAAGCGGTACGCCGAGGCGCTCACGATGGCCTACCACCGCACCCACGGGGTCGACACGAAGATCGCGCGGATCTTCAACACCTACGGACCGTGCCTGCAACCGGCGGACGGGCGCAGCGTGTCGAACTTCCTGATGCAGGCGCTCAGCGGACGTCGTATCACCGTCTACGGCGACGGCACGCAGACGCGGGCGTACTGCTATGTCGACGACGAGGTGCGCGGCTTTGTCGCGCTGCTCCGGAGCGACTGGGTCGGTCCGATGAACCTCGGCAACCCGGAGGAGCACACTGTGCTCGAGGTCGCCAAGCTCGCGCTCGAAGTGACCGGATCCGACTCGGAGATCGTGTTCGAGCCGCTGCCGGCCGACGATCCGGTGCGTCGCCGTCCCGACATCTCGCTCGCCGAGCGCGTGATCGGTTGGCACCCAACGGTCGAGCTCCGCGACGGGCTCGCGCGAACAGCTGACTGGTACCGGGGGCAGCGTGTCGGCGATTGAGCCTCTCGCGAACTACCAGAAGCTGTCGGTCATCGTGCCGGTGTTCAACGAGCGCAACACCGTGGTCGAGATCGTGCGCCGCATGCGGGCGGTCGAGCTGCCCGTCGACCGTGAGATCGTGATCATCGACGACGGCAGCGATGACGGGACCCGAGCGGTCCTTGCCCAGCTCGGCGACAGCACCGTGCGTGTCGTCCTCCATCCCCAGAACCAGGGGAAGGGCTCGGCGATCCGCACCGGCCTCGACCACGTCACCGGCGACCTCGTGATCGTCCAGGACGCCGACCTCGAGTACGACCCCGACGACTGGCCCAAGCTCCTCGCACCGGTACTGAAGGGGAGGGCGACGGTCGTGTACGGCTCGCGCTTCACCGGCGAGCGGCGCAACATGCTGTTCCTGCACTGGGTCGGCAACCGCTTCCTGTCGCTCGTCACGAACGTCCTCTACAACACGACGCTGTCCGACATGGAGACCTGCTACAAGCTCTTCGACCGGCGCGTGCTCGACGGGATCGAGCTGCGAGCGGTGCGGTTCGAGGTCGAGCCCGAGCTGACGGCCAAGATCCTCCGGCGCGGGATCCGGATCTACGAGGTCCCGATCTCGTACTCCGGACGCGAGGTCAACGAGGGCAAGAAGATCACGTGGCGCGACGGGCTCGTCGCGCTGTGGACGCTCGTCAAGTACCGCTTCGTCGACTGAGCGACATGAGGCAACGCACCGAGTGGCCCGGCGCAATGAGCGAACGTCGGCAGGCCGGGTAACCCGGCCTGCCGTGAGCGAGCCATGGAGCTGACGCCGAGAGCGGCGAGCTGGGCGGCCATCGTCGTGAACTACGAAGCCGGGGCCTTGCTCACGGAGTGCGTCGAGTCGCTGCTCGCCGACCGCAGCGCGGGCGGACCGCCCGAGCTCGTCGTCGTCGACAACGGCTCGACCGACGGGTCCGTCGACCGTCTGCTCGCCCGCGAGCCCGACGCACGGGTACTGCACCAATCGGTCAACCGTGGATACGGGGGCGGCGCCAACCAGGGGACCGCCGCCACCGCCGCGCCCGTGCTCGCGGTGTGCAACCCCGACGTCCGCGTCCGGCCGGGCACCGCCGCGGCGATGGTCGACCGGTTCGACCGCGAGCCGGATCTCGCGGCGCTCGGCCCGATCGTGCTCGAGCCCGACGGCACGCCGTACCCGTCGGCTCGGGCCAACCCGTCGGCCGTCGACGCCGTTGGTCACGCGTTGCTCGGCTGGTGCTGGCGCACGAATCCGTTCACCCGTCGGTATCGTCAGCTCGACGCCGACCCGCGGCGCGCGCGCGATGTCGACTGGGTGTCAGGCGCCGCGATCTGGCTCCGGCGCACCGCGCTCGACGCCGTCGGCGGCTGGGACGAGGGCTACTTCATGTACGTCGAAGACGTCGATCTCTGCTGGCGCTTGCGTCGGGCCCGCTGGCGGGTTGCCTACGAGCCCGCGGGCGAGGTCACGCACGTGCAAGGCGCGAGCACCGAGCAACATCCGTACCGGATGGTCGTTGCGCACCACCGCTCGCTGCTCCGGTTCGCATCCAAGCGTTGGGCGGGGTGGCGGCGCGTGTTGCTCGTCCCCGCGGCACTGTTCTTGTCGGTTCGAGCCGCGGTGCTCGTTCTCGCGCGCGTGTTTCGCCCGCGCTCCTGAACGAGCGGTTGACCGGGTAACCTCGCGCCTGACATGGCGAGGTCGCGCAACCGTTACTCCCGCGCCCGGATTCGGGCACGTGCCCGGCGGCCCCGCCGAGGAACGTCGCAGTGGTTCTACGGGGCGCTTGCCAGCATCGTGATCCTCGGCGTCGGCGGCATCGCGCTGACCGTCGCCGACCGCGGCTCGGCCGACGTACCACCCCAGCCGGGCAATCCCAGCACGGGCGAGCCCGGCGACCACTGGCACGCCGCGTTCAAGGTCAACATCTGCGGCGAGTGGATCGCCGACCCCGCGACCTTCGACGTGGTGCACGACAACCCGAACGTGCGGCCGGGCATCCACACCCACGGTGACGGGTTCATCCACGTCCATCCGTTCACGAGCTCGGAGGGTGGTGACAACGCGACGCTCGGTCGCTTCCTCAGCTACGGAGGTTGGGGAGCCTCCGAGGACTCGATCGACCTCGGCACCGATCGCGCCGCGTGGGCAGGCCTCTCGGTCGACCCGTCGAAACGCACGTTCTCGGACGGCGACGTGTGCCCGGCGAACACCGAGTTCGCCGGCAAGAAGGGTCGTGTGGTGTGGTCCGTCGACTGCAAGGCGCGCACCGGCAACCCGTCCGACATCAAGCTGGAGGACCACCAAGTGATCGCGCTCGGCTTCCTGCCCGAGGGCGAGAAGCTCGGCGTGCCGCCGAATGCCGATGCTACGCCCGCCAACGACCAGGGCGCGAACCCGAAGCCGCTCAACAACAAGGCGTGCAGCACTGCGGGTCCGGGCGCGTCGCCCACCACGATCGCAACCACACCGACGACCGCCCCGGGAGAGACGACCGCGCCGGCCTCGAGCACACCGTGACCGAGCGGTTGGCGCCGGCCCCGTGAAGGCGATCGTTCTCGTCGGCGGGGAGGGCACGCGGCTACGGCCGCTCACGTACACGACGCCGAAGCCGTTGTTGCCGATAGCGAACCAGCCGTTCCTCGAACGTCAGCTGTCCTGGCTCGCCGCGCACGGCATCGACGAGGTCGTGCTCTCGCTCGGGTACCTGCCCGACGCGTTCGTGGAGCACTTTCCCGGCGGTCAGTTCGGCGCGGTGACGCTGCACTACGCAGTGGAGCCGTATCCGCTCGGCACAGCCGGCGCGATCCGGTTCGCCGCCGCAGCCTCCGCGGTCGACGAGCGATTCGTGGTCTGCAACGGCGACGTCCTCACGGGCCTCGACCTCACCGCGCTGCTCGAGTTCCACGACGCGCGCGGCGCGGAGGCGACCATCCACCTCGCGCGTGTCGACGATCCCTCCCGGTTCGGGGTCGTGCCCAGGTACCCGGACGGCGAGGTCAAGGCGTTCGTCGAGAAGCCGCCGCCCGGGCGCGCGCCGACCAACTGGATCAACGCGGGCACCTACGTGCTCGAGCCGAGCGTCCTCGATCGCATCCCGCCCGGCCTCAGCGTGTCGATCGAACGAGAGACGTTCCCTCGCATGCTCGAGAAGCGCGGCCATCTCTACGCGATGGAGAGTGAAGACTACTGGCTCGACATCGGTACACCCGAGAAGTTCCTCGAAGCGCAACTCGACGTGCTGCGCGGCGCGATCGATCTCCCGCCGGTCCCTGGCGCGCGCGAGATCGCCCCGCAGGTGTGGGTGCAAGGAGACGTGAAGATCCACGACGGCGCGACGGTCGCGGCACCTGCGTTGCTCGGAGACGGGAGCGTGATTCGCGGAGGCGCACGTGTGAAGGGAAGTGTGCTCGGGTCCGGCTGTGTCGTCGCCGAGCGCGCGTCGGTGCAGACGTCGGTGCTCTTCGAGGGTGCGGTGCTCGACGCGGAGGCGCGTGCGATCCACTCCATCGTCGGGTCGAGCGCGCACATCGACGCCGGTGCGGCGGTCCTCGATCTCTCGATCATGGGTGCCGGCACGCACGTCGGTGGAGGTCGGACCGTCGTCGGCGGCCGCGTCGCGACCTCGTCGTGAGCGCGAAGGCGATCCCGCGGTGAGAGTCCTCGTGACCGGCGGCGCGGGGTTCGTCGGGTCGAATCTGGTCGACCGGCTGCTCGCCGAGGGATACGACGTCGATGTCGTCGACGATCTGTCCACGGGCGCCCTCGCCAACCTCGGTGACGCTCGAACGCAACGCGCGCGACGAATGACCTTCCAGAGGTTCGACATCCGCTCGGCGACGGTCGCCGACCTCATCGCTCACCGGAAGCCCGAGATCGTCTTCCATCTCGCCGCCCAGGCCGACGTGCGCGTATCGGTGGCGAACCCGTCGCTCGATGCCGAGGTCAACGTCGTCGGATCGCTGAACATCATCCAGGGCGCGCTCGCGGCGGGGGTCCGCAAGGTCGTGTTCGCCGGCTCGGGCGGCACGCTCTACGGGATCCCGGAGTCGGTGCCGACGCGCGAGGGTCATCCTCAGCAACCGATCTCGCCGTACGGCGTCGCCAAGAAGGCGATCGGCGACTATCTCCACTACTACCGCGAAGTGCACGGGCTCGAGTACACGGTGCTCGCGCTCGCCAACGTGTACGGACCCCGTCAGGATCCGTACGGCGAGGCCGGGGTCATCGCGATCTTCGCCGGCAAGCTGCTCGACAAGGAACGACCGACGATCTATGGCGACGGTGAGCAGACGCGCGACTTCGTCTACGTGGACGACGTCGCCGACGCCTTCGTGCGCGCTGCCGACAGGGGCGGCGGGCTCGTCGTGAACATCGGCACCGGCGCCGAGACCAGCGTCCAGGAGCTCTTCGACCAGATGGCGCGCGTCACCGGGTTCGAGGAGCCGGCGCGCTATGCACCGCCACGCGCCGGCGAGTTGCGACGCTCCGCGCTCGATCCGGGGCGCGCGGCCATCCACCTGGGTTGGAAGCCGTGGACGTCGCTCGAGGACGGCATCACCCGCACCATCGAGTTCTTCCGAGCGACGCGCTCGTCGCGCTGACGACCGCGCCGAGCGTCGCGATCAAGGAGCGCGTGCAAAGTCGTCGCGGTGTCGCAACCGGAGGCCGTCCGGTTGGTTGGGGTTGCCGATCAGCCAGTATGGGCCTTGGGGAACGAGTTGGTGGTGGTGGTCGGTGCCGCCGCCTTTGCAGACCGACGCGAGGTTCGCGAGGTCGTCGCTGCCGCCGTAGCTGCGGGGGACGAGGTGGTGGGTGTCGAGGCCGGTGGTGCGTTCGCACCCGGGCCAGCGACAGTGACCGTCGCGTAGGCGCACCGCCCGGGTGATCTTGGGGGACAGGGCGGGCTGGGTCCGCCCGGGGGCGAGCGGGGTGTCGCCGTCGACGAGGATCGTCTCGAGGGTGGCGTCGGCGCGGAGCGCTTCGAGCGTGCTGGCGGCGATGGGGATGCCGTTGACCTCGGCGGGCCCGTCGGTCGGCACGGAGACGACGAGGTGCGGCTTGTGCCGTCCGGTGGGCTCGACGTCGGCGTAGGTGCGGCACAGCTCGACGAGCGCGTCGGCACCGCGGTGTGCGTATGTGTCCCACCGCTGGCCCTTGGCCGGGCGCATCCGTTCGATCATCTGGTTGAAGACGGACTCGACCAACGCGCCGTCGACGTCGGGGAGCTCGCCGAGGACCGAGAGCATGCCCGCGTCGTTGCGCCACCACATGCGCCACTCGCGGGCGTCGCGGCGCGCCGCCGCGTCCTCGGTGCTGACGGTGCGCTGGCGGCGCGCGATGCGGTTGAGGTCGACCGGGTCGCAGTTCGGGGCCCGTCGCGCCCATTCCGCGTCGCTGGCCGCGTCCGCGACTTCGAGTACCGGCTCGAGCTGCTCTCGTGAGAGGTGACCCGCGTGGGCGGCTGCCGCGATCCGCGGCGTGGATTCCATGGCGCGTGCCATCTCCACGTTCTTGGGTGCGGTGCGCGCCGACACACCGTTGCCGGTCAGGTCGCGCTGCCCGCGTTCGTCGAGCACCTTCGTGACGGCCAGCTCCTCCACATGGAGCCGACGCTGCTCACGGACCAGCTCGGCGCGCCGGTCGCAGAGCCACTCGGTCGGCCGGCACCGCAGCTCGTCGAGTCGCTCCCGCAGGTCGAACGTATGTTCGCTCATGCTCACCGGGACACCGTCTCACGGCGGTGTGACACTCATCAGTGTCGGTACGCGACCCGGCACGTCGGGAGCCGGCGCCAGCACGCCGCGACTGACGGCGAGCACTCGCGGTCGCCAACTCAGCGATGCGCTCGTAGCTCGTCAAGGTCGACAGAGGGGCGTGTCCTCGGCTCGTAGTCGCGTGATGGATGCCCGACCAGGATCATCGCGTTGGGGAGCCAATCGTCCGGAAGCTCGAGCGCGTCTCGTGCCTCCTCGGGACAGAAGATCGGGGCGGCGACCC
>WNGB01000335.1_pt1 | contig 149086 bp, 130 predicted proteins | sample 5400681 | NCBI WGS metagenome assembly WNGB01 (sample SAMN13153367, study PRJNA577476) | soil metagenome | isolation source: 115 cm soil or saprolite under grassland replicate 2 | place: USA:California | collected 2016-06-15
TCGCCGGTGAGCTCAGCGAAGCCGGCCAGGTGGCTTCTGACGCCAAGGCCGCCCTGGCGAGCCGCTACCGGGTGACCGGCTTCAGCCTGCGCGATGATGGCGGCTCCAGCGTCACCGCCTTGTGGAACCCGCCGCCGGCTCCTCCGGACTTTGCGCGGGTGACGTATTCGGTGGTGTCACCGGGCGGAGAGGTGCTGCCCGTGCCCGTGGGCCAAACCTCGCTCTCGATCGCGGAGGTGCAAGTCGCGCCGGGAACGAGCGTCACCGCGAAGATCCGGGCCAACGTGGCAGTCATCAGAGACGCGGCTTTCGTCTCCGTCCAGGTGGTCTCGACCGCACAGGTGGTCATCTCCCAGCCACCCGCCGTCTCCGGCCTGGCCGCTCGTTGGGACGTCGCCGCGGATACGCTCACTCTGCGCTGGTCAGGCCCGCCGGAGTCGACCACTGCCACGTACGACGTCCGTCTGACAGAGACGCCGGGCGACGCGCCGCTGCTCGAGCGCACCGGGCTCGTGCAGACCGCGCTCACCGCCACCGCCACCGGCCTCCGCACCGGCATGGTGTACACGGCAGAGGTGCGGGCAGTCGAGACCACGGTGCGCGGCGCATGGATTGCGGTAGACGTCGTTCCATGGGTACCGCCCGCGATCCTGGCGCCGGCCGAGCTGGCCGCCCAAGCCCATGCGCGAGGCGACACCGCGGCGGCGGCGGCGGGCGAGCTGGTCGGCTTCTACGCGGATCTCGACTTCGCGCGCCTTCTCTCCACGCTCGCGGCTGCCGGGTGGCCGGCGGTGGAGGCGGCCCCCGCGGCGCGTCAGCAGCGGCCCGAGCCGGATACGGGCAAGGCTGCCCAGGTCATCGCCGCCAGCTATGCGGGGATTGCAAGGGAGGAGATGAGGCAGGCGCTCCTGGCCTGCGGCTACACGGCCGCGGACGTGGACACCGCGCTGGTCTCCCTCTTCGGCGGCCCGATCACGGCGTGGATCGGCACGTACCTCGCCAGCACTGATTTTTTGAGCAGCCCCTTGAACCCACTCGTCATCGCAGCCGATGGCACGCTCACCGTCGGGGGCCTGACTGTCGGGGGCCAGCGCGTGTCCTACGCGTGGGACAGCCGGAGGAACGTGCTCTCGTGGGGCTGGCAACCGTTGGGAGGCATCTCAACGAGAGCCAGCATCACCTTTTTCGGGATCGGCGCGGACCGCCACTTCAACGGCACGTGCGAGCGCGTGTTCCCGGGCCGCACGGAGCCCCGCAAAGAGGGCTACATGGGCACCCTGAGGCGCTGAGAAGAGAAAACGACGAGATGGACGTCGTCATCGGCCGGCGAGCTCGCCGCCGACCCAGCATTCGACGGTGAAGACCTTGCTGTGGTCGGGCCCGGCCGCGCCGGTCAGGCGGTATTCGGGGAGATCCCAGCCGAGCGCCTGGGTGACCTCCTGGAGCTGGGTCTTGGGTCGGCGGCGAGGCCGGCCTCCTCCAGCATGGGGAGGATCACGTTGCGCGCCCTCGGGCGGGAACGGTGGCAAAGACCGCGGCCGAGAGGCGACCGCGGTAAGGTTGAACCTGCCGCCAGGGATGGCAGGCTGGCCCACAGGGGAGCGGGAGCTTGTTCCGGTGAGAGCGAGTCTCACTCCTTTGAAGGAGAGCGTCACCGCGGTGATGGAGAGCATCACTCCGGTGAGCGGGAGCTCGACTCCGGTGAGAGCGAGTCTCACTCCAGTGAAGGAGAGCGACACTGCGGTGATGGAGAGCATCACTCCGGTGCGCGGGAGCTCGATTCCGGTGACGGCGAGTCTCACTCCAGTGAAGGAAAGCTTCACCGCGGTGATTGAGAGCATCACTCCGGTGAGCGGGAGCTCGACTCCGGTGACGGCGAGTCTCACTCCAGTGAAGGAAAACGGCACCGCGGTGACGGCGAGCATCACTCCGGTGAGCGGACCAAAGAGAGGGGGCGTGGCTTGTGGCCACGCCCCCATCGGAACCACCAAACGCGGGGACTACTCGTTGACCGGTGGTGCCGGCGGCTCCGCCGGAGTGGGGCTCGGCTCCACAGGCTCGCCGTCCACCTCGACCAGCTTGATCCGCGGCCGGCTGCGGAAGGGCTGCTGGCCGAACTCCACCAGCTTCTCCGACCGGTTGCCGTAGTGCTGCCGGACGCCGACATCCACGAAGGTCAGCAGCTTCTGCGCGTCCCGGTTCAGCGCCGCGAGACGCTTCGAGACCCCCTGCTTGGCCGCGGTCAGGCTCGCCTGCTGCGCCGTGAGACTCTTCATCTCGGCCACAGTCGCAGCGACCAGTTGCCGGGGCACTTCCAGGTGGGGAATCTCCGCGATGTTTGCCGCCAGTGCCTGGCTCCGCAGCTCGAGCTCCTTCAGAACGATCGCCGGGATTTTTCCTGCCATGTTTTTCCTTTTCTCCTTTCTTGGTAATGAGGCCCTACCCGAGCTGCTCAGCGAGGTCGAGAACGCGCGCCATGGACTCCTCCTGTACCCTATCCGCCTTCAGCTCCTGGACGGTGTTCTGCTCAGTCATTCGAGCTCCTCCTTTCGGGTCACCCACCGCCTCCATGGCAGCGGGCAGGCACGCTACCTAATGCGTGCCAGCGGAGACATTGTAGGTAACACAGCCGATCCATGTCAAGTACCGACGCAACCCCCAGGGGACCGACAGTACGAGACCCGTTACCGCGGTACACTCCAGGTCATGGCCAGAGAGGATGAGAGAGCCATATCCGGCGGGCTCGGCCGGTTAGGGCTGGGGTCGAGATCGCCTACTTCTTCGGCAGGCTCGGGATCTGCGCCAGGGCCTCGGCGGCGGCTTTCTGCTCGGCCATCTTCTTGCTCGGCCCTTCGCCCTGGCCGGCGAGCTCGCCGCCGACCCAGACTTCGACGGTGAAGACCTTGCTGTGGTCGGGACCGGTCGCCGCGGCCAGGCGGTAGTCGGGGAGGTCCCAGCCGAGCGCCTGGGTGACCTCCTGGAGCTGGGTCTTGGCGTCGGCGGCGAGGCCGGCCTCCTCCAACATGGGGAGGATCACGTTGCGCGCCGCCTCCAGACCGCCGTCCAGGTAGACGGCGCCGAACACGGCTTCCATGGAATCGGCGAGGAGGGACGCCTTGGTGCGGCCTCCGGAGCGGTCCTCGCCGACGCCGATCCGCAGGGTGGGACCCAGGTCGATCTTCTCGGCGTGGTGGGCCAGGGCCGGCCGGCTGACCAGCTGGGCCTTGCGCTTGGAGAGCTCGCCTTCGGGGAGCTCCGGATGGTTCTGGTACAACCACTCGGCGGTGATCATGCCGAGGATGGCGTCGCCCAAGAACTCCAGGCGCTCGTAGTGCTCGGGGATGCCCTGCTCGTTGGCCCACGAGCGGTGCGTGAGGGCGAGCTCCAACAGGTCGGCGCGCTTGAACCGGTGCCCCAGGCTCTTTTCCAACGACGTGGCAGGACGTCGGCCGAAGATCACAAAGAATATGCTATCACGGGATAGGAGAGAGGGCTCTCACCTTCGCCCGAACCGCCGCTCCAGATCTGAATCCGGCATCTGCAGAACGATCGGCCGGCCGTGAGGGCAGGCGTAGGGCTGCTCCGCGGCGAAGAGCTCGGCGACCAGGGCCTCCATTTCGAGCGGCGCCAGCGGGTGATGCATCTTGACCGCCGCCTTGCAAGCGAGGCTCGCGGCCAGGGCTTCCAGGATCCGCCGGCGCAGGTCCTCTGCGGCAGCCCCTTCGTGATCACCGCCGGCGAGGGCGCGCAGCAGGGGCTCCGCCTCTCCGGACGTGAGGACCGCAGGGACGGAGGTCAGGGCCAGCGTGTTGCCCGAGAGGGCGGCCAGGCCGAAGCCGCAGGCATCCAGGGCGGGCGCCAGCTCCAGGAGACGCAGCCGCTCGGCCGGTGAAAACTCGAGGAGCGGCGGGGTCAGCAGGTGCTGAACGGGCGTCATCTCGGCGGCCAGGGAACGGCGCAGGCGCTCGTAGAGGATGCGCTCGTGCGCCACGTGCTGGTCGATCAGGTAGAGACCATCCGGCCCTTCGAGCAGGATCAGCGTTCCCTTGTACTGACCCAGCAGCCGGAACGGCCGCGCCTCGCCGCTCCGGCCGGAGAGCGGCACGATCGGCCGCTGCACCGGCGCGTAGGACGGCGCCGCCAGACGCTCTCCGCCCGAGGAGGCCCCCGTCACCTGGACCGGAGTCTCGGCCGGAAGGCGATCCCGTTGCCAGGCCTCGGGCTGCGCCATCTGGCCGAGCCCCTGCCAGGCGAAGGGGACGTAGGGCTCGGACGCCGGTGTGCGCAGCGGAGCCGCCTCCTCGCCACGGGCGCGCTCCAGGCCCCGGCGGATCGCGTCATAGATCCGGTCGATCAATCCCGGGTCCCGGAAGCGGACCTCGGCTTTCTGGGGATGGACGTTGACGTCGACGTCCTCGGGCGGGATGTCGAGGAAGAGGACGAGGGCCGGAAAGTCCTCGCTCTTCCACTCCTCGCGAACGGCGCGGTAGAAGGCGGCGAGGACGGCGCGGTCGCGCAGCAGGCGCCGGTTGACGAAGACGAGTTGGCGCCGGCCGCGGGCGGTTTCGGGGTCGCCCACGAAGCCGGAGATCCGCTCGCCGTCCCTCACCGCTTCCAGGAGTCTGTCTGCGGGAATCTCGACCAGGTGGCCGGCGAGCTCGCTCCCGAAGACCTGGCCGATGCGCTCCAGGGGCCCGGCCGCGCCGGCTGGCAGCACGTCGAGCAGGATGCGCCCTTCGTGAAGGACGAGGAAGCGGACGTCCGGCCGCGCCAGCGCATAGCCCTGGACGACCTCCAGGCAGCGGCGCAGCTCGGTCTGGGGCGACTTCAGGAACTTGCGGCGGGCGGGGACGTTGAAGAAGAGCGAGCGGATGTCGAGTGTGGTGCCGCGCGGCCGCCCGTGCGGCTCGACGATGCGCACGCGTCCCCCTTCGATCGAGACGCGGTGGCCGTCGCCGGCTTCTTCCGCGGTGGTCAGCTCGACGCGCGCCACCGAGGCGATGGAGGCGAGAGCCTCGCCACGGAAGCCGAGGGTGGCCACCCGCTCCAGGTCGTCGAAGCTGGCGATCTTGCTCGTGGCGTGGCGGTCGAAGGCGAGGAGGGCGTCGTCCCGTCCCATCCCCGAGCCGTCGTCGGTGACCTGGATGCGGGCCTTCCCCCCGTGCTCCAGCTGGATCTCGATCTCGCTTGCGCCGGCGTCGAGCGCATTCTCGACCAGCTCCTTGACCACGGATGCCGGGCGCTCGACGACCTCACCGGCGGCGATCTGGCTCGCCAGGTGATCGGGGAGGAGATGGATGCGGGCCATGGGGGAGGATTGTACAGTCCTCCCGGCACGCCTTTCTGTTACTTCGGCCGCGGACCGCGGTCGCCGCCGGAGCCTTCGGTTGCCCAGGTGAAGGAATCGACCCGGTTGGAGGTGCTGCGGCCCCCGGAATCGGAGGTGCTCACGGGCTGCGCCTCCTCAGGGCTCTGCGCTCGCGGCTTCTCTCGGTCGACGACATGCATCGCGGCTTCTTCCGGGCTCGGCTCTTCCTCGCCGGCCGGGTCGCCGTCGCCGTTCGACTCGTAGCTCTTGTCGGAGTGCCCCGGATCGTAGTGTCCGCCGACCCCCTGGCTTCCGTGGTAGATGTCTTTGCTGTAGCCGTAGCTCCGCTCTGAATCGTCCATTCCAGCCTCCTTCCCGAGCCGACGGCTCGCTGGAAAGAACCTGGTGCAAATGGCAGGCCGGGCCCTCTACAGCGGCGCGAGCTCGTAGCTCGGATTGTACAGCTCCACGCGGCGGCGGGCGACGATCAGGGTATTGCCCCAGGCGCGGCGCCAGAGGGGGACGAGCCGCAGGACCTTGCGGTAGAGGCCGCGCGCGCCACCCGGCTCGGGAGAGTGCGGGAGGGTGCGGTGCTCCAGGATCTCCAGGCCGGCGGCGCGCAGGAAGCGGACGAGCTGCCAGGACTGGGTGACATGGACCGCGTCGGCGTCCGGAACATACCCCTCGGTCAGGACCCGCGGCTCGGGGACCGTGTCGAAACGGTGCCGGCGGTCGACGAAGGACCGGAGCTGGCGAGCGAGGCGGCGGGCCGCCACAGAGAGGCGCCGCGCCGGATCGAGGCTCGGCGGCATCTCGTAGGGGAGATCCCAGGCGGAGCCGACGAAGAGCAGGAGACCGCCGGGGCGGACGATCCGCGCCGCCTCCAGGAAGGTCCTGCCAGGGTCGTGGAAGTGCTCCAGCGCATAGGTGGAGAGGACGGCGTCCACGCTCTCCGAGGCGAACGGCAGCTGGGCCCCGTCCCCCCGCACGCGCAGCCCCGGCCGTCCCTGCTCGTCCGCCATGACCAGGGCCGCGGTCGAGACGTCGAATCCGATGTAACGGCAGCCGCGGGGAATCCAGAGCGCGTTCTCGCACGAGCCGCACCCGAGGTCGACGATCCTCTGGCCATCCTGCAGATGGCCGAGGAGGAGACGGCGCTCGGGCGTTGCCTCGGGATTGGCTGCCGCGGCCTGCTCGTAGTAGGCGCGGCTGCTGTCCCAGAACGCGGCGAGCCGCCGCCGGTTGTCACTCTCAGACGCGGGCATCGCGGGGAATCTTACCCCGCCCTCGTGAACGCGCCTTCGAAGTAGATCGGCTCGAGACCGGAAGCCCAGTAGACGAGGGCATCGCGGCTCGGCTGCGTGGTCTCCCGCCGGGTGCGCCGGGGAAGCCCGCCGGCGAGGGGACGGAACTCCAAGCACCCCTCCCACATTCCGTCGTCCCGCAGCTCGCCGCAGGCCAGGATGGCATACAGGGTGCCATCCTCGCCCTGGAAGCGGACCGCGTACTCATGGATCGTCTCGATCGTCCGGTGAATCGTCTCCATGACTTATCGTCAAGAGCAAATTTCATACCCTCTACACCACCGCACTCGCCTGCTGCTCCACCACGACCGCGACCGGGGCTGAAGACTTCGCCACCGGCTTGGGCGTCTCGGCCTTGGCCGCCCGTTCGAGGCTCGCCCGCGCAGCCGCGAGCCGTGCGATGGGGACGCGGTACGGCGAGCAGGAGACGTAGTCGAGACCGACGTTGTCGAAGAAGCGGATCGAGTCCGGATCGCCGCCGTGCTCGCCGCAGACGCCCAGGTGGAGGTCCGCCTTGGCCGCGCGGCCGAGCCCACAGGCGAGGCGGACGAGCTGCCCCACTCCCTCGGTATCCAGGCTCTGGAACGGATCGCAGGGCAGCACCTTCCTCTCCACGTACTCCGGCAGGAAGCGGCCGGCGTCGTCGCGGGAGTAGCCGAAGGTCATTTGGGTCAGATCGTTGGTGCCGAAGGAGAAGAAGTCGGCATAGGCGGCGATCTTGTCGGCGACCAGGGCGGCCCGCGGGATCTCGATCATGGTGCCGATGAGGATGCCGATCTGCATCCCCTCCTCCTTGAGCACACGGTCGCGGACCGCGGCGATCCCGTCGCGCAGGCGGATCATCTCCGCCTGGGTGCCGACGAGCGGAACCATGATCTCCGGCCGCACGTCGTCGCCGGCGCGCCGGCGCATACAGGCGGCGCGGACGATGGCCTCGACCTGCATCTCGTAGATGTCGGGCGCCGTGATGCCCAGACGGCAGCCGCGATGGCCGAGCATGGGGTTCGCCTCGGCCAGGGCTTCTGCGCGGGCCTGGACGACCTGGGGATCGACGCCCATCTGCTCGGCGAGCTGCTGGAGCGCCTTCTCGCCGTGGGGCAGGAACTCGTGGAGCGGCGGATCGAGCAGCCGCACGGTGATCGGCAGACCGGCCAGGGCGGCGAAGATCCCCTCGAAATCCTTCTGCTGCATGGGCAGCAGCTCCGCCAGAGGCGCGGTCCGCTCAGCCCGGTCATGGGCCAGGATCATGCGGCGCACCACGGGGATCCGCGCTTCGTCGAAGAACATGTGCTCGGTGCGGCAGAGTCCGATCCCCTGGGCGCCGAGAGAGCGCGCCACCTGCGCGTCGTGCGGCGTGTCGGCGTTGGCGCGCACCTTGAGGCGGCGCTCGCCGTCGGCCCAGTCCATGATCTTGAGGAAAGCCCGGGCGCCAGGAGAGAGGCCGGGAGAGAATTCGCCGCCGGCGAGCAGCGCGCGCAGCACCTCGGACGATCGGGTCGAGAGCGATCCGGCGAGGACCTCGCCGGCCGTGCCGTCGATCGACAGCGCGTCGCCTTCGCGGAAGACCTGGCCGGCCACGCGCACCACCCCCTCCTCCTCGTCGACGTCGAGCGCGCCGGCCCCCACGATACAGGGCTTGCCGAGGCCGCGGGCGACCACAGCCGCATGGGAGGTCATGCCGCCGCGCGAGGTGAGGATGCCCACCGAGGCGTGCATGCCGACGATGTCCTCCGGAGAGGTCTCGGCGCGCACCAGGAGGACCGGTCCGGAAGCCGCCATCTCGGCGGCGCGCTCGGCGGTCAGGGCGATGCGGCCCGACGCCGCTCCCGGACCGGCCGGCAGGCCGAGCGCCAGGACGGGGACCTTCTTCTTCTCCTCGGCGTCGAACTCGGGCGCGAGCATCTGGGTCAGGTGCTGGGGCTCAACCCGCTGGAGAGCGGTGCGGCGGTCGATCAGCCCCTCCTCCACCATCTCGGCGGCGACGCGGACCGCGGCAGGACCGGTGCGCTTGCCGCTGCGCGTCTGCAGCATGAAGAGCTCGCCGTGCTCGATGGTGAACTCGATGTCCTGCATGTCCCTGTAGTGTCCTTCGAGGATCGCGCAGATCTCCTGGAGCTTCTGCCAGGCCTTGGGGAACTCCTTCGCGAGCCCGTCTTCACCGTTCCGGCCGTCGACCGGCTTCGGCGTCCGGATACCGGCCACCACGTCCTCGCCCTGGGCATTGACGAGGTACTCGCCGAAGAACTTGCGCTCGCCGGTGGCCGGGTTGCGGGTGAACGCCACGCCCGTGGCGCAGTCCCACCCCTGATTGCCGTAGACCATGGCCTGGACGTTGACGCCCGTGCCCGGTGCGTCCGCGATGCGCTCGAGGCGGCGGTAGTCGCGGGCGCGCGGGTTGTTCCAGCTCTCGAAGACCGCCGCGATGGCGCCCCAGAGCTGCCGCCGGGCGTCCTGCGGGAACGGCCGCCGGCCGCGCTCCTCGATGAGCTTCAGATATCTGGGGATGAGACCCTGCAGGGCCTCGGCGGGGAGATCGGCATCGGTGGCCGCTCCGTGCTCGCGCCGGGCCGCGGTGAGGATCTTTTCGAACTCGGCGTGCGGCACGTCGAGGACGACGTCGCCGTACATGGTCAGCAGGCGGCGGTAGGCGTCGTAGACGAAACGGGCGTCGGCACCGCGGGCGATCCAGGCTTCGACCGTCGAGTCGGTGAGGCCGAGATTGAGGATCGTGTCCATCATCCCCGGCATGGAGCGCGGGGCACCCGAACGGACCGACACCAGCAGCGGATTCTCGGGATCACCGAACCTCCGGCCGAGCTGCTCCTCGACGCGGCCCATGTGCTGCTCGACCTCGTCCTCCAGGCCTTCGGGGTAGTTCCCGTGGTTCTCCTGGTAGAAGCTGCAGACCTCCGTCGTCAAGGTGAACCCGGGCGGGACGGGGATCCCGAGACGGCTCATCTCGGCGAGCCCGGCCCCCTTGCCTCCCAGCAGGTCCTTCTGAGCGCCGTTCCCCTCGGCCGAACCGCCGCCAAAGGAGTAGACATATTTGGCTGGCATGCTGTGTCCTCCGTTCTGCGCCGCCAGGCGGCCGCGTCGAGGTGAGGATAAGGGTACAAACACAGAATTCGCGCCACCCCCAAAGGTGGGATCTCCCCGTGCCGACGGAGTGGCATCAGGGGAGACACCCGGTCCGCAGTAGAGATTGTAGCGCGTCAGGCCCTCAATCCCGGCCCTCTCCCGCGAGCAGGAGAGGGGAAGCGGGGCTGGGCGACCACTGGGTAATGGGCTGTACCCGGAGATCGTGTACCATGGTCTTTGTGATGAACAAGCTGACCATCCCGTACTCTCCCGAGGTGCTCTGGGCTCTGCAGAAAGATCCGCAAGAGTTTTAGGCTGAAGCCCGCCTCCTCTTGGCCCTGAAGCTCTATGAAACCGGAAAGCTCAGCACGGGCTTGGCGGCGCAGCTTGCTGGTGTCCCGCGGGTGACCTTCCTGTTCCTGCTGGGGCAACACGGTCTTTCGCCATTCGGCGAAGAGCCGGAAGAGCTCGAAGGGGATCTGGCCGATGCCCGGCGGGCCGGTCGTTCTGAATAACACCCCTCTCGCTGCTCTATGGGCGATTGGCCGGCTCGACCTTCTGCGGGATCTGTTCGGGGAGGTCCTGATTCCTGAGACCGTCCGGGACGAATTCCTGGCTCGGGACTCGGGAGATCGCGCCAAAGCTTTGGCAGACAGCCCTTGGATTCGCTGCGTTGCCGTGATCCAGCCCAAGCGGATTCTGGCCTTTGCCGGCCTGGACCGCGGAGAAGCGGAGGTTCTGGCCCTTGCAGACCCTTCTTGTGCTTGAATCCCTCCATCGCGACCTTCTTGGCTTGGACCGTCCCCGAGCAACACGGGCACCTGTATCCGTACATAGCCAGGCTCAGGCGGTGCCCGCCTTCGCCCGCGCCTCGGCCTTGTCGACGACGACCTCGGTGATGCGGGCGGTGCGGTTGACCGTGCGGCCGATCGTCCGGAGGATCGCGATGCGGTTCTGGCGGACCCGCGGGTCCTCGGCCATCACCAGCACCTCGACGAAGAATTTGTCGAGGACCGGCGCGAGATCGGCGATCCGGCGCAGGCAGCGCTCGTAGTCGTGGGCGGCCGCCGCCTCCTCAACCTCGGAGCGCAGGCCCTGGAAGGCGGACCAGAGCTCCTTTTCCGCGGGCTCGGCGAGGAGCGACTCGTCCAGATCCTGCCCGGACGCGTCTTTGGTGATGTTCGCGATGCGCTTGGCGGCCAGGACGACCGACAGGAAGCCGGCCGACTCGCGCACCCGGTGGAGGGCGTCCACCCGCGCCCGCAGGTCGGGCAGGTCCGTCGCTCCCGCCGCGAGGGCGGCCTCGATCTCGTCGTAGGTATAGCCTGCGCGCTCCAGGAGGAAGCGGATGCGGTCGTGGAGGAACGGCCGCAGGTCGGCGAGGATCTGCTCGGGGCTCCGCTTCAGGCGGTCCCAATAGAGTCCCGCCGCCTCGGCCGTGACCGCCTCGAGGTCGAGGGCGAGGCCTCCCTCCAAGGCGATGCGCACCACGCCCTGCGCGGCGCGGCGCAGGCCGAAGGGGTCCTTGCTGCCGGTCGGGATCAGCCCCAGACCGAAGATGCCGACCAGCGTGTCGAGGCGGTCGGCGAGCCCGGCGACCTGGCCGGCCCGGCCGCGCGGGATGCGGTCCTCGGTCGAGGCCGGCATGTATTGGTCGTACACCGCCTGCCAGACCGCCTCGGGCTGCCCTTCCTCCCGGGCGTAGATGCCGCCCATGATCCCCTGGAGCGAGGTGAACTCCTTGACCATCTCGGTCGCCAGATCCACCTTGAGGAGCCGGGCCGCGGCGACCGCGGGCTCGCGCTCCTCCTTCCAGCCGAGCCCGTCGCAGATCGCGCCGGCGAGGGTGGCCAGGCGCTCGGATTTCTCGGCGTAGCTCCCCAGCCGCTCCTGGAAGGTCAGGCGGTGGAGCTGCCCGGCGCGGTGGGCCAGGCCGGCCTTGCGGTCCTCGCCGTAGAAGAAACGGGCGTCGGCGAGCCGCGCGGCCACCACCCATTCGTTGCCGGAGCGCGCCCGCCCCTTGGGGTCGTCGGGACGGTCCATTACGGTCAGGAAGCAGGGCAGCAGGGAGCCGGAGCCGTTGGCTCCCGACTCGACCGTGAAGGCGCTCTGGTGATCGCGCAGGCTGGTGGCCAGGACCTCGGCCGGCAGCGCGAGGAACGCCTCGTCGAAGCTCCCCTCCATGACGCCGGGGATCTCGCAGATGGCCACCAGCTTGTCGAGGAGCTCCGGATCGTCGACCAGCCGGCCACCGAGGGCCTGGGCGCGCGCCTGCATGGTGTCGAGGAGGATGCGCCGGCGCTCGGCCGGGCGGACCTCGATCTTGCGGGCCGCCAGCTCGCGGCGATACGCCTCGACTCCGTCGACGCGGAACGGCGCGGGCGACAGGATCGGATGCCCGGCCGTCTCGCCGCCGGCCGGGATGCCGTGCAGCGCAAAAGGCACCAGCTCGCCGTCGAACAGGGAGACGATCCCGTGGACCGGGCGTACCCAGGGGCCTTCGCCGCGCCCCCATCGCATGGTCTTGGCCCAGGAGATCCCGGCGAGGACGCGCGGCACGATCTCCGCCAGCACCTCGGGGGTGGCGCGCCCCTCGATCTTCTTGACCGCGGCGAGGTACTCCCCCTTGTCGGTGGTCACCCGCGAGAGCTCCTCGGGAGCCACGCCGCAGCGCTTGGCGAAGCCGAGGAGCGCGGGCGCAGGCGCGCCGTCGGCGGTGAACGCGGCACGCACGGGCGGCCCCATCACCTGCTCCTCGCGGTCCTCCTCGCGCTCCGGCACTCCGGAGAGGATCAGCACCAGCCGGCGCGGCGTGAAGCCGGTCTCCACCTCGGAAGGACCCAGGCCGCGCGCCATCAGCTCCTCGAAGACGCGCGTCGCCAGCTCGCGCACGCCCGGCTCCAGCATGCGGGCCGGGATCTCCTCGCTCCTCACCTCCAGCAGGTACTCACCGCGCGGCATGGCTCACCTCCACGGTCGGGAGCAGCGGGAAGCCGAGCTTCTCGCGGCTCTCCACATAGGCGCGGGCGCAGGCGATGGCCAGGTCGCGCACGCGCTTCATCAGGGCCACCCGCTCGGTGACGGAGACCGCTCCCCGCGCGTCCATGACGTTGAACAGATGCGAGCACTTGAGCGTGTTTTCGTAGGCGGGCAGCACGATCCCGGCCTCGAGACACCGCTGCGCCTCGCGCTCGTTCCCCTCGAACTGCAGCTGCAGGAAGGCGACGTCGGCCAGCTCGAAGTAATAGCGGGACAGCTCGTACTCCTCCTGCTTGCGCACCTGGCCATAGGAGACGCCTTCGACCCATTCGATCTCATAGATACTCTGCGACTGGGAGAGGAACATGGTCAGGCGTTCGAGGCCATAGGTGATCTCGGCGCTGATCACCGGCAGCTCCATGCCCCCGGCCTGCTGGAAGTAGGTGAACTGGGTGATCTCCATGCCGTCGAGCATCACCTGCCAGCCGACACCCCAGGCCCCCAGGGTGGGGGCCTCCCAGTTGTCCTCCTCGAAGCGGAGGTCGTGATCGGCCAGATGCAGGCCGATCGCCTCCAGGCTGCGCACATACAGGTTCTGGATGTTGTGCGGCGAGGGTTTGAGGATGACCTGGAACTGCAGGTGCTTGCCCAGGCGGAACGGATTGTCGCCATAGCGGCCGTCGGCCGGCCGGCGGGACGGCTGGACATAGGCCACGCGCCAGGGCTCGGGGCCGAGCACGCGCAGGAAGGTGTCCGGGTGCATGGTGCCGGCGCCGACCTCGAGGTCGAGCGGCTGCTGGAGGACGCAGCCCTCGCGCGCCCAGAATTCGGAAAGTCGAAGGATCAGATCCTGAAGTGTCTGCATAGGGAGGTAGAGTCTATCGCAGGGTCTTCTGCATGACCTCGTAGCTGCGGAGCTCACGCTGGAGGAAATGGCGCCGCACCCGCGCGCTCAGCTCTTCGAGCTGCCGCAGCGCTTCCCGCGAGGCCGGCTCCTCGGCGGCCTTCGGCAGGCTCAGGCGCCCGATGCGCCGCAAGAGCTCCAGCGTCTCCGGCCGGATGATGAGGCCGCCCTGGCCCCCGCAATCGAGGCAGAGGAGCGTCTCGCCGTTCGGCGGGAGCATCGCCCAGCCGGCGAACGGACGCCCGCAGACGGGACATTCCTGGGTGGAGGGAAAGACGCCGGCGAGCCGCAGGACCCAGACCTCGAAGTAGCGGGCCGCGAGGTCGCGGTCCACCCCGGCGAGCAGGGCCTCGAGAGTGGAGTCGAGGAGACGGAAGAAGAGGTCCGACGGCTCGTTTTCCTGGGCGATCTCCAGGAGGTGGTCGGCGAGATAGCTGCCCAGGAGGATGCCGTCCAGGTCGGCTTGCAGGCGGTGGGCCGGGCGGATCAGCTCCACAGACGAGATGCGGCCGAGCTCGCGCCCCTCCTTCTCGAACCAGGTGACCTGCACCTTGGAGAGCGGCTGGAGCTGTCCCGCGAACCGGCTGTGCTTGGTCCGCGACCCCTGCGCCACACCTTTCTTCTTGCCGTGCTCCCGGGTGAGGAAGGTGACGATCCGGTCGCGATCGTGCAGGTCCAGGACGTCGAGAAGCAGGGCTTCGGAGGTGATCAGGCTCAAGGGGCTTCCAAGCAGGACATCCACCGGAGCGCCCGGGCCGGCGCTCCGGTGGGAAGGGCGTTCAGGCTAGGTCTGGTACGGCGGCGGAGGCGGCGTGGGCGGAACGGGGCCACCATCCGCCGGCTTCGGCTTCATGAAGACGAACTCCATCGACTCCGGAGCGCGGTAGTTGTACCGCTGGTTGAACTCCTCATCGCTCATCACGAGGAGCAGGATTCCCTCGATAAGACCAAGCAGGGCACCGATCCCGCAGGTCACGAAGGTCACCACGATTTCGATGACGCCGGCGACCGCCGACCCGAGATAGAAGTGGTGAACTCCGAATCCTCCCAGCAGGATGCCCAGAATGCCCGCCACCATCTTTTCTTTGCCGCGAGTTTGCGTCTGCAGTGGTTGCATCGTCCTCCTCCATGATTCACCCAGCGTTCGGTCTCCATGGTACCCGATCTCGCGTCCGGCGGATGCATTTGTGCCATAGTTTGGTACGCAAGCCATGGCGAACCTCATCAACTCCGAAGACCCGAACCGCGATCTCGGCTTCGGCTCGGTCGTGGCACAGAGCCGCCGGCGGCTGCTCAACCCGGACGGCAGCTTCAACGTCGTGCGCGAGGGGATGAGCCCGCTCACCTCGCTCAGCCTGTACCACACGCTGCTCACCACCACCTGGCCGCGCTTCCTGAGCCTCCTCGTGGTGTTCTACCTGCTCTCGAACACGCTCTTCGCCCTTTGCTACATGGCCTGCGGCGCGGAGGCGCTCGGCGGGCTCGGCTCCGCCACGCCGCAAAGCCGGTTCGTCCAGGAGTTCTTCTTCAGCGTCCAGACCTTCGCGACCATCGGCTACGGGATGGTCTATCCCAAGAGCATCGCCGCCAATGTCGTGATGACGATCGAGTCTCTCGTCGGCCTGCTGGGGTTCGCCCTCGCCACCGGGATACTGTTCGCCCGCTTCGCGCGCCCCACGGCCCGGATCCTGTTCAGCCGGCAGGCGATCATCGCGCCGTACCGCGGGATCACCGCGTTCGAGTTCCGGATCGTCAACGCGCGGAGCAACCAGCTGATCGACGTGGCGGCGCGCGTGCAGCTCAGCCGTTTCCGCGATGGCCGGCGCGAGTTCATCCAGCTCTCCCTGGAGAGAGACAAGGTGGTGTTCTTCCCCCTGGCCTGGACCGTCGTCCATCCGATCGACGAGAGGAGCCCGCTCTGGGGGATGACGGAACAGGAGCTCCTGGTGCAGGACGTGGAATTCCTGATCCTGTTGACGGGGACCGACGAGACCTTCGCCCAGGTGGTCCACACGCGATCGTCCTACCGCGCCGACGAGGTGGTCTGGGGAGCGCGCTTCACCAACTTGTTCAATCCGCCGACACCGGACGGCGTCCTGAGCATCGACATCGGCCGGCTGCACGACGTCGAGCGGGTGGTGCTGGGGCGGGCACTGCCTCCGGGGGGGTCCTGAAAAGAGAGGATCCCTAATGGAACCCCAACTCCTCGAGCGACCCGGCCGACAGGAGCTTCTTCGAGAGCCGCTGGAGCTCCACCTTGGAGTCGAGAGCCTTGATCTGCCGGCGGACCGCCAGGGGCACTCTACCGAACCGCTCCTTCATGAGACCCAGGAGCATCTCGCGCGTCCCCTCGATCCACCCCTCGTCCTTTCCCTCACGGCGTCCCTCCTTGCGCCCCTCCCGGCGCGCTTCTGCTTCCATGCGCCGGCGCCAGACCTTCATGTTCTCCTCGATCATCGGGAAGTCCTCCAGATCCGCGACTCCAGAAATTATAACCCCAGGAAAGCTCCGGCGTACCACCCGCAGCATCCATACCGTGAACGTCCTTCGCAGCTCCACCTCATCCGGCCGGAGCCAGTCGTGAAGCAGGAGCCACAGGTCGAGCACCTCCTCCGGGGAGGTCACCGTCTCCAGCCGGAACACCGTTGTGGCGCTCCCGCAGGTCGTCGTTGACGAAGCTCCCGCTGACCCTCTCCAGCGTCGAGAGGTCCAACTGCTCCACCCAAGCCTCCTGGACGTACCCGCGCAGCAGGTCCTCGACCAGGCGCGGGTAGGCAAACAGCAGCTTGTAGCCGTTGTCGTGTTCGGGCACTCTGCACCTCCGCCTCCCAGGGCGTCAAAAGTTCGCCCATTACTAGTCGGAAAATGCAGGCCGAAAATTGCACTCGGGGTCGAAGATTCCCGAAAAAAGTTTTCGCGCCCTACTCGGTGTCCCTGTCCAGGCTCGCCAGCACCGCCCGGTCTTCCCTCCAGCCGGGCTCGACACGGACGAAGAGCTCCAGGAAGACCTTGCGGCCGAGGTACTCCTCGAGGTCGAGGCGGGCGGCGGTGCCGATCGCCTTGATCATCTGGCCCTGGTGCCCGACGACGATCTTCTTCTGGCCAGGGCGCTCGACCAGGATTGTGGCGTTGATCCGGGTGAAGGGACGGTCCTCCTCGTCCTCCCATTGCTCGATCTTGACCGCGGTCGAAAACGGCAGCTCGTCGCTGGTCAGCTCCAGGACCTTCTCGCGGATGCGCTCGGCCACCAGGAAGCGCTCCGGGTGGATGGTCAAGAGCTCGGGGTCGAAGAGCGGCTCGCCTTCCGGCAGCTTGTCCCAGAGGAGCTCCAACAGCCGCTCGGCGCCGTCTCCGGTCCGGGCACTGAGAGGCACGATCTCGGCGAAGAGGCCGGTCTTGCCGTAGCGATCGATCACCGGCAGCAGGGTCTTCTTGTCGCGGATCAGGTCGACCTTGTTGAGGACGAGCACGCGCGGCTCCGGCGCCTTGGCGATCACCTCCAGCATGTAGGCGTCTCCCGCGCCGGGCTTCTCCGAGACGTCCACAAGGAGACAGACTACATCGGCGTCGTTCAGGGCATCCATGGCATAGCGCACCATCTGGCGGTTCAGGCGGTGGAGCGGCTTGTGCACGCCCGGCGTGTCGTAGAAGACCATCTGACCGCGCTCGTTGGAGAGGATCCCCACGATCCGGTGGCGGGTCGTCTGCGGCTTGTCCGAGACGATGGCGACCTTCTCTTGCAGGAGGTGGTTCATCAGGGTCGACTTGCCCGCGTTGGGCCGGCCGACCAGCGCCACGGTCCCCGATTTCATCGACCTCCCAGACATTTGAGCAAACCGGTCGTCAAACCGGCCTCGCCGGAACGAGATCAGCTACCTCGAGCGTCTGCTCCGCCAGATAGGGCGGGAGCTCGTGATGGTCCACCCGGCCACAACGGCAGCTTATCGCGGCATCCCGCGGGATCGCGATAAAGCGCTGCAGATCTCGCAAGGCTCGTCGCGTATCATCCCAGAGCCCTTGCGCGGTTCGCAGGAGGAGGTCCTTCCCCGGTACGGGCTCGACCGAGGAGCACCAGTCCACCAGCTCCTGCGCCGAAGCTGGTGCATCGCGGAGGACCTTCAGCAACTCCTCGAGGCGCTCCCGCCGCCAGCTCCGGATCTCGATTTTGCGGCGATCATTGAGATCGTAGACAAATTCGGTGTACGCAGCATCGGCGTCGCCAGCTCGGGGCGAGAGACGGTCGTCCTCGCCGAGCTGGAAGTGCACGCCCCAGGCGTGATCGCAGGGGTTCAGCAACCTTCGCGCTCCAAAGCCCATCGCAGGTGCGTCCGCCCGGGCTTCGTTGCAGAAACGACACGCGTAGAAGCAGTTCCAGTACTCATTCACTCTCTCGTCAGCCTGACTGACGGGCACGAAGTGCTCGATTCCCGTGAGCCCCGTCCCTTCGACTCCATGGGCGGTCAGATCTGCCTCGTGCAGAAGGCAAAAGGCGCAGGTGAACCCGAACTCCCAGCGGACGCAGGAACGATAGGAGCGATAACCATGCCGGCCCTCTGCCGGGACCGGGGCATGACGGCGCTCGATTTTATCGGGAGGAGGGAAGGTCCTTGGAGGCAGGATGCGCATGTTCCGCAAGGAGCCGTCGGGCTTCGTCAAGGGCTTGATAACCCGTTCCCGGTTTCAAGGACAGGCCCTCGTCGAGGCTCCGGCGGATCTTCTCGGCCTCTTCTCTCTGAAGAGCCCGCAACCGCGCGAGGCGGCTCTGGACCTCAGGATTCAGGGAGGGGTCATCTGCGGAGCGTGCGATGAGTCGACGCAGCTCGACGTAGAGCTCACCAATGGCGTCGCGCCGGGGAACCCTGCCCGCCTCGCCTCCTCTCAGTCGATCTGTCTCGATCTCTCGCCGAATGCCCTTGATCCTCCAATAGGTGTACAAAGAGACCGCCAAGCTGCAGAGAGAGGAGAGCGACACAAAGATCCATTGAGCTCCGCGAGAAGTGTTGACGATGGCCAGGACCAGGGAGGGCACAGCAACCACAAGGAGCAAAATCCACCCGACGCTCAGCTCTCTGAGCCGAGCGTCCAGCAGCTCCAAAATCTTCTGGAGTGGAGAGCCATTCTCCAGAGCACCTTGCGAAATTCGACCCGTCGCCACCGAGACTCCTTCCCAGATCCAAAAGTCGAGCGCAGGGCGTTTCAGCTCGACAAAATTACTCTACACCCACATCCACGTCCCCGTCTATCGCGAGGATGGCCCAGTCGACTGATCTTCATTCAGCCATCAGGCTTCAGTCTCCTCCCCCTCCTGGGACGACTCCGGCGACCGCTCGACCCGCACGGTCTGGATGCGGCGGTCGGCCACGGCTTCGACCGTGAAGCGCAGGCCGTCGCGGTCCACCGTCTCCCCCACCTGCGGCACGTGTCCGAGGGAGGTGAAGATCAGGCCCGCCACGGTCTCATATTCCGCATTCTCCACCTCCACCTGGAAGAGCTCGTCCAGGAGGTCGATGTGAGCGCGGCCGTCCAGGCGCCAGGCGCCGTCCTCCAGCGGCTCGAGCTCGGCGACGAGCGCCTCGTGCTCGTCCATGATCTCGCCCACGATCTCCTCGATCAGGTCCTCGACGGTCACCAGGCCAGCGGTGCCGCCGTACTCGTCCACCACGATCGCCACCTGCTGGAAGCGTGCCTGGAGCTCCTTGAGGAGCTCGCCGAGCGCCTTGGTTTCGGGGATGAAGAGGGGTGGCTTGATCAGCTCCCGCACGGGCGGAGGCTCGGGCAGGCGGATGGACCGCAGCACGTCGCGGATGTGCAGGATGCCCACCACGTGGTCGATCGAGTCCTCGAAGAGCGGGATGCGCGAGTGGCCGGATTCGACGAACCGCTCGGCCAGCATCTCGAGGCTCGCCTCGATCGGAGCACAGACCAAATCGATCCGCGGCGTCATGACGCTGCGCACCTGGGTGTCGCGGAAGTCGACGATGCTCCACAGCCACTCGCCCTGCTCCGGCTCCAGGATGCCCTCGCGGGTTCCGACGTCGATGAAGGCCTCGATCTCCTCGTCCGTCGCATCCTCCTCGTTCTCGTCGCGCTCCAGGCGCGACGAGGGGACGAGAGGAGCGAGCAGGGCCACCAACGGCGCAAGAAGGAACAGGGCCACCCGGTAGAAGCGGGTCAAGGCGCGCAAGGCCCGCTCTGGGTCGCGCGCCAGGAGAGCCCGGTTGCTCGCTTCGATGGACGCCACGAGCAGGGCCACGACACCGAACGACCAGAGGAACGGGAGCTTCCGGTTCCACACCTGCAGGAGCTGGCCGAGCGCCAGGACGAGGACGATCGGGATCAGCCGCGACAGGAGAGACAGGAGGAAGCGGAAGACCCCGAAGCGGACCGGCACGTCATAGAGGCGGCGCAGGCCCCCTCCGGCATCCTCGGCCCATTGGCGGAGGCGGATCGGCCCGCTGCGCTCCAGGAGGGCCGAGAGCGTGGCGAAGAGGACGCCGGCCGGCAGCAGCAGGACCAGCATCCAGAGCAGGGCGGTCAGCGGCAGGAAGGTCGCGTCAGACATGGAGCCCACCGCTCTCTTCTTCGCCGGCGCGAAGCCACCGGCGGCGCAGCCGGCGCTCCAGGCGCTCCATCTCGCCCTGGTCGGTCTCGTGGTCGTGGCCCAGGCAGTGCAGGATGCCGTGGAGGAGCAGGACCTTGAGCTCGCGCTCCACCGGGTGCCCGGCCGATGCGGCCTGGCGCCGCGCCGCCGGCACGGAGATCAGAATGTCTCCCAGATACCCTTCCTCCCCCGGGAACGACAGGACATCGGTCGGTTTGTCCTTGCCACGATAGTGCCGGTTGACGCGCCGCAGCTCGCGATCGCCGGCGAAGCGGACGCCGAGGCTCTCCGCCTGCGGCGCGAGCGCGCCGACCAGCCGCTCGAGCCAGGGGCGCAGCCGCCGGGCCTGCGCTTCCGGATAGCGGTTGGGGTTCTGGAGGACGATCTCGCGATCTTTCATCCGGAACGGGTCAAGAGGCTCGGGCGGCGTCGGCCACGGGCCGCTTCTCGCGTTTCGCGCCGGCGTTGAAGTCGAAGCCCGGATAGTCTACCCGCTGGTGGAAGATGTTGGCGAGCACCCGCAGGAAGGCTTCGGAAACGTTGCGGATGTCCGACAGGGTCAGATCGGTCTGGTCGAGCTGGCCGTCGTTCAGGCAGTCGTCGACGATGGTGCGGATGAGGCCGCGGATCTTCATCGGGGTCGGCTCGGTCAGGGTGCGGCTCGCCGCCTCGACCGCGTCGGCGAGCATGAGCACTCCGAGGACCTTGTTCTGAGGCTTGGGTCCCAGGTAGCGGAACTTCTCCTCCGTGACCTCCCCGGCGTCGGGACCCTGCTGCTCCTGGGCCCGGCTGTAGAAGTACTTCATCAGGCGCGTGCCGTGGTGCTGCTGGATGGCGTCGCGGATGACCTGGGGCAGGCCGTGCTCGCGGGCGAGCTCCAGCCCGTCCTTGACGTGGTTGAGCAGGATCAGCACGCTCATCGAGGGGACCAGCTTGTCGTGCCGGTTCTGCCCCGGCCGCTGGTTCTCGATGAAGTAGTCGGGGCGGAGCATCTTGCCCACGTCGTGGTAGAGCCCGCAGGTGTAGGCGAGGATGGGATCGGCGCCGATCGCCTCGCTCCCTTCCTTGCTCAGGTTCGCCACCATCAGGGAGTGCTGGAAGGTCCCGGGCGCCTTGAAGGCCAGCTCGCGCAGGAGCGGCAGGTTGGTGTTCGACAGCTCGAGGAGCTTGATGTCCGTCGTGACGCCGAGCATCGACTCCAGGATCGGCACCGCGAAGCTCGCCACGGCCGCGGCCAGGAGGCCGCCGATGAAGGCGCAGAGCACGTCGAACCCGAGCTGCATCCAGCCGCGTTCCGCCGGGCTCGCCAGCGAGGCGAGGATGAGCGCCACGACGACGTTGATCAGCCCGATCACCGATCCGGCGCGGGCCATCACCAGACGCTGGCGGAACTGGTACCGGTCGAGCGCATAGATCGCGGCGAGCGACCCTCCGAAGCCATAGAAGACGACCCAGAGGGCGTCGCCGTCGACCACCAGGCGACTGGCCAGGACCGAGAAGAGCACCGACAGCAGCAGGGCGGCGTTGCGGCCGAGCAGGAGGAAGGCGAGCAGGGCCAGAGCGGCGAACGGGGTGGCATAGGCCCAGCTTCGCGCCGCGTTCAGGGGCGGCGCTTCGAAGACGCTGGAGAGCGCTCCCGCCACCAGGAGGAAGAACTTTGCCCCGAGGAGCGAGAGCAGGAGGAGGAGCACCCCCTCGCCGAACCGCCGCCGCGGGCCGTGATCGGCCACCCGCTCGCGCTGCAGCCCGAGCCAGACCACAGCCGTCACCAGAGAGAGCAGGAGGAGGGTGCCCGCGAGGGGAGGCAGCTGCAGGCGCAGCTGGCGCTCACCCCGCATCTGGGCGATCGCCCGGGCATCGCCCTCGTCGATGATGTCCCCCTTGCGGACGATCACCTGCCCCTTGCGGATCTGGTTGAACACCTGGCCGGCACCGGCCGCCGCGGCATCCTGCCGGGCGAGCGTCTCGCTGCGGTTGGGCAGCAGGTTGACCGGCAGGTTGGCGAGGAGGAGCTCGACCAGGACCCTGCGCTCCGCCGCCGTCAGGCCCCCCCAGTCCCGCACCTCGGACTCGAACATCTCGCGGGCCTCGGCGGGGAACCCGAGATTGCCGAAGAGGTCGAGCTGCACCTGCTCGGAGCCGGCGGAGAGGTTGCGCAGCAGGATGCCTCGCATGCGGTTCTGCAGCAGCAGCGTCTTGTCGCTGACCACGCCGCGGCGCATCGCCTGGACGAGGACGCCGCGGACGCGGTCCTCGAGCTCGGGCGAGAACCGCAGGCGGAACAGGTTCTCGACCTCCTGCTGAGTGAGGCGGAGCGCGTCCGGCTCGGTGGGTCCGTCGAGGAGCTGCTTGATCGATTCCTGCCGCGTCCCTTCGCCCTCGCCCTCCGTCTCGCGGGCGAGCAGGCGCCGGCCGCGGTTGAACAGATCGTGCACCTGCGCCTCGCGAGCCTTGGCCACCTCGAAATCGAGGTCGTAGACCGGCAGGACGGCTTCCCGCTTCTCCTCCTGCTTGGTCCGCGTCGCCTCCTCGTCGAGCAGGAGGAGGTCGCGGGTCGCCACGAAATCGCGGTCGGCGATCGTGTTGGGCACGGCGCGCCGGGCGAAGAAGACGCCCGGCATGAGCGCCCAGGTGCCGAAGGCCAGGAACAGCACCACCCACAGGGCCGGCGTCTCCAGCCACCGCCGCCAGAGGTCGACCGCGCGCACCCGCTTGCGCAGGTTGATCGTGCCGGTGCTGATCAGCTCGAGGCGGGACGGACGAGCGGCCTTGAAAGAGCCTGTGGACGAGGGAGCCGGTTCTTGCGCCATGATGGTTCTCGCGCCGGCGTCCGGCGCGCCAGGCTACGTGGGGCCGGCCCCCACGTCGGCGGCGCGTACCTTCGCCGCGTCCTCGCGATCCCGCTTCAGCCGGTCGTGCCGGTCATAGGCCGTGACAATCTTCTGCACCAGCGCGTGGCGGACCACGTCGCTCTGGTCGAAGGTGAAGAACTTGATCCCCTCGACGTCGCTGAGCACTTCGGAGGCCTCGCGCAGGCCGGAGAGCTTCCCCTGCGGCAGGTCGACCTGGGTGACGTCGCCGTTGATCACCGCCTTGGAGTTGAAGCCGACGCGCGTCAAGACCATCTTCATCTGCTCGGTCGTCGTGTTCTGGGCCTCGTCGACGATGATGAAGCTGTCGTTGAGCGTCCGCCCGCGCATGAAGGCGATGGGCGCCACCTCGATGATCCCGCGCTCCATCATCCGCCCGACTTTCTCGTAGCCGATGATGTCGTGCAGCGCGTCGTGCAGGGGGCGCAGATAGGGATTGACCTTCTCGGCCAGATCACCGGGGAGGAACCCCAGCCTTTCTCCGGCTTCCACCGCGGGGCGGGCCAGGATGATGCGCTTGACCCGCTTCTCCACGAGGGCCGCCGCGGCCATCGCGACCGCCAGGTAGGTCTTGCCGGTGCCGGCGGGGCCGATGGTGACCACGATGTCGTAGTCGATCATCGCCTTCAGGTAGAGCTGCTGCTTGAAGCTGCGCGGCGCCACCAGGCGCCGCACCGCGGCGAGGAGCCCCTCGGGCAGGAAGAAGTCGACCAGCGAGGTTCCGGGGGACTCGGCAGCCACGCGGATGGCGGTCGGCACATCGCCGGGACGGAGCTTGTACCCCTTCTCGGAGACCGCGTTCAGGCCCTGGAGCAGGCGCTCCACGGCCTGCACCCGCTCGGGATCGCCGAGGATGCTCAGCTCGTTGCCGCGGGCGGTCAGCGTCACGTCGAACGTGCGCTCGATCCGCCGGAGGTTCTCGTCATGCGTGCCGAAGAGGGTGTCGAGCCCCTCTTCGGCGAGCGTCACTTGCGTCATCGTGGAAACGGTCTCTTCCGTAGGACGGGCGGCCGTCCGAAAGAGCCAAGTGTAGCACCCCTACTTCTTCCCGTACTCGTAGAACCCGCGGCCGCTCTTCTTGCCCAGGCGGCCCGCCTGCACCATCTGCTTGAGGAGAGGCGGCGGCGCGAAGCGCTTCTCGCGGTATTCCTCGAACATGATGTTGGCGATGTAGTAGGTGGTGTCCAGCCCGACGAAGTCGAGCAGGGTGAACGGCCCCATGGGGTAGCCGCAGCCGAGCTGCATCCCCTTGTCGATGTCCTCGGCGCTCGCGACCCCCTCCTCCAGCGCCCGGATGGCGTCCAGGAGATAGGGGACGAGCAGCCGGTTGACCACGAAGCCCGAGTTGTCGCGGCAGGCGATCGGCTCCTTGCCCAGGGAGCGCGCGAATTCGAAAGCCGTCGCGTAGGTCGCGTCCGAGGTGAGGAGCGTGCGCACGACCTCGACCAGCTTCATGACCGGCACGGGGTTGAAGAAGTGGAGGCCGACGAACTGGTCCGGCCGCCGGGTGAACATGGCCATCTGGGTGATGGTCAGCGACGACGTGTTGCTGGCGAAGAGGGCCTCCTTCTTCACCACCTCGTCGAGCGCGGTGAAGGTCTTTCGCTTCTCGTCGAGGCTCTCGACGATCGCCTCGACCACGACGTCGCAGTCGGCCAGGGCATCCAGCCCGACGACGCCGGAGAGGCGGGAGAGCGTCTGGTCGCGGTCCTCGGCGGTCATCTTGCCCTTCTCCACGGCCTTGCCGAGCGAGCCATGGATCTTCTGGATCCCCTTGTCGACGATCTCCTCGCTCACCTCGCGCACCACGGTCTCGTAGCCTGCGCGGGCCGCCACCTCGGCAATGCCGGACCCCATCAGGCCGCAGCCGAGCACACCCACTTTGCGAATCTGCATCGAACCCTCCTATGTCTCTCCGGATACCGATGATGATCTCGTCGTTTCCACGATCTCCCTCTCACCCTCTTCTCCCGCGCGTCGTGCGAGCCGCAGCTCCCGCGCACCGGGCACCGGGAAAGGGAGCCGCTCCGCCCATTCCACCACCTTGACGCCCGGTCCGGCCAAGAGCTCCTCGAGGCCCAGGGTCTCCACCTCGTCCGGATCGAGCCGGTAGAGGTCGACATGGATCAAACGGCCGCCACTCCCGCGATGTTCCCGGATCAGATTGAACGTCGGCGACTGGACCTCGCCGGGGTCGATCCCCAGCCCGGCGGCCACGCCCTGCGCCAGGACGGTCTTGCCGCTCCCCAGGTCACCCGACAGCAGGAGCACGCCGTCCGGCGCCAGCTCCCCCGCGAGCGCCCGGCCGAAGGCCCGGGTCTCCGCCTCGCTCGCGCTCTGCCAGCGGCCAGCCATCGAGGGGAGAGCTTATCTTGTCCGGGAGCTCTTGGGCGTCTCAGGCGGCTGGGGCGTCTCTCCCGCGGGCTATGCTAGGCTTCCGTCGAGAGGAACCGAGATGACCCGACTCTTGGCAAGGGCGATCGAAGAAGCTTCCAGTTTGCCCGAGGCTCTGCAGGATGAGATCGCGGAACGGCTGCTCGATGACATCCATGGCGAAGAGCAGTGGGACCAGACTCTCGCCCGCTCGGCTGACGCCCTGGAGAAGCTCGCGGATCGGGCGCTGGCCGAGTTCAAGGCCGGCCACACCAAGAAGATGGGCTTCGACAAGCTTTGATACCGGATTTCGAAGCACCCCTCAAATCCCGTCGCTTCGGAGCCCCGCGAACGCCGCCGGCAGGAAGTCCAGCAGATCGCCCGCCGCCAAAGCCTGCTCGCCCAGCCGGGCGGCGGCCAGGTCGCCCGCCAGGCCGTGCAGGTAGACCGCCAGCAGGACCGCATCCAGCACGTCCAGGGCGAAGGCCTCGCGTTGCGCCAGGAGGCCGGCGATCATCCCGGTCAGCACGTCGCCGCTCCCTCCCGTAGCCATTCCGGGGTTGCCGGTGGGGTTGATCCAGACGTCCCCGCCCGGCGCGGCCACCAGGGTGAGGCTCCCCTTGAGGACCACGAAGGCTCCCGTCTCGGCCGCCGCCCGGCGGGCCGCGGCGACCCGATCCGCCTGGATTTCGGCAGTCTTCACCCCCAGCAGCCGGCCCAGCTCGCCGGGGTGAGGGGTCAGCACGGTCGCGTCCGGTCGGTCCTTCAGCTCTCCGGCCCGGCCGGCGAAGGCGTTGATCGCGTCGGCGTCCGCCACCACCGGCAGCGGCGCCTCCCGCACGATCCGGCGGATGGACGCCACCGTGTCGGGCTCCTGACCCAGGCCCGGTCCCAGGGCCAGCACGGCCTTGCCTTTTGCAGCGTCCAAGACCCGGTCCGCCGCCTCTTCGGTGATCAGCCCCGAGCTTCCGGCAGGCAGTCCCAGGGTCATGGATTCGATCGATCCCAGGTCGACCGTCGGGAGTATCGGCTCCGGCACGCCGATGGTCACCAGGCCGGCTCCGGCCCGGACGGCGCCCCGGGCGGCGAGGATCGCGGCTCCGGCCTTCCCCGGCGCGCCCGCCACCAGGAGCGCATGCCCGTAGTCCCCCTTGTGCCCGCTCCGCTCGCGCGGCGGCAGCAGCCCCGCCAGCTCTTCGCCGACCAGAAGATACAGACGCCCCGCCGGCTCCTCCACCTCGTCGACCAGGCGCGGCGGAATGCCCAGGTCGGCGATCACCAGCTCGCCCACCGCCTCGGCCGCGGGCGGCAGGACGTGCGCCACCTTCGGGGCGGCGAAGGTGACGGTCAGATCGGCCCGCACGCAGGGGCCGAGCGGCGGCTCGTGGCGGCTGGCGTCGAGGCCGCTCGGCAGGTCGACAGCCACCCGGGGGATGGGCAGCTCGTTCATCCCTTCCACGATCTCGGCGAACACCCCTTCGAGCGCACGCCCCAGGCCCGTGCCGAACAGGGCGTCGATCGCCAGGTCGAGCTCCCGCGCCGTCCCCATCGCGGCACGGACGCCGGCGGAGTCCCTGACTTCATCGATCGGCAATCCCATCCGGCGGCAGACCGCGAGCTGCACCCCGGCGTCGCCGCCCGGCTCGGTCTTTTCACTCCCTCCAACCACCAGGAAGATCCGTACCTCCCAGCCGCGCACGGCCAGATGGCGCGCGATGGCCAGGCCGTCGCCGCCGTTGTTCCCCGGACCGCAGAAGACGGCCGCCGAGGTGGCTTTGCCGATCTTCCCCTCCGCCTCGCCGATCGCGTCGACCACTCCAAGGGCGGCGTTCTCCATCAGCACGAGGCTCGGGATGCCCAGCCCCTCGATGGCCGAGCGATCCACCTCGCGCATGGCCTCGGCGGTGAGGACTCTCATGTGGTGCACCAGGCGTCCAGGAGCGCACGGGTCCGGGGACAGCCGAGGTCGTCTTCGCTCATGCGGAGAGCGAGGCGGTGGAGGTCTTCAGGGGTGTCCACGTCGGAAGCGGCGGGCAAGAGCTCGAGGCGGAGGCCGAGCTCGCGGCAGCGCTCCACGGTGTCGCGGAAGACCCGGTCGGTGCTCCAAGGAATGTCTTCGAAGAGGCGGCGCGCCACGGCGCCGGCGCGCAGGGCGATCAGATAATAGCCGCCGTCCTCGGCGGGACCCAGGACCACGTCGGCTCCGGTTTCCAGGAGCGCGAAGGCTTCGTGGACGATTTCCAGGGGCAGAGTCGGATGATCGCTGCCCAGGGCGGCCACGGACGGCACCTCCGCTCCCGCGGCTGCGAGAGCGCGGTAGAGCCGCTCGCCGAGATCGTCGCCCTCCTGCCGCACACCGGGAATGGAGCCCGCGGGCATCGGCTCGCCGGGATCGAGGGCCCAGGCGAGGCGGAGGTCGAAGCTCCCCTCGCGCAGGCGGTCCAGGAGATCGTCCAGGAACGCCTGATGGAGAGCCGCCGCCTGTGCGGGCGACAAAGCCCCGATGAGACGGGTCTTCACCCGCCCCTCGCGGGCCGGCTTGGTGAAGAGCAAAAGGCGGCGGTGGCTGGCTCCCGGCATCGTGGGAGATTCTAGTCTGAGACCTCACCCCCTGACCCCCTCTCCCATCGCACACCCATCCCCCGGGAGAGGGGGAACCGGCACTCAACCCTCGCGAGATCGTAGAATCCAAATCCATGCCCGTTCTCACCCTCCTCACCGACTTCGGCCTCACCGACTACTACGTCGCCGCGGTCAAGGGGACGGTCCTGCGGCTGGCCCCGGCGACCGTTCTCGTGGACATCTCCCACGACGTGCCGGCGGGCGACGTGGAGACGGCGTCGTTTCTCCTGGCGGCGGCCTTCCCCAGCTTCCCGGCCGGCACCGTCCACCTGGCGGTCGTCGATCCCGGGGTCGGCAGCGAGCGGCGGATCCTGGCGGCCCGCACGGCCAGGGATTTTCTCCTGGCTCCAGATAACGGGCTCCTCACATCCCTGCTCGACCGCGTCGAGGAGATCCGCTCGGTCGAGAGGGCCGACCTCTTCCTGCCGGGCCCGGGGCAGACGTTCCATGGCCGGGACCGCTTCGCTCCGGCCGCCGCCTGGTTGTTGCGCGGCGAGTCGTTCGCGACTCTCGGCCCGGTCGTGCACGACCCCGTCCGGCTACCGGTCGAGCCGCCGCAGCGCGAAGAGGGCCGGTTGATCGGCAGGGTGGCGCATGTCGACCGTTATGGCAACCTGGTGACCGACATCCCTGCCGCCTGGCTCCCTACAGGCTCCTGCCGGGTCGAGGTCGGCTCCCGGGCGACCGAACGGCACGCGAGTTGCTACGCTGAAATCCTTCCGGGGGAGGCAGCGTTCCTTTCCGGCTCGCTCGGCACGATTGAGCTGTCATTAAACAGGGACAACCTCGCCCGGGAGTGGGGTGTCGCACGCGGTACGGTAGTCCGCATCACCTGGTGACGATTCGGTGACACCCCTGCCGACTGGGGCTACAATTGGCGCGACCGAGGCTGATGGGCTCGATGGATCTTAGGGAAGGAGTGTGTGGCCATGACCAAGTGGGAGTACAAGATCATCAACATCCGGAGTGAAAACTACCGCCTCGATCCGAATGCCTTCACGCAGCTCAATCAGTTGGGTGAAGATGGGTGGGAGCTCGTCTCCATTACCTCGGTCAACTTCAAGACCGGCGCCACCGACAACATCGCCATGGTCTTCAAGCGTCCCGCGGGGGGCTGATCGGTCGGTCTAGGCCCGGAGCTTGCGCCGGCGGCGGGTCTTGCGACCTTTCTTCAGAGCCAGGGCGAGGCCACCGGCTCCGGCGGCCAGGAGGAGGAGCAGATATTTCTTCCTGGGCGCGAATCCGACTTCGGTCTCCAGGGCACCCCGCAGCTCCGACAGCCGCAGCTCGGCCTCACGGCGGCTTCGCTCGAGGCGAAGCTCGGCCTCGCGGCGCGCCTCGTCCAGACGCTGGCTCATGGCAGATCCTCCTCGTCTTCTTCGCCCGCAGCGGTGACGGTGACCGGCTCGACGTCCACGGGACGTTGCTCGCGCAGCAGCGTGCTCTGCCACCAGTCGAGGTGATCGTCCACCCGCCGCCGGAACGTCTGGAGCGGGTTCTCCACCTGCTTCAGGCGTTTCACTCCTATCCAGGAGAGGACCGCGGCCGCGGCCAGGAACAGAGCGAGCACCACCAGAGAGGCGCCCCAGAGCGGCAGCCAGATCGCGGCGACCGCCACCAGAGAGAAGATCAGGAGGCCGAGGATCCAGAAGAGGAGGATGAGAGCCACCCCGAAGAGCGCCAGCGCTCCGCCGGCGATCCGCCCCGACCGGGACAGATCCTCCTGGAGCGTCGCCACCTCGGCCCGCAGGACCTCGAGCAGGGCCTCACCCAACCCCCGGAGCATCTCGATCCAGCCTCTCATCCCGCTCCCACGCGCACCGTGCGCGATACGAAGGAGGCTTCGGCCGCCACGTCGTCCCGCACTCCGACCGCCACCTTCTGATCACCTCCCCGCATCAGCAGGCTCACCGTGTAGACGTAGTTCTTGGCCGTGGCGGTGGCCAGGTCCGCCGCCGGGATGCTGATCGGCAGCGGCACCTGCTGCACCTCGGAGGTGTTCCCCTCGGTGTCCACGGCGGCGATGAACAGGCGGACGCGCCCCTCGTGGGTGGCGCCGTGCGGCACCAGGACCAGCTTGCCGATGGGGATCTTCACCAGCACAGGCTGCAGGTAGAAGCCGTCGCTGCGCCGCGTCGCCGCTCCCAGCTCCACGGCGACTCCCAGCGGGTTGTTCTCGAACGGGAAGCGGAGGGCGGCGAGGGTGCCGTCGGACATCCGTGACTCGGTGTTCTTGTCGCGGTAGCCCTCGCGGTGCCGTACCGAGAGCCCCTTGCGCTTCACCTTGACCTCGATCTTGTGGTACCGGCCGTCGCCGTAGTGGGTCGGCGTGTACCCGAGCGAGTAGTAGCTGTTGAAGTCGGCCGCGACCTTCTCCAGCTGGGGGGTGACGATGTTCGAGTTGATGATCGCCACGCCGCCGGTCTTCTCGGCCATCATCTGGAGCGGCGACTGCAGGTTCGAGATCTCGATCGAGTCGACCAGGGCGCCCTGTCCGGGTTGGCCGGCCGTCTGGTTCTCCGCCGAGACCGACGAAAAGGTCCGCAAGCCCGCGGCGTCGATGGTGTAGAAGGTGATCCGGTTCGCGTTGGCCTGGGCGGTCAGCTCGTCGAAGCGGCGCGACGCGTCGTACTGGAACTGCTCGGTCAAGCCGGTGCTCTGCTCGCCGTACTTGCCCTGGACGGCGTACCAGATGTCCTGGCCGGCGATCATCTGCAGGCCGTCGCTGACGTAGAGGATCGCCTTGCGCCCGGGCAGGCCGGCGAGGGAGTCGACGATGTCCTTGATCGCGTCGATGCTGAACGACAGGTCGTTGAACTCCGACTGGGAGTAGCTCCGGGCGTACATCGTGGCTTCGTTGACGCTCTTCGAGTCCTCGATCTCGCGCAGGACGTCGCGGCGGTCCGAATCCTGGTGGACACCCTGGCCCGAGACCTTTTCGAGCTCGAGCAGGGCGGTCGCGATCAGGTGGGAATCGCTGGTGAAGGTCCGCCGCACGTGCAGCGAGCGGTCATAGCTCACCAGCATCATCTGGTCGTCGCGGCCCAGCTTCTGGCCGACGAAGGCTCGCAGCTCGCGCATCACCCGGTTGCGGTTGAACGGCCGGATATTGAAGTTGTCGATGTAGACGACCAGGCGCAGCCGCTGGTCCTCAGGCGTCGCGACCGCGTTCAGATCCGGGATCGCCGGCGGAGCCGGCGCCTGGGCGACGGGACCCGGCGGTGCCTGGGCAGGGGCGGGCGGCGGCGTCAGGGACTTGCCGTCCTCGACGGCGTAGAAGTTGGTGACCGCCACCGGACGGTTGTCTTCGTAGATCTCGAAATCGTTCCGGTTGAGGTCTTTGACCCGGACCCCCTTCTTGTCGGTCACGTAGACGTCGACGTTGACGACGCTGACGTTGACCGTCTCGAAAAAGCCTCCGTCGTCCTGGGAAGTCTTCTCGCCGGGCTTCTGAGCACCGGTGGCCTGATCCGCGCGCGGGGCGCCGGTGGCCCCGGCGGCAAACAAGGCGGCCGTGAGACCGGCCGCCAGGAATCGTCGAAATGACATCGTGCTCGCTCCTCCGCGGCGATTATACCCTCTCACTTCTTCGGCTCCGGCTTCACGTCCGCCTCGGCGGTCATGATGTGTCCGCTCAGCGGATCGAAGATGGCCACGATCAGGTGCTGCTGGATCTTCCGCAACCGGATCTTGGTGTCGTAGCGCAGGTAGGCTTCCGGCGGCGGCGCCTGCTCCAGGGTCATGCGCAGCGGCACCACCGGAATCTCCGAGCGGTCGCCGTTCTCGTCCACCGCGGCCACGCGCAGCTCCATCTCGGCCACGTGCTTGCCCTCCAGGGGAACCACGGTGAGGCCGGAGACGGGGATCGCCAGGGTGATGGGGAGGAGGATCTCCTTGCGGCCCTGCTTGACCTGCGCGCCGAGCTTGATCGGCATCGGCGTGGCGCCCGGCGGGCTGCCGAAGAGCATGGCGCTCTCCACCATCATCGAGACCTCGCTCTTCTTCGACAGGTCGAGGAAGCTGTCGCGCGAGCGGACCCGGAGCCCCGGCCGGGTCACCTCGACGTCCACCTTGTGGCGCTGGTCGTTCTTCTGCCAGCCGGGGGTGAAGCCCAGCCAGTAGTACGAGCGGGTGTCGGACTCCGCCGTGGGCAGGGCCTTCTCGCGCAGGGAGTTGAGCAGCGCCTTGCCACCGGTGCCCGCGGCCACGTATTCCAGGGCCTGATGGACCTCCTGCTCGCGCAGGTTGAGCCCGGTCGCGTTCTCCGGCGAGGCCTCCGAGGCGTCCGGCCCGGTGCTCTCCAGGCCGGGGACGTCGACCGAATAGATCGTGTAGCCCAGCAGGTTGGCGGTGTCGGTGAGCGGACGCAGCAGCTCCTCGCCGCGCGGCACCTCGCGGGTGCTGCCGACGACGCGGTTGAAGTCGTTGACGGCGTAATCGGCCGGCGAGTAGGGCCAGCCGCCGGACAGGAGCAGCATGACCTTGCGTCCCGGCGGCGAGGCGAAGCCGCGCAGGGTGCTGGCCGCGGCGTCGACCGCCCGCCTCACCTGCTCGGCGAGGTGCCCGGCATAGCCGACCTCCTCGATGTCGAGCTGCCGGGAGAGGGCCGAGCGCGAGTTGGGGACGACGCCGATCGACGCGTTCATCCGCTGGGTGGTGTCGAAGCTGCGCAGCTCGGCCAGGCGCTGCACGCCGTACGACGGCCGTCCCAGCGCCTGATCGAGAGCCCGTGACAGCACCCGCTCGGAGCTCGACCAGGTCGACAGCATGTCGAGCGAGCGGCCGTCGTAGGCCACGACGGCCATGCGGTCCTCGGGGCGGATACGGGTCAGCTGGTCCTTGAGGGAGCGCAGGACCTCGTTGCGCCGCGGCTGCATCGAGAAGAAGTCGTCGATGAAGACCAGGTAGCTCGTCCCCACCGCGGTCCCCGGGGCCAGACTGGGCAGCCCGGGCAGGGGCTCGCCGGCCGGGGCGGCGCCGGGAACGATCGCCTGCCCCCCCCGCACCTCGGAGAAGTATGCGACCGGCACCGTCTTGCCGTCGACCTTGAGAAGGAAATCGGAGGGAGCGAGCCCGGACACCCGGTTGCCGTCCTTGTCGGTGACGACGACCTCGACGTTGACCACCCGCACCTCGATCTGCTCACCGAAGATGCTCGCGGGCGGCTCGGCGGCGGGAGGCGGCGGCTGCCAGGCGGCGGCGGGCAGGGCTGCGGTCAGGAGAGCGAGGGCGAGGCGAAGAGATCTCATCAGGTCCTCCCTGGGCGGCGCGTCAGGGCCCGCCCGGATTCCAACCATGTCACAACAACCGGTCCAGGAGTTTTCTTTCTAGAAGGAGAGCTGTGCCTCTCCCCAGAGGATCTTGCCACTGGCCGCGTCCCGGACGGTGAAGACCAGCCGCTGCGCCACGTGCCGCAGCACGAGGACCGTCTGGAACCGCGCGAGACCTCCCGCGGGGGGCACCTGCGCCACGGCGACGCGCAGGCGCGAGCCCGGCAGCTCGGAGCGCCCGCCCTTCGCGTCGACCACGGCGATGGCCAGGGGCACTTCGGCCAGATATCCTCCCGCGTCCGCCGGAGCGAGAGCCAGGGCCTCCACCGGCACCCCCAGGGTCACCGGGACCTTCACCTCCCGGCCCTTGCGGCCGACCGGCCGCGCCTCCCCCAGCTCCACGCGGACCCTGCGCTCCTCTCCCGCACCGCCGAACAGGAGCACGCCCTCCGCCTTCTGGGCCACCGCGATCCGCGGCGACAGGTCGGAGAAGCCGCTGCGGGCGCGGACCTCGAGATCCGGCCGCCGGACCTCCACCCGGATGGCGTGGCTCCGGTCGTCCGGCTTCCAGGACGGAGAGAAGCCGAGCCAGTAATAGCTCCCGGAATCCGCGGCCACGGTCCGCAGGATGTCCAGGCGGGCCGAATTGGCCACCCGGCCTCCGGTCGCGGCGGCCAACTGATCGAGATCGCGCAGGATCCGCGCGTCCCCCTGAGCCACATCGACCGGATAGAGGGAATAGCCCAGCCGGTTGGCGGCCGCGACCAGCGGGCCGAAGAGCCGGGGCGCCACGTCGAGCGACCAGCCGCCGGTGAGGAGCAGCATGAGCTTGCGGCCGGGCGGCGCCTCGAAGCCGCGCAGGGCAGCCGCCATCGCCCAGGCCGTCCGCCCCAGCTGCGTGCGCGCCTCGGGAGGGACCCGCGTGTTCAGGACCTCCACCATCGCCTGCATCTCTTCCCGGGTGAGCTCCATGGTCGTCGCCGCCAGGATGGCGAGCTCCACGTCGTTCGCCATGCTGTCCTTGGTCGAGATCAGCCGGTTCCCTTGCGCCGGGCGCTGCCGGGCCGCCCGCAGGGCTTCTGCGAGGGCGGTGCGGTCCGCGCTCCAGGGGCTCAGCACGTCGATCCGCTCGCCGTCGAAGGCGAGCACCGCCATCCGGTCCTCGGGGCCGAGCCGCGAGAGATCCGCCGCCAGCCGCTCGAGCGCCTCGTTGCGCGGGCTGGCCACGGCAAAGGAGTCGTCGAGGAAGACGAGATAGTTGCGGGCCACGGGCTCTGCTCCGGTCCCGGACTCCGGCGAGGACGAGGCCCTCCCGTCCACCACCTCGGAGAAGTGATCGAGCGGAACCTCCCGGCCGTCCACGAGCAGGCGGAAATCCGCGGGGCCGAGCCCGCGGACCGGCTCGCCCTTCGCATCCGTGACCACCACTTCCACGTTCACCACCCGGACATCGATCGCCTCCGCGAAACCCGGCACGTCCGGCGGGGTGGTCTGGGGCGGCTGGGACCGGACCGCCGGTGCGCCGGCCAGGAGAAAGGCGCCGAAGCCGATCAGAGCCCGGCGCATCGCTTCACCGCGTCCCCGTGCCGGCCGCGGCGATCACCTTGCGGCTCGCCGCCTCCAGGGCCTGCTGTGCCTTGAGCGACAGATCGCTGTAGCTGCGGCGCGCCCGGACGTGGAGCCCCGAGCCGCGCATCTCCAGACGGATGTCGTGCTTGCTCCCGTCGGCCTTCCAGGTGGGCGAGAAGCCGAGCCAGTAGTACGAGCTCGTGTCGTCCAGGGTCCGCGCGAGCGCGGTCTCGCGGAGGCCGTTGAGCGAAGCCTTGCCACCGGTGTCGCGCGCCAGGACCTCGAAGCCGTACTCCACCCGGCGCTCCCAGGACGAGGTGATGAACGTGTTCCGGTCGCTGTAGGAGCCGAGCTCGGCGTAGTCGAAGCGGTCGGCGTTGACCCGGACCGGCGGCGTCTGCAGCCCTGAGACGTCCACCGGATAGATGGAATAGCCGAGCAGGTTCGCCCCTTCGGTCACCCGCGGCTCGACGCCCGCCGGCCAGCCGCCCGAGTAGAGCAGCAGGACCTTGCGGCCGGGAGCCGAGGAGAAGGCGCGCATCGCAGCCAGAACGGTCATCCCGAACGAATCGTCGGCGAAGAGGGACGCCTCGCCGCGCTCCACCACCGAGTAGCGCTCGAGGGTCGACAGCCTTCCGGGCTGGGTCGCCTCGCGGAGATCCCACCAGTGCCCCTCCTCGGACCCGCTCAGGCTGGTCGGGTCGCCCAAGGCGCCGGTGTTGTCCACACTGTTGCGCAGGATACGGTCGCTCTCGATTCTGTCGAGCGCGACGCGCAGCTGCGCCCCGTCCGTGGGCTGCCGCCGGACCTGATCGAGGACGGTATGCAGCCGGGACGCATCGGACGTCCAGCCGGTCAGGATCTTGAGGTGCCCCTCGCCGTCGGCGGCGACCAGCGCGACCTGGTCCTCGGGGCCGAGGCCGGCGAGGTCCTTCTCGAGCCGGCGCAGGACGAGGGCGAGCTGGGCCTGCACCGAATAGCTCTGGTCGATGAAGACCAGCACGTTGCGGCCCACCGTCCCGGTCACCGGAGCAGCCGGTCCCTCGCCTCCCGCCGCAACCGCCGAGCCGCTCCGGATCTCGGTGAAGTAGTCGATGGGGACCTCCTTGCCGTCGACCAGCAGGCGGAAGCTCGCGGAATTCAGACCCTTGATGTGCTGGCCGTGAGAGTCGGTGACGACCGCCTCCACGTTGACCACCCGGACATCGATCGACTCGCCGACCTCGAGATCGGCGCCTTCCGGAGCCGGCTGCGCGGCGAGCGGCAGCGCGACGGCAAGGACCAGCAACGGGATCAATCTGGCGGGAACGTTCATGTTCCTCCTCCTCTTTGGGAAACCTGCGGACACGGTGGGCGATCGCAAGAAGGGTGCCCGGAAAAAACGCGGGTTCCGCAGGTCTTCCGTTCCCGCCGGAGGTCGGGGCGGCGACGGATCGTCCTATGGGGAGGACGTGAGCCGCCCCTTGAGATGCTCCACGATCCTTGGCCCATGATCCCTGGAGTTTTCGATGAAGATGCGGTCGGTCCAACGGCCGGCCTGGAGGGTGCCGGCGACGTAGAGACCCGGGACGTTCGTCTCGCAGGTCTCGGGATTGAAGGTCGGGATCAGGGTCTCGGGATCGATCTCGATGCCGCAGCGGCGCTCGAAGTCGGCGTCGGGTAGATAGCCGATCAGCACGTAGGCCGCCTGGGCCGGCAGGACCTCCACTCCTCCGGGACCCTCCACCTCCACCCCCTCGCCATCGCGGAAGGCGAGGACCCGGGTGTGGAAGCGGGCGGGGATCGAGCCTTCGGTGATGCGGTTCTCGATATCCGGTTTCAGCCAATACTTCACCCCTGGCCTGACGTGCGGCCCGCGGTGCACGATGGACACCCGGGCGCCGTTGCGCCAAAGGTCGAGCGCCGCCTCGGCCGCCGTGTTGCCGGCGCCGATGATCACCACGTCCTGCTGGAAGTGGGGGTAGGCCTCCTTGTAGCGGAGGCTCACCCAGGGGAGGTCCTCGCCGGGCACGCCGAGCGTCCGCGGCTGGCCGAAGTAGCCGGTGGCGATGGCCACGGCCCGGGCGCGCAGCGTGCGTTTCGGCATGCGCACCACGACTTCGTCACCCTCCTTGCGCACCTCCAGGACGTCCTCGTAGAGGGCCAGGGGAACCTTGTAGCGGTCGACCACCGCCCGGTAATAGGCCAGGGCCTGGCGCCGCGTGGGCTTGTCCTCGGCGATGGTGAACGGCACGTCCGCGATCTCCAGGCGGTCGCGGGTGGTGAAGAACTCCATGAAGGTGGGATATCCCTGAATGGCGGCGGTCAGCGGTCCGCGGTCCACCACCAGGACCGACAGAGCATTGCGGCAGGCCTCGGCACCGATGGCGATCCCGGTCGGCCCCGCGCCGACCACCAGAAGATCCAAAACGTCCGTATTGCTCACGCGCTCTCCCTCCACTGGTACAGATGATCGACAGGGCCATGGCCGCTCCCCAGCGGATAGGCCGCCGCCATGGCCCCCTGCAGCCAGGCGATCGCTCCTTCGACAGCGTGCGGCAGATCGTCGCCGCGGCCGAGCCGCGCGGCGATGGCCGACGAGAGCGTACAGCCGGTGCCGTGCGTCGCGGCCGTCTCGATCCGCGGGTGGACGAACCGGTGCCACATCCCACCGGCGAACAGGAGATCCACGACCTCCTCCCCCTCGGCGTGTCCGCCCTTGGCGAGGACCGCGGGACCGCGGCCGGCGAGGGCCTCCGCGGCGCGCCGCCGCTCCTCCTCGCTTCGGACCGGCAAGCCGGTGAGGCGCGCGAGCTCGGGAAGGTTCGGAGTCACCAGCGTGGCCAACGGAATCAGCTCCTCCACCAGGGCCTCGACGGCTTCGTCCGCGAGCAGCGCCGCTCCGCTCTTGGCGATCATCACCGGGTCCAGCACGACGGGGATTCCTCCTGCCTCCCGGAGATGGCTGCGCAACCGGCCGGCCACGGCGCGCACCAGATCCGCGTCGGCCAGCATCCCGATCTTCACGGCGTCGACGCCGATGTCCTCGAACACCGCGTCGATCTGGGCGGCCACGAAATCCGGGGGGGCGGCATGGACCGCCCGGACCTCGCGGGTGTTCTGGGCGGTCAGGGCGGTGATCGCGCTCATCCCGTAGGCTCCGTGCGCCGCGAAGGTCTTGAGATCCGCCTGGATGCCGGCCCCGCCGCCGGAATCCGAGCCGGCGATGGTCAGGAGTCTGGAAGGAACCCGCCGCGCCACGGGAGGAAGGTGCAAGGGTCAGGCCGGCCGCGAGACCCCGGCCGCCGCAGGCCGGCGGAAGCGCAGCCAGCCGACGACCGCGACGATCAGCAGCACGCAGACGCTGATCGCCTGGGCGAGGGTGAAGGGACCCAGGAAGCGGTCGTCCTTGACGCGGACGATCTCGACCAGAAAGCGCTCGATCGCCAGGAGCGCGAGGAGCACCAGGGCCACCGTGCCCGGCCGCGCGCCGCGGCGGAACAGCCAGAGACCGATGCCCCAGATGGCGAGGCCGGCCAGCGTCTCGTAGAGCTGCGTGGGATGGACGCGCAGCAGATCGGTGTCCGGGATGGAGGCGGGGATGTCGACGCCGAAAGTCCGGCGCAGCTCGCCCGCCGTTGTCGACGGCAGGCCGTGCGCAAAGGCGACCCCCCAGGGGAGGTTGGTCGGACGGCCATAGTCGTCGCCCACCAGGAAACAGCCGATGCGGCCGATGGCATAGCCGAGAGCCAGGGCCGGCACCACGGCGTCGGCCGTCTCCCAGCCCGGGAGCTGGCGGCGACGCAGGGTGAAGAGGACCGCCAGGGCTCCCAGGATGAAGCCGCCGTACCAGACCAGGCCCGAGCGGTCGAAGAGCAGGTGCCAGTCGGTGTTCAAGATGGCATAGTAGACCTTGGCGCCGACGATCCCACCCACCCCCGCGGCGAACACCAGGGCGCTGGCATCCTCCTCATCGCCGATGCCGTGCTTGCGCAGCCCCCAGCGCAGCTGCAGGTAGCTGCCCAGGAAGGCGAAGACCAGCATCACCCCGAAAGGGCTGATCGAGAACGATCCGATGTGGAAGAGCTCTTGGATCATAGCGCGGGGCGCAATGGTAACACGCCGATCTTCCAGTACAATCGGCGGCTCATGATCACCGAGACCACCCGGGCCAGTCTCAGCCAGGAAAACTACGCCCGGCTGAAGGAGACCGTCCAGCGGCGGGGCAAGGGCGCGCCCTGGCTCGTCCTCACCCACGACAACCCGGACCCGGACGCGCTCGCCTCGGCGCTCATCCTGGGACGCGTGATCCGCACCGCCTTCAAGCACAACGTCACCCTGGCCTACGGCGGCATCGTCGGACGGGCGGAGAACCGCGAGATGCTCCACGCCCTGCGGCTGCCGTTCGTCCATGTCCGCGGCCTCTCGCTCAAAAGCTACCGCGGCTTCGCCCTGGTCGACACGCAGCCGAAGAGCGGCAACAACCAGCTCCCGCCGCGCCTCCTGCCCGACGTGGTCATCGACCACCATCCGGTGCGCCAGAACACGCAGAACGGACCGTTCTTCGACATCCGGCCGGAGTATGGGGCGACGGCCACCATCCTCGCCGAATACATGCTGGCCGCCGGCATCCAGCCGACGCACGCCGAGGCGACCGCACTGATCTACGCAATCCGGTCGGAGACCCAGGACTTCGCCCGCGAGTTCACCGGGCGGGACAAGGCGATCTACGACCTGTTCTTCCCGCGCGCCGATCACCGGCTGCTGGCGCGCATCCAGAGCCCGCGCCTGCCGCTCACCTACTTCGCCAACCTGCACGACGCGCTGGAGAACCTGGAGTCGGTGGGCACCCTGGTCGTCAGCCACCTCGGCGCCGTCGAGCAACCCGACATCGTGCCGGAGATCGCCGACCTGCTGCTGCGTCTCGAAGGCAAGACCTGGGCGCTGTGCACCGGCTTCTATCAGGACCGGCTCTATCTGTCGATCCGCACCACGAATCCGCGGGCCGAGGCGGGCTCCCTGATGCACCGCCTGCTCGAGCGCCGCGGCAAGGGCGGGGGCCACGGCCGGACCGCCGGAGGCTGGATCGACCTCAGCAAGACTCCGGACGAGGAGGCGCGCCGCAAGCTGCAGCGCAGCATCGCCGCCCGGCTGGCCCGGGAGCTCGACAAGAATCCGGAGAAGCTCACCAGGATCGAGCTGCGGGCGGCGCGCCCGGGCCCTGTCGAGGAAAGACCGCCTCAGCCGTCGGTCCCGGCTCCGACCGGATCGAGGTCCCGCACGAGCTGACGGGCCTGGCGGAACCGAGTCTCGGCGACGTAGATGGTGACCACCTCATCGCCGTGCTCCCCCAGGTCTCCACCGTCTCTGGGGAGCACACCCAGCGACGTTTCGCCCTGAACGAACCAGGGGATCCCCACCTCCTCCAACCGCTCCGTTACCAGGCCGAAGTACGCGACGTCCGTGCTCTCGACCAGAGGCGCGAACTCGATCTCCTCCACCCCATCCGCCGCCTCTTCCACCAGAGGCACTTCGCACCCCGCGCAGTCGGCGACATCGTTCTCGTACTCCAGCCCACACTCAGGACAAATCATCCCGTCCTCCTGTTCGGATCAGCTCGTGACCCGCACCCGCGGTCGTCAGGGCTGATCCCCCATTTCCAGAGTGCCGCGAGAGACCCGATGGTAGACGCCGGCGGGCAAAGCGGGTCCTCGACCCTCTCCAGGACCGTGGAGGCCCGGGGCCCCCGGAGGCGCCGCACGGGGTCCTGCGCATTCCGAATGACCGGGTCTTCGATGAGCCCGAAAGCGTCCTCGAAGAAGTCTTTCAGGCAGCATGGAAGGCTGGCTGGGTGCCGCCGCCGGAGACGAAGGCCGAGTCGCCGCGCGAGGACGGCTGATCTCGCTGTTGCCCGCGCCCTGGGACCTCACCCCCTCGGTCCCCCTCTCCCATCGCCCCCCCGCCGACCGGGAGAGGGGGAAGCCCCCGCCCTCTCACAAGCTAACGATCTCGCGACCTCCCCCTCTCCCGGGGGAAGGGGGGGCGATGGGAGAGGGGGACCGAGGGGGTGAGGTCACTCCCATTCGATCGTCGCCGGCGGCTTGCTGGTCACGTCGTAGACGACGCGGTTGACGCCCTTGACCTCGTTCACGATGCGGTTGGCCACCCGGCCGAGGAGATCGTAGGGGAGCGGGCTCCAGTCCGCGGTCATGAAGTCCTGCGTCTCGACGGAGCGCAGGGCGACCACGTTCTCGTAGGTGCGGTAATCCCCCATCACTCCCACGCTCTTGACCGGCAGGAGCACCGCGAAGGCCTGGCTCGTCTTGTCGTACCAGCCGCTCTCGCGGAGCTCGTTGAGGAAGATGGCGTCCGCCTCCTGAAGGAGGGCAATCCGCTCGGCCGTCACCTCGCCCAGGATGCGCACGGCGAGACCCGGGCCGGGGAACGGGTGGCGGCCGATGATCGCCTCGGGCAGGCCCAGCTCGCGGCCGAGCTGCCGCACCTCGTCCTTGAACAGGGAGCGCAGCGGCTCGATCAGCTCGAAGCCCAGCTCCTCGGGCAGCCCTCCGACGTTGTGGTGGGTCTTGATTACCGCCGACGGACCTTTGACCGAGACCGACTCGATGACGTCCGGATAGAGCGTCCCCTGGGCCAGGTAGCGCGCCCCCTCAATGCTCTTCGCCTCGTCTCTGAAGACGTCGATGAAGACGCGGCCGATGATCTTGCGCTTCCGCTCGGGGTCTTCGACCCCGGCGAGCTCGCCGAGGAAGCGGGCTCCGGCGTCCACCGCCACGAGCGGCACCCCCAGGGCGTCGCGCAGGGTGCGCGTCACCTGCGCCGCCTCGTCCTTGCGCAGAAGGCCGTGGTCGACGAAGATCGACGTCGAGCGCTCCCCCACCGCGCGGTTCAGGAGCGCCGCGACCACCGAGGAGTCGACCCCTCCCGACAGGGCGCAGATCACCCGGCTGTCTCCAACCCGCTCACGCACGGCGGCGACCGCCTCGTCCAGGTAGGAGGACATGCGCCAGTCGCCGCGGGCGCCGCAGACGCCGGAGAGGAAGTTGCGAAGGATCTCGGAGCCCGAGACGGTGTGCGACACCTCGGGGTGGAACTGGATGCCGTAGAAGCCCCGCTCGGGATTTTCGAAGCCGACCACCGGCGCGTTCTCGGTGCTGGCGGTCACCCGGAACCCCGCCGGAAGGTCGCCCACCCGGTCGCCGTGGCTCATCCAGACCGTCTCGCAGTCCGACAGTCCCTGGAACAGCTGCCCCGGCTCCACGATGGCGATCTCCGCCCGCCCGTACTCGCGGTGGGTCGAGCCCTCGACCGAGCCGCCCAGGCGATGCGCCATCACGTGCATGCCGTAACAGATGCCGAGCGCCGGGATGCCGAGGGAGAAGAGGGCGGGCTCAGCCGTCGGGGCGCCCGCTTCGTAGACGCTCTGCGGTCCGCCCGAGAGGATCAGGCCGATGGGCCGCCGGCGACGGATCTCTTCGACCGGCAGGTCGAACGGATGGACCTCGCAGTAGACGCGGTTCTCGCGCACCCGGCGCGCGATGAGCTGGGTGAACTGACTGCCGAAGTCGAGGATGAGGACGGTCTGGTGATCGGACATATCTTTCATTCGAGCTCAGAGCTCGGTCTCCGATTTGAGGCCGCGGGTCATCAGCTCCTCGCAGGCCTTGCGCGGGTCCTTGCCTTCATACATCACCTGCACCATCTGCTCGGTGATCGGCATCTCGACCCCGCGGGCGGCGGCGACGCGGGCGACGGCGATCGAGTTGCGGATCCCTTCCGAGACGAAGTGCGTGCCGCCGGTGATCTGCTCCAGGGTCTTGCCGGCGGCCAGGTCGAGGCCGGTGCGGCGGTTCCTGGACAGGCTCCCCGTGCAGGTCAGCACCAGGTCGCCGAGGCCGGCGAGACCCGCGAAGGTGCGCGGCTGGCCGCCGTAGGCGATCCCCAGGCGGGTGATCTCGTGGAGGCCGCGGGTGATCAGGGCGGCCAGAGTGTTGGAGCCGAAGCCCAGGCCGCTCACCGTGCCTGCCGCGATCGCGATGACGTTCTTCACCGCGCCGCCCAGCTCCACCCCGACCACGTCGGAGGAGGAGTAGAGGCGGAAGGAGGGGGTGGAGAGCGACTCGCGGATTGCGGTGGCAAAGCCCGCGTCCTCCGAGGCGATCGCGGCGACGGTGGGCATCCCCTTCGCCAGCTCCAGGGCGAAGGTCGGTCCCGAGAGCACGGCGAAGAGCACCTCGCGGTCCGCGGCCATGGTCTCCTCGAAGACGACCTGGCTCATCCGCGCCAGGGTCTCGGTCTCGATCCCCTTGGCCGCTGAGACGAGCTGGATGCGGCGCCGGCCCGGATGGGCGCGCAGGAAGGCCCGCAGCACGTCGCGGAAGCCGTGCGACGGCGCGGCGACCAGGATCAGCTCGCAGCCCGCGAGCGCTTCGAGGTCCGCGGTCGGCACCACCTCGGGCGGCAGCTCGACCTCTTCCAGGTACTCGGGATTCCGGCGCTCCTCGGCCATGCGCGCCGCGAGCTCCGGGTTGCGCGCCCAGAGGTGGACGGGGTGCCCGCCGGCCTTGCCGAGATGGACGGCCAGGGCCGTGCCGAAGGAGCCCGCTCCGAGGACGCCCAAGGTCGTTGGGGTGCCGTTCATGCCGCTCTCTCTCCCAGGCGCGGCTCGGCCCCCCGGCGCAGGCGCGCCAGATTGGAGCGGTGCCGGAACAGGACGAGCATCGCGATCGCCGCCGAGGCGACGACGACCGAGGGATCGCTGACCACCCAACCCAGGCGGTCTCCGGCCCAGGCGAGCAGCGGGAAGACGAGCGCCGCCACGACCGAGCCGAGTGAGACGTAGCGCTTCCAGACGACCACCGAGATGAACACGGCCAGGGTCGCGAGCATGGCCATGGGCTCCAGCGCTCCCAACGCTCCGGCCGCGGTCGCCACCCCCTTGCCGCCGCGGAAGCCGAGGAAGAGCGGGAAGACGTGCCCCAGGACCACGGCGAACGCCGCGCCGCCCACCACCGGCGGCGGCGCGTCGAGGAGGCGCGTACCCAGCACCGCGGCCATCCCCTTGCCGAGGTCGAGGAGCAGCGCCAGGACCGCGGCGCCGAGCCCCGAGGCGCGCATCACGTTGGTGGCCCCGGCGTTGCCGCTCCCCACGCGGCGCACGTCCTTGCCTTCCTTGATCTTGACGATCAGGAAGCTGAACGAGACCGAGCCCAGCAGATAGGCCGCGGCAACCAGAGCCAGCCCGGTGGTTCCTCTCACTCCTCGCCTCCGGACAGCGGAAGCTCGGCGGCGATGCCGTACCGGGCGCCGCGCGGGCTGAGCTTGCTTTCCATCAGAACGCCCCGCTCGGCGGTCCACGGCTGGCCGATCGTTCCGGGGAAGGCCGCGACAAACTTGTCGGCGGCATCGCGCGGCCAGTTGGGCTCGCAGCGCGCCAGGGTGACGTGGGGATGGAACGGGCGCTCCTCGGGCTCGAAGCCGACCGTCTCCACAGCCGCAGCCGTGATGTCCCTATGAAGCGCCGCGAGATCGCCTGGCGACTCCATCCCCACCCAGGCGACCCGGGCCGGCCGGCGCGGCGGGAAGGTCCCGGCCTCGGCGAGGCGCAGGTCCAGAGGTGGATGTTTCGCGAAGGCCTCGCGCAGGGCCGCGGCGAGGGCAGGGACCTTCGCGTCGTCCACCTGGCCGAGGAAGAGCAGGGTCAGGTGGATGTTCTCAACATCGACCCAGCGGGCGCGCGGCAGGCGCTCGCGCAGACCGGCGACCCGGCGCGCCACCTCGCGGCGCACGGCTTCGGGGATCTCCATGGCGACGAAGAGCCTCACCCCCTGACCCCCTCTCCCATCGCCCCCCCGCCATCCGGGAGAGGGGGAATCATAGCGGGATCCTCAGCAGACGGCGGCGCAGCATCTCCAGGGCGAGCTGGCTGGCGAACCAGCGGATGCGCTCGCGGTCGCCCGGGAAGCGCGCCTGGCGGTGGTCGGTCTCTCCATTGGGTCCCGCCAGGGCGAGATGGACGGTGCCGACCGGCTTGGCTTCGCTGCCACCATCCGGCCCGGCCACGCCCGTAATGCCGATGCCGTAGTCGCTTCCCAGCTCGCGACGCACCCCCTCGGCCATGGCCCGGGCGACCGGCTCGGAGACGGCGCCGTGCTCGGCGATCAGCTCGGCCGGGACTCCCACCAGCCGGGTCTTGAGCTCGTTCGTATAGGTCACCGCGCCGCCCAGGAAGTAGTCGCTGCTCCCCGGCACGCGGGTGAGCCGCTCGCTGACCAGGCCACCGGTGCACGACTCGGCCAGGGTGAGCGTGGCGCCGGCCTTGCGCAGCAGAGCACCCACGATCTTCTCCATGGTGTCCTCCTCGCGCAGGGCATAGACGGCCGGACCGGCCAGCTCGGCGAGGCGCGCGCTCATCGCCGCCAGGTGCCGGCGGCGCTCCGGCTCGGGCCCCTCGGCGGTGGCGCACAGCCGGATGTCCCCGGGGCTCGCGAGGATCGTGATGCACTCGCGGCCGAACTCGGCGTAAGCCGGGGCGATCCGCTCCTCCACCATCGATTCGGGGAGACCGGTGACCTTGAGCGTGACGGTTTCGCGGCCAACGCCGCCGGAGCGCTCGGCGAGCCAGGGCTCCAGGTGGTCCGCGATCATGCCGTCGAGCTCCACAGGCACACCCGGAAACAGGAACAGGGTCGCGCCTCGTTCCGTGACGATCCGTTGGCCGGGCGCGGTGCCGCGGCGGTTGGCGATCACCTCGGCGCCGTCGACGATCACCGCCTGGCGGCGGTTGACCTCGGGCATGCGCCAGCCGAGCTCGCGGAAGCGGCGCTCGATCGCCGCCTCGACCCCTTCGTCCGTATGCAGCCCGCGCCCCAGAGCGGCCGCCGCGGCCTCGCGGGTCACGTCATCGGCCGTGGGGCCGAGACCGCCGGTGACCAGGACGAGGTCGAAGCGGTCGAGGAAGCGGCGCAGCTCGGCGGCGATGTCCTCCTCCGAGTCGCCGAGCACGCCCTTGGCGCGCAGCTCGACGCCGTGGCGGTCGAGCACCCGGGTGAGACGCAGCGAGTTGGTGTCCAGCCGCTCGGTACCGAGGAGCTCCGAGCCGACCGCGAGGATGGCCGCCTTCATGGGCGGGGATCATAGCGCAGGGGACCGCTCAACCCACGGAGACGCGGGTGCCGTCGAAGCGGCGCAGGCTGAAGCCGGCGAACAGCTCGTTGCCGGTGAGATGCATCTCCTCGAGCACAGCAATGGCCACGGCCTCGCCCAGCTTCAGCCCTTCGCTGCCGTCCGAGCGCCAGTGCAGCCCCGCGAAGTCGCGCCCGAGTGCGATGTTGCTCGCCAGCTTGTCGAGCTCACCCCCGACCGTCAGGGCAGGACCGTGGAAGGGCTCCAGCGCGAGACCGTCGGCGCTTGCCACGACGGGCTCCGGGATCTCGTGTGATTCGTCGAGGCAGGCCTTGAGGGCGGTGACGCAGGCGCCGGCGATGACCGCGTGTCCGGCTGGATAGGAGGGATGGGTGGGACACCCTTCAGGATAGGCCTGCGGCAGGAGGGCGGTGCCCTCGCGCCGGCGGACCTCCTCCAACGCTGCCGAGGCGAGGAGATCGGCGTGCAGCGGGTACTCCACCAGCTTCCGCAGGTGGCCCTCGACCCGGCCTCCGTACTCTTCCGGCCGCAGGCGGCGATGGACCATCCACTTCTGGTACCAGCAGGCCTTGAGCGCCACCTGGGTCACCACGGCGATCAGATAGAGGAGGTACGGCTGGCCGAAGGTCGTGAAGCCGGACTGCGTGCGCGAGTGCTTGTAGGGGTTGCCGCCGTCGGGAAGGGTGCCCATCTTGAGCGCCGCCAGGCAGGCGCCCAGAAAGGCCTGATAGGTGAAGTCCCGGTGGACGTACTCCCCGAGATCGCGGCCGTTGCGGATGTAGCGCGGCTTGTCGTCGAACCGGTTGACTCCGCTGATGGCGCCGTTCTGGATGCCGAGCCACTCCTCGAAGGTGGTCATGTAGTCGACGCCCGGCACCGCCGTGCGGATCTTCTGCTCGACCTTGATCGGCGTGAACGGCAGGGTCTTCCACAGGAACTGTGAGAGATAAGGTCCGTTGAGGTCGCCGGCGGAGCTGCCGCGGAAGAGGGTGGCCGGGGTGACGCGGCCACCTTCCCTCGGCCCCTGGAAGGCGCTCTGCCGCGACAGATCCTCGGCCGCTTGTTGGATCAGCGGGTTCGCGCCGTACTCCGCGAACGGTATATCGCGGGCGAGAGCGTGCCAGTAGAGCTCCACCAACTCGCTCGCCTGCTCGGCGCTCGAGAAGCCCGGCGGCGGTGCGAGCGCCACCTGGCAGCCGTCCGGCCCCACGAGGTCGAACGCCAGGGCCGCCTGGGGATTGGCGAGCTTGACGAAGCCGCCGAGGGGGACGCGCTCGAAGTCCTCGGGCTCACCGCTCTTAAGCGCCTTGAGGAGCACATCATAGGCCTTGAGATCGGGCTCACCGTTCTTGTCGTGCGGCAGTCCTTTGGAGTAGCAGGCGATGCGGCGCGGCAGGTTAGACTCGTCACCGTTGATGTTCTCCCGCGCCCGACCGAGGCTGCGCGCCTGCTCGGCGGCTTTGCGGCGGACCTCGAAGGCTTCGGCCAGACGGTCGGACGCCGATGAAGGAGGACGTCCCGCGGCAGGCCGGCTCGCGGCCTCCGCCGGATCGAGGCGGACGCCGCCGGACAGGAGAGCGGTACCACCCAGACCCGCAGCCCCTGCCAGGAAGCCTCGGCGGCTCAGGCCGGACCGGTCGCGCGACGATCGCTTCGTCATCATGGCTTCGGCTTCACAGAGGCCGGACGTAGCTCGAGGACCAGACGGCCGCCGTCCGTGAGAACGCCGGCCGCGTGGGAGCTCAAGTTGCCGCCAAGGAAGACCGCCGCGTTGACGCCGCCCGGCGGCACGCCCTCGACGTGAAAGCGTCCCTCGGCGTCGGTCGTCGTCTGCGCCTCCCAGCTCGCATCGGCCGACGAGGTGACCACCACCGTGCGACCGTCGAACGGCCCATGCCCCTCGATCACCACCGTGCCCTCGACCACGCCCGACGTCACATCCTCGGCGGCCGCCTTGACCGACTTCAGAGCCACGCTCCCGCTGGCCACCCGCGGCGCGCCGGTCAGGCGCACGTCGTAGCCGCCCGCGGCGTTCGGCGTGAAGACCAGCACGCGACCGTCGAGGTCGAACGGGCGAGTGCCCGGCGGATCTTCGCCCGTACCGTCCGGACCGACCGGACCGTCGAACTCCTCGAAGACTGCGGTGCCGGGGCCGGTGCTGAGCGGCGTGTCGGCCGAAAGGTCGACCTCGAGCGCCGGACCGCTATTGGACGGCGCAATGCCGACCAGGGCGTCGTCCGAGGTCACGCCGTTGTAGCCCATCTGGATGCGCCCGTCCTGGAACAGGGCCAACTGGGCGGTGTTCGAGCCGCCCAGCCGGTATTCAGGAACCTGGTTCCAGGTCACCACGAAGCGGCCGGGGAGCTGGTTGTTGAAGTAAAGGTTTTTCGCCGTTTGAGAGGAGTTGGCGAGGCTGATCACGCCGGCGATCCGGTCGCCGTAGGCAATCGGGTTGGCGCTCGCGATCGTGTCGTTGGGCTCGACCTCGCTGCCGGCGTCGTGCAGCGGCGCACCGCTGCCGCTCAGGGTCAGGTGATAGAAGAAGCTCGACCCGCCACGGCCGCCCAGGTCGACGACGCGTAAGTAGTAGGTCCCTGCCGCCGGCAGGGTGAAGGCAATTCGGGAATCCAGGCCGACGAAGTCGTCGTTCGAAGCGAGCGCCGTGCCCTGGGCATTGTAGAGCGTGAGCAGCGAATCGAGGCTCGAGCCCTCGCGCTGCGCGCTCACTTCAGCAGTCATCGCGTCTCCTGCTGCGCCCGTGAACCGGTAGTAGTCGCCGGGCTCGGCGGCGGAGGAAGAGGAGATCAGCGGCAGCAGATCATCCCAGAAGACTGCGATCGCCGGCCCAACGCCGCTCAGACCGATGTCGCGGTTGCCGGTGATGAGCTCGCTGCCGCTCTCGGTCCAGTCCGTGCTGCCTTTGCCGAACGTCAGATTTCCATTGGTGTTGAGGTAAACCTGCGTATAGGTCTGGCCCATGAAGGGGAACGGGAACGGCAGGTTGACGAGAACCGCCTGATCATCTCCCAGGTTCGTATTGGTGCCCAGGTCGGTGATGAACAGCGACTCGGCGATCGTGATCGGTCCGACCTCGGTGACACCTCCGAGCACCGGTGCCACGCTGGCCGAGCTGTCGATGAGCGGCGTTCCCTGTGCATTGGTCGCGGTGGCCGAGCAGGTGATCGCGGCAACCGTCGGGACTCCGCTGAGGGTGAAGGAGCCGTTGGCGGCCGACTGGCCGGAGACGCCGCGGCAGACGACGGCGGCGCCCGGCACCGCCTGGCCGTCCTCCAGCACCACCGACCCGACGACGGTCGTCCCGGGGTCGGGGACTAGGGTGAGAACCACCTCGGACGAGGTCGTGGTCTGGCCGAGGGTATCGGTCGCCACCGCCGCGAGATGGAGCTCGGTTCCCGAGGTCGGAGCTACGACGTTGAACTCGAAAGGTGCCAGCGTGTCGTTGGGGGTCGGCTGGCCATTGACCAGGAGCCGGACGCTCGCCACCGCGAGATCGCTGGATGCCGAGGCCGTGACGCGGATGGTCGCGCCTTGGGTGACCTCAGTGCCGCTGGCCGGCGCGGTGATCGCCACCACGGGCGGCGGGACGTCCACCACCGGGAAGGGCACCATGCCGGTCGTCGCCGTCTGGCCGGCGCTGTCGGTGGCGACCGCCTCGACCGTGATCTGCGAGGGCCCGACCGGCACCTGGACATCGACCCGGTACGGCGGCGTGAGCGCCAGCCGGCGGGAAGTGCCATTGACCCGCAGGTCGACCGACGCCACCTGCACGTCGTCGGTGGCCTCGGCAGCGACGCTGATGGTCGTCCCCTCGACGATCGGCACCGCTGCCGACGGCGCCAGGAGGTTGACGGTCGGTCTGTTGTCCGGAATCACGTTGACCGTGATCTCCTGAGCCGTCCCCTGGTTGCCCGCGAGGTCGGCGGCCACCGCGCCGATGCGCAGGGACGAAGCACCGACGGGCACGCGGAAGGTCGCCTCGTATGGCGGCCGGTAGACGCGAGTCACCGGCTGGCCATCGACCAGGAACTGGACCGACTCGACGCGCACGTCGTCGGACGCCGTGGCGCGCAGGGTGAGGAGCGAGCGCTCGCGCACCGTGGCCCCTGCCGCCGGTGCGGTGAGTGCGACCTCCGGCGCCACGCCGAGGTCATCGCCCCCGAGCCGCCAGCGGCCGATGTGCAGGCCGCCGTTGCCCCACGCGCCGTTGTCGCGGATGTCCCACAGGGTGCCGACCATGAACACCACGCCGTCGCCGCGCACCGCGATGCCGTTGCCGTTGTCGTCGCGGAAGCTCGGCGCCTGATAGAAGTTGAGCACAGCGGTAAAGCGAGGCAAGGCGCCGATCTCGAAAACCGGCACCGCGTTCGGGTAGTAGTAGTCGGCGAACAGCGCATACCCGCCGTCGAGCGCCACCTTCATCAGGCCGAACGCGTCGGTGGAGGTGCCGACGACCACCGGAGTCGTCGGGTTCTGGAAATCGATCACTCGCAGCCCGCCGAGATAGCCGTCGCCGTCCGCCACATAGGCGAGACGGCCGCGCACGGCGACCGCGGCGGCTTGCGACCGAGTGCCGCGGGTGTGGGTCGAGCCGAGCAGGACCGGAGCCGACGGATCGGCGACGCCGATCACGCGCACGCCGCCGAAGCCGTCCGCCACGACGGCGAGATCGTCCACGACATCGATGCCGCGGGCATTGCCGGGCGTGTCGATACTGCCGACACGCACCGGCGCCGAGGGCACAGCCGCGTCGATCACCTGGAGCCCTGCCGGACCGTCGGCCACGTAGACCTTGGTGCCCCGCACAGCGAGGTCAGTGGCGTCGCCCGGCGTGTCCACGGCGCCGACCAGGCGCGGATGCGCCCGGTCCTGCACGTCGACGATCTGGAGGCCGGCCGAGCCCGCCGCAACGTACGCGTAGCCGCCGGCGACCTGCACGTCGTTGGCATTTCCCGGGAGGGCGAGCGTCGCGAGCCGCACAGGGTGGGCCAGATCGGTCACGTCGACGACGTGCAGGCCGGCGCCGCCGGAAGCGACGTAGGCCGTGTCACCGGCCACCGCGACGCCGTTCGGGAAGCCGGAGAGAGCGAGGAACGACAGCGGCGCCGGCGTGAAGGTCTCGACGTGAACCGAGGTCTGGGCCGACCGCGCCCCTAGCGTCACCGTCACCGTCGCGGTGCCGTCCTGTCCCGCGAAGACGACGCCGTCCTCGGCGCCGAAGCTCGCCACTGCGAGGTCGCTGGAGCTGTAGTTGGTGCCATAGCGCCGCGAGCGCGCGCCGATCTCGGTGCCATCGATCAACATCGCGGTGACGGTGAGGCGGCGCGAGACTTCGCCAATCGCCGTGTTAAAGACCAGGGTGAACGAGGTCGGCTGCACCGCCAGCGACTGCAAGATCGGCCCGAGGTTGACGCTGTTCGGGTCGAGCGGGTTGCTGGCCGCCAGGACCTCGAGGCCGTCCCCGACCTGGTCGCCATCGGTATCGAAGAGCAGCGGGTTGGTGCCGTAGGCCGACTCCTGCCCATCGAGGAGACGGTCGCCGTCCGTGTCGGCCCGCTGCGGGTCGAGACCGCGGCCGAACTCCTCCAGAGAGGAGAGCCCGTCGCCATCGGCGTCTTTGAAGGCGTCGGCGGCGCTGTTGGGATCGAGTCCGTTGGCCAGCTCCCAATCATCGGGCAGGCCGTCGCCGTCGCTGTCACCGCCGAGGCGGACCTCGATCGCCACGACTCCGAGGGCGCCTTCGTTGAGCGCGCTGATCAGCACATTGCCGCTGACGTGAGCCGTCACCAAGCCCTCGGCATCGACGGAGGCGACCGCCGGATTGCTCGAGCGGTAGCTGGTGCCGGAGGCGGAAGGTGTCACGTCCCGCGTGCTGCCGTCGGCGAAGGCCACGACCGTTGCGAGCCGGGAGCTCTGCCCGGCGGCGTCGAGAACCGTCCGCGCCGCCTGGACAGAGAGCTTGAAGGGAACGGGAGAAGGGTCCGCGAACGAGATCGCGGCCACGCGCAGGACGCCGTTCGGCGGCACGGTGACGAAGCCCGACTGGCCGGAACGGGTCACCCCGTCCTCGACGCAGGTGGCCCGCACCCGCACGGGACCCTGATTGGCGGGCACGTTGGGGAGGACCCAGGAGCCGTCCTCCTGCACCCGAGCGGTGCGGTTGAGCACGCTGACTGTGCAGGTCGAGTTGAGCTCCAGGACCTCCCGGCCATCGATCGGGGGCTCCGGCGTCCGCGGGTCGGTGCCCGCCGCCACCTCGTCGCCGTCGGCGATGCCATCGTCGTCGGTATCCAGCTTGCCCGGATCGGTTCCGATGCGCCGCTCTTCGCCGTCGGAGAGACCGTCGCCGTCGGTGTCGGCCTTCGTCGGCAGGAGCCCGGCCTGCACCTCGTCGCCATCGACGATGCCGTCGCCGTCGGTGTCGCCGTTGCGGGGATCGGTGCCGGCGATGAACTCCTGCAGCGCGGTCAGACGGTCCGCGTCGGCGTCGGAAAGAGCGTCGGCCGGGTCAGAGGAGCTCAGACCATTTTGGGACTCGAAATCATCCGGTATCCCATCGAGGTCGGTATCGGGACTGGTCGACACCGAGAGGGCCACCATGGCGAAGAGATCCTGGTAATACGCGAAAACAGGCTGCGTGCCCTCGGCCAAAGCGGTTACCCGGCCCGCTTCATCGACCGAGAGCACCGTGTCCTCATCGAAGATCGAGCTGATGTACGAAGTGCCGCTGGCGGATGTAAGATCCTGCCGGCTGCCGTCAGCGAAGGTTCCGATGAGCTGGAGCTGAATGATCTCACCAGGGGCGAGGACGCGCTTGGGAGAGCTCAGCTCCAAGGACACCGGCGTCTGCGCCAACAGAGGCAGCGAGACGGTCAGCAGCGCGATCCCGACCCGAATTGCCTTTGCCATGGCCATGTCCCTCGGGCTCACTCGAAGAGAGGAGGCTCGGCCTGCCGGTTCAACAGGTCGAAGAGTTCGGCATCCGACGCGGATCGCACCGGCGCCAGCGATTCGAAGAAGATCTGGCGTTGCTCCTTGGAGAGGAGCTGCGGGTCGGTGATGGTGACGCCGATCTCGCCCAGCCGCCCGCGCCTGCCTGCCTGGCGGGCCTCCTGCGGCGCAAAGACGGCGAGCACCCGAAGGCGACCCACCGTCCAGAGCAGGACGCCGCGCTTGCGCGGCTCGACTTGTGAGTGCTCCAGGCTCATCTGCGCGGCGGGATCGAGAGCTGCTTCTCGCAAGCTGAGGAGATGCTCAGGATTCGGCCCCCATTTGCGCAGGGCACCTTGCAGCACTTTCGCTTGGCGGCCGGCGAAGCCATCCCCCCGGCCCACCGCGGACAGCGTCACCAGGCACAGCTTGCGTTCGCAGAACGAGTACATGGCCGTGTCGAAGAAGGGCGATCCGGAGAAGCCTTCCATGTAGAGGGGATTGGGGTCGTTCTTCTCGGACTCCCGCTCCTCCAGGATCTCGAACTTCTCCGCCTCCGGACGGGCCGCCAGGAGCTCCTGCTCGGACATGCCGATGCGCAAGCCCCGTAGCATCGACGGGAAGGGATCGGCGGATGGATTCTGCCGGTCCGCGCAATTGACGATCGAGGCTGACCAAAGCATCACCGCCATGGCGGCGAGCCAGGCGCCGGCGGACGATCTCCAACTTCTTGTTGCGGTTCTCATGGGCAGACGGTCCCCGCTGGAGGTGGATTGTTGATCTGCAGGCTGCCGGAGGCGAGCGACTGCAGCGCCGCTTGGGCGCAATCGACACCCGATCCGGCATTCGACCGGCCGACTTCATTGTTGTTGACGTCCTGCTCGTGGTCCGTGCAGTCCTGATCCGCGTTCTGCTCGTGCAGGTTGAGGATGGTCTCCGCGTAGGGTCCGGTCAGGGGGTCGCGGTACAGGGCACAGGAAAGATAGGCGTGGCGCGCCGCGTCGGCCACCGTCCCCTCGACGGTACCGTTCGTGCGCACGCAGGCGCCATGGAAGGTCCGCAGCTGCCAGTCGACGACCTCGCGGGCAATGCTCCGGGCTCGGAAACAGGCGGCGGCAATCAAAGCATCCTGAGACCCAACCATGACGCACCAGCTTCTCTCGCCTAACATACCGTCGAAGTCGCTCATGTCCACCACGCGGATGGACCGCGAGTCCTTGTTGCAGTCGGTCTGCGAGTCGGCGGCCTCGATCGTGGCCGAACCTTTTTTGACTCCGGTGACCGTCGCGGACGTGCCGCTGCCGGCGATGGTGAGGTTGCCCGGCTGGAGGCTCTTCCAGGTGATGGTCCGGCCGCTCGGTGTAATCGTCGCCTGCACCTGCTTGCTGTTGCCCACGCAGACGAACGGCGGCGCCTTGGTGATCCTCACCTTCACCGTCTCGCCCTTGCAGACGCCGTTGTTGCACTTGTCGTTGACCGTACACTTATCCTTGTCGTCGCAGCTCGAGCCGTTCTGGCCCGGGTCGGGCTTGCAGCAGTCGTCCACGCATTTCCTGCACTTTTCGCACTGATGGGTCGTGCCCGAGCTCGACGGGTTGCCGCCGCAATGCCAGCCTGCCTTGACGATGCCGACGCCGGGGTTGGAGACGATCACCGAGCCGTCGGCGCTGACCGTGCCGGGACCGATGCTCACGAAGTGCCCCAGGTCGTGGTCGAACGAGTAGAGCTCCGTGACCTCTCCCGGCGCCAGTCCTTCGACATTGGGCAGCGTCAGCCGCGCCGGCGGGTCGAAGCGCGCGCCCGCCGGCTGGATGGTGACGATGAGGCGCGGCTGCTGGCCGAAGTTGGGCACCATCGGCACCTTGTCCGAATGGACGGCCGTGACGCTGACCACGCCGCTCTTGCCACCGCCTGGGAAGGTCACGGAGCCGGGTGCGATCTCCAGAGAGAAGCCTGGCAGGTCCGGCAACGTGATCGTGCCGCCGCGGGTCTCGTCGACCTGAACGCCGTGGGCGAGATCGAGCGGCAGCAAGAAGATCGGCCCGTTCATCTCCACCTCGCGGCCGGAGATCGTGGTGACCACGAACTCCAAGTCCGGCCAGGAGCCCGGCCGCTCGGCCGTGGAGCCGTCGACCACCAACCGCACCGTGCCCACCGGAGCGCCATGGACCACGAAGGTACCCGCCGCATCGGTGCGCGCGGTCACCGGCGTATCCAGGATGCGCAGCGTCACTCCCGGCACCGGCTCGTTTTCATTGTCCAGCACCACGCCGCGGATCGCCGTCTGCTCGGGCGGACCCGCCGTGAGGCCGGAGGCCGTGAAGCTCGCCAGCGGACCGCTCGGCTGATCGGCGATCGTCGCCACCACCACGTTGTTGGCGATCCCTTCCTCGGGCCCCAGAACCCAGTTGACGATGGCGCGTCCATCGCTGTCAGTGCTCATCAGCATCTCGTCGAGACCGATCGGGAACCTGCCGGCACCGAGCACGACGTGGAAGCGGACCGGCACGCCGCCGAGGCGGTTGTGCCCGGCGTCGGTGACCGCCGCCACAAGCGGGCGCGGCAGCTCCTGGCCCGCGATACCCCACTGCTGGTCGCCGGCATCGACGACGATGTGCGCCGGCGCTCCAGGCAGGGCGGTGGCGACGAGCACCGCCGGCCCTTCGAAGCCCGCCGCGGAAGCCGCCACGACCTGGCTGCCCACACCGGACCGCGTGCCGAGTGTGAAGTGGGTGGTGGCGCGGCCGGAGGCGTCGGTGCGCACCACGAGCTGGCGCACGCCGCCGTCGAGAGCGCCGTTGCCACCCTGGACCTCGAAGAACACCGGCTGGTTCGGGACGAGCGCCCCGTTGGCCTCGTGCACCGCGACGACGAACGGCTGCGGGAGCTGCGTCCCGATCACCGCCTGCTGGCCGTCGCCGGAGACGATCTCGATCCGCCGTCCGGCCGCGGTGGCCCGCCGCACCACGATCGAGGTGGTCCCGGAGTTGCCGCTCTCGTCCACTGCCACGGCGGTCAGCGTGTTGTCGCCGGGAACTAGGGGAACGCCCTGGACCATGAACGAGCGGTTGGCCACCATGGCAGGCCGGCCGTTGACGGTGACCGTTGCCTCGGAGGCATTGACCGTTCCAGGGACAATGTCGTTGACCAGGCCGACGACCGTCACGGTGTCGTCCTGGACCGTCGAGCCGGCCCGCGGCAGGTCGATCGACAGGTGCGGAGGAGTCAGGTCGCGGACGATGTGGATGGTGTCGGTGCCGATCCGGCCCTCGGTCGAGGCGGCGACCGCCGTCACCAGATTGCCGCCCTCGGTGAGCGGGACGTCCTGCACGGTGAACGAAGTGCCGGAGACCGTGGCGTTCAGGCCGTTGACCTGGACGGCCAGGCCCGGGGCGCTGAGCGTACCGGTGACGGTCGCGGTGGTCGCGGCCACCGTGGCGAGATCCTCCGGAGAGGTGATCGTCACCACCGGCAGGGTCATCCGGACCACAGGGACGGAGACCTCGCGGACATGGCCCACGGCGTCTTCACCGCGCACGAGGATCGATTGTTGGCCTTCGACCAGGGGAACCGTCGTCTCGAAGCGGCCCTCCGAGACCGGAAGGTCGGTGCCGTTGACTTTCACGCGGACCGTCCCACGGTCGTCGCTCACACTGCCGGCAACCCGAGCCTCTCCCAGATTGAAAACCTGATTGGGGACCGGCGTCTCGACCAAGACGAACGGCGGCTCGGCGTCGTAGAACACGGAGCCGGAGGCGGTGCCCTGATTCCCTGCGCGGTCGGTGGCGAGAGCGGTGACCGGATTGTTCCCCGGCTGCAGCAACAGGGTGAGCTGGAAGGCGCCGCCGGAGGGGCTGAGCGGCACCCCATTGACGACGACGGTGCTGCTCGCATCGGCATCCACGACCGCGCCGGTCACCGTGAGCACGGCGGCGCCGACGGTCCCTGCAGGCAGATTGAGGGTCACCTGCGGCGCGACGGTGTCGAGCGTCACCGTGACCGTCGCGGTGCTCACTTTGCCGGTGGAATCGACCGCGCGGGCGGTGATCACGTTGGCCCCCTCGTGAAGCGAGACGTCGGCCGCGAAGGTCCCGTTGATCGCCTGCACCGCAGTGCCGTTAACTGTCACTCCCTGGAGGACGCCATCATCAGAGGCCGTGCCCGTGACATGCGCCGTCGAGAGCCTGGTGTAGGTGCCGTCGGCCGGCGAGGTGATGGCGATCGCAGGCGGCAAGCGATCGAGGGTCAGCTTGGCGAGCTTTGAGTCCTGGTGAACCCTGACGTTCCGGCCAACGACGATCACGCCGGTGATGTCGAGCTCTTTGTCGGCGACGAGATCGCGGCCAGCCACGAGCACGCCGCGCAGAGGTTGCACCTTGCCGATGCTGATGTCGAGACCGGCGCTGAACGCCAGGCGAGTCGAGGGGTCGAGGACTACCGGATGCCCGGTGGTCACGTTGTCGAAGATGATGCTGCCGGAGGAGATGATCGTGCCGGTCCCGTTGACGCTGCCGCGGAAGCGGATGTCACCGTGCACGAAGAGCACATCGTTGATCACCTGGTCCGTGTCGAAGGTCGCATTCCCCTCGATGACCCGATTCGCCAGGCTGCGCGCCGTCACACCGTCGAAGGGAGCCGGAAGCGGCACCGACGCTGCGCCCGAAGTCTTCGTTCCGGTCACCGTTCCGCCGCCTGCGATCTGCCCAACTGCGGAGACGTTGCCGGTCACCGTCGAGCTGGACTTGAGATCGACGTTGCCGTTCGAGTGGAGGTTGCCGGTGATCTGCGTCCCGGCCTCCACCTCGAGCGTTCCACCGGCCGCGATGACGAAGTCGTTGTAGACCGGTGAATTGGGAGCCGGGTACACGAAACCATCGGCGCCGGCCCTTGCCGCTGGCAGGAGCGGCAGGACCGAGAGGAGCACCAGGCCGAGTCTCGGCCTCCAGCGTGCACCTCCCGCTCTCATGATGAGACGATCGACATCTCGCATCATCCCCTCCGGGGTTGAGAAAGGCAGCGATGGGACAAACTCCGGCAGGCGAGGTGTCCCCCCGCACCTCCTGTCGAGACCAGACAACGGCTATCGACGAGAGTTTAGTTGTCGTAGCAGGTTAGAAGAAGTACCCAGCCGGAGTCAAGCCGAGTCTTCACGCCTCGCTCGTCGAAGGCAACCCGGTAGTTTGCCGGGATCCTGTGAAGAGATGGCAGTCGAGAAAAACGTTTCGCGGCCACGTCGCCCAATCGCGCAAGCAGCCAGAGCGCGCGTTTCGAGCCCCGGCACACCAGTTCTCATGGAGACCGGACACCGCGAAAGGAGAAGAACATGACCAGGAAGCTCAGCCGTACCGTCTGGCTTGCGCTCGCTTTGCCTGCCTTTCTGACCTCCGTCATCGTGCTGTCGACGCCACGCTCCGCACAGAGCCAGTACTGCGCACCGGAGTCGAGGTGCGGGAAAGACTTCTACTACTACAGCGATCCCGGGCTCACACACCTGGTCGGAGTCAGAAGCTGGGACTGCGACTGCAACTTCTCCTCCTGGGGGACGGTCGACGACTACCAGGAGATCCTCCCCGCAGCCTGTTGCGACTAGAGAGGTCCCCATTTGACCTCCCCGGCCTGATCGCCATACGATACCCGGGATCATGCGTACAGCCGGGTTTGTCATTGCCGTATCCGCCTTGCTGTCTCTGGCCGGAAGGGCCGGTGCCGAGGCGTCTCGCCCGCTCCTCCTGCCCGCCCAGGACGGAGCGAGCCTGCAGCTCGCCTCGGGGGACCGGATCCCCCTGCCGGTTCCGGCGGGCGCCGAGATGGAGACCGCTCTCTCCCTTGCGGACGGGTGGATCGCCGCCGGTGTCCATCCCGATGCGTCCGGGCTGAGTGAGATCCTCCTCCTGACCGGGGACGAAAGCGCCGTCACCGAGCTGCCGCCTCCGCCCGGCAGGGCCGCCGCGCTCCGCGAGCAGCCGCTCCCCCTGGTCGAGGACGGACGCCTCGCCGGCCTGCTCTGGCTGGAAGGGGACGGCCGCACGTCGCTCGGCGTGCGCTTCGCGGAGTGGAGCGGTTCCGGTTGGAGCGAGTCGCGGACGGTGTCCGCCCCCGGCCCGGGGAGCCAGCTCGCGCTGACCACCGCCCGCCTCGCGGACGGCACCTGGATCGCCGCCTGGAGCGCTTTCGACGGCAGCGACGACGAGATCGTCTGGAGCCGGCGCGGACGCGACGGCCTCTGGAGCCCGGCGCACCGGGTCGCGGCCGGCAACCAGGTGCCGGACGTCACCCCGGCCCTGACCGCCACCCGCGACGGCGCCCTCCTCGCCTGGAGCCGCTTCGATCAGGGCGCCGGCGGAGAATACCGGGTGGTGACCTCCCGCTTCCGCAATGGGAGTTGGTCGAAACCCGAATCTGCCGGACCGGCGGGCTCGCTCTTCCCCGGCTTCGAGCCCGCTCCGCAGGGGCAAACCTGGCTGCTCTACCGCACCGCCGCTCCCGGCTGGACGCTGGCCGAGCTCGACCGCCAGGGACGGCCGACGCGCCGCGCGTCCGTCGCTTCCCGGACCGCCGCGAGCGAGCGCCCGGTCGCCGTGGCCACGCCGGACGGCCCGGCGCTCGCCTGGCCGGGCCGCGGCGAGCGCCTCGCGCTCCGTTGGGAGAAAGCGCAATGAAGGCGCGCACGCTGACCTCCGCGCTCTTCGCCCTGCTCGCCGCCGCCACCGGTATGCGAGCCCAGACCTCTCCGACCACCTACGTGGCGTTCGGCGACAGCATCACCCAGGGGTTCGGCGATGATCCGGCCCGCGCCGAAAAGGGCTACCCGCCGCGGCTCGAGGCCCTCCTCCAGCAGCGCGGCCAGACCGTGGACGTGCGCAACGAGGGCCTCGCCGGAGAGACGACCGGCGAAGGGCTCAGCCGCATCGAGCGCGTCCTCGCGACGGGGGACGACGTCCTCCTCCTCATGGAGGGGACGAACGACATCGGCCTCAAGACGATCTCCAACGAAACGGTCGCCTTCAACCTCAGCCGCATCGCCGACAAGGCCGTGGCCCAAGGGTTGACGGTGGTCCATGCCACGGTGCTGCCGCGGCTCGACACCAACTACGACAGCCGCAACATCATCACCGGCGCCTTCAACGGGGAGGTGCGGGAGCTCGCCTGGAGCAAGGAACGGAAGCTGGCCGACCCGTTCGAGGTGTTCTTCCATCTGACGCCCAACTTCGGACAGCTCTACTTCGACCGGCTGCACCCGACCGCCGCGGGCTACGACCTGCTGGCCCGGGTCTTCGCGGACGCCCTGACCAACGTGGATGTCGTGCCTCCGGTGACCGGCCTGGTCTCGCCGCAGAACGACACGCAGAGAGCCTCGCCGACCGCGCCGATCGCGATCGATCTCTACGACTTCGGCGCCGGGATCGACGTCGCCAACACCCGCCTGGTGATCAACGAGCAGGTCGTGGAGACGCCACTGACCGGCGGCCCGCGCAAGTTGGAGATCCGCTACGATCCGCCGCAGCCCTGGAAGGGGGTGGTCATCGTGAAGCTGCGCAGCCGCGACCTGGCGACTCCGACCCCGAACCAGCTCGACCGCGAGGTCACCCAGTTCGTGATCGACGGCACGACCTTTCTGGCCGGCGACATCGACCGCAACGGCCGCGTCGACGGGACCGACCTCCTAGCCTTCGCACCGCATTTCGGTGCCCGCCGCGGGGAGAGCCGCTTCGCCAGCTTCGCCGACTTAAACGTCGACGACCAGATCGACGGCGCCGACCTGGCGCTCCTGGCGGCGAACTTCGGGAAGACCTCGTTCTGAAGCAACGCGGATTTCGAGCTCTGCACTCCCCGGCTCCCTCGCTTCGGGACGTCGGTGTCGGTTGTCGTCGTGAAACAAGGCGGTCCCGCGACGGTGTGGCCCGATTGCGGGAGCTCATGGTCAAGGACCAGAGGCTGTCCTCGGGAAAAGGTGACCGGGTGAGCGCTTCTCGAGAAGCTCCCACAAGGGCGCGGACCGCGCCTACCACGTCGGCCGGCGCGACAACCAAGTCAGTAGACTGGCCGGCAAGGTCCAAAGGCTCTCCCGTAGAGACGCCTGGCCGGCTCATCCCGATCCCTGACCGGGCGACAAAGCCTGAAGGCTGGGCGAGAACGTCCCGTGACCGGCTCAGCCAGTCAGCTGACCGAATGAGAAAGTCTGCAGACTGGACGAGAAAGTCCCGAGACTGGCTCATCCAGTCCCGAGACTGACTCAGCCAGTCAGCTGACCGGACGAGAAAGTCTGCAGACTGGCTCACCCAGTCCCGAGACGGACTCAGCCAGTCAGCTGACCGGATGAGAAAGTCTGCAGACTGGCTCACCCAGTCCCGAGACGGACTCAGCCAGTCAGCTGACCGGACGAGAAAGTCTGGCGACTGGATGAGGAAGTCCCGAGACTTTTCCAGCCAGTCTCGGGACTGGCTCAGCACGCCGGCCGACGGAGTGACCTCGGTGCGAGACGGGACGAGCAAGTCCCGCGACTTTTTCCGTCGATCCGCCAAGCGGCTCGACCGGCCGGGAGACCGGACGACGAGATCGGGAGGCCGGACGGACCGAAGGCCGGGACGCCCTGGCCAGCGAGCCGACCGGGCCACGCGGCAAGGCGACCGGGTGCGACCCCATCGGACTTGGGCAGCATCGCGGGTTTGCGGACCTACTTCGCTCGCCTCTACGTGACCTTCTCGATCACCAGCGGCGGCGCCTCTCCCTCGTCCGCGACCGTGAAGCAGTCCGCGAAGAGCCGGGCCAGGCGCTCGTCCGACCTTCTCAGATAGACCTTTGCCAGCTCCTGCCCTTCCTCGACCGCGTCGCCCAGGCGGGCGCGCATTTCCAGCGAGACCCCGAAGTCGATCTCCATGTCCGGCCGGGCGCGCCCGCCGCCGGCTTCCACCAGGAGCAGGCCGAGCTGCCGGGTGGCCACCGCGGCGAGACGGCCGGTGAAGCGGGCGAAGAGCGGCACCTCGACCGGGGCCAGCGTGAAGCGGGGGGCACGCAACCAGGTGCGGTGCGTTCCCTGGAGCTCGGCCCAGCGGTCGAAGCGCTCCCGCGCGCGGCCGTCGGCCAAGGCCCGTTCCAACTCGGCGCGGCCGACGTCCGGATGACCGGCCAGGCGCGCCACCTCCTCGCCCAACGCCAGGGTCACCTCGACGAGGTCCGCGGGCCCCTGGCTTTCCAGACAGGAGAGCGACTCCATGACCTCCGCGGCGTGACCGGTCCAGCGCCCCATCGGCTGGCTCATGTCGGTCAAGAGGGCGCTCGCCGGCGTGCCCAGCGCCTTCGCCGTGTCGACCAGACCGCGCGCCAGCTCCAGGGCCGCCGCGCGCTCGGGCAGGATGGCGCCGTCGCCGGTCTTGACGTCGAAGACGACGGCCGCGGCTCCGGTCGCCAGCTTCTTGGAGAGGATGCTGCCGGTGATGAGCGGCAGGGACTCGACCGTCGCCGTGACATCCCGCAGCGCATAGAGACGGCGGTCGGCGGGCGCGATCTCGGCCGTGGCGCCGCCGATGGCGAGGCCGCAGCGGCGCAGCAGGTCGATCGTGCGGGCGCGGTCGAGCTGGAGGTCGATCCCCGGCAGGGTCTCCAGCTTGTCCATGGTGCCCGCGGTATGGCCGAGGCCGCGGCCGGTGAGCATGGCGGTCGGGACGCCGCAGCACGCCAGGAGCGGTCCCAGGATGAGCGTGATCTTGTCCCCGACGCCGCCGGTCGAATGCTTGTCACAGACGCCGGGGACCTCCCGCGCCAGGTGCCAGCGCTCGCCCGACTCCAGCATGGCGAGCGTCAGCGCGCGCGTCTCCTCGGCGTCCATGCCGCGGATCGCCGCGGCCATCAGGAAGGCGCCGAGCTGCCCTTCGGTCCACGACCCGTCGGTGGTGCCGCGCACCACCGCCTGGACCTCCTCCGCGGTCAACGGCAATCCCGCGCGCTTGCGCTCGAGAATGCGATACGGAAGGATCATCAGCGCGGGAAGCCGCCGCCGAGGCCCGGGATCCCGCCGCCGAGCGCGCCGGCGGCCCGCGACGGATCGAGCGCGTCGACCTTGCGCTGGGCCTCCGTCCGGTAGGCGGACTCGGGGTACTCCTCGGTGAGCTTGCGCCACGACTGGAGCGCGTCCTGCTTGCGGCCGAGCTGTTCCTGGGTGGTGGCCAGCTCGTAGAGGACAACGTCCTTCGGCAGACCCGGCTCGTCCTGCTCCATCATCGCCTTGAGGCGCTGCGCCAGGTCCTCGCTCTTGCCCTGCTGGCGGTCCAGATGCATGAGGTTCACCCGCGCCTCGCCCGCCAGGATGTTCTTCGGATTGTCATCCACGAACCTGGTCCACAGCTCGCGCGCCTTGTCGAGCTGCCCCTCTTCCGCGGCGATCTGCGCCAGGTAGAGGCCGGCCATGTCGGCGGCATCGGTCCTGCCGTAGTCGCTCTGCACCGTTTCGAAGAGCTGCTTGGCGCGGTTGCGCCGGGCGGTCGCATCGGGGAAGCTCGGGCTCTTGGGATCGTCCGGCTTGGGCGACGTGGCGTCGACCGGCGCCTGGTAGACCTTCATGGCGCGGGCCAGCTCCTCGTTGGCCTGCTCGCCGCGGTTGCCGAGAAAGATCCGGCCGACCACGAACAGGACGGCCAAGAGCGCCACCACGCCGAGGCCCAGGAGGAGTGTCCGAACATGGCTCTCGGCATACTCCATGCCCCTCCCCACGGCGGTGGCGAAGTCGTCCCGTTTCATCTCCTTGCGCGTCAAATGTTGCGTCATCGAAAAAGCTCCGGAAAAGGCTAGTGTACACGCCCGCGGCCCCTCTCCGCACCACCAGCGGGAGAGTCTGCCACGGGAGGAGGCGCGCTGTCCATGCGTTCGATTGATTCGATTCGCTCGAATAGGGCGATCTCCGGGTTGATGAAACGCTGGCTGCTGGTCCCCAGGGCATCGACGTTCAAAAGGTCGAAGCGGGGCTTGCCGCGGGAGAGCATCACCAGGCTGTAGCCGAGCTCGCCGCGCAGCATGCTGTCATAGAAGTCGATCTCGCCCCCGTGCCGCAGGTCGGTGACGTTGATCGCCACATATGCGGGGCGCTGTCGCTGCAGGATCTTGCCGCGCGTGCGCAGCACCCGGTCCCAGGGCATCCAGCGGAAGCGCGGGATGTGCTTGCGCCGACCGATGCCCACCGCCGACTGCGCCGCGGCAGGAGACGGGGCGTGCTGCCGTACCCAGGCCTCGATGCCATAGCGCGTGTCGGCGAGGAGCCGGGCGTCCACCGAGGCGCCGTAGAGCAGGGAGTAGGCGAAGAGCGCGGCCACCGCCAAGCGGCGGACCGCCACGAGCCGCCCCGCAGGAGCAATGAGCGCGCCCAGCAGCCGCCCTCCGGGGAACGCCAGGAGGAGGGCGATCGGCAGGATGTAGCGGTCGTAGCTGAAGAGGATCAGGCTCAGGAAGGTGACGTAGTACGAGACGATCAGGAACACCAGGCTGCCGATCAGGAGCGGCTCCTCCTCTCCCTTGCGCTTGAAGATCCGCCAGACCGTCCAGGCCACCCCTGCCGTGCAGATCAGGGTGAGGGCCGGATTCAGGCAGAACGCGATCTGCCGCAGGAAGAGGGTGAGGAGCGCCTCGTGCCCTTCGGGGGTGTTCTCGTAGTCCTGGTAATTCCCGCTCATCGGGCCGAGCAGCAACCGGACGTGGAGGGCGAAGCGGTCCCAGTTCCAGAGCATCTGGAAGATCGCGAAGCCCACGGCCGCCGCGGCCGCCGCGGCCAGGAATCGCCGGTCGATCAGCGCCCGGCCGAGCCCGCGCACGATCCCGCGGTCCCCGTGCTCGCGCCGCGCCAGGCTCCAGAGGATCGGCAGCGGCGCCAGGCCGTAGAGGCCGTAGGCCTGGTCCTTGGTGCACACGGTCGCCGCGGCCAGGAGGGCGAACAGGACGTAGTCGCGCAGGCGGTGGTGCTTCAGGATGCGGACGTAGTAGAGCAGCGACAGGGTGAACCAGAAGATGTAGGGGACGTCGAGGTTCCCCATCTTCGCGTAGTAGATATAGGGGGCTACGCACATCGCGATCGCCGCCGAGAGCAGGGCGGAGCGCCGGTCGTAGATCTCGCTGCCGACCCGGTAGACCAGCGCGATCGTGGCGAGCGCCATGAGGAGGCTGACGCCGCGGGCGAAGAAGATGAGCCAGACGATCTGCCGCGGCGGGCTCACACCGGCGGCAGCCATCCCGAGCCGCAGCGGCCAGGACAGCCCCTGGAGGACCGCGAAATGGAGCGGCGGATAGCGCGTGTGCCAGCCGTTGTAGTCCTTGAACGAGAGGGCCTGCGGCCAGGACGTGGGGTGCATCTCGTCGCCCGACCACCCGACCCAGTGGGGCATCCCCCACCAGATCCCGGTGCCGAAGAGAGCCAGGGCCACGGCGAGGAGGGCGGCGAGCCAGAGGCGCGGCCGGCGTACGTTGTCCTGCGGGGCCTGCAGGGCGGCGGGTTCCATCACAGATCGATTCTCAGTGGGTATGGTGCGGCTAGGAGGACTCGAACCCCCGACCAAGAGTTTAGGAAACTCCTGCTCTGTCCACCTGAGCTATAGCCGCACAGGCGGGGGGATTATAGCAGCCCCCCGTCCTAGTACTTGATCAGCGCCTGCACGTCGTATCCCTGCGCCTCCAGCTTCTTGCGGCCGTCCAAGAAGGTCAGCTCGATGATGAAGCCCAAGCCGGCGACCGTGCCGCCGAGCTTCTCGACCATGCGGGCGGTGGCGAGCGCCGTGCCGCCGGTGGCGACCAGGTCATCGACGATGAGCACGTTCTCGCCCGGCTCGACGGCGTCGCTGTGCATCTCCAGGGCGTCGCTGCCGTACTCCAGGTCGTAGGTCTCGCGGATCTTCGCCGACGGCAGCTTGCCCGGCTTGCGCACCGGCACGAAGCCGGCGTTCAGGTCGTAGGCCACGATCGGCCCGAACATGAAGCCGCGCGACTCGATGCCGACGACCTTGTGGATCTTCTTCTCAGAGAAGAACCAGACGAACATGTCGACGGTCTTGCGCAGCGCCAGCGGGTGCTGCAGCAGGGTCGTGATGTCATAGAAGAGGATGCCCGGCTTGGGAAACTCCGGCACCTCGCGGATGTGCTGCTTGAGATCGTCCATCTCTCCTCCTCCTACCGGTCGATGTCGAAACCATTCCAGGCGGGGACGGTCGCCAGCTCTTCCTCGGCGATGCCGGTGACGCGCGCCGCCGGCGGCCCCTCGCGCAACCGGTCGATGAAGCAGGCGAGCTGCTCCGGATCGCCGGCGGCATGGACCTCCACCCGCCCGTCGGGCAGGTTGCGCACCTTGCCCGCGAGACCCAGCTCACGGCCTGCCTTCCGCGCGAACCAGCGATAGCCCACCCCCTGGACCCGCCCCTCGATCACCAGGCGGAGCGCCCTCTGCTCTCCTCCCACGGCGCTCATCGCGGCCCCTCCTTCCAGCCGTGGCGGCCGAAGAGCGGGACGAACGCCACCTCCTCGCCCTCGCTCTTCCGGATGGCCCCGCGCGCCGACTTCCTGTAGACGACCAGCCGCTGCGCGTTGAGCTGCCCCTCCGGGACCACCAGGATGCCCCCCGGCGCCAGCTGATCGAGCAGCGGCTCCGGCACCTTGGGCGCTCCGGCGGTCACCAGGATGCGGTCGTACGGCGCCCACTCGCTCCACCCGACGGTCCCGTCGAAGACCTGGATCTTGACGTTCTCCAGCCCGAGCTGGCGCATGCGCGGGATCGCCTCGCGCGCCAGCTCGGCGATCCGTTCCAGGCTGTAGACCCGCCGCGCCAGGAGCGCCAGGACGGCGGTCTGATACCCGGAGCCGGTGCCGATCTCCAGGACCGAATGCTCGGGTCCCACTTCCAGGAGCTCGGTCATGCGCGCCACGATGTACGGCTGCGAGATCGTCTGCGACGAGCCGATCGGCAGCGCGTGATCACCGTACGCCTGGGCGCGCAGGTGGTCCTTGACGAACAGGTGCCGCGGCACCTTGCGCAAGGCGGCGAGCACCCGCTCGTCCCTGACACCCCGGGCCGCGATCAGCTCGCGGACCATCCGCTCGCGCACGCCGGCGTACTGGTCGCTCATGGCGCGCGGTGATCGGCGAAGTCGATCCCTGCCAGCCGGTCGCGCAGGTCGCCGAAGCTCTCGAGCCCCGGATAGTAGGTGAGGTCCAGGTGGAGAGGCGTGACAGAGACCCTGCCCGCGGACACCGCTTCGAAGTCGGTGCCGCTCGCCTTCTCCCACTGCGGCGTGCCGTGGATCCAGTAGTACTTGCGGCCGCGCGGGTCGAGCTTCTCGATCACCGACTGCTTGTAGACCCGCCGGCCGAGGCGGGTGAAGCTCAAGCCCTGGATCGGACCGGCCGGGAGGTTGACGTTGAGCAGCAGGTCGCGCGGCAGTCTCTCCTTCTCGGCGATCAGGATGCGGAAGAGCTCGCGGGCGAAGGCCGCCGCCCGCCGGAACGAGAACCCCTCCGCCACCTCCTGGCTGAACGCCACCGAGGGGATGCCCAGGAGCGTCCCCTCGAACCCGGCGGAGACCGTGCCCGAATAGGTCACGTCGTCCCCCACGTTCAGCCCGAAGTTGATCCCGGAGGCGACGAAGTCCGGCGGGTTGTCCTTGAGGATCGAGAGGATCCCCAGGTTCACACAGTCGGTGGGCGTGCCGTCGACCGCGTACCGGCTCTCCTCCACCTTCTGCATGCGCAGCGGCCGGGTCAGCGTCAACGCGTGGCCCATGGCGCTCTGCTCGCGGTCGGGGGCGACCACGGTGACCTCCCCCACCTCGGCGAGCGCCTCGGCCAGGAGCTTGATCCCCTCGGAGAAGATGCCGTCGTCGTTGGTGACCAGGATGCGCGGCACGGAGACCCTCTACTCGGCCGGGATGTACTTGCCGATGATCGGCTGCAGCTTCTTCTTCGTCGCCGCCGGGATGAGCGGCCGCTCGGTGATCAGCGACTCGGCGAGGGCCCGGGCGCAGAGGCAGTCGGCCGGGCGCTCGGGCAGCGTCCGCACGAGCTGCCGCACCACCTCCTGCGCCATCTTCACGTTCTGGGAGATGACCGCCATGACCTCCTGGCCGGTGACGTCGCTCTCGTGCCAGCAGTCGTAGTCGGTGACCATCGAGAGGCTGGCGTAGCAGATCTCGGCCTCGCGGGCGAGCCGCGCCTCGGTGAGATTGGTCATTCCGATGATGTCCATCCCCCACGACCGGTAGACCTCGGATTCGGCGCGCGTGGAGAACTGCGGCCCTTCCATGTTGACGTAGGTCCCGCCGCGGTGGACGGTCGCACCCGCCGAGCGCGCCGCGTCGCAGAACGGATCGACCAGCCGCGGGCAGATCGGCTTGGCGAGCGAGACGTGCGCCACCAGGCCGTCGCCGAAGAACGTGTTGGCGCGCCCCCGGGTGCGGTCGAAGAACTGGTCGGGCACCACGATGTCGGTCGGCTTGTATTCGATCTTCAACGAGCCCACGGCGGAGACGGAGACGATCTGCTCGACGCCGAGGAGCTTCAAGCCGAAGATGTTCGCCCGGTAGTTCAGCTCGCTCGGGAGCAGCCGGTGGCCGCGGCCGTGGCGCGGCAGGAAAGCGATGCGCCGGCCCTCCAGCTCGCCGATGACAAAGGCGTCCGAAGGCTCGCCGAACGGCGTGTCGATCCGCCGCTCCTCGATGACCCGGAGGCCCTCCATGGCGTACAGACCGCTGCCGCCGATCACACCGATACGGATGTCGCTCATCAGAACTCCTCCTCGAAAAGGGATTGGCAGGTCCTCGGGGACCGGGGGGAGCCGGCAGAGTGTAGCAGAGGGCTCAGATCGCCGCGACCACCGCCAGCGCCGTGGCCAGCGCCTGCCGCCCGGCCGCCGCGTCGACCATCGGCGCCGTCTCGCCGCGGCAGGCGGCGAGGAAGGCCTCCAGCTCGCGGCGCAGCGGCTCGGCCTTCTCCGCCGCGAGATCGTCCTTGACGATGCTCCGCCCGCCGTCCCTCTCCTCCAGGCGGTAGCCATGGACCTCCTGCATCGCGTAGTCGAGCGAGTAGTAGCAGCTCGGCAGGAAGGCGCGAAGCTTGCGCACGCGCTCCGCCGAAACCCGCGAGGCGGTCAGGTTCGCCACGCAGCCCGATTCGAGCTCGACCCGGGCGTTGGCGATGTCCACCCGCGGCGAGAGCACCGGGATGCCCGTGGCCCGCACCTCGGCCACCGGGCTCGGGTCCAGGGCGTGGAGGATCTGCAGGTCGTGGATCATCAGGTCGAGGACCACGTCCACGTCCAGGCTGCGCGGCGAGAAGACCCCCAGGCGCTGCACCTCGACGAAGCGCGGCGGCACGCCCACGCCGAGGAGCGCCTGCACCACCGGGTTGTAGAACTCGACGTGCCCCACCGCCAGCACCGGCCGCCCCGGCGCCTTCTCGCGCGCGTCGATCAGGCGGTCCGCCTCGGCCAGGCTCGGCGCGACCGGCTTCTCCACCAGCACGTGGATGCCGCGGCCGAGGAGCGCGCAACCGATCCCGGCATGATGCACCGTGGGGGCCGCCACCACCGCGGCCTCGATCCCGTCCGCCAGCTCCTCCATGCGGGCGAAGGCGCGGGTGCCGTGCTCGGCCGCGATCCCCGCGGCCACCTCCGGACGGGCGTCGTAGACCCCGATCAGCTCGGCTTCAGGGATGGCCGCCAGGTTGCGCACGTGGTGCCGGCCCATGACCCCGGTGCCGACCACGCCGATGCGCACCCGGGAGCCCACCTCAGGCATCGCCTTCGCCCTCGGCAGCCGCGCCGCCGCCGCGGCCGCCCCGCCCCTGGTTCTTGTGGACGCCGCGCTTCGCGCTCTCGACGAACGCGATCAGGTAGTCCACGTCCGGGTCCCCGGCCAGCTCCTCCCGCATCTGCTGAAGCGCCTGGACCGTGTTGAGACCGGAGCGCACCAGCAGGCGCAGGGCGCGGTCCAGGCGGCGGATCGTCTCCGGGGCCACCCCCTTGCGGGCGAGCCCGATCCGGTTGATCCCGAAGAAGGCCGGCTTCTGCCCGACCGTCTTGGCGAACGGCAGGGCATCCATGACGACGACGGTGTAGCCTCCGACGTAGGCGTGCCGGCCGACCCGGCAGAACTGGTGCACGGCCGAAAAGGCGCTGATCGACGCGTCGTCGTGCACCTCGACGTGCCCGGCGAGCGTCGCGTTGTTGGCGAAGATCGTGCGGCTCCCCACCTGGCAGTCGTGCGCCACGTGGGAGTAGGCCATGAAGAGGTTGTCGCTGCCGATCCGGGTGACGCCGCCCCCCTTGGCCGTGCCGCGGTGGATCGTGCAGAACTCCCGGAACTGGTTCTTGTCGCCGATCTCCAGGGAGACCCGCTCGCCGCCGAACTTCAGGTCCTGCGGCTCGAAGCCGATCGCCGCCTGGGGGAAGATCCGGTTCTCGCGGCCGATCCGGGCCGGGCCGTAGATCTGCGCTCCGGCGCCCACCTCGGTCCCCTCGCCGATCTCCACCTCGGGACCGATGACCGCGAACGGCCCGACCGTGGCCCCGTCGGCCAGCACAGCGCCCGGATCGACGGCGGCCAGCGGATGGATGCGCGACACGACCGACGCGCTCACCGGCGCAGCCCCCGGCCGATCGTCCGGTCGACCATGGCGGTCGAGAGGATCGCCTCGGCCGCCACCTCGCCGTCCACCAGCGCCTTGCCCGCGACCTTGCCGAAGGTCGAACGCAGGCGCAGCACCTCGATCTCGTAGCGGACCTGGTCGCCCGGCACCACGGGACGGCGGAACTTCGCCTCCTCGATGCCCGCGAAGTAGAGGAGCTTGCCCGCGCGGTCCGGCAGGTCGTGCAGCAGGAGCAGCCCGCCCGCCTGCGCCATCCCCTCGATCAGCAGGACGCCAGGGAAGACCGGGCGCTCGGGGAAATGGCCGAGGAAGATCTGCTCGTTGATCGTGACGTTCTTGATGGCCACGATCCGCTTCTTCGGCTCGATCTCCAGCACACGATCGACCAGCAGGATCGGATAGCGGTGCGGCAGCACCGACATGATCCACTCGATGTTCCAGTCCTCGCTCAATCTCCACCCTCCTCTGGCAAGGTCTCCCCGGCGGCCTCCAGCTTCCTCTCCAGGGCCCGCAGGCGGCGGCTCATCTCCTCCAGGCGCGCCACGAGGACCGTCTGCCGGCGCCAGCGCTTGAGCTCGACGGCCGGAATGCCGGCGACCTGGACGCCCGACTCGACCGAGGTCAGCGCCGCCGACTTGGCGGCCACCTGGGCGCCGTCGCCCAGATGGATGTGCCCGGAGACGCCCGCCTGGCCCGCCAGCACCACCCAATCGCCCAGCCGCGTGTACAGTGCCGGCCGGTCTGCACGTTGTGCCCGACCTGGACGAGGTTGTCGATCTTGGTCCCCTCGCCGATCCGCGTCTCGCCCAGGGTGGCGCGGTCGATCGCGCTGTTGGCGCCGATCTCGACGTCCTTCTCCACCACGACCCGGCCCACCTGCGGCACCTTGTGATGGCGCCCGCCGGAGGTCGCGTAGCCGAAGCCGTCGGCGCCGAGGACCGCCCCGGCGTGCACGATGGCGCCCGGGCCGACCTCCGTCCCGGGGTAGAGCACGGCGTGCGGGTGGAGGACCGCCCCCTCGCCCACCACGCACCCGCGGCCGATCACCACGTGGGCGTGCACGGCGGCCCGCGCCGCGAGCGAGCTCCCGGCCCCGATCACCGCGTAGGGACCGATCCAGGCGGTGGGGTCGATCGCGCAATCCGCTTCCACGACCGCCGTCGGGTGGATGCCCGGCGCGGGAGCCTCCTCCGCATGGAGGAAGGAGAGGATCCGCGAGAGGGCGAACGCGGTGTCTGAGCCAGCGGCGACGACCAGCAAATCGCGCTCGCCGAGCCCGGCGGCCAGATCCTCGCCGACGAGCAGGGCCCCGGCCTGGCTGGCCAGGGCCTCTGCGCGATAGCGGGGGTGGTTCAGGAAAGCGAGGTCGCGCGGGCCGGCGGCGGTGAGCGTCCGGACCGCCTCGACCTCCCGGTCCGGATCTCCCTCGACCCGTCCACCGACCAGCCCGGCCAGATCCGCCAGCCGGTGCGTCACCGGCCTACTTGCCCGCCTTGGGAGCGCCGTCCAGCCGCTGGATGATCTGGTTGGTGATGTCGAGCGCGTCGTCGGCGTAGATCAGGCCGCTCTCGAACTTGCGGAAGATCATCGTATAGCCCAGCTCCTTGCCGACCTGGTTGATCACCGGCATGACCTTCTGGTCGATCTGGGCGAGGACGTCGTCCCGCTTCTTGTTGAGCTCGCGGGTGGCGTCGTCCTGGAGCCGGCGCAGCGCGATGACCTTGTCCTCGAGCTGCTTCTCCATCTCGGAGATCTTGTCCTGGGCGAGCGACATGCGGCCTTCGTCGACCTTGGTCTGGAGATCCTTGATCTCCTGCTGCCTCGCCTTGATCTCGTTCTCCTTGGCCTCCTGGAGCTTCTTCAGGTCGGAGAGCGCCTTCTTGCCGGTCTCGGAGGCGAGCAGGACGCGCTCGGTGTCGATCACCGCGATCTTGATGGCTCCGCTGCCGGCCGCAGCCTGGGCATGGGCCGCGAAGGGCGCGGTCAGCGCCGCCGCCAGGGCCAACCCCAGGACGGCGCGGGTGAAACGGTGGGTGGTACGGGACATATCTCTCTTCTCCTTGGTCAGAAGCTGGTGCCGATGCTGAACTGGAAGTTCTCGAACCGGTCGTTCGGCTGCGGATCCAGGTTCACGGCATAAATGAATCGCAGGGGCGCCCCGAAGACCGGGACGAGCACCCGCAGCTCAGCGCCCGCGGTGTAGCGCAGGCGCGACAGATCGAACGACTGGCCCTCGCCGAAGACGTTGCCGGCGTCGGCGAAGACGAGAACGCGGAACGGGCCGCCGAGCAGGAAATGGTACTCCAGGTTGGCCTGGAAGAAGCTGGTCCCGCCGAGGATCGTGCCGTACTGGTCGCGCAGCGGCTCGCCCTTCGCGTTGCGCAGGTAGATCGAACGGAAGCGGTGGCCGCGGATGCTGTTCTCGCCGCCCATGTAGAACCGCTCCAGGGGCGACAGCGGGTACTTGTTCTCGTCCCCGAACGCGTCCACCAGCCCGCCCTCCACGTTGAGCGCGAACACCTGCCGCGCCGGATAGCTCGCGGTGGGCAGGAACAGGCTGTAGTTGACCTCCGGACGCAGGAAGTAGTTGTTGCCGCCCAGGATGCCGCCCGCGTACTCCGCCGCCACGCTGAGCCGCTGGCCGCGCGTCGGCTCGAACGGGCTGTCGCGGCTGTCGATCAGATACATCGGCCGCAGCGACGAGTTGGCGATGTCGTATGGGGTCGTGATGATGTCCCCCGCATGGATGCCGTCCGGCAGCGGCGGATCGCCCGGCAGCGGCTCCGGCACGACATAGCGGGTCTCGTCGTGGTAGGTCGACCGGTTGTAGCTCACGCTGGCCGACTGGAACAGCCGGAAGTTGCGGCCGTAGGTCAGGATGCCGCCGCGGCTGTTGCGGATCTGCTGGTTGTTGCTGTCGCTGGCGTCCAGCTGGTAGTTCAGGTCCTGATCGAACGCACGGATGCCGATGCTCTGCGGCTTGTCCTGGAACCAGGGGACGTAATACGACAGGTCGAACAGGTCGCGGTACCGGCCGGTCTGGACCGACAGGCCGACCTGCTCGCCGCGGCCGAGGAAGTTCTTGGTGTTGATCGCGAACTGGCCGAAGAAGCTGTCGAGCTCGCTCCAGCCGCCGCCGAACTGCAGCTCCGTGCGGTCCGCCTCCTCGCCCTTGAACACCAGGTTGACCTTCTTGCTCTCCACGTCCGGCTGGACGTCGACCGGATCTTCCTCGTTGAGCTTGAAGTAGCCGAGCTGGTTCACCTTGAGGACGCTGTTGCGGATGCCGCCGACGCTGACCACGCCGCCTTCGAAGACGCGCAGCTCGCGCCGCAGCACCTTGTCCATGGTGCGGTCGTTGCCCTGGAACTCGATCCGCCCGACCTTGAACTGGTCGCTCTCGTTGATGTGCACCACGACGTCCGCGACCTGGCCCGGCTTCTCGACCAGCTCCGGCTCCACATGGGCGTAGATGTAGCCGGTGTTGTGGTAGAGGTCCGAGATCGACTTGACGCCGTCGTCGACCATCTTCTGGCGGAGCCACCCGCCCTCCTTGTGCTTGAACACGCGGAGCAGGGCCTGGTCGCTGTAGACCTTGTTCCCCTCGAGCGTGATGTCGCCGAACTTCCAGCGCTCCCCCTCCTCGATCGGGATGGTGAGGAAGAGGCGGCGCTTCTGGCCCTTGGCGGTGGCCGCGTTCGGGTTCTTCGCGCGCACCTCGAGCTGCGGCTCGCCGATCACCACGTTCTTGTAGCCGGCTCCGTGGTAGAGCTTGCGCACCCGGTCCAGATCCTCCTGGAGCTTGGCGGGATCATAGATGTCCTTCTTGAGCACCCGGGTGATCGGTCCGCTCTGGCGGGTGTTGCGCATCTGCCACTGCAAGGAGATGTCCTTGAAGACCGTGTTGCCCTCGAATTCGATCTCCGAGATGCGCACCCGGTCCCCTTCGTCCACCGTGAAGACGACCCGCTTCTCGTTCGGGCTGCCCACGTCCTCCACGGTGAAGCGGGCCTGGGCGAAGCGGTACCCCTTCTCGGAGTAGAGCTCCTCGATCAGCGCCTTGACCCGCTGCAGCTCGCCGAGGCTCATCGGCTCCCCTTCGCGGACCCGGATGCGCTGCGTCGAGAGCTTGTCCTGGATGTCGGTCTTCGAGATCCGCTTCAGGCCCTCGTAGGAGATCGACCGCAGGATCGGCCGCTCCTTGATCGTGATCAGCAGGTTGACGCCGCCGTCTGCCGTGGGCGTGGCGTCGACCTGGATGTCGTCGACGAGCGACCGGTTCCACAGCTCGCGGATGCTCGCGTTGAGCTGGTCCTGGTCGAACGGCTGGCCGACCTCGAGGCCGAGGTAGTAGCGCAGCGTCTCGTCCGGCAGCATCGAGTTGCCCTGGAACTTGATGTCGCGGATGATCCGGCCGCCCTGGCCGGAAGCGTCCGGCGACATCGCCGTGGGCGGCTGCTGCGGCTGCTGCGGCTGCTGGTAGGGCGGCGCCTGTTTGAGCGGCTGGGCCGCGGCCTGCGGCAGCGACATGGGGATCCCACCCGAGACCAGCAGCGGCAGGAGCACCAGGGTGGTGAAGCGGGCGAGCAGGGTCCGGGCAGTGTGCCGGCGCGTGAGGTCGAGCTTCATCTCGTCAGGTCCTCGCTACGGCGGCCAGGCCGCCGGAAAAGACTGCGCTGTGGGCGGGGAGCCGCCCCTCGAGCGGCTCAGTGCTGAGGGACGGCGATCTCCTGGACGTGGGGATGAAACTTGAGAGCATCGTTCTCCAGATCCACGTAGATGCGGTCGATGGGCTCGCCCCCGTGCTGGTGGATGAGGATCTCCGAAACCGCGTCCTGAATGTGGCGCTGGATGGTGCGGCGAAGCGGCCGCGCGCCCGTGGACGGCTCGATGTCGGCCTTGCGCAGCAGCCAGTCCTTGGCCTCGGCCGAGACCTCCAGCCGCAGACCGCGCTCCGCCAGCGTCTCGTTGACGTCCTCGATCAGGATGTCGACGATCCGCCGCAGCTCCTCCTCCCCCAACGGGTTGAACACGATCACCTCGTCGATGCGGTTGATGAACTCGGGACTGAAATTGCGCCGCAGCTCCGCCAGGATCTCCTCCTCGAGGCGCTGGAAGCTCTCCTCTCGGCTCCCTTCGCCGAAGCCCATGCGCCCCCCTCGGAGCACCAGCTTGCTGCCGATGTTGGACGTCATCAGGATCAGGGCGTTCTTGAAGTCCACCTGGTTGCCGTAGGCATCGGTCAGCAAGCCGTCCTCCAGGATCTGCAGCAGGAGGTTGGCGACGTCCGGGTGGGCCTTCTCGATCTCGTCGAAGAGGATCAGCGAGTAGGGCTGGCGCCGCACGCGCTCGGTGAGCTGTCCGCCCTCCTCGTGGCCGACGTAGCCCGGCGGCGAGCCGATCAGCTTGGACACCGCGTGCTTCTCCATGTACTCGCTCATGTCGAAGCGGATCAACGCCTTCTGGCTGCCGAACAGGAAGAACGAGAGCTGGCGGGCCACCTCGGTCTTGCCGACCCCCGAGGGGCCGAGGAAGACGAACGAGCCGACCGGCCGCTGCGGGTTGCTGACCCCCAGGCGCGAGCGGCGGATGGCGCGGCTGATCGCCGAGACCGAGCGGTCCTGGCCGATGACGCGCTGCTTGAGGATGTCCTCCATGCGCAGCAGGCGCTCGGCCTCCTCGCTTTGGAGAGCGGCCACCGGGATGCCGGTCCACGAGGAGATGACCTCCTCGATGTCGTGCCGGGTCACCTCCAGCACGCCGGTCTCGTCGGCGGCGATCGACATCCGCTCCAGGTCCTCGCGCAGCTCGATCTCCCGCTCGCGCAGATAGACGGCGCGCTCGAAGTCCTTGTCCGAGATGGCGACCTTCATCTCCTTGACCACCTGGCGGATCTCCTGCTCCAGGCGGCGCAGGTTCTGCGTGTCGCGCACGCGGCGCAGCTTGACCCGGGCGCCGGCCTCGTCGATGACGTCGATCGCCTTGTCGGGCAGGTGGCGGTCGGTGATGTAGCGGCTCGACTGATAGATGGCCGTGCGCAGCGCCTCGGCACGGTAGCGGACCTTGTGGAACGCCTCGTAGCGGTCCTTGACCCCTTCGAGGATCTGCTGCGTCTGCTCGGGCGTCGGCGGATTGACCTGGATGGCCTGGAAGCGGCGCAGCAGGGACCGGTCCTTCTCGATGTACTTGCGGTACTCCTTGAGCGTGGTGGCGCCGATGCAGGAGATCTCGCCGCGTGAGAGGGCAGGCTTCAAGATGTTCGCCGCATCGAGCGAGCCCTCGGCCGAGCCGGCGCCGATCAGGGAGTGGATCTCGTCGATGAAGACGATCAGCTCCTTGCTCTCCTTGAGCTCCTTCAAGATCCCCTTCAAGCGCTCCTCGAACTGGCCGCGGTACTTGGTGCCGGCCACGATCAGCGACAGGTCGAGCGCGACGATCCGCTTGTTGGCGAGGAAGATCGGCACCCGGCCCTCCATGATGCGCTGGGCCAGGCCTTCGACGATGGCGGTCTTGCCGACCCCCGGCTCGCCGAGCAGGATCGGGTTGTTCTTGCTGCGGCGGGAGAGGATCTGGACGATGCGGTCGACCTCCTCGTCACGGCCGATGAGCGGGTCGAAAGCCTGCTCGGCGGCGAGGGCGGTCAGGTCGCGTCCGTACTCGGAGAGAAAGGGGAGCTCCTTCTTCTGCTGCGAGGCCTCGCGCTCCTTGGCGATGGCGAGGACCTCCTCGCGGACCGTGTAGACGTCGAAGCCATGCTGGGCGAGGATGCGCATCGCCGTACAGCCCTCGACGCGCAGGAGACCGATGAGCAGGTGCTCCGAGCCGACCGTGGCGTGCAGCATGCTCTCCGCTTCGTGGGATGCATAGGCGAGAATTTTCTTGGACTCTTCGGAGAGGGGGAGCTCGGCGGTCGAGGAGATGCGCTCGACGAAGACGCGCTCCCCTTCGATCTCGCGCCGGATGTCTTCCGGCTTCACCTGGAAGCGCCGGAAGATCTCGCTGACCGTCTCCTCGCCTTCCCGCAGGATGCCGAGCAGGATGTGCTCGGACTCGATCACCCGGCTGCCGAGCTTGCTGGCCTCGTAGCGGGCGAAGAAGAGCGCACGGCGGGCTTTCTCGTTGTACTTCTCAAACATGCGATTCCTCTCGGTCGTCGAGCGTCGGCGCGCCAAACCCCGCGGAAACCGGACTTGCAACCCCGGCGCTGGTGCTTTTCAGTCTCCGCATTCTAGCACAACGCCGCCGCTCCCCTCCCGGCCGCTTTCTGGAATGCCGCCCCCCGGGGAACCCCCGCCGCGGCCAGGATTTTCCTACCAAGGTGGAAGCGCCGGGCGGAGCGGAAAATTCCCGCATCGGGACGACCTTACAAGAGCTGGGACGAGGGCTCCCGCAAGGTGCCGTCCGCCAGCTCCAGCACCCGGCTGCAGCGCCCCGCGATCTCCGGGTTGTGGGTGACCAGGATGCCGGTGGTGCGATGCCGGGCCTGCATCTCGAGGAGGAGCGCGAAGACGTGGTCGCCGCTCGCCGGATCGAGGTTCCCCGTGGGCTCGTCGGCGAGGAGGAGCGGCGGCTCCAGGGCGAGCGCGCGGCAGAGAGCGACCCGCTGGCGCTCGCCGCCCGAGAGCTGGTTGGGGAAGAAGTGGAGCCGGTCCTCCAGCCGCACCTCGCACAGGAGCTCGCGGGCATGGTCGTGGACCGCCCGCGGATCGCGGCCCGCGATCCGGCCGGGCAGCATGACGTTCTCCAGCGCGGTGAAGTCGGGCAGGAGCTGGTGGAACTGGAAGACGAACCCGATGGTCCGGTTGCGGAACGCCGCGAGCTTCGCCCCGGACAGGCTCTCCAGGGGCTGGCCGCCGATCGCCACGCTCCCCTGGGTGGGCCGGTCGAGGGCCCCCAGGAGGTGCAGGAGCGTCGACTTCCCCGACCCCGAAGGTCCGACGATCGCCACCATCTCCCCCGGCTCCACCGCCAGGTCGATCCCCTTGAGCACCTCGACCCGCCGGAGGCCGTCCTGGTAGGTCTTGGCGAGACCGGCGGCCTGTACGGTCACGCTCATCTCTGCATCGCCTCCACCGGATCGAGCGCCGCCGCCCGCCGCGCGGCGTAGAGAGCAGACGCCAGCGCCAGCGCCAGCGTGAGAAGCAGGACAAAAACCAGATCCAGGGGCTTCACCAGGAACGGCACGTAGTCCAGGAAGTAGACCCGTCCGGGCACCTTGAGCAACTGGTAGTGGTCGAGCACCCAGGCCCCTCCCACCCCGAGCACCGTGCCGGCGAGCATCCCCGTGCCGGCCACCAGGCCGCCCAGGATCAAGAAGGCGCGCTTGAGCGCTCCCGGCGTCGCCCCCATCGTTCCCAGGATGCCGATCTCCGGGCGCTTGCTGGAGATGATCAGCGCGAGGTCCGCCACCAGGGCGAGCGCGGCCACGAGGACGATCAGCGACACGGAGACGAACATCATCGCTTTTTCCAGGCGCAGCGCGAAAAGGAGGGGACGGTTCAGGTCCCTCCACGTCCGCACCACGCTCCCCGCGGGCAGCGCCGGCTTCAGCCGCTCCGCCACACGCAGCGCCTCGTCGAGACTGGCGGACTCCACGTCGAGCCGGCGGTCGTTGCCGCTCAGGAGCGTCTCCGCGATGGCGCGCGGCAGGGCGACCCGCTCGCGGTCCTCCTGCGTCTTGCCGGTCTGGTAGATGCCGGCCAGCTTCAGGCTGCGGACGCGCGGCTGCGGCCCGAACGGAGTCAGGGTCGGCCGCGGCGACACCAGGTCGACCATCTTGCCGGGCACGAGCCCCCAGCGGGCGGCGAGGCTGGCCGGCACATAGAGCCCTTCGGGCCGGCCGCCGGCGCCGGGGAAAGAACGCGGCACGGTCCCTTCGAAGCCGACCATCTCCACGGGCTGCACCTTCCCCTGCTCCACCACCCACCCGCCGCCGCGGACCTGGATCTGGACGGACCGCACCCCGTCGACCTTGCGCACCGCCTCGCGGATCTGGACGGCCTCCTCTTCGGAGAGACCGGTGGGGAGCTCGGCCTCGATCTGGGGAGTCCGTCCCAGGAGCTCGCCGCGCAGCGCCTCCTGGAACCCGGAGATCACCGCGAGCGACAGGATGAGCGCCGTCACCCCGAGCGTCAGCCCCCCCGCCGCCACCAGAGACAGGAAGCTCGCGAAAGCGTCCCGCCGCGTGCTGCGCAGATAGCGCAGCGCGAGGAGGACGGGGAACGGCCAGGGACGGAGGAGGAGACCGCTCATGAGGGCGCTAGCCTATCAGGCGACGAAGGGTACAATAGGCAATGCCGGGAGGCCGCCGATGAGCTATAGCTCGAGAACTGATTCCGTGGTCCCAGTGGAGGACGACATGGCGACCGCAGAGACCGTGGCTCACACGACCCGGGAGGAGTATGTGCGCATGGTGGAGGCCGGCGCCTTCGAAGGACGCCGGGTCGAGCTCATCGACGGAGTGATCTACGAGAGGATGACGCCCCAACAGAGCCCGCACGCATCGGCGATCCGGAGGAGCCTCAGGGCCCTCCAGGAGATCTTCCCTCTCGACGAGTATGTTGTGGACGTCCAGCTCCCCCTGGACCTGAGCAGCCGGGACATGCCCGAGCCGGATCTCGCCGTCGTCCTCCGGGAAGCGACCGACTACTATGCTTCCCATCCCGCCGGAGCGGTCCTGGTCGTCGAAGTATCCGACACGACCCTGCGCCACGACCGGAAAAAGGGCCGGACCTACGCGAGGGCCGGCATCCAGGACTACTGGATCGTCAACGTCGCCCGGGATGTCCTGGAGGTCTATCGAGACCCTGCCGGCGACGCCTACCGCAGACAGCAGATCCTCCACCGCGGCGAACGGATCGCGCCGCTCGGCCGCCCCGACGCGCCGATCGCCGTCGAGGACTTGCTGCCCATCCGGCCCTGAAGGGTCGGAGGTCGGCAAGACTCGGCCCGCGATCGTGGCACAGAACGAAACACCGGTACTTTCGGGGCGACAGCCGGCACTGACAGGGCGAACACCGGGACTCTCGGGGCGAAGCTCATCCCTGCAGGGGGAGAGGCTCCCCCAGGAGGGATGGCCGTCGCCCCGTCAGGGATGGGCTCGTCCCCAGCGGGGAGGACCTCGCTCCCTCGAGGGGCGATCGTCGCCCCAGGTTGGGCGGAAGGGGCGCTCACAAGCCCTCCGCTCAGTCCGCCTCGGGACGCAGCAGTAGGGGGAACAGAATCACGTCGCGGATGAATCGTCGGACTCGGTATCCTCGCCTGTCAGATCTAGAGGTTTGCCCCCTGGAGGCGGCGGAACCGGCGGCTTGGCTCCTTGGTTATCCTGCCCGTCGGGAGGATTTGGGGGGGCCGGAGGAGCCGGGGGCTGCTCCTGCGACCCTCCTCTCGCGGGCTCCCCCTGGCTCGCGCGGGTGCCGAAGTAGTAGCCCACCATCGCGCTGGCGAAACCCACGACCGACGGCAGAACGGTCTTGGCCCAGTCGAGCATGTCCTTTGTCCGGGCGACGCTTGCCGCCTCGACCGCCGCAGCCGTCAGTTTCGCGAACTCGGAAGGCGGAGTGCCGGCAGGCGGCACCACTTTCACTTCGGGGGACGCGGTGGAGATCAGGACGAAGGGGAGAAGCATGACCGCGGCGAGCAAGGCGAGCAGTGCCCAGGTCACCGGCTTGACGACCTTGGCCCAATCGAGAGAGTAGGGATCGGTACGGTCCACCGTCGGAAGCTTCGGTGCCCTGCTGAGCAGAGTACTCGCCTCACCCTTCTGCTTCTTCGTCAGGTCGATCAACGGACCGTCGGCCACCGCCACGCCTCCTGGTTACTTGACGAGCACCGTCTGCTTCTCGTTGCCGCTGGTGAGCTCTACCTTGTCAGCCTTGACCGCGTGCTTCATGAGCAGGATTGCCCGGCGGATGGCTTCCGCCTTCGTGATTCCGAGCTCGCCCGCGGCGCTTTCCAGGTCGCGGTTGAGCGATTCGGGCAGGGTCACGTTGTAACGGATGTCTTCGGCCATAGGAACTCCTTCGCCGGCTCCAACAGACCGGCATGCGCAATTATGGAGCGAAAATTGCGCAGGATCAAGGAGACTCCGCCTCGGGCCGCAGCAGCGGGAACAGGATCACATCGCGGATCGACTGCCGGTCGGTCATCACCATGGTGAGCCGGTCGATGCCAATTCCGTTGCCGGCGGCCGGCGGCATGGCGTGCTCCAGGGTCCTCACATAGTCGGCGTCGAAGAGGTGGGCTTCGACGTCTCCCGCTTCGCGGGCGGCGATCTGCTGGCGGAAGCGCTCGGCTTGGACGTCCGGATCGTTCAGCTCGCTGAAGGCGTTCGCCAGCTCCATCCCGGCGATGTAGAGCTCGAAGCGCTCCACGAAGCGCGGATCGTCCGGCCGCTGCTTGGCGAGCGGCGAGACGTCCACCGGGTGGTCGGTGATGAAGACCGGATCGAAGAGGTGGGACTCGGCCGTCTCTTCAAATAAGGCCATGAGGTGATGGCCGTAGGTGGCGCCCGCCGGAGGAGGGAGGCCGCGCTCGGTGAAGACCTGGCGGAGCGACTCCAGGGAGTCCAGGCGGTCGTCCGGGACGTCCCCGTAGCGCGCGATCGCCTCGCGCATGGAGAGGCGCGCCCACGGACGCTGGAGGTTGACCGGCCGCCCCTCCCAGGTGATCTCGTCCCTCCCCTGGACCTGCTTCGCGACCTCCGCCAGCGCCGACAGGAGCTCCTCGGTCAGTTCCATCATCTGGCGGTAGTCGGCGTAGGCCCAGTAGAACTCCAGCATGGTGAACTCGGGGTTGTGCCGGGTCGAGATCCCCTCGTTGCGGAAGTTGCGGTTGATCTCGTAGACCCGCGGGATGCCCCCGACCAGGAGCCGCTTGAGGAACAGCTCGGGCGCGATGCGCAGGTAGAGGTCGATGTCGAGCGCGTTGTGGTGCGTCTTGAACGGCCGCGCCGTGGCCCCCCCGGGTACGTGGTGCATCATCGGGGTCTCGACCTCGAGGAAGCCGCGGGCGTCGAAGAACGACCGCATGGCCCTCACCAGAGCCGCGCGCGTCTCGAAGACCAGCCGCGACTCCTCGCTCGAAGCCAGGTCGAGATAGCGCTGGCGGTAGCGCACCTCGACGTCGGCGAGGCCGTGCCACTTCTCCGGCATCGGCCGCAGCGCCTTCGCGAGGAAGGTCAGCTCGTCGACCAGGAGCGACAGCTCGCCCGTGCGGGTGCGGATGAGCTGCCCCGCCGCGCCGATCTGGTCTCCGAGATCGAGGTTGTCCAGGATGAGCAGCGACGCCTCCGGGAGCTGGTTCTTGCGGATGAAGAGCTGGAGCTTCTCGCGGCCGTCGTGGAGATCGAGGAAGACGATCTTCCCCTGCTGGCGGATCGAGCGCACGCGGCCGGGGACGCGCAGGCGCAGCCCCAGGGCCTCCAGCTCCTCGGCGGTCGCCGCGCCGTGCTTCGCCTTGACGTCGGTGGGCTCCAGGTCCCACTCGAACCGGTGCGGATAGGTGGGGACACCGGCCTCGGCCAACGCCTGGCGCTTGTCGCGACGGTTCTGGATCTGCTCGTCGAGCTCTGACATGGGGCCTCTCTCCTCGCGACGGGGAAGATATCGCATCTCGCGCGACGCCGATCCCGCCTTCTCCGTATGATGTTGCAGACACGGACGTTCACCAGGAGGATCACCATGTTCCATGGCCCGTCAGGGTTCAGGCATCGAGTCACAGGTCTCGCCTTCGCGCTGGTCGCTTTGGCGGCCGTCCCGGGTTCTGCCTCCGCGCCCACCACCCTCGCCCGGTTCGAGCCCTTCACCGGTTTCGCGACTGGAAGTCTTCCGGGCAACAACGGTTACCTGCTCGTCTGGAAGGATGCGCAGGAACGGCTCAAGGTGCGGCGGATCTCGGCGACCGGTGTCCCCGGTGCGTCGAAATCCCTCATGACTCTCGACCCCTACCAGAACATCCGATCGGTGGCTGTCACAGCGTCGGGAGCGTGGGCGGTCTTCTGGATCGAGCCCGCGGGGGGCGACCAGATCGGCATCGGAGGCGCTCTGTTCGACGCCGGGGACCGGCTCGTCCGCCGCATGAGCTTTCCCGACCCGCTTCCCGATCCCGGCGGCCTCGTCATCTCTTTCGAGCCGCGCGTGCTCGCGCTCCCGGACGGCGGCTTCCTCGTGGCCTTCGACGTCGGCATCCAGGACAATCCCGTGAATGATCCGCTGCAGCCGACCGACACCGACGTGTACCTCATGCGGCTCGATGCCGCGGGAGAGATCGCCGGTGGGCCGGTGCGGCTCAACCAGCGGACCGACGGTTTTCAGTTCCTGATCGACGCCGGCCTTTCGGCCCACGGTCTGGTGGTGCTCTGGGGCTCACGGCTCACGACCAGCGCGCCGATCACTCTGTGGGCAAGCGTGGTGGATTTCGACTTTGCGCCCTTGACCGAGGAGTTTCGCATCAACGGCACGCTGCCCGCCCATCTGGCGGTCGGGTCCGACGGGCGGTTCGTGGTCGCCTGGCTCGGAGATGGCGTGCGCATCCGGGCCTTCGGGCCGACGGGGACTCCCCTCGGCGCCGGTCACGCCGTCTCGGCGAACCATCCCGGGGCACAGACCGCTCCGGAGGTCACAGCGACGAAAGAAGGAGTCGTCTGGGCGAGTTGGATCCTGGTCCGCGATCCCGATGCTCCCGGAGGACCGGACCTCGACACCTGGGTGCGCCCCTTCGACCTCAACGCCAGGCCCACAGAAAAAGCGCGAAAGATCGCGACCCTGGACGCCGGAGTCTCCTCGCTGACCGGCGGCAAGACCGGTGCTCTCATCACCTGGGGGCCCACGGAGAAGAGCCCGTTCTTGCAGGGGGAGGTGATCGGAAGGGAGAAGCGATCGGGAGAGCCGCCGGCGGACCAGTGAGGCACTGCGTGCCGGTGGGCAGGAAACGGGGTGACGGGCGGCAGCCGCGCTTCGGCCGCCGCCAGGGCTCGGCTCAGCAGAGACACTCGCAGATGCAGACCAGATCGCAGTACCAGTGGCCACAGCCTGGAGCGCAGGACGCATAGCACTCGTTGCGCTCGGCGATGGTGCAGCAGGCTCCCGTCTCCGGATTGCCGAAGATCTCCTCGCGCGCTACCGCTTCCGGAGATCGTTCGGGCTCTGGAGCACAGAGGCTCGGAGCCTCGACCATCGCACCCAGGCGGGCTGGAGTCAGGGTACAGCCTCCCTTCTGCTCGGACGCCGGCTCGGCGGCGAAGGCCTGCGCAGTACACCAGAGGGCGAGGGTCAGGATCAGACAGAACGTCTTCTTTTCCATGCTCTCCTCCTTTGCAGACCCGACATGGGTCCTCACCTCTCCTGGTGCTTTCGACGATGCGAAACGAGCGACCTCTCCGGGTCCCCTTCGCGTCGGAGCGCAGGGGACCCGGTCGGCATCCGAGGTCTCTACAGGCAGGAGCAGGTGCCCGCGCAGGGGTTGCTGTTCTGGCAGGAGAAGTTGATCTGGTTGCTGCCGCAGAACGCGATGCAGGCCTTGTGCTGGTCGGGGCAGGAGGCACACTTGGTCGCCGCGGCTTCAGGGGTCGAGAGGAACATGGGGAGGGCCAGCAGGCTACAGGCGAAAGCGAGCTTGAGAAGGGTCTTCTTCATGATGTCGGTCTCCTCGTTGCGCCCCCGGCATCCACTGCCGGGGGCGGCATGCGAGCATACCTGATAGCATTTCCGCGCCATGGACGAAGAACCCCTGGAAGACATCGTCACTCCTCTCAAGGAAGCCGTGGACCGCTGGAACGGGCTGGGCTGGGAGCGCCCGGAGGTGGCGGTGGTTTCCGGCTCCGGGCTCGCCGTGGACCTGGGCGAGCGCATCCACGGTCCGGTGTCCCTGGAGTACTTTCTCCCCTTCTCCTGCCATCCGGTCGAGGGGCACGCGCATGAGGTGGACATCCTGCTCCCCCGTCCGGACCGGCCGGTGCTCTACTACCGGGGCCGCCTCCATTCCTACCAGGGGTACAGCGGGTACGAGACGGTCTTCCCGGTCCGCTTCGCCGTCCTCCTCGGCATCAAGGTGCTGATCCTCACCAATGCCACCGGAGGCCTGCGGCCCGAGCACCGGCCGGGCGACCTGGTCCTGGTCAGCGACCACATCAACCTCACGGGCCTGAACCCGCTGCGCGGCCAGCTCCCCGCCGCGTGGGGGCCGCGCTTCCCGGACATGACCGCGGCCTACGATCCAGCGCTGCGCGGGCTCGCGCACCGGCTCGCCGGCGAGCTCGGCGTCCCGCTACGCGACGGCGTCTACGCCGGCCTGGCCGGACCGAGCTACGAGACGCCGGCCGAGGTGCGGATGCTCCGCTCCCTGGGCGGGGACGTGGCCGGCATGTCCACCGTGCTCGAAGTGATCGCCGCCCGCCACATGGGAGTCCGCTGCCTCGGCCTCTCCATGGTCAGCAATCCGGCGGCGGGGTTGAGCGACGAGCCGATCGTCCACGACGACGTCCTCGCCGCCGGGGCTCGTGCGGCCGGAAACGTCCAGAAGCTCCTCGGCGCGCTGCTCCGGCATCCCGACCTGCTCTGACTGATAGAGTGCTCGGTGCCCCGCCCCGAGCCGTGACATGACCGAGCGCATCGAAGACCGCGCCCGTTTCGACCTCATCCGCTACGCGAACGTGTGGGAGGACGCGGATCTCCTGTGTGCGGCACTCCGTCCCGCACCCGGCCGGCGGATGCTCTCGATCGCCTCGGCCGGGGACAACGCCCTTGCCCTTCTGGCCGACGGAGCGGAGGTGGTGGCGGCGGACCTCTCGCCCGCCCAGCTCGCGCTGGTGGACTTGAAGCGCGCGGCGCTCCGCCGGCTCGGCCACACGGAGGCGCTCGCCTTTCTGGGAGCCCGGCCGAGCTCCGACCGGCGGCCGGTCTATGAGGACCTGGAGCGTGACCTCTCCGAGCGTACCCGGGAATTCTGGCGGGAGCACCTGGAGGATGTGGCGGACGGCGTGATCCACCACGGGAAGTTCGAGGGCTACTTCCGGCTCTTCCGCGAGCGCGTCCTGCCGCTCGTCCACCGGCGCTCCACGGTTTTGGAGCTGCTCCGGGAGCGGGACGAGGCCGGGCGGGCCCGCTTCTACACCGAGACCTGGGACACCTGGCGCTGGCGCCTCCTCTTCCGGATCTTCTTCAGCCGCTTCACCATGGGCCGGCTCGGGCGCGATCCGGAGTTCTTCCGCTACGTCGAAGGCTCGGTGGCCGAGCGCATCCTCAACCGGACGCGCTACGCGCTGACCGTCCTGTCTCCCCACACCAATCCCTACATCGAGTCCATCCTGACAGGAAATTTCGGGGGCGCCCTCCCCCGCTATCTGCGGCCCGAGGTCTTCGCGGCGGCCAAGAAGGGGATCGATCGGTTGACCCTCTTCGAGGGGTCCGTCGAGGAAGCGGCCGCCGCCCATCGCGGCGCCGGGTTCGACGGCTTCAACCTGTCGGACATCTTCGAGTACATCGATCCGGAGAACAGCGCGGCCATCTATGGCCGGCTGCTGGATGCGGCGCGGCCGGGCGCCCGCCTCGCCTACTGGAACATGTTGGTGCCGCGGCGCCTGAGCGCGTCGTTCCCGGAGCGCGCCCGGTACCTCGAGGCGGAAGCCGCCGAGCTGTTCGCACGGGACCAGGCCTTCTTCTACAGCGCGTTCGTGCTCGAAGAGGTCCCTCACCCCCTAGCCCCCTCTCCCATCCCCTCCCTTCCACCGGGAGAGGGGGAACAGGGATGATCTCCCCGGGGGATCTGCGGGGCGCGGTGATCCTGGGAGGCGCCTTCCTCTCCCTGATCTTCCTCGCCGAGCTCTGGCGACGTTTCGGGAGCCCGAAGCCGGAGCACACCCGCAAGCTGGTCCATCTGGGCGGAGGCGTCGCCTGCCTGTTCTTCCCATTCCTGATTGATTCCCCCTGGGTCGTACTGGCCATGGCTGCGCCGCTGACGATTCTGTTCGTGGCGGGGAGCAAGCTCGGCTTTTTGAAGAGCCTGCACGGCGTGGCGCGGAAGAGCCGCGGCGCCGAGTACTACCCGCTGGCGGTCTTCCTCGTCTTCGTGCTGAGCCGTGGCCGGCCGTGGCTCTACCTCTCGGCCGTGCTGGTGCTCGCCGTGGCGGACGCCTTCGCCGCGCTCATCGGCAGCCGCTACGGCGTGGTGCGCTACGAGGTGGAGGACGAGGAGAAGAGCCTGGAAGGATCGCTGGTCTTCCTGGTGATCGCGTTCCTGGCGATCCACCTGCCGGTGCTGCTGATGACCGATCTGCCGCGGCCGGTCTGCGTTCTGGCGGCCTTGCTGGTGGCGACTTTGGTGACCGGCTTCGAGGCGATCTCGCTGGAGGGGGCAGACAACCTGTTCGTGCCCATGGCCGTCGTGGTGATCCTCGGCAAGATCACCACCAAGCCGCTCTCCGAGGTAGTGTTCCAGAACCTGTCGCTCCTGGCGATCTGTCTTGGAGTGGCGCTGCTGGTCTGGCGGGTGCCCACGCTCAACGTCGGGGGCACGATCGCCTTCGTCCTCTTCGCCTACGGCACCTGGTCGCTGGGCAACTGGCTGTGGGCGCTACCGGCTTTCCTGGGATTCCTCGGCTATCTCGGGGCCTGGAGCCGCTTCGCGCCGCCACGGCATGCTGCTGGAGTGAGGGTACGGACCGTTGCACGTGCCCTGCTCCCTCCCTTCGCCATGCTGGCGCTGGCGAACGGGCTCCGGAGCCCGGCGACGTTCTATGGCCCTTACCTGGCAGCAAGCGCCGCGCGGGTCCGAGGTCTGCCGCGAGCCGTGGCTGCCTTCGGGCTCGGATTGCTGGCGACCGTCTTCACCGCTCTGGTGTCCTGGCTGGTGCTCGGCGCATCTCCCCTCGCGCTGCTCTCCCTGGCCGCGGTCGTGATGGTCGTCTCGCTCGCCAACGCCGCGATCGAGCTGCGCGGGCCGGTGCCGGTGGACGACCGCCCCCGCGAATGGACCGCCTGGCGTTTCGTCCTGAGCTTCGCCGCCGCCGGTGCGGTGCTACTCTTGCAGTGGGCCGGCTGGGCGCCGTTTTGGGACCCGAGCTGGCCGCCACGGGTTCCCTGAAAACGGAAGGTTGCGGTAGAATCCCATGTCGAGCGAACCGAGGAGTCATGCCATGGCGCTTCCCGATGTCGAGGTACACCGCTGGACGCGGCAGGAGTACGAGCGGGCCGCGTATGCCGGTGCCTTCGGAGACCGCCGGGTCGAGCTCATCGACGGAGTGGTCTACGACATGCCACCGCAAGGCAGCCCACATGCCACAGGAGTCCAAAAGGCTCGGAGAGCTCTGGACACTGCTTTCCCCGCCTCCCAGTACGACATCAGGACGCAGATGCCCCTCGCCCTGAGCCGCTTTTCGATGCCGGAGCCGGACCTGGCGGTCGTCCCTGGTGAGCCGGACGATTACCTCAAGGCGCACCCGAAAACAGCCTTGCTGGTGCTCGAGGTCGCGGATTCGTCCCAGTACCACGATCGGGTCCGCAAGGCGGGGATCTACGCGCGGGCCGGCCTCCAGGACTACTGGATCTTGAACCTCACTCAGGACGTTCTGGAGGTCTACCGGAAACCGGCGAGGGGCGAATATCGTGAGAAGCTGACCTTCCACCGCGGCGAACGAATCGCGCCGCTCGCCTGCCCGGAGGTGACGGTCGCGGTGAATGAGCTGCTGCCGAAGAGGCCCCTCACCCCCTAGCCCCCTCTCCCACCCCCTCCCTTCCACCGGGAGAGGGGGAACAAGACGGAGGAGTAGATGCCCAATAGAGGTTTCGGAGCAGTTCCCTCGACGCGTCGTTCCAGAGAGGCTCGACCTCCCGAGGCACAGAGGGCTCGCGAGCTGCGGAAGCAGCAGACGCCGACGGAGGAATTCCTCTGGGACAGACTGCGCGCTCGGCGCTTTCTCGGTCTGAAGTTCCGCCGCCAATTCCCCGTCGAGGGCTTCATCACCGACTTCTGTTGCCATGAGGCAAAGCTGATCATCGAGGTCGATGGCACGGTTCACGACGAGCCCCACCAGGAGGCGCACGATGAAAACCGAGATGTCTTCCTCCACTCCCTCGGGTACAAAGTCCTGCGATTCGCCAACGAGCGCGTCCTCGAAGACATCGACTCCGTCCTTCGAGATATCGCCCAAGCCTCCGGCCGAAGCTACCTTCTCGACCGATAATTTCCCCCTCTCCCGGCGGGAGGGAGGGGGTGGGAGAGGGGGTCAGGGGGTGAGGGGTCTCCTCCTGGATCTCGACGGCACCGTCTATCAGGAAGGTCGCGCGATCCGGGGCGCCGCCGAGGCGCTCGCGGAGCTCCGGCGGCGGGGCGTGCCGTTCCGGTTTACGACGAATACCACCCGCCGGCCGCGCGCCGCTCTCGCCGAACGGCTCCGTTCCATGGGCATCCCGGCGGAGACGGAGGAGATCCTCTCCGCCCCGGCGGCGGCCGGCCGCTGGCTGCGCGGCCGTGGGGTCCTCCGGGCTCAGCTCCTGCTCGCGCGGGAGACCTGGGTGGATCTCCCCGGCATCGAGCCGACCGACGAAGCCCCCGAGGCGGTCGTCGTGGGCGATCTCGGCGAGGCGTGGACCTTCTCTCTCTTGAACCAGGCATTCCGCCATCTCATGAACGGCGCCGAGCTGCTGGCCATTCAGCGCAACCGCTACTGGCACACCGACGGCGGCCTGAGCCTCGACGCCGGACCGTTCATCGCCGCCCTGGAGTACGGCAGCGGCAAGACCGCCACCCTCGTGGGCAAGCCAAGCCCCGCCTTCTTCGAGGCCGCGGCCCACGAGCTCGGCGTCCCGCGGGAACAGATCGCGGTCATCGGCGACGATCTGGAGTCGGACGTGGCCGGAGCGCGCCAGGCCGGCATGATCGGCATCGCGGTGCGCACCGGCAAGTATCGCCCGCAGGACGAGGAGCGGGCGCGCGCCGCGGCGGACGTGGTCTTCGATTCGATTGCGGATCTGCCGGCCTGTCTTGAGCCCGTCACCCCTCCGGGGTAAAGGGCCGCACCGTCCCCGCCGCACCGTCCATCGTCACGACCTGGCCCGTCTCGAACGTGCTCACCAGCCCGGCGATTCCGACGATCGTGGGGATGCCCATCTCGCGGGCCACGATGGCCGAATGGGAGAGGATGCTCCCCCGCTCGATGAGCAGGCCGGAGACGGAGGGGTAGAGCGGCACCCAACCGGGATCGGTCCGCTCGGCGACCAGGATCTCGCCGTCGAGCCGCGCATCCTCGGACGGCGTACGCAGGACCTTCACCGGGCCGGTCACCACGCCAGGGCAGCAGCCGATGCCGCGCAGGACGCCGCCCTCCCCCGCCGACGCGGGACGGGGCCGTCCCTGGTAGCGGTTCCGGTGGTACGGGAGACCGAACGTCTCGAAGCGGTCCGCCGGGGTCTTCTCCCCCTCCCCGCGATAGGCGTCGAATTCGGCCTTGCGCAGAGCAGCGAGGCCCTTCAGGTCCGTGGTCACCGCCCGGCCGCGAATGAAGTCCCAGACCTCGTCGATCTGCAGATAAAAGATGTCGTCCGTGGTGGTGAGGAGGCCCTCGGCCGCGAAGTCCTCGCCGATCGCTCGCAGCAGCTCGCGCAGCAGGCCGTAGATACGGGTGCGGGCGAAGCGCAGGTTCTCCCTGTTCTTGACGCCCAAGCGGGCGTTCGCCAAAACGCGCCGGAAGACCCAACGCCGCCAGGGGGAGCGGATCGCGGCGAAGGCGCGGACTTCAGCCTCGGCGCGCAGCTTGCGCTCCCGCTCTTCCATGGCGGTGACGTCCAGCGCCGCGGGGTCCTCCATGGCGAGGTAGTTGCGGAGGATCTGATAGAGGAAGGCCGGGCGGTCGCGCAGAGATGGCTCCTCCAGCTTCAGCTCGTTGACGCAGCGGAAACCGTAGAGGTCGAGATAGCGGGCGATCTCGGCGGCGAAATCGGGGAAGCGCCGGTCGTCCGGCAGGAGACGGGCGAGGTCGTCCGGCGAGGTGTCGAGGAGCAGCCGACGGAGCTCCGGATTCTGCCGCGCCTGGGCGGCGAGGCGGAGCAGCAGCTTGGTCGGCTCGGTGCTTTCAATCCCGCCTTCCCCGGCGATCAGGTCGTTCTGGAGCGACCCTTGCTCGTCGCCGCACCAGGAGACGCAGAGCTTCTTCAAGGTGCCGTAGAAGACCATCACGAAAAAGTCATTGATGATCGGGGCCTTCCACTCCCAGAGGAGCTGCTCTTCCATCTCCCGGTAGAGGGCGGCCAGCTCGTGCGGGGCCATGCGGCGGAAATCCAGCGCCGACCACTTCGTATAGCGCTCCCGGAAGTGGGCCTCGAAGTCGCCCACGATGCGGCGGATGCGCAGGAAGTTGCGCGCCGAGCGTCCGACCAGGCGGAGCAGGGCCGGGAGCTCGACCGTGTAGCGCCGCAGACCGCCCACCGGCGCCGGCTCGTCGTCCGCGGCGAGCCCCTCGCGCACGCCCATCATCGACTCCATGAAGCTCTTGTTGTAGTTGAAGCCGGGGAAGAGGCGGACCAGCCGGTACCAGTTGAGGAGGTTGTAATAGACCTGTCCGCGGAACAGACCGAGCATGTTGTCGAACACGTCCCGGTTGGCGCGCACCACGGCCGGCGCGATCCCCATGACCTCGGCGAAGCAGTGGTAGACGATCGAGTACGCCCGCCGGATGAAGCTGAAGGTCATCGGCGAGGTGACGCCCGAGTAGCTCTCGATGATGTTCGAGTTGTCCCAGAGCAGGCGGTTCCCCGCCGCCGGACCGACCTCCTCGACCGTGGTCACCGGCCGCGCCTGGAGGATCCACAGGCGGCCGGCCGCGTCGATCGAGAATTCGATGTCCTGCGGCCGGCGGTCGTGCCGCTCGATCGCCAGCCCGGCCCGCGCCGCCTCCTCCACCTGAGCGCGCGTCAGGCTGGGCGCCCCCCGCATCCCGGGCGGGACCTCCTCGCGCGTCAATCCTTTGCCAGCCGCGCGGTCGAGCACGAGCCGCTCGAGTTTGTCCGCGATCTGCTCACCGGCGGCGAGGGTGTCCTTGTCGACGATCCAGGTGTCCGCGTCGAGGCCGGCGCTCACCAGCCCCTCGCCGGCCCCCCAGAGAGACGAGACCACGATCTCGTGGACGTTGCCATCGTTCGGGTTGGCCGTGAAGAGCACACCGCTGGCGCGCGCGTCGACCATCCGCTGGACGACGACCGCGACCGCGATCCGGTCGAGAGGGAGCTTGCGGGCGATCCGGTAGGACAGCGCCCGCTCGTTGAACGCGGAGGCCCAGACCCGCCGGATCGCATCGAGGACCGCCTCGCGTCCCTTCACAAACAGGAAGCTGTCATGCAAACCCGCGAACGACTCGCCCGCCGCATCCTCCCCCGCCGCCGACGAGCGCACCGCCACGAGCTCGTCCGCGCCGCCGATCCGAGCGGAGTGAGCCCGCGCGACCGCCTGGTCCAGGGCGGGCGGAAGGGCCACCTCACCAATCCAGCCGCGGATCTCGGAGGAGACCCGCTTGACCGTCTCCTCCGGGTCTGCTCCGTTCGGGCCGTGCAGCTTCGCCAGCCGCTCCGCGATCCGCTCGCGCAGCCCCGCCGCATCGAGCGCCGTCGCGAAGGCCTCCGTGGTGATCGCGTACCACGTCGGAACCGCCACGCCCAGAGCCTCCAGCCGGGACAGGTTCGCCGCCTTGCCCCCGAGCTTCCCCGCGATCCTCTCTGCGCCCTTTGGATCGGAACAAACCCATTCCCCCTCTCCCGGTTGGGGGGAGGGGATGGGAGAGGGGGCCAGGGGGTGAGGGGCCGTCACAGCCGCACTCCGTACTTGCTGCCGATGGCGGCGGCGAGGATCAGGTCGAACGCAATGATGTACATGCCCGCGTAGGTCTCCATCCGCTTCGCGGTCTTTCGGCTCGTCCTGAAACAATACTGGAAGAACCCGACGAGAGTGACCAGGAAAAGAGCAACCAGGGCCGCGTCGAACCACCGCGGCAGACCGAGGTGCCGGCCGACGAGGATGACCAGCGCCGTGTCGACCACGCGGATCGCGAGGACGATGTACGCCGCCCCATGGGTGCCGAAGATCCGCGTATAGGTCTCCACACCCTCCCGCTCGTCCTCGGGAGCGCGGATCTTGCGCGACACCTCCCAGTTGAACGTCACGAAGAAGCCGACCCAGGAGTAGACCAGAAACCAGACCGGAGCCTCCCAGGGCCGGCGGCCCGTGGCGAAGGAGAAGACCATCAGGGAGAGGAGCGGCATCAGCAGCATGTGGGAGGTGGCGTAGATCAGGAAGTGCCGCTTCAGCCAGCCGCCGGCGAAGAACTCCCGGAGCATCAGGAGGGAGAAGACGAAGGCGATCCCCCAGGCTTCCAGCGCCGGCAGGCCGTGCACCGCCGCGAGAGCGATCTCGACGGCGATGGCGATCCCGCCGAGGACTTTCAGGTCGCGCAGCGTGACGAGCCCGCGCTGCAGGACGCGGTCGGGGTGGTGGACCACGTCCTCCGCCCAGTCCTTGTGCTCGTCGAAGACCCGCAGATGGAAGAAGAAGCAGAACAGGGTCACGGCGCCCAAGAGCGACGTCAGGTCGTAGTGCATGGGCCGGCCGGGCTCGGTCAGCGCCCGCGCCAGGAACTGGTTCGAGGAGTAATAGGCGGCGATCAGCACTCCATGGCCGAGCACCGGGAAGCGTTCGGCGAGGTAGGCCGAGAGGCGGCGGGGGTAGGGGTCCTGGCGGGTGAGGGCGGCGGTCACCATGTCCGCCTATTCTCTCTCGTCCCGGGTGAGCCGCTCCCGCAGACGCCGGTAGTCGATCTTGCTGTTGTGGCGCGGATCGACCGGCAGGGGGTCGGCGGTGAGGACGATCTCGTCGCAGGGTTGACCGGCCGCGGCGAGGCGGGTCCCCACCTCTCTCCGCAGCTCCTCGCCGGCACCGGTCTCGACGACCACCGTGACGCGCTCCCCCAGGGCGGGGTCCGGGAGCCCCACGGCGGCCACGCGGCGGATGCGGGGATCTTCGCCGTGTGCCGCCTGCTCGACGAGCTGCGGATGGACCGGCTCTTCCTTCCTCCAGATCGTCGAGTGCACCCGGCCGGCGATCCAGAAGCGGCCGGCGCTGTCGAACGAGCCGGTGTCGCCCATGCGGTGCCAGACCGTTCCGTCCGGCTCGGCGATCTTGTTCTCGCGGACCGCCGCGGGATTCCGGTAGTAGTCGCGGCAGACGTGCTCGCCGGCGACCACCAACTCGCCGATCTCCCCCGCCGGCACCTCCCAGGCCGCCCACCCGCCCTCTCCCAGCTCCACGGGCCCGTCGTGGATGCGGATCAGCCGCGCGCGAATCCGGTCGATCGGCCGGCCGGCACAGTAGCCGGGGGTCCCGGCCAACGCGAGACGCTCCTCGGCGGAGAGGTGCGCCACGGGCTCGGCTTCGGTGGAGCCGTAGGCCACCACGATCTCCGCCCGCGGCAGAGCGCGCCGCCAGGCGCGGAGCTGGGTGTCGGAGACCGGCGCGCCGCCGGTCAGCAGCCGCCGCAGCCGGGGGCTCTCCCGCGGGAAGGCCTCGATGCGGGCGGCGAGCCGGTCGAAGAACGGCGGCGAGGCCGTGCAGGTGGTCACCCCATGATCCGCCATCTGCCGGAGCACCCGCGCGGCGTCCACCCGGTCGACCCGGCGGAAGTCCATAGCCGGCACGACCGTGGTCACGCCCACGGCCAGGTTGTTCAGCGAGAAGACGGGGAACATCGTCATGTCCACCTCCCCCTCCGCGGCCGGAAACTCGGCGGCCAGCGCTCGGTGCTGGGCGAGGAGAAAACCATGGGTGCGGTTCGCCCCCTTCGGCTCGCCGCTGGAGCCGCTGGTGAAGGTGATCAGGGCTGGCGAGCCCGGATCGACGGGATGGATCAAGCCGTCACCCGGTTCCTCCTCCAGCTCGGCGAGCGTCGAGCGGGCCGGCAGGGGACCGAGGCGGAAGCCGGTGGTCACCGTCCGGGGGATCGCGCGCAGCGCGCCGGAGAGGAGGCGCAGCAGGTGGCTGCGCGGCACGCCGATCCAGGCGCGCGGCTCCGCGAAGGCCGCGAACGCCGCGATCTGCCGCACGCCGATCCAGGGATCGACGAACACCGCCACGGCGCCGATCTGGAGGATCGCCAGGAGGGCCACGTAGAGGTCGATCGACATGGGGACCATGACGAGGGCCCGCTCCCCCGGCTTCAGACCGAGCCGCCGCAACCCGGCCGCGGCCCGGTCGATGCGGTCGCGGAGAACGGAAAAGGTGATCCTCCGCTCGCCGCCGTCCGGCGCCGGCGCGATCAAGGCCGGACGGTCCGGCACCCGTGCCGCGACCTCGCGGAGAACAGAGAGGACATTTCCCCCTCTCCCGGCAGGCTGGGAGGGGGTGGGAGAGGGGGTCAGGGGGTGAGGGGCCATTGGTACAGGTGGTACCGCCGGAAGACGCGTCCCGCGCCGCCGTCCAGGTCCCCCGACGGACTTCCCTCCCGGAACAGACAATGGTTGGCGGTGCGGTACCCCTTGCCCTGCGCCCGCAAATGCCCCTCGTGCATGAGGAGCGCGGCGAGCCCGGCGCGGCGGTGCTCCGGCAGGACGCCCAGGGTCTTGAAGTCCACGGCGCTCGCCGCGTTGCGGAACCGGAGGAAGCGGAGCTTCGCGAAGAGGCCCCGGCTTCCGCGCATCGCCGCCACGGCGCGGAAACGGTCGGGATAGGCGAACAGGAAACCGACGTCTTCCCCTTCCGGCGAGCGGACGAAGAGGATCAGGTCCGGATCGAGCAGCCCCCTGGAGCCGGTATAGAGGGCGATGAAGTCCTCCTCCGGGATCTCCGTGTAGAGGAAGTTGTCCGCGAAGATGATCCGCGAGAGGCGATAGAGGAGGCGCAGCTCCTCGCTGAAGCGGCCCATGTCGATCGTGCGCAGCCGGTAGCCGGCGGCCTGCGCCGCGCCAGCCCTGGGCCGCAGATGGGCGACGACGGCCGCGGGATCGACCTGCTTCGAGAACCAGCTCGCGAGCACCTGGAACCCCGCCTCCTCCCAGATCTCCGGGTAGTACGGCGGGTTCCAGGGCTCCAGCGGGAAGGGCGGATCGGTGAACGGTCCCACGTTCAGCCGGTGCCGGTGCCAGGTGTCTCCATCCATCGGACCGACGATCTGACCGGCGCCGGTCTCGCGGAGCCAGCGGACCCCTTCAGCGAGGAGCAGGAGCGCCCCCTCCTTCCCCTCGGGCTCATCCAGCGCCTCGAAAGAGCCGAGCAGGCCGAGAGGCCGGCCCTCCCCGTCGCGGAGCGCCGGCGACCGGCGGGCGACCAGCCGGGCCACGGGGACGTCGTCCACGGCGGCCACCCAGGCCTTCTGCGCGCGCAGGAGCTCGCGCCGCTGCAGGCCGGCCATCACATCTTCCCGGGGGACCGCGCAGTACCAGGGATCGCCGTGATAGACGTCGTCCGGGAGGCCGAGGAAGGCGGCGAGCGCCCGGACGCTGCCGAACGGATCGTGGAGGCGGACGCTCAGGGGCGGCTCACGCCATCGTGGCGCCGGGACGGCGGTTGAAGAACGGCTTCCATACCAGGAGCCAGAGGCCGGCGTAGTCGCGCATCAGGCGCATGCGCAGGACCTCGAGCTGGCGGACCTCGGATAGGTCCGCTCCCAGAGCGGCCTGGCTCATCACATGGCTGAAGCGCCAGAGATAGGAGTCGGCCAGCCGCGCGGTCAGCCGGGCGCGGACGTAGACCGGCGACTCGCCGGTGATCGACGTCTCGTCGAGGATGCCGGTGATCTCGTGCGCCTCGTCGTTGACCCGCAAGCGCAGGGCCGCCGCCTCGAGGACGAACTGCTCCAGCTCGCGGTCGTGGGCCTTGCGGCCGAACAGCCGGCGGTAGGCCGTGACCTCGCGGGGCTCCAGCCGCAGAGGGAAGATCTCGGGGGAGAGCACCACCCGCTCGGGCGCCACCTCCGGATTGATCTCGCCCAGCGCCTCGAGCAGGCGGCGGTAGGCCTCGCCGATCAGCTCCTCGTGCGCGCTCAGCGGAGCCTCGGCCGCCTCCGCCGCCGCGTGCAGGAAGTGCTCCCCCGTGGAAGGTGGAACCTCCTGGACCCGCACCTCGCTGGAGTGGCCGGCGGTCAAGCGGGGCAACAGCTCGCGCACCCGCTGGCGGATCTGGGCAATGTCCTCCAGCTTGAACTCCTGGCTCTGCAGCTTGTGCTCGAAGCGCTCGATCTCCTGGCGGAAATCCGCCAGCTCCACGTCGAGCTCGCGGTCGATCGAGACCTCGCGCTCCAGCTCGAAGACGCGCTGGTACTCGGCCACGATCCGCCGCTCCTCCTGGCGGTAGATCTTCTCGATGCGGCTCTTGAAAGCCAGGTTCGTGTCCTGGATGGCGATCAGCAGGTCGGGGTGGAAGTAGAGCCCTCCCAGATCGTGCTTCAAGTCGCGGAAGGCGCGGACGAGGCCCGACTCGTTCAACCGGTCGAGCGAGTCCATCCGGGCGACCTCGGCGCGGATGCCGTCGATCTGCCGGCGGTACATCTCGGTAACCTCGCGCTCCGGCGTCTCGGCGCCCAGCATGGCCCACAGCCCCTGGTAGATCTCGCTGAGACGCGGCGCATCCGAGAGGGTCATCTCGCCCGTCCGGTCGTCCTCGTGCTCGCTCAGCCGGGCGAGGAGGAAGTCGGTCTTGTCGAGACGGTCCGGCGGCCAGGGGCCGCCCCGCTGGATGTAGATGTAGAACTTGACGAGCTGCGTGAGGATCTTGTCGTCATACGTCTTGATGCGGCGGAAGAACTGCCGCATCAAGTCGGGGGTGACTTTGGTATCCTCCTCGTCGAGCGCCGCCATCAGCTCGGTCAGGCGGCGGTCGATCGTGTCGAGCCGGCCGCGGATGCGATCGCTTTCCGCGGCGTTCAGGATCTGTGAGATCTCCTTCAGCTCGGCATAGAGCTCCTGGAACGCGGCGGAGTGGGAATCCTCGGCGCGCTGGAGGAGGCTCTTCGCCAGACTGTGGAGGAACTGGTGGAACGTCCACCCCGCACGGAACCGGTGGGACAGGTCCGCGTAACGGCGGTGAAGGACGCTCAGCTCCTGAACGGTAGCCATAGAGGGACCAGAAGAATTCCCAAGATTCTATGCCAAGGCGGCGGGAAAGGAAACCGGATGCGAGTGCTGGTGACGCAGAAGGACCTGGAACGGCGGGTGGCCGAGCTGGCCGCGCAGATCGACCGCGACTACGCGGACAGCGACCGCCTCCTCTGTATCGGCGTCCTCAAGGGGTCGGTCTTCTTCATGGTCGACCTGCTCAAGAAGCTGACGCTGCCCCTGGCCATCGACTTCTTCCAGACCTCCAGCTACGGCGGCAGCACGACGCCGGGGGAGGTCCGGATCCGCAAGGACGTCGATCTTCCGGTGCGCGACAAGGACGTGCTGCTCATCGAGGACATCGTGGACACCGGCCATACGCTGAACACGATCCTCGGCCTGCTCCGCTTCCGCGGCGCCCGGAGCGTCCGGCTCTGCGCCCTGCTCGACAAGAAGGAGGCGCGGGAGGTGGAGGTTTCCATCGACTACCGCGGCTTCGAGATCGAGAACCTCTTCGTGGTCGGCTACGGGCTGGACTTCGACGAGCGCTACCGCAACCTGCCCTTCATTGCCGTGCTGGACGAGACGGACGCGAATGCCGAGGTCCCCTCGCCTTCCTGAGACCAGAAAGGATCGGAGCGATGAAATTCCATCATACCGACGACGCCCCCAAGGCCATCGGACCGTATTCGCAGGCCGTCTCGACCGGCGGCTGGCTCTACACCTCCGGGCAGGTCGGCCTCGACCCGGCCACGGGCGAGCTCGTCCCCGGCGGCTTCGAGGCGCAAGCCCGGAGGACGTTCGAGAACCTCCGGCAGGTGCTTCAGAGCGCCGGCTGCTCGTTCCGCGAGGTGGTGAAGGCCACGGTCTATGTGGTCGATCTCGCAGACTTCCCCAAGCTCAACGCGATCTACGCCGAGGCCATGGGAGACCACCGGCCGGCCCGCTCGACCGTTCAGGTGGCGGGCCTGCCGAAGGGGGCGCTGGTGGAGATCGACCTGATCGCGAAGCTGCCCTGACCTACTGCGCGCAGGCTCCCGGCGGCTCGACCAGGGCCGCGGTCCAGATCTGCTCGGCTTCTCCGTCGCGACGGTCGGTCCACACCGGGAAGAACGTCCTGGCATAGCCCGAAAGGCCGTTGTAGTCGCCGTACTGGTTGTTCAGATCCGCGGACAGCGCCGCCTCGTCGGTCGGCTGCGAGGTCACCTTGAACGGCGCGCTCCAGGTCGCGCCGCCGTCGCAGGAAGACTGGTACCAGACGTTCGTCTTCGCCCGCGCTTCGCCGGCCGTGTCGTAGTACATGACCGCCAGCCGCCCGGTGGCCTCGTCGACGGTCAGGGCCTGGTTGAGCTGATCGTTCTTGCCCGGCTGGTTGTTGAGAATCCGCTTGGCGCTCCAGGTGGTTCCGCCGTCGGTGGAACGGGTGAACCAGATGCGGGTCTTGCAGGCGGAGGAAGCGTTGCCCCCCGGCTCGCTGGAAGACGAACGGCATCCTGTCGCGCCCGACAGGTCGGTCCAGACGACGAAGACCAGGTTTTTGGTGCTCGTCCTGTAGGTCGCCGCCGAGACGTAGATGAGGGCCCGCCGGTTGTCCATCGACGGGACGCCGATGTCATAGCTGTCGAAGGTGGAGGCGATCGCCTTCGGCTTCGACCAGGACTGGCCGCCGTTGGTCGACTTGGCCATGTAGATCTTGCGGCTGCCGGTGTCGGGCCAGAAGCCGAAGACCACCCCGGCGCTGTTGGTCTTGATGTCGGCCCCGATGCCGGTGCCCGTGGTCTCGGAGCTGCTCACCTTGACCGGCGTCCCCCAGTTGCCGTTCCGCTTCTTGCGGTTCACGTAGACCGGCCGGCCGTTGTGCCAGATGCCATACAGGGTATCGACATAGTGGGAGGTCGGGCTGTGATCGATCCAGATCATCTCCTTGTCGGCTCCGGCCTGGCTGCCGGTGATCGTGCTGTCGAACACCCAGGTGGCGCCGTCGTTGGTCGACCGGTAGAGGCGCAGGCGCAGGTCCGGGTTCGAGGCGCCGGTGATGCCGATCGTGGCCGACCAGGCCGTGCCGTCCGACGTCCAGTCGACCGTCGGATCGGAGTGGAAAACGTCGCTCGAGACGAGAGGCAGGGTCGTCTCGCCCCAGGTCTGGCCGCTGTCGGTCGAGTGGTACTCGGACTGCTGTCCCGATCCCGCGATGTTGTTCGAGGCGATGATGACCTTGGAGGGGTCCCAGAAATTGATCCGGACATCCGATTCGCTGCGGATGAGGAACTGGTTCGAGATCCGCCGTTCGGACGTGCCGACCGTCACCCGGTGGGTGGCCGGCGGGATGTCCGCCTCGGTGAAGCCCGGCAGCAGGTCCTGGTGCGACAGCATCCACTCGTGGATCTCCTTGAGGACGTAAGGATAACCGCCTGTCGGGTCGTCCGCCCGGTATTCCATCTCCGGATGCTGCTTGCGCCACAGCACGCGCAGCCAGGCGGGCACGGGGATCGTGTCGCCCGCCTCCGCGGGCCGGAGCAGCTGGAAGTCCTGGTTCTCCTGGATCAGCCGCTGGAGCGCGCTGCCCGAGACGACGCGGTCGGTTTCGAGCTGGCGGTCGAGGGACGGCCAGGCGGTGTTCTTGATGTCCTGCGACTGCGCGTGTGCGGCGCCGGCGGCGAGGCTGAGCGTGAGACCGAGCGACCAGATCAAAGACGGGGTACGCATGCTGCAAAAACCTCATGGCAAAGCGGATCGAGGGAACAGACAAGGATTACTGTAGCACAAGGAGGGGAGCGCCAGCTCAGCGAGGCCGAGGCAGGAGGAGGCAGGAGCCCCCACAGCTCCGGCCACCATCGGGCCAGCCGCTGGCGGATCCGGACAGGGACCCTGTCTCCCGAGCCTCCCTGGGCCACCGCAAGCGAGGGAGCCACCTTCAAGGCAAAGTAGGCAATGGAGTCGGCGTCCGTCGCGATGCGTTGGCGGATCACGATCGGATTCGGGGTGAGCTGTGACGTGGAGTCGAGGTCGAAAACATAGATCCAGGCCGGAGGCGAGGTACCGTTGACAGGCCCCGGCCTGTTGAGCTCGAAGTGTCCATCTCCCCTCGCCACCAGCTCAGGAGCTCCCAGGTGCCGCTGCCAGCTGTCCCAGACGGATTGCGGCAGCGCCAGCACACAGCCCGCACAGGAGTCGAGGCTGCCGATCTGAAATTTCAGCATGACCTGGTAAAAGGTTCTCTTGAAGACATTCGCGATATTGGGACCCTCGATCCTTTCGCCCAGCCACTGTTGATTCGCCTGCAGAGCGTCCGGGAACTCCCCACGGTGCAGGCGGAGCGCGTCCTGAAGGTTCTGGACCGCGCTTCGGTACGAGCCGTGGAAGTCCATGGTCTGGACTTCGAGGATCCCGTAGCTGGTGACATCGGGCCCCGAGGCTTGCTCACGCAGCTCGACGAGAGTGATGTCGAACGAAAGCTCGGGAGATCGATCGGTCCTGGGAATCGAGATCTCTCCGCCAAGCTTGTCCTGAAGGAAGATAATCGCACTCCCTCCGGCAGAGGTGGTCGCCAGGATTCTTGTGCGGACCTGCTCGTGAGCGAGAAGAGGAGCCGGGATGATGATCCGGTCGTTCCCAGAAGGTCCGAAGAGGTGCTCGACAACGTCCGTTACGAGCGAGATCTCGACGGCCCGATAGGGGCAGACCAGCCAGTCTTGGCGCTGACCATTACTGGAGCTGCTGATGGTACAGACACCCAGGGCAGCAGGAGGCTTGATGCAGAGCCGTTCTTCGCGAGTAGCGGTCGTCAAGAACGGGCAACGGTGCGCCTCCTGGTCCATGAGCGCAGCCCCATGCCGCGACACGCCCGGGTAGACCCGGTGGCCGAACCATTCGGAGACGAAGTTCCCCTGATCGCTCATTCGGGTAAGCACTGCTGCGCCAGGAGAGCACGGCCGATTTCAAGGAAGTCGGGATTCACGTCGAATCCCACCCCGCGCCGCTGGGATCGGACGGCCGAAGATAGCGTCCGGCCACTACCGCAGAAGGGGTCGAGGACGATCCCGTTCTTTGGGCAAGAGCTCTTGATCCGGGGAACGATCAGCTCTTCAGGGAAGGTGGCGGAATGGCCTTCTTCCCCCGGCCGGACATTGCAGGTCACCACATCGTTCAAGGAAGGCTCAGCGCCTGTGACGTCGTAGTAATACTTGGCACGCCCTTCGCGAGGGCGCTTCACGAAGTGGAAGAAATGCTCGTGGGCCAGCCGCAGGCGATCCTGCTCTGGCCGCGGCGGGACGTTGGGCTTGTACCAGATCAGATCGTTGCGGAGAATCCACCGGCGCCCCTGCATGGCGATGGCAAAGCGCGAAGGAATCAGCAGGAGCTGCTTTTCCTGGCGGTACTCCCCCATGGGAGTCCGTCGCCGCTGCCGCTGTGAATCTCCCAATCCCTGGCGTCCCTGTTCTCGAATGCTCGACCAGCGCGCGAAGTAGGTGTCTCCCAGGTTGATCCAGAGGCTGCCCGTGTGTTTCAGGGCATCTTTTCCCCGCTCGAAAATCTCGACCAGGTGGCTGACAAACCAGTCAGGAGTCGGCTCGAGCCCCAAGACTCCTCCATGGGACCGATACCATGCGTACGGCGGAGCCTCCTCGACGGTCCCTCCTTCATCGGTCCACTCGTCGAGAACGTCCCAGTTATGCTCCTGGCCATAGCTCCGATGCCCCCAGTAAGGAGGGCTGGTGAGGATGAGATCCACGCTCGAAGGCGGAAGGAGAGGGAGGAGGTCGTAAGCGTCACCGCAACAGAGGAGACAGCGGCGTAGATTCAGCTCCTCCTGGAAGTGGAGAGCGGCATCGCCCAAAGCGACCGCGTCGAGCACGGAGTCAGAGCCGTTCCAAAGATCTACGCTTGGCTGCTTCCAGGGACTCGCCATTCCGGAATTCTAACCTGCTATCCGAACCCCCGCCACCCTTCCGGGTGGTCCGCGTCCTCCCCCGCCACATGGCGCGCTGGAGGACGCGTCCCGGTAGCCTTCAGGGGACAAGGAGAGGAGGAGCCATGATGAAGATGACCTTCCCGGGCGGCCTTGCCGTCAACGCCGAATACAAGGGGATGACCATCCGCACCGATCAACCGGTGGGCTACGGCGGAGGTGGAACGGCGCCGGCGCCCTTCGATCTCTTCCTCGCCTCGATCGGCACCTGCGCCGGGTTCTACGCCCTGCGCTTCTGCCAGGAGCGAGGGATCGCGACCGCGGGCCTCGGGCTGACTCTCGCCACCGAGCTCGATCCCGGCACCAAGCGCATCGGGACGATGCGCCTGGAGCTGCAGCTCCCCGAGGGTTTCCCGGAGAAGTACCGGAACGCCATCCTGCGCTCCGTCGATCAGTGCACGGTCAAGCGCCATCTGGTCGATCCGCCGCGCTTCGAGCTCGGCGTCGCGGCGCCTACCCTGGCCATGGTCGAGGCCTGAGTCATGTTCCCGATCCTCGAGGCGCGCTTCCTCGCGCCCGAGATCAAGCTCTTCCGTATCCGCGCGCCGCGCGTCGCCCGCCGCCGCCTCGCCGGGCAGTTCGTCATCGTGCGCGTGCACGAGCACGGCGAGCGCATCCCCCTGACCATCGCCGGCGCCTCGCCCGACGACGGCACGATCACCCTGATCGTCCAGGGGATCGGCAAGACGACGAAGCTGATGAACCGTCTGGAAGCGGGAGACGCCCTCCTCGATCTCGCCGGGCCGCTCGGCAAGCCCTCCGAGATCGCCGCCTTCGGGACGGTGGCGGTGGTCGGCGGCGGCGTGGGCGCGGCGATCGCCTACCCCACGGCCGTGGCCCTCGAGCAGGCCGGCAACCGCGTGCTGACGATCCTCGGCGCCCGCTCGCGCGAGCTGGTGATCCTGGAGGACGAGCTCGCGGCGGTGAGCGACCGCCTGGTGGTGACCACCGACGACGGCAGCTATGGCCGCTCGGGGGTCGTGACCGGCGTCCTCGCCGAGCTGCTGGCCCGCGAGCGGATCGACCGCGTCCTGGCGATCGGCCCGGTCCCCATGATGCGCGCGGTGGCCGAGCTGACCCGGCCCCTGGGAATCCCCACGATCGTCAGCCTCAACTCGATCATGGTGGACGGCACCGGCATGTGTGGCGGCTGCCGCGTGCTGGTGGGCGGGACGAGCCGCTTCGCCTGCGTGGACGGTCCGGAGTTCGATGCCCACGAGGTGGACTTCACCGCCCTCGGCCAGCGCAACGCCGCCTATCGCGAGGCCGAAAGGATCTCCCTCCAGGCCTTCCTGGAGCATCCGGACCGCGACCTCGCCCTGCTCGCGGAGGTCCGTCCGTGAGCCGCCCCAAACCGAGCGAGCGGATGAAGATGCCGCGCCAGGAGATGCCGGCGCGCGACGCCCTGGGGCGCGGCCACGACTTCGCCGAGGTCAATCTCGGCTTCGATCCCGCCCTCGCCCTGGCCGAGGCCACGCGCTGCCTCGAATGCGCCAACCCGACCTGCATCCAGGGGTGCCCGGTGGGAGTCGATGTCCGCGAATTCGTCCGGCTCGTCCTCGCCGGCGACTATGGGGGCGCCGCGGCCAAGCTCCGGGAGGACAACGTGCTGCCCGCGGTCACCGGCCGCGTCTGCCCGCAGGAGGAGCAGTGCGAAGGGGTCTGCCTGCTGGGCAAGCGCATCGCGCCTCTCGCCATCGGCCACCTCGAGCGCTTCGTGGCCGACTGGGAGCGCGCGACCGGCACGGTGGCGTTGCCGAAGATCGCGCCGCCCACCGGCAAGCGGGCGGCCGTCGTGGGGAGCGGACCGGCCGGCCTCGCGGCTGCCGGCGACCTGGTGCAGCGCGGCCACGCGGTCCACGTCTTCGAGGCGCTCCACGAGATCGGCGGCGTGCTGGTCTACGGCATCCCCGAGTTCCGCCTGCCCAAGGAGATCGTCCGCGAGGAGGTCGAAAACCTCCGCCGCATGGGCGTGACCTTCGAAACCAACGTCGTGGTGGGCAGGACGGTGACGGTGGACGAGCTGTTCGCCGAGGAGGGGTTCGACGCGGTCTTCCTCGCCACGGGGGCCGGCCTGCCGCGCTTCCTGGGCATCCCGGGCGAGCACCTGATCGGGGTCTGCTCGGCCAACGAGCTGCTGACCCGGGTCAACCTGATGAAGGCGTACCGTTTCCCGGAGTACGATGAGCCGGTCTACGACTGCCGCGGCAAGGCGGTGGCCGTGGTGGGCGGCGGAAACACGGCGCTCGACGCGATCCGCACGGCGCTCCGCCTCGGCGCCCGCGAGGCAACTCTCCTCTACCGGCGCTCCGAGGCCGAGATGCCGGCCCGCGCCGAGGAGGTCCGCCATGCCCGCGAGGAGGGAATCCGCTTTCTGACGCTGACCGACCCGGTGGAGCTCCTCGGCAACGACCAGGGTGCGCTGGTCGCCGCCCGCTGCCGGCGCATGGAGCTCGGCGAGCCCGACGCATCCGGCCGCCGCCGGCCCGTGCCCATCGCAGATTCGGACTTCGAGATTCCTCTCGACCTGCTGATCATCGCCACCGGCACCACGGCCAACCCGGTCGTCCAGGCGACCACCCCCGGGCTCGCCACGGATGAGAGGGGTTACATCGCGGCCGATCCCGAGACCCTGTGCACCTCCCGGCGCGGCGTCTTCGCGGGCGGCGACATCGTGACCGGGGCGGCGACCGTGATCCTGGCCATGGGCGCCGGGCGGAAAGCCGCGGCATCGATCGACCGGTTCCTCACCGCCTCCAGCGGTGCTGCGGATCGTTCCGGACCCGCTGGAGAATCGTCGCCATCCGGGTCAGAAGGTCGGGCGTGAGCCGGGGCTCGCCGCGCTGGACGGCGTCGCGCAGGAAACGCACCGCGTCGACGGTGTAGGGCTCGATGCCGCGCTCCTCGAAGCGGGGCACGCTCTCCTCCAGCAGCCGGCGGAAGTCGTCGGTCCGCCCCTCGCGCAGCGAGTCCGACGCCAGGTCGAGGGTGACGAGGACGGCGTCGAACCCCATGCCGCGGTCCAGAAAGGCCTCGCGCATCTCCCACAGGGCGGCATTGATCTCATAGCGCGGGATCGCCGGATCGGTCAGGCTCTGCGCCTCGGTGCCGGCGGGCCGCGCTTCGGCCACCTCCGAGGCGTTGTCCCGCGCCCGCTGCCAATCGGCGGCGATGCGAAAGGCGTTGCCCAGGTGCATCCAGGCCATGGCCTTGGCGTTCTCCACGCGGTCCGCGCCGTAGATCCCGACATCGAGGCGCTCGGCCACCAGCACGGCGAGCTTGGCGAGCTCGACCGCCTCGTCCGGATCGGCGAACCAGGCGGCGCGGCAGCGGGCCTCCAACAGCTCGCCGAGCGCGAGGGTGTGGAAGCTCTCTTCCGTCCGGACCAGCAGCCGGCGTTCGTGCTCGGAGGCGGCGAGGAGCTCGTGGATCTGCTTCTCGGCCATCGCGCCGATGATGTTGCCGATCCCCCGCGTCGTCTGGTCCAGATTCCGCCGGCTCTCCTCGTCCTCCTCGCGCCGGCGGCGGCGTTCCTCGAAGAGATGCGCCCGCCACTTGACCACGGTCTCCGGTCCCGGGGCGGGAGGGATCGATTCGAGCCTCTCGCGACAGATGGAACACTCGGCGAGATGCTGCTCGAGCTCGCGCCGCCGCTCGCTGCCCAGCGTGCCGCGCACGAAGCGTGTCAGGACTTCCAGATCGGGATGGGAGGAAAACATCTCGGGAGGCGAAGTTTAACACGGAGCCCCTCACCCCCTGGTGGCGGCAACCTTATAATCCCTTCGTGCCCTCTGCGCCTCCTTCTCTCGAACCTGCCGACAGTCTCTATCGTGGATTTCCGGGCTTCTCCGATTGGGGATCGCTCCAGCCGGAGGGTGAGGATCTCTGGAGCCGCTTCGCGGCGAGCCTGGAGGAGCGGCGGAAGAAGAGCAACCCGGAGGTGCTGAAGGCGTCGGTCGCTGTGGCAATCCGCGCTGCAGCTCTGGATACGGGAGCCCTCGAAGGGTTGTACACGGTCGACCGCGGATTCACCATGACCGTGGCGGTCCAGGGGCTGGCCTGGGAGCAGATGATCGAGGAGCGCGGCGCCGGAATCCGCGAGCTTTTCGAGGCGCAGCTCACCGCCTACGAGCTGGTCCTGGACGCGGCGACGCGAAAGCTGCCCATCACCGAGGCGGGGATCCGGGCACTCCATGAGACCTTGTGCGCTCCGCAGCAGACCTACCGGGTGCTCACGACGGCCGGCTGGCAGGAGCACGAGCTTCCCAAGGGGCAGTACAAGACCCAACCCAACCATGTGCTCCTCAAAGACGGCACGGTCCATGCTTATGCACCGGTCGACCAGGTCTCTGCTGAGATGCACCGGCTGGTCGAGCAGCTCCGCTCATCTGAATTCGAGGCGGCGCATCCCGTGATCCAGGCGTCCTGGATCCACTACGCCTTCGTGGCGATCCACCCCTTCGCGGACGGCAACGGCCGCATAGCCCGGGCGCTGGCGTCGGTGTACTTCTATCGGTGCTGCTCGATCCCTCTGCTCATCTTCGCGAACCAGCGGCTCGCCTATTTCGGCGCCCTTCATGGGGCGGATCTGGGGGAGCTGCCGCCGCTGATCGGGTTCTTCAGGGATCGGGGGATCGATACGATGCAATTGGTGACAGAGAGTCTGGACACCGCGGGATTGCCTGCCATGGAGACTCTTGCGGAGCGCGTCAAAAAGAACCCTGGGCAGTTGAGCAACATCCGTACCCGGCTGCTGGGCGAGATCTCCGAACGGCTCAATGCCAGAGTCGAAGAGCTCCGGCTGAAATCTCATCTGCGGTCGGAGATCAACCCCACAAGCCCTTTCAGCTTCGCCTTCCTCCTCGGGGATCGGCTCGGCCGCGCACCGGAGGAGCGTTTGGACGTCACCGTGGAGCTGGGAGATCTGGAAAGCCCCTTCCCTCTTCAGGTCTGGAACGGCTCCAATGCTGATGGCCTTGAAATTCGGCTGCAGGACGTTTTCCCAGAATTCAGTGAGGCACTGGGAATCCGTCTCGACAACTGGGTGAGGCGTCAGCTCGCGCGGATGCTCACGAGCCTAGAAAGCAGAATCCAGCGTCACTCCTCGGAGACCGAAGGATGAAAAGCTCCTTCCGCCTGCTGCGCGTCGCCGGGATCGACATCAAGATCCACTTCACCTTCCCGCTCGCCCTCCTGTTCGGCGCGTTCGACTGGGGAGAAAAGCACGGCTCCTCCGGAGCGGTGTTCGGCGCCTTCCTGATGCTGGCGCTCTTCGCCTGTGTCGTGCTCCATGAGCTGGGCCACAGCCTGGTCGCCCAGCGGTTCGGCATCGAGGTCCGGCAGATCATTCTGCTGCCGATCGGCGGCGTGGCCCTGCTCGGGAGGCTGCCGCGCAAGCCGGTCCAGGAGCTGCTCATCGCGATCGCCGGACCGCTGGTGAACGTGGCCATCGCCCTCGGCCTGGGCCTGTTTCTCGGATTCCGCGGCGACCTGCCGCTCGATGGGAGCCAGCTCCTCCAGCTGGCCCAGGCGGCGCCTTCCACCCAGACGTTCCTGCAATGGTTGTTCTACGCCAACATCTCGCTGTTCGTCTTCAATCTCCTCCCCGCCTTCCCGATGGACGGCGGGCGTATCCTCCGCGCGATCCTGGCGATGATCATGGGCTTCTCCCGCGGCACGCGGGTGGCGGCCGGCGTGGGTCAGATGATCGCGCTGGCCCTCGGCCTCTTCGCCATCTTCCATGGACAGATCCTGCTGGCCCTGGTGGCAGCGTTCGTCTTCCTGGGAGCGGGCCAGGAGCGGGCGGTCGAGGAGGCGCGCATCCTCCTCTCCACTCTCCGCCTGGGGGATGCCTACAACAAATACGCCCTCACGCTGAACCCCGGAGACAGCGTGCACCAGGTGATCGACTACCTCCTGACCAGCTACCAGCCGGATTTCGCAGTCGTCTTGGGCGGCCGGCTCCTCGGCGTGGTGACCCGGGACGCGGTGCTGCAGTCGCTCGCGACCGGCCACGACGAAAGCTACGTGACCGGGGTCATGAACCGCGAGGTCCTGCGGCTCGACGCCGACCTCTCGTTGGCGCAGGCGCGGGAGAAGATGGCCGAGGCGAGCGCGCCCGTGGCGGCGGTCTTCGCCGGCGAGCGCTTCCTCGGGCTGATCAATCAGGACGACATCAGCGAGGCGCTGCGCATCGCCGCCTTCCTCCGCCTGGCCCACGAGCGCAAGGCGGAGGAATCTGCGGCATAAATGCCCTCCGTCTGCTAATATCTGCCGCTGCGATGAGTCGCTCCGTTCCCCCGCCTGCCCTCGCCCCTCTCTGGAGACGCTCTCTGGTCTCTGTGGTGGCGGGTCTCTGCCTGGCCCTCGTGCTCGGCGGGTTGGTGGTTCCGCACAGCGCCGCCGAGGAGCACTCCGACCTTCCGATCGGGACCCATCTCGATGCGAATGCCCGGCATCCGGGTGCGCCCCTCCACATGGAGACGGCCGATCCCGAGGTCGTCCAGCCGTGCCCGGCATGCCTGCTCCAGACCGGCCGGCAGTCGATCCTGAGCCACCCGGTCGCCGTGGCTCTCCCGCTCCTGACGGGAAACCCGGTCGCGCCGGAGGCCGAACGGTCCGCCGACGCACCGGTCCTCCGGCTCGCTCCCGCCCGCGCCCCTCCCACCGTTCTCTCCTGCCGCTGAGCCGGTCCGCCCCAGGGGCGGACCTGACCCGGGACAGAGCCCTGCCGGCCACTCAAGGCCGGAGGAACCAACGTGGGGAGAACCATCATGCTCAGGACCTCGCGCTCCGGCCTCCTGCGATGGACGCTGGGAGCGACTGCGTTCCTTTTATTGATTGCGCCTGCCGCAGCGCGCGCCCAGACGGCAGCAGACACTTCCCAAGATCCGGTCGCCGCCCTGCGGCAGGAGATCGAGGAGCTGAAGCAGAGCTATGAGCAGCGCATCGGCGAGCTCGAGAAACGGCTCGCCGAGGTGGAGGCCGGTCAGGCGCAGGCACCGGCTCCGGTTACCGCGGAGGCGGCTCCCCCACCGGCGCCTGAAGCCCCACCCTCCGAACCCGCCGCCGCGCCGCAGGCCGAGCCGAGCGGCACCGGCGGGCCGGCGCAGACCTCGAATTACTTCAACCCCGCCATCTCGATGATCGGCAACTTCCTCGCGGTCGGCGGCCACAACCCCGTCGAGAACCTCCCCTCCGCGGAGCTCCGCGAATCCGAGCTGGGAATCCAGGCGATCATCGACCCCTACGCGCGCGCCGACTTCTTCATCTCCTTCGGCGAGGAAGGCGTCGACGTCGAGGAAGGTTTCGCCACGTTCACCTCGCTCCCCGCGCAGCTTCTGGTCAAGGCCGGCCGGATGCGCACCTCCTTCGGCAAGGTCAACACGCTCCACCTGCACGTCCTCCCCTGGCCCGACGAGCCGCTGCCGGTCGTCAACCTCCTCGGCGGCGAGGAGGGGTGGATCGGCACCGGCGTCTCGGTGTCCAAGCTCTTCCCGGTGGGAGACGTGTTCACCGAAGGCACGCTGCAGGTCTTCCGCGGCGACGCAGAAGGTCTTTTCGAGGCGCCGAAGCGCAGCGATCTCGCCTACAACGGGCACTACCGGGTCTTCATGGACCTGACCGACGCCGCCAACCTGGATCTCGGCCTCTCCTATGGCTTCGGCCCCAACGGCACGGCGGAGAACGCGGACACGCGCCTGGAAGGCCTCGACTTGACCTACCGCTGGAAGCCGCTCCAGACCGGCCTTTATCATTCGCTGCTCTTGCGCGGAGAGGTCTACCGCAGCCAGCGCGAGCAGCCGGCCGGCGACCAGACGGCGATCGGCTGGTACGCCTCCGGCGACTACCAGCTCGCCCGGCGCTGGTTCGCGGGCGCCCGTCTCGAGGCCGCCGAGCACGCCGATGACGACTCGCAGCGAGACACCGGCGTCGCCGGCGTCCTGACCTTCTGGCCGAGCGAGTTCTCGCAGTTGCGGGGTGAGCTGCGGCGCCGCCACTTCAGCCTGACCGACGAGACCGCCAACGAGCTCCTCCTGCAGCTCCAATTCGCGATCGGCGCCCACGGCGCCCATCCTTTCTAGATAGAGGTACGCCATGAAACGCATCCTTGCCGTCGTCTTTGCCTTCGCGTCGCTCGCGAGCTTCAGCTCCGCGGCCGAGGCCAAGATCCGCGTCGTCACATCGCTCCAGGACCTCGCCTCGATCGCCCAGGCGGTCGGCGGCGACCGCATCGACACCTTCGCCCTCGCCAAGGGCTACCAGGATCCGCACTTCGTCGACGCCAAACCCTCTTTCGTGCTCCAGCTCTCGCGCGCCGACCTGCTGGTCGTCGCCGGGCTGGAGCTCGAGATCGGCTACCTGCCGCCGCTGATCGATCAGAGCCGCAACGACAAGATCCATCCCGGAAACCGCGGCTACCTGGACGCCTCGGCCGGCTGCGACATCCTGCAGCGGCCGACGGCTCAGGTCACCCGCGCTGAAGGCGACGTCCATCCGTTCGGCAATCCGCACTACTGGACCGACCCCGACAACGGCCGCGTGATCGCGCGCGCGATCGCCGCCCGCCTGTCGCAGCTCGATCCGGCCGGCAGCGCCGTCTACCAGAAGAACCTCGCCGGCTTCGAGCAGCGCCTGACCCAGAAAGACGCGGAGTGGAAGGCAAAGATGGCACCCTACGCCGGTACCAAGGTCGTCACCTTCCACAACTCCTGGCCCAACTTCGCCAAGCGCTTCAAGCTCGACGTCGTCGGCCACATCGAGCCGAAGCCTGGCATCCCGCCGACGCCCAGCCACACGCTCGAGATCATCAACCTGATCCAGGCGCAGAAGGTACCGGTGATCCTCGTCGAACCGTACTTCGACAAGAAGACACCCAACTTCATCGCCGGCAAGACCGGAGCGAAGGTGGTGACTTTCTTCCCCTCGGTCGGGGGCACGCCCGCGATCAAAGACTACTTCTCACTTTTCGATACGAACATCGACGCCTTCGTCGCGGCGGTCAAGGGAGCGAGATGAGCATCTTCGAGTTGCTGTTGCCCGCCTTCGTGGCAAGCCTGATCCTCACCGGCATCCACGCCTATCTCGGCGTTCACGTGGTCGAACGCGGAGTGATCTTCGTCGACCTCTCGCTCGCCCAGATCGCCGCCCTGGGGACGACCGTCGCCTACCTCGCCGGCTACGACCTCCATGGGACGACGGCCTACCTCTTCTCGCTCGGCTTCACCTTCCTGGGCGCCGCCGTCTTCGCCTTCTCGCGCGTCCACCGGCAGACGCGCATCCCGCAGGAGGCCGTGATCGGCATCGTCTACGCGGTGTCGGCGGCGATCGCCATTCTGGTGATGTCGAAGGCCACCCAGGAAACCGAGCACCTGAAGGAGATGCTGGTCGGCAACATCCTCTCGGTGACGTGGCCCGAGCTGGCGAAAACGGCCGTGCTCTATTCGCTGGTCGGCGCCTTCCACTACGTCTTCCGCGACCGCTTCCTGCTGATTTCGATGGACGAGCCGGAGGCCGAGCGGCGGGGCCTGAACATCCGCTTCTGGGATTTCCTCTTCTACGTTTCGTTCGGCTTCGTGGTGACCTCGTCGGTCGCCATCGCCGGCGTGCTCCTCGTCTTCTGCTTCCTGATCGTGCCCTCGGTGACGGCGATGCTCTTCGCCGCGCGCCTGGGACCGCGGCTGGCGATCGGCTGGACGATGGGCGCGCTGGTCTCGGCCGGCGGCGTCGCCCTGTCGTTCGTCCTCGACCTGCCGACCGGCGCCGCGATCGTCGCCACCTTCGGCCTGGCGCTCCTCCTCCTCGCCGGAGTGAGGCGGGCGTTCTTCAAGCCGATCGCGGCGGATACGCTGGCGGAGGCTTCGGCGGAAAGACGGGCGATACGGTCGTAGATGCAGCCTTTCTATATACAGGAGGAAGTCGCCGGTCCTCCATGGCGACTTCCTCTACTCAACCCTAGGGCCTGCTCTGATAACTGGCCGGGATGCCAAGGATCTTAGCTCGACCGGCTCTCCTCCCGCGGAACGCGAAGGCCATCTCCTTGAACAGGAAGGGGTTCCGGTCGAATCGTCGTACAGTACTTGCTCACGGGAGAGCCTTTTCGTCCCACCAAAAGGGCTTCTCGTTGAACGGGAGAGCCTTCCCGTTGAACAAAAAGGGTCTTCCGTCGAACGAAAAGGGCTTCCCGTTGAACCTTTTTGCAGTACTTGCTCACGGGAGAGTCTTTTCGCTGAACGAGAAGGGCTTTTCGTTGAACGGAAAGGGTCTCCTGTCGAACAAAAAGGGTCTCCCGTCGAGCAAGAAGGGCTTTTCGTTGAACCTCCTTACAGTACTTGCTTACGGGAGAGCCTTTTTGTCGAACAAGAAGGGCTTCTTGTTGAACGGAAAGGGTCACCCGTCGAACAAAAAGGGTCTCTCGTCGAACAAAAAGGGTCTCTCGTTGAACGGGAAAGTCCCCCGCTGGGTGAGAAGGGACCTCCTGTTGAACAGGAGGGGTCTCCCGTTGGCTGAAAGAGGTCCCTTGCACCTAACTGGGCGCACCTAACTGGGCCGGAACGTCTCAGACCCGGGCGCCCGGGCCCGGGTTCAGTACACAAACGGAATCATCCGCTTCGTGCGCTTCGCGTACTCGCCGTACTCCGGGTACTTCGCGGCCACCAGCCGTTCCTCGCTGAGCATCCGCAGGAGCCCGCCACCCAACAACGCGGCCCCCAACGCGACGCTCGCCACCGACCAATGAGCCACGATCCCAGCCCACCCGAACAGGCATACAGCCGTGTAGATCGGATGGCGAATGGAGCGATACGGACCCGATGTGACAAGCCCACCGGCCGTCGGATCCGCCGTGGCATGAAAACTCCGGAGTCCGAAAGTGACCCGTGCCCAGATCATGAGCGCGACGGCGCCGACCTGAAGTGCGATGACGAGAGGCTGGTCCGAAATGAGGCTGCCGGTCATGTACAGCCCCACAAGAGCTGCGACCATGACGAGGAGGCCAAGCAGGGAGAGCGCCTTGAGCATTCTTCGTCCTCTCGGAGTTTCGTTTCACACTCTACCGCAGGGCAGAAAGGTGCCCCGGAATGTGGCGAAGCCAGCGTCCGAGCAGGCAGTAGTCGAGCGATGGGATGCCGAACCCACGCTTCAGGAACAGGTTCCAAAGGTCCATGACCAGAGTTGCGCCGATGCCAGTGGCGATTGCACCGAGGATGTAGCTTGTTTCCATCTTCATGTCAGGGTCCGCCAGCCAGCCGTTGCGGCGTTTGGAATCCCTAGTGGGAGCCGCGACGCGCGCCTCCGGCTGATTGTCAATTCAATTGCCAATCAGCAGAGAGCGAGCGTCCCCCCTCTCCCGCTTCGCGGGGGAGGGGTCGGGGGAGGGGGCTTACCGCTTCACCACCAGCCCGGGATCTCCCAACAACGTATAGAGCCGCACCATCCGGCGGTCTCCTCCGGCGGCGGCGTAGGCGTTCAAGCCCTTCTGGAGGCGGTCGCCGAGACGGCCGGCTCCGGGGGCGGCGAGCTGGGGCATCAGGTAGCCGCCGAGAGCGGTCGCCGCACCGTTGTGCGACAGCCAGGTCGGACCGTAGACCGCGATGGCTCCGCCGTCGGCGCGGAGGACCAACTCCTCGCCCAGAGAGGTCACCGTCGGGTAGGCGAACTGGGAGATGAGGCAGGTCAGAGCGGTCAGGACCGGCAGGCGCGGCGCGTTGCCGAGGTGCGCCACGTCCGAGGTCAGCAGCAGGCCCTCGGAATCGAGGCGGTCGAGCCCGCCGTGGCCGACGTAATTCATCAGGACCTGGCCGCGGCGCAGCGCGTCCTGGAGCTCTCCCCGGGTGGCCGGCATCTGGGACACATCGGTCGGAGAGTAGACGCGGGAGAGCTCGAGCCCCGGCGGCAGCGTGCCGGCCACCGTCTCGCTGGAGGCGGGGAAGTCGCCGCCGAGATCGGCGTCGTCGGCCGCCAGGAGCACCTGGCCCGTCCAGGCTCCCCCGGGGTCGTTCTCATAGGCCGCCACCTTGTCCACGAAGGCCCGCATCTCCGCCGCGGTCAGTGCCGGGATGCGGCCGATCGCCACCGCCGGCAGGCCGCTCCCCAGATCGGCATAGCCGGCGTCAGCCGGGGCCAGGCCGGCTTCGGTCGCCACCAGGAGGGGCGGCACGAGATTCGACGACAACCCCAGGAGGTTGCGGTAGTCGTAGCTCCCCTTGCCGGCCAGGACGACGTAGCGCGGCGGCGTCGACCAGCTCCGTAGCGCGTAGGCGATGAAGCGCTGGATCGCCGCCGGATCGTAGAGGCCGGACGAGAAGGCATCCATGATGTCGCCGACGTCCACCACCAGCGTCGACAGGCCCTGGGCGGAGCGCAGGTCGGCCAGCCGCTGCGCCTCGGCGTGCAGCTCCGGCGTGGTGATGACCAGGTAGGCGGCGGCGCGGCTCGGGTTCGCGAGATCCACCGGATTGCTCCCGCGCAGCCGCGGGCCGGTGAAGGCTGCCGCCGTCGCGGCGACGAAGGGGCCGGCGTCCGGCGCTGTGAACGAGACACCCCAGGAGCCGTCCGTCTGCGGCAGGGCATTGAGGCTGCCGAGGCGCCGGGGAGCGAGGGGCTGCGCGACGTCCCAGACTCCGATGTCCGGCGTGGCGAAGCCGGTCACCGCCACGGTGCCGCCGGCCTCGGCCCGGAAGGCGAGGCGGCCGGCGTCCGCCCGGTATTGGCGCGGATAGGTGAGGTCGAACGAGTCGAGCCACACGCCGCTCGATCCCTCCAGGATGACCAGCTCGATCCGGTTGGCCCCGGGCTGGAGCGCTCCGGAAGCCAGGGGGACGGTGAGGGCGACCGGCCCGATCCCCTCCCAGGTCAGGTCCCCCACCCGGGCGCCGTTGAGCCAGACCTCCGCCCGCTGCGTCGCCGCAAAGCCATAGAGGTGGGCGACCAGCGAGGCAGCTCCCGGTGCCGGCGCGGGGACGGCGGCGTCGAACGTCGCCCGGTCGAAGCCGGGGAATCCGGGGAAGAAGCTCTTCCAGATCCAGAAGTCGTCCACCGGCTCGGGCGCGGCCACCGCCGGGATGGCATCGGTCTCCAGATGGAGGGTGTCGAGGAAGGAAGCCGCCACCGTCCCGGTCACCGGACGCACGGCCGTGGTCGCCATCAGCTGTCCGCTCCCGATCTCCAGCCAGTAGACGTTCAAGTCCGTGTAGGCGGTGTGGACGGCCTCGCCGTAGAACACCAGCCCGTCGCCGTCTCCGGCCGGCTGCCAGGCGACGTCCTGGCCGTTCCGGCTCAAGCGGATGCGACCGGCGCGGACCTGGGCCGCCACCTCGTTCGCGGAGAGGCCGAGAGCGCCCGCGACGTCCGCCACCCGCACCCGCTGCACGCCGCTCTGCGCCACCTCGAGCTTCGCCCGCCGCCCCTGCGACGGCCCGCCGGCCGAGGCGGGAGCCGTTGCCGAGCGTTCCCTCTCCCGCTCCCTTTCCCCCGTCACGGCGGCCCGGGCGACTCGATCGGAGACCTCCTTGCCGCGCGCCTGGAAATCGCCGCCCTTCTCATCATGGGCCGCAGCGACCTCGGCCACGTCCACCCGGAAGGGTCCGAGGATCTCACGTCCTCCCTGCTGGTCCACCTCGACCAGCCGGTAGGTTAGCGCCTGGCCACGCGGCGCGGCGGCGTCCACCAGGCGATAGCGCCCGCCGGGGAGCTGCGCCACCGCCGGCACCGGACGGTTGGTCAGCCGGACGAAGCGGCCGCTCGCCGGGTCCTGCCGCTCCACCTCGAACGCCACCGTCCCGACCTCGGCCGCGGTCTCCCAGCTCACCACCACCTGGCCGCCCTCGGAGCGAGCGGCGAACGAGGAAACCCGGGCGAAAGTGGCCTGGTTGGAGACCGTGAAGCTGCAATTCACCGTGCTCTGCGCCACCTCGCTCGTCCAGGCGGTCGGCCCGACGTTGGACCAGTAGGGGGTCACCGTCTGGGTGATCGTCGTGCCGCTGGCGACCGAAGGGTCGACATAGAACTGATAGGTCATGCTCCCCGACTCGTTGGGGCCGATGACTCCCACGCTCGTGCCGGAGGCCGTGGTGTTCTTCGGCTGCCAGACCACGAGATGGTTGGTGGTGTCCACGCTGACCGAGCCGCCGGTGGTCTCGCTGGGCGTCGCCGGCGACGAGGCGGAATTGAGCACCTGGCCCTGTGCCGCGCTGTATCCCACCTTGTAGCGCACGAAGCTCGCCGTGCCGCACTGGAAACGCTCCGATCCTCCCGACGCCGCCGTGCAGTTGGGAACCGTGTTGGTGAAGCTCACCGTGCAGGCCGTGGACTGCCCCGGCCGCACCGGCGTTGGGCTGCAACTGCACGAGGATGCGAGGCGGGCCACCGGCACCGTCGAGTTGATGACCTCGCACCGGCATTTCGCGCCGGTGCCCGGCATGACGTCGTTTTCGGTGTTGCAGGACCCGCTCGGCCCCACCTGGCCCGAGCTGTTGCCCCAGGTGGTGCAGGTCGGGATGTCGACGAACCCGTCGGGCGAGTTGCTGCCGCTGGCGTTGACGTTGTCCGTGCACTTGACGGTCAACGGCGCGGTGAACGTCATGTTGACCTGCGCGCTGCTGCACTGCCCCTTCACCAGATCGGCACAGCCGTTGCCGTCCGCATTGAAATAGGGACCGCTGCCGCCGCTCAGGTTCAGCGGCGGACAGGTGCCGGTGTTCGCGGTCGTGTAGGGAGGCTCCAGGTTCTCGACCGCACATTGCTGGCCGGCGTACGCGTTGGGCGTGGGATCGCCGCTTCCCAAATAATTATAAATGAAGAGACCGATGTCGTAGCGGGTCTGACCGCTCGTGTTTTCCAGCCGGGCGCCCATGTAGAGCGAGACCGTATCCGACGTGGTGAGACAGCCGTCGGTCTGATCGCCGAGACCGACCAGGACGAAGGTAACGTCATTCGCCGTACAGCTGTTTCCAGGGGAGAGAGGAGCCTGCAGGTTGGCGACGCACGCGGAATTGGTGTTGAGAGCAACCGCCGAGCCCGCGCCCGAGAGGACGAGGACTGCGATCAGAGAGCTACGCCTGATTAAAGCTTTCATTGAACAACCTCCCGCTGGCAACCTGCGGATCACGATGCGTGGTGAAACGCTCCGCATTCTCGCTCAGATCCCAGCAGGAGGCAAGCTCCGCGCAGGGAATGGACCATCTACAAAAATGATTAAAGACGATCCATTCTCTTCTTCAGCTCCTGGAAGAGCTCTTCGTCGTTGTCCCACAGCTCGATGAGCGGATCGGGAACCCGGGCGCTGCCGAGGACGATTCCTGCGCCGATCCGGGGGAAACGTTCGACGGCTTCATCCAGAGCCGCCAGCGCTTCTTCCTGGCGCTGGAGCCGGTGCAGGGCGGCCACCCTGGCAAAGGCGAGACCCGGCTCCTCATCGCCGGGAAAGCGGGCCGCGAGGTCGAGCGTCTTCTGCGGCTCTCCGGCCCAGAGATAGGACGTGCCGAGATCGCTTCGCACGTTCAGAGTGTCCTCCGGATCGAGCTGCAGCAAACGCTCCAGAGGCTCCCGATCAGGGACCGGCTCGCCGGAAAGCGACGCCGATTCCTCGAGGATCTCGAGAGCGGGATAGTTCTCCTCCAAGTCTCCCGGGAGGGCCACCTGCGGCGCCGCGGCGAGCGAGGCGTCGAGAATGGCCATACCGCGGATGACCAGGGGACGGACCAGCGTCTCGTGCAGCCGCGGATATCTTCGGATGGCAAGCTCGGCCGCGCGATCGACGAGGTCCGAGAGCACGAAGAGACTGTCGAGGGCGTCGGGAACCTCTTCGAGGTAGATCAACCAGGGATCGGCTTCGCCAGCCATCCACACCTCCTCGATCTCCTCATCCCACCCGTCGTACTCGGCATCGTCCTCGTCCCAATCGCTCTCCTCGTCGTCCAGCTCCCACTCCACTCCTTCCTCGTCGCCGTCTTCCTTCTCGTCGTCCTCTTCGTCCTCCTCATCCCAGGCGTCGTCGCCGAGGTCCTCCAGATCCGGGAGCCCGGCCTCCACCCAGCCCGCATCCACCGCGCGCAGCTCTTCCGGTGGCAGGAGGCGGCCGGTTCCGGGGCGTTCCCCCTCGGTGCTCACGGCATAGGCGCGGACAGGCCGCTCGGAGAGGTTGGCCAGGAGCCGCTCGAGGCGCTCCACGCTGGGCAGCAGCTCGGCGAGCATCAGACGGCGCTGGCTGGCCGCGGGGCTCTCCGCGGTCTCCTCCAGCAGGGCCAGCGCTTCATCGCTCAGACCCGGGTGGCTCCGGTGACGCTTCAGGGCCTCCTTGGCCCGCTCGGAGGCTTCTTCGAGACGGTCGGAGCCAAGGAGCAGCAACACCTCGACCGGTCCGAGAACCGGGCTGTCGGGGTCGGAGCGCCGGACCCGTTGCGCCGCCTCCCAGGCCCGTTCGGTGTCTCCCCGCGCGGTGAACGACCGGGCGAGGGTTTCCCACAGGACGAGGCGCAGCGAGGGCGGCAGCGTGGAATCGAGCCGGGCGATGGCCCGCTCCTTCGATTCCTCCAGGTCCAGGAGGTCATAGGCGTCGACGAGGGCTTCGACAGCCGCCGCATCGCGCTCGTCCAGCCGCTCCGCCTGCTCGAAGAACGGTTCGAGCAGCGACAGAGCGACCTCCGGCTCTCCATTGACGACCAGCCGGTCGGCAATGCCGGGGATCAGGACGCGGGGCACGCGCCGCTCGGCCGAGAGCTGCGCCACCTCCGCCTCCGGGCTGCCGGCGAGCACCAGCGCCCAGGCATCCTCCGCCTGGAACGGCAGCTCGATCCGGCCGCCCGAGACGGCACCGCAACACTTCTTGTATTTCTGGCCCGAGCCGCAAGGGCAGGGAGCGTTGCGCTCCGGACGCGGAATGGTGCGCGGGCGATAGCCGGAGCCCGGCAGGGGAACCAGGTTCCAGATCTCCCGGCCCATCTCGAACGAGATCGCACGCGCCGCCTGTTCGTTGGGCAGGTCCGCGAACAGCCCCGGGAGGCGGCGGGGAGCCTCGGCCTGCATCCAGGCGAAGAACCGCCCATCGTCCTCCTCGTCCAGGATCTGTTCGATCGCGTCCTCGATGAAGAGCATCAGCTCTTCCGCGAGCGCGTCCTCGGCGTCCTCGATCCGATCGGTCATCTCAACCTCCCGCTGGAAGTCCGGCCGGCGGCGGAGAATATCACGTCCGGGAGCGACGCCGGGTTTCTGCGGACGTTACCCTTATCCCTTCCTCTTCGCGGCCAGGCGCTCGACGAGAGCGCGCAGCACTCCTTGCGTCTCGTCGCTGAACCACATCTCCACGAGGGGGTCGAGCTCGCCGGCGAGCCCCTCCTCGATGATCCGGACGAGGTCGGCCCGGGCGCGCTGCCGGGTCTCCGCCATGGCGATCGGCGGCAGGGCGAGGAGCCCCTGGCACCACGCGACGGCCCGCGGCACCACCTCCTCCGGCGGCGCCACCTCGTCGACGAAGCCGATGCGCAACGCCTCCGCGGGCGGGATCATCCCGGCCGTGACGCTCAAGCGCTCGGCCTGATGCGGACCGACGAGGCGGACGAAGGCGCGGAAGATCGCGACCGGCAGGGGGATGCCGACGGCGACCTCGTTGAGGCCGATCTTGAAGTCCCCCTCGGCCATCACCCGGAAATCGCAGAAGATGCCGAGCACCGCACCTCCCGCCGGGCTGTGCCCCGTGATGGCGGCGGCCACCGGGATCGGAGACGCGGCGAGGCCGAACATCAGCCGGTAGAGCGACTCCCAGGTCTGGCGGATCGCCGCGCGGTCGAGAGGCAGGAGATGGGGGACGTCCAGCCCGCCGGAGAACCAGCCGGGAGAGCCGGAGAGGACGAGAGCCCGGAAGCCCTCCTTCGGCGCGCCGGCCACCGCCTCCCCGAGAGCGGCGATCAGCTCCGGGCTCAACGCATTGGCCGGAGGGCGCGACAGGCGGATCTCGCGGATGGGTCCGTGGTCGATCGTGGATAGCATTGGGGGATTCTACGCGGAGTCTCTCGACCGCCGGGCCATTCAGCTGGCGAGCCAGGCCGTTCGGCTCGCGGGACGGGTGGGTCTCCTCGCGGGACGGATGACTCCTCCTCCCCAGACGGGCCGCCTGTCTCCCCAGACGGAGTCATCTCCTCGCGAGCACGGCGGCTCGGCTCTCGAGCACAGTCGTTCGGCCCGCGGGACAGGTGGGTCTCCTCGCGAGCGCGATCACCTGTCTCCCGAGACGGGGGCCTCTCCTCCCGGGCCCGATGACCTGGCTCTCGAGCCAGATGGCTCGTTTGGGGGAACGCCACGGTCAGGACCGCGTTCCGCTTCCTCCGGTCCTGCGATATCCTGCGCAAGAACAGCACGATACCGGGAGCCGCTTGCAGTGCCCAGACCGGAAGAAAAGGCCCGGACGGAGATCGATGCCGCGCTCACCGCAGCCGGCTGGACCCTCCAGGACAGGACCGCGGTCAACCTCTACGCCGCCCAGGGCGTCGCCGTCCGCGAGTTTCCCCTGACCACCGGCCACGCCGATTATCTCCTCTTCATCGACGGCAAGGCGGCGGGTGTGGTCGAAGCCAAGAAGGAAGGGATGACGCTCACCGGCGTCGAGCCCCAGACCCGCAAGTACTCCGAGGGGCTGCCGAGCCACCTCCGCCCGGCGACGAACCCGCTGCCGTTTCTCTACCGGAGCAACGGCGGCGAGACGTTCTTCAGGCCCGAATCGTGGCGGAGGTTGAACGTCGGCTCTCTTTAGCTGATGAGATTCTCGCGGCTGTCAGTGCCGACCTCCTTAGATCGCATTCCCTGCGCCAAGCCATACTCCGCAAGGCCTTCGAGGACCGCCTCGTCTCCCAAGACCCCAACGACGAGCCGCCTTCGTTCTCCTGGAAAGCATCCGCCAGACGAGGGCCTCGCAGTCTTCGGAACCCCGCGCCAGGAAGATGAGGACGAAGCCCACGCTTGCTCCGTCCCCCTCTTCCCCGCCGCCATGGGCGCTCACTTTGAGCCCCTGGAGGGGGCGCCAGCGCACGTCTCGCGATCTGTGGTTCCGGAGGGAACGTGAAATCTGCTGTCGCCCCGCTGGGGCTCAGGAAATGACGACGACCCGCAAACTGACGCCCCCTCTGGGGGCTCAAAGGCAGTGCCTATGCTCCGACCCGTCCGTTCGCGCCGCAGAGCCCGCCCTTGCCGTTGAGCCTACGCCGGAGCCACTGGAGCGCGACTTCCTCGGCTTTCCTCGGGACGAGCAGATGGAAGTCGTCTGGGAGACCCTCTTCGGCCAGGGGGCACTGGAGAAGGACGTGGCGATTCGCACCGCCGCGGAAGGGCTGCGCGATCAGGGTTTCGCCCAGTTCAAGCGCCTGCGCCAAGGTGGTCCGCTCTACGGCGCCATCGCCGCCGCGATCGAAAGAGGCGTGCGCGAGGGCTGCTTCGACCGGCCGCGGCGCGGGTTCGTACGCGCCGTGCTCGGCGATCCCAAGGAATACGCGATCGAGGATTGGCATCGGTGCCTGCTCGCAGTGGTGAGCACCGAGCCCATCGACCTCGACGCCGCCCTGCACGCCGCCGCAGAATGGGCGCGGGAGGCCATGGGCTCGAATACGTGCGGCTGCGGGAGGACGGGGTGATTTTGACCGCCTGCGCGAGGCCCTGGAGGAGGCGGTGCGGGAGAGGCAGATCGTGCGCAAGGGCGGGCGGGTGCGGCGGGGGTGAGGCTACCGGAGAGGATCGATCTTGCCCAGGGCCTCGAAACTCCGCGCTTTCCGCCAGCAGGTCCTCAGCTCCTCTTGGTGGAGCGATGCCCATTCATCCCACAAACCTGGACCCCCGATGGTAGAGTGGTCAAGCTATGGCGAGAGGCAATATGGCAAAAGCAAGAAGGACGCTCTTCGAACCAATCGTTCCCCTGGAGAAGCTGCACCCTCTCTTTGATGGACTTCGAACATCACCGGGATGCGAACCCGCTCGGTGGATGCTAGATGACGTGTATCAGTCTTTCGAAGACCCCGATGGCAATTTCCTTGAGCAGTTCCAAACCTCAGGTTTCAATGCTCGATATTTTGAGCTTTACCTCTTTGCCTACTTCTCACGCTCAGGGTTTATTGTGGAACGTTCGAAGCCGAACCCAGATTTCCTCGTCTCGCGTGGTGGTCTCCGCGTCGCGATAGAGGCTACAACAACCAATCCGTCTACCTCGGGCGTCCTCGCAGAGGCAGGCAGGAAGATATCGGACCTTAAAGGCATTCAGCTGCTCGAATATGAGCAGCACGAGCTGCCAATCAGATTCGGAGGTCCGCTGTCCTCAAAGCTAAAGAAGCAGTACTGGAAATTGGAGCATTGCAAGGATCTTCCCTTTGTCGTGGCGATAGAGGCATTCCACGAAGAGGAATCACTCTTAATGGCTGATGGAGGACTCATCCGATATTTGTATGGCACTGAAGAAGACGGCATCTGGGATCAAGGAGGTCAATCCAGGGTTGAGACTAGGGTCATTAAAGAGCACACGGTTGGCGATAAGACGATTCCGTCGGGATTCTTTTCGCAGCCGGAAGCGCAGCATATCAGCGCAGTCCTGTTCACCAATTGCGGTTCGAACGCCAAGTTCTCTCGAATGGGATACCAGCATGGCGTGGGGTGTAACGTAATCACCATGACGCGGATAGGCTACTCTTTCAACCCCCGTTCTGACATAATGGACCCGACCTTCTTCTTGTATAACCTTGACGGGCCTCCCCTTGTGGAGTCTTGGGGGCAAGGCCTTGTTGTGCTGCACAACCCCAATGCTCTGAAACCCCTCCCCAAGAGATTCTTTGTGGATGCGCTTGAAAGTCATTTAGAGGAGGGAGCTTTAAGGTCATACCCTTCACATTGGCACCCACTTTCATCCCAAACCTTAACCTCATATCTAGGCGAAGGGAAGTTGAAGGTCTTCATGGATACTTTTAGGCCGATACAATGCGCAGTCGCCGCAATATCCCAGGATCAATTCCGGGAATCCTGTGATGGATACGCAGCTCCCGCCTCCTTAGAGGAAAACGGCTGGTTGATGGATGAGACTTTCTCATTTGCCGGGCTTGTTCTTAGGGACAAGACCGACAACGACTGGGGCTATGCGGTACTGGGGCGCGACACACAATTCTGCTTTAGGTCGATAACGAACAGCAGAGGCTTTGAGACACGTTATCAGGCACGAATTGAACTTCAGCGTAAAATAGCAGAGCTATTATCTCATCCACAACGGATCTTCCCAAAACCCTTATAAGATCATTCCAAGTGATTGCCCTAACCTGACCCTAGAGTCGATCGTTAGATCTTCCATCGGTGGCGTCCCGCGCCTGCCCTTCGAGAGCCAGTCCCCCCGCCGCTGTCGGGAAGGCCGAGTTTCGAGGCCGGTGGGCCCGACTCGCGGGTTTGGTCGAAGGGCCGACGATAGGAAGACCCGAGATCGAACAGTGCAGATGCCAGCCAAAAGAACAGAAATCGCTAAATAGCTACCTGCCAGGCGGCCCCGCCCAATACGGTTTCCGGTGCAACAGGGCGTTCTCGGGCTCTGACGGGAACATCGCAACACCTCCAAATCGCGATGCGACAGGAGGAACGAGCCAGCGGCCGTCCCCACAAGGCACACTTCGACCGTCGACCGGCGAAGCTCGCCGGTCCAACCAAGTCCATCTGTCGTGCCCATATCCTGGATGGGCTCAGGCCGGCACGAACGGCAGATGGGGCGGGAAGCTCCCCGGCGGAAAGGCGGCGTTCCGGTCCCCCCTGTCTGAGCCGTTCCGCCGCTTCCCGGTAGGCGGCCACAAACCAGCCGTACGCCTCCCATCTCTTTGCGGATCTTCCGCGTAGCGGCGTGGACGAAGGGCGCTGGCGAGCGGTCCAAGCTCTCGGGACGGGTCTCCGGCTCCGCCGCCAGGATCTTCTCCACGCCGAGAGGTTCAATCCCCTTCTTAGCCCGATCGGCAGCCGCGGTCGCCTCGATCTGGCGAATCAGCTCGGCCACCCGGGGGACCAGCTCTTCGATGCGGCCGAATTCTCCGAGATTGTGGGTCACCAAGACGTGGTGGTTGATCAGTGCGATCGAGGCGATCAGAAGGTCGTTGGGGCCGATTGGCTTTCCCTGCCTCTCAAGGCGTGCTCGGATCCTCCCGTAGGTTTCGGCGGCCGAGTCGTCAAACGGCAGAGAAATGAACCGCTGGAAGAAAAGGGCAAGCTTTTCGAGGTTCGCCTCTGGACGTGCGCTCTTGACGGCCCCATAGAGGAGCTCGGCTTTGACGACGGAGCAGAGACTCAGCTCCGACGCCGCAATTGATTCGAACCGCCTGCGGATCGAATCAGATTGGCCGTTGAGGAACTTGATGCAGGTGTTCGTATCGAGCAGGTAGGTCATTCGAGAACGAGCCGCGATTCGGGCGGGACCTGGGCTCCACGCTCGAGAGGCGCGTCCGCCGTGGAGCCGTACATTTCGGCGATGAACCTGGCCCAACTGGCCTCACCCTCCTGGGTGTGCTCCGCCTTACCGGCCGGGACGTTCGCCGGCTCTTCCAGAGCCAGAACGATCCGGTACAACACGCCCAGGTATTCGTCGCGGACCTTGTCGATCTCCGACTTGATCCGCTCCTTGGTGGTCTTGGCTGCAGCGCTCATCGCCTCTGGAGTATACCGCAGGTACTTCCCACGGACTGCATTAGTGAAGTCGTACTCGGGACGGATGTCGTCGTCGTCTTCCTGCACCTGTACATTCTACGCCTCGGACGCCGGGATTGAACCCGGGGCGAGCCGGCGAGACGCCGGCGGTCCCAGGGGGCGATGCTCGGCCCCTCGTGCCGAAGCGCCTCGTCGCTGGGAGCTGGAGGATTTGGGAGATAATGCCTCCCGCATGGCCAACCACTCGCAACAGATCGTCCAGAAGCTGTGGAACTATTGCAACGTCCTGCGGGACGACGGGCTGTCCTACGGCGACTACGTCGAGCAGCTCACCTTCCTGCTGTTCCTCAAGATGGCGCACGAGCGGACCCAGCCACCGTGGAGCCAGGCGTCGGCGGTGCCGGCGGGGTACGACTGGCCGAGCCTGCTGGCGCGCGATGGCGTCCCCCTGGAGATTCACTACCTCCACCTGCTCGCCGAGCTCGGCAAGAAGCCGGGGATGCTCGGGGTCATCTTCCGCAAGGCGCAGAACAAGATTCAGGATCCGGCCAAGCTGCGGCGCCTCATCGTCGAGCTGATCGACCGGGAGAAGTGGAGCAGCCTCGACGCGGACGTCAAAGGCGACGCCTATGAGGGGCTCCTCGAGAAGAACGCCCAGGACACCAAGGGCGGCGCCGGCCAGTACTTCACGCCGCGCGCCCTGATTCAGGCCGTCGTGGACGTGATCCGGCCACGGCCGGACGAGAGGATCTGCGATCCCGCGTGCGGCACCGGCGGCTTCCTCTTGGCGGCGCACGACTACATCGCGAAGCACCATCCCAACCTGGACCGGGAGCAGAAGCGGCATCTGAAGCTCCATGCCCTGCGCGGCTATGAGATCGTGGATTCCGTCACCCGTCTCTGTGCCATGAACTTCCTGCTCCACGGCATCGGGCCCGGGATCAGCGACGACGCCGAGCCGCCGGTCGAGACCCGGGACAGCCTCGCGGCGCATCCGGGACGGTATTTCGAGGTGATCCTGACCAATCCGCCCTTCGGCAAGAAGTCGAGCGTGCTGGTGGTCAACGAGGAAGGGGAGCAGGAACGGCAGGCGCTCACCGTGGTGCGCGAGGACTTCTGGGCCTCGACCACGAACAAGCAGCTCAACTTCGTGCAGCACGTCAAGAGCCTGCTCGAGATGCATGGACGGGCGGCGGTGGTGGTGCCCGACAACGTTCTCTTCGAGGGAGGCGCGGGCGAGACCGTGCGCCGCAAGCTCCTCCACGAGTGCGACGTGCACACCCTGCTGCGCCTCCCGACGGGCATCTTCTACGCCCAGGGGGTCAAGGCGAACGTCCTCTTCTTCGACCGCAAGCCGGCGAGCGAGAAGCCCTGGACCGAGAGGTTGTGGATCTACGACCTGCGGACCAACGTGCACTTCACGCTGAAGACCAACACGCTGAAGCGGGCCGATCTGGACGATTTCGTGGATTGCTATCGCCCCGAGAACCGGCACCGGCGGACGGCCACCTGGTCGGAAGCGCAACCGGACGGCCGCTGGCGGTCGTTTCCTTACGATGAGCTCGTCCAGCGCGACAAGTGCAGCCTGGACGTCTTCTGGCTGAAGGACGAGAGCCTGGAAGCCTCCGAGAACCTGCCGGAGCCAGACGTCCTGGCGGCCGAGATCGTGGAGGACCTGCGGGCCGCGCTGGAGCAGTTCGAAGCCATCCAGGCGGACCTGGCGGCGGCCCCACGACGACGTCCGCCTTGCCGGGCAGACCCGGAAGCGAGAGCGCCCGCGGAGTGACCTGCGGCAAGTCCCGTTCCTGGAAGTCGGCGATCAGCCCGTCGATGATCTCGGAGAGCCCGGTTTGTCCTTCCATGGAGGACAGAGTAGACCAGATTTGTCCTTCAGGAAAGGACAAATCCAGCCGGGGCCTCCATGCGAAGCCGAGGGCTCCCCTCGGGGGGAACCGGGTACAGGGACGGCTGAAGGACGGGACTGGCGGAGAAGAGGCTCAACAAAGGGCCGGATGGGCCCCTTACATCTGGCAGATCTCGCAGCAGGAGCGAGAACGGGTCCAGTAGGCGGTGGGGGTGGTGCCAGAGCAGCCGCTGTCGCTGGCGCAGCTGTCGGTCCAGCATTCACCAGCGTACTGGGTCTTGGCGGAGTCGAAGTAGTAGACGGTGGATGTATACCAGCCGCAGCAGGCGGCTTCCGCATCCTTCGGCATCAGCAATACTCCCGATGCCGTCAGCGCGACGAGGAGGAGCAGCAGCAGAGCAGTCCGCTGAGTGAGTCCATAGCGAGCGAATTTCTCCATAACCGTAATGTCTCCTTTCGAAGAAAGTCCTCCCGCCGTTCCCTGTTCCCTTCTACGGGCCGGCGCCTGGAAAGCGCCGCCCTTCAGAGAATACATCATCTTCGATAAGCTTGTATACGCCCACCATCCCCTACCACAGGGTCCCGTCAAAGTCGGGCGGAGGCGGAGTTTTCCCCCGCCCAAAGACCCTCACCCCCTGGCCCCCTCTCCCACCCGCACTCCCACCCTCCGGGAGAGGGGGAACCCCCAACGCTCGCTTTTTCAATGTCTTGGGCGGTGGCGCCCCCTTTCAATGTCTTGGGCGGTGGCGCCCCCTCTCCCGGGTGGGAGTGAGTGCGGGTGGGAGAGGGGGACGGGGGGTGAGGGATGGGCGGGCGGAGGCACCCGCTACGATGACTTGACGGGACCCTGTCCCCTACCACCACCCCAGCGCCTTCGCCATCACCCAGTAGACCGCGTTCTCCTCCAGCGTTCCCTGGACGAGGTGGGCCCAGGGGCCGCGGGCGTAGATGGCTACGTCCTCGCCTCCGTGGGTCTCGGCGCCCGTGGGGACGAGGGACTGCTGCTTGAAGTTGTTTGCCGTCGTATCGACTCCGGAGAGATCGGCGCGGGGCGGACAGTCGCAGCTCGGCTTGCCCTGCTCGTCGTCGCGGCAGGTGCAGATGGACCCTGGACCGTTGGCGTAGCCGAGGGTCGTGTACGGCTTGCCGTCCAGGGCGAGAGCCGGCTTCGTCTCCGGCTCGCCGGCCTCGTTGTTGCCGACGACCAGACCGAGGATCGGGTTGCCCCGCGTCGGGTAGCCGCTCATCGTGAAGACGTGGCTGTGGTCGGCGGTGACGAGGATCAGCGTGTCGTCCCCCACGAGCTTCTGGGCGGCCGCCACGGCCTGCGACAGCGCCAGGGTGTCGTAGAGGGCGCGCTTGGCGTTTCCCGCGTGGTGGGCGTGATCGATCCTCCCTGCCTCGACCATCAGGAAGAAACCTTTCGGCCCACGCTGGAGGATCCGGATGGCCGTCGTCGTCATTTCGGCCAGCGAGGGCTCGTCGGGCTCCGGCTTGCTCGCGCGGTCGAGCTCGTACTCCATGTGACTCGGCTCGAAGAGGCCGAGGACCGGACCGGTCGTCGCGGGTTGCAGCGCCGCGAATTCCTGCCGGTTCGTGACGTAGGCGCCCCCCCGGTCCTTCCATTCCTTCACCAGATCGCGCTTCGGCTGCTCCCCTTTCGCCTTCGGGTCTTCGGGATCGGTCTGGCTGGTGAGCATGAACTTGGTCCGCCCGCCCCCGAGAGCCACCTCCAGACTCGGGCTGGGCTTGCCGTTCATGGTCGTTGGGCGGACGTGGAAGTCGATCAGCTGCGCCGCGATGTCTTCGAGACCTCCGGGATCGCGGTGGGCCTCTTCGGCGAGCCGGGCGAGATCGGCCGCGGACTCGGCGTCGCGGTGGGAGGTGTGGGCGTAGCACGCCCCGGGCGTGGCATGGGTGAGGCGGGCCGTGGAGACCACCCCGGTCCACAGCCCCCGGCTCTCGGCCTTCTCGAGCAGGGACTGCAGCTGGTTCTCCGGCTTGGCGGACAGCGCGAAGTCGTCGTTGCGCCGCACCTTGAACGGATCGACCGAGAGCATGCCGTCGCGCGCCTTGTAGCCGGTGATGAGCGAGGTCATGGTCGGCGCGGAGTCCGGGACCTGCTGGTTGACCTGGTAGGTCTTGGAATGGGCCAGGTAGGGAAACCTCTCGAAGCTCAGGAGGTTCTCTTCCCCGCCCTGGTTGGGAGTCGTGAGCTGGCCGGCGAGGATGCGGGCCGCGGTGATCGTGGTCACCCCCATGCCGTCGCCTACGAACAGGATCACGTTCCGGGCGCGCCGGGTGTTCGGCCGCAGGCGCAGGTTGGATTCGACCTGCGCCTGGGCGCGCTTGCCGTAGGTCTCCTTGGTTTCGGCGGGAGCCTGGGCTCCGAGCGGGATCGCCAGGCTCAAGACCAGGGCTCCGAGCCACGCCCGCTTCCACATCAGCCGCTGACTGCGCATCTGCCTCATGCCTTCCTCCTCTTTGGACCGGGGAAGATTCTCTCCCAAAATGCGCTCGCGTTGACCTCTCCGGAGCCGGTGGCATAGCCTGCGGGGCATGATCCGCGGCGTCCATACGATGTTCTACTCGTCCCAGGCCGATGAGCTGCGCGTGTTCCTCCGCGACAAGCTCCGCCCGCCCGGAGCTCGCCCTTTCAGGGCTTGGTTCCCCTCTCCCGCTACGCGGGGGAGGGGTCAGGGGAGGGGGCTCTTCAGGCGGTCGGCGAAATTCTTGCGGAGCTTCTCGACTTTCGGTGCCGCTGTGAAGGCGACGTACGGTTGCCGGGGGTTCCGCGCCGCGTAGTCCTGGTGGTACGCCTCGGCCTCGTAGAACGCCTCCAGCGGGGCCACCTGGGTCACGATCGGCGCGCCGAAGATGTTGGCTGCGTCGAGCTGCCGGATGTAGGCCTCGGCCACCCGCGCCTGCTCCTCGTTCGTGGTGAAGACGGCCGAGCGGTACTGCCGGCCCCGGTCGGCGCCCTGGCGGTTGAGCTGGGTGGGGTCGTGGGCGACCGAGAAGAACACCTTGAGCAGCTGCCCGTAGCTCACCCGGGAGGGATCGAAACGCACCTCGATGGCTTCCGCGTGATCCGTCATGCCCGAGCACACCGTCTCGTAATCGGCCGTCCCGGCCGTGCCGCCCGCATAGCCCGAGCGGACCGCGAGCACGCCGTCGAGCTCCTTGATCACGGCCTCGACGCACCAGAAGCAGCCGCCGGCCAGCACGGCCGTCTGCTCTCCCGGGGTCGGGGCGGTGTCGAGCTGCGGATCGGGGAACTGATGTGGTGCCACACGGGGGATGTCACAAGTCTGCTCCATCGTCGCTCTCCTTGCCGCGGGTCTCGGAAAAGACAGCCCGCCGCGGCTCGCTCATCTTACGCGCTTCCGCTGCCTTGTGGATTCACGGTGGCGGAGTGAGAGAATCCACGGCAGTGTTTCATTTGAGCCAGCGAATTGGGCTCCAAGCCCGCAAGGAGAACAACCATGAGATCCCGTCCAAGCTTTCAGATCCGCGCCTTCCCCTGGCTCCCACGGCTCGCCGTGGGACTGCTCTGCGCCCTGGCCGCCGCCGCGCTCGTTCCGTCCCCCGCCTGGGCGGCGGAGGGAGGGCTGCGCTGTGAGGAGGTGTCGTTTCCCGTCACCCTGTCTCCGGGCGACGCCACCGTCTACAACGTGTTCGGCGTCCTCTGCTCCCGCGGCAGCCTCCAGCACAAGACGGTCCAGATCGCGCTCCATGGCGCGACCTACAGCCATCTGTACTGGGACTTTCCCTTCCAGCCCGAGACCTACTCGTACATGCGCCGCGCCACCGCGGCGGGCTATGCGGTCCTCGACGTCGACCGGATCGGGATCGGTCAGAGCGACCGTCCTCCGGCCGCGCTGGTCACCATCGAGTCCAACGGGTACGTGGTCCATCAGCTCGTCCAGGCGCTGCGCAGCGGAGATCTGGTCGTGCCCTCGTTCGGCCGCATCCAGGCCGAGCGGGTGACGCTCGTGGGGCACTCGCTCGGATCGGTGATCTCGATCCAGGAGGCGGGCACCTACGGCGACGTCGACGGCGTGGTGCTGACCGGTTTGTCGCACACCGTGACTCCGGTCCTGGGAGAGGTCCTGTCGTCTCTCTATCCGGCGAGCCTCGATCCCAAATTCGCGGGTCTGGGCATTCCGGACGGCTATCTCACCAGCCTGCCCGGCGAGCGCACCGTCTTCTATCACGCGCCGTCCTTCGATCCCCTGGTCCTGGCGATCGACGAGCAGACCAAGGAGACGGTCACCACGAGCGAGCTCGACACGGCTCTCCCCGCTCTCGGCCTGTCGAGCGGGATCCACGTTCCGGTGCTCGTGGTCGTCGGCGACTTCGACCTGGCGTTCTGCAATGCGCCGAGCTGCTCGGAGTCCGGCAGCCTCGCCACGGAGGCGAGCTTCTATCCGGCGGATGCCTGCGCGGAGGCGGTGGCCATCCCCGGAGCGGGGCACGACCTGAACCTGCACTTCCAGGCCCAGCTCGCGTATGACGCCGTGCTGGAATGGATGGACCGGCGCGTCGGCAGCAACACGAACGCTCCGCCGCCGTCCCCCTGCCAGCCGTAGCCACCCCACTGAGGGATTTCACCCATACCGATTGAGGGATCACCCCCTGCCCGCCGCCCACCGCGGCGGGCTAGGCTCTCTTCAAGACGAGGAGCCACCCAGCCCGGATCACCACACCTCGGAACGCTCCCCCAACACTGGCCGGAAACGGCCCCTGCCGCTTGCGGCAGGAGAGCAGCAGCGAGTAGTCCCTCTTTAAGGAGAGCCTCTTACAGACGGCTCTCCCTTTTTTTGTCATGGGCCCGGAGATCCGCTCAGCGGTGCCAGCCGACCTCCAGGGTCAGCGCGCGGCTGACGCCTTTGTGGACGATCGCCTCGGCGCCCGCGAAGTAGACGGCGCTCCCGAGGTCGACCGCCAGTCCGGTCGGCCGGTGCAGGACCTCCATCCCGAAGGTCACGAAGGGGTCGCCGATGTGCAGGCCGCGGCCGGTCAGATCGAACCCCGGACCGGTGACCCGGCCGGTGAAGTCCCCCTTGGGCAGCGGCGCGACGGCCATGGCCCGGGGTGAGATCTCGAATCTCTCTCCCAGAGGTCGCGTCCATTCGATTCCCGCGAAGGGTGTGGCGTAGTCGTTCGTGCTGCTGTGGTCGAGGACGCCGCGCGCTCCCGCGCTCGCGCCGGTCGCCACCTGGTAGTCCACCTGGAAGCCGTCGAGCTCCAGGCGGCTCCAGAGCGCGCCGGCCATGAACGTCCACCAGCGGTCCTCGCGAGAGCCCGGCCGCTGCCAGACCAGACCCGCCCCTGCGCCGGCGTAGCTGTAATCCCCCCGCGGATGCGAAAAATCGGCGTTCTCCGGGAGGTCGAGGGGAGGATGGACGAAGGTCGGGTTCAGGACCTCCCGGCCGTGACCGCCGGACACCGACAGGCGGTCGTAGAAGCCCATCCCCTCCACGGCCCAGCCGTCGCGGAACGAGTAGGCCGCGGATGCGGCGAAAAGCGGACCGTCGAGGGTCAGGAAGCCTGTGGCGGTGTCGGAATAGCCAGCTTCGAGGGTGGTCTTCCAGCCGCCTCCCTCCAGACGGCCCGCGGGCCAGGGGAGAGCCAGGAAGCGGGCGTCCATGCCGCTTTCCGGGAGGTGCTCGGCGATATAATCGATGTCTTCGTGCTCGGGGTGGGAGAGGGCGGCGCGGGAGGGGACGCTGGTCAGGGAGAGCAGTGCCAGGAGGAGAAGAGGGCGGAGTGTGCTCATGAGAGCCATTGTAGCCGGCACCTCTCTTGCAAGGCTTGATATAGGGGGATTTGTATATCTTGGACACCCAGCAAGAGAACCAGGACCTGTTCCGCCTGCTCGTGGAGGGGGTCCAGGATTACGCCATTTTCATGCTTGATCCCGAAGGCCGCGTGATCAGTTGGAACACCGGAGCGGAGAACATCAAAGGCTATAGGCCCCACGAGATCCTCGGCCACCATTTCTCCATCTTCTACCCACCCGAAGCCATCGCGCGCGGTTGGCCGGAGCACGAATTGGAGGTCGCCTGCAAGGAAGGCCGGTTCGAGGATGAAGGCTGGAGGGTCCGCAAGGACGGCTCGACCTTCTGGGCCAATGTGGTGATCACCGCCCTCTACGGCAAAGAGAAGAACCTGCGTGGGTTCGCCAAGGTCACGCGGGACATGACCGAGCGCAAGCGCATCGAGGCTCTCGAGGAAGCCGACGTGCAGCGCAACGAGTTTCTGGCGATGCTGTCCCATGAGCTGCGCAACCCGCTCGCCCCGATCCGCAACGCGCTCGAAGTGATGCTGGAAAACAGCTCGAGCGACTCTGTCCTCGAATGGGCGCGCAAGGTGATCGCGCGCCAGGTGGAGCACCTGTCCCGCCTGGTCGACGATCTGCTGGACGTCAGCCGGATCATCGCCAACAAGGTCCTGCTCCGCAAGGAGCCGCTGGAGGTCGCGCAGGTGGTCCTCGCGGCCGTCGAGGCCAGCCGCCCGTGGATCGACAGCCGCAGCCACACCCTCGAGGTGCAGGTTCCCGAGGAACCGCTGCGGGTCGAAGGAGACCCGACCCGGCTCTCCCAGGCGCTGCTCAACCTGCTCAACAACGCGGCAAAATATACGCCGGAAGGCGGCCGCATCTGGTTGACGGTCGAGCGGGAAGGGGATCTGGCCGTGCTCCGGGTGCGCGATACGGGGATCGGCATTTCTGCCGAGCTGCTGCCGACGATCTTCGACCTGTTCACCCAGGGGGACCGCGCCCTCGACCGCGCGGAGGGAGGGCTGGGCGTCGGCCTCACCCTGGTGCAGCAGATCGTGCTCCTGCATGGAGGCTCGGTGCAGGCGTGGAGCGAAGGGGCCGGCCGCGGGACCGAGATCACCATCCGCCTTCCCGTTTTCGTCGAGAAGCCTGTGGAGGACCTGCCGCAGATCGCGGCTCTCGACCTCCCTGCGGCGCCCCAGGGTATCCGGCGCGTGCTCATCGTGGACGACAACCGCGACGCCGCGGAGAGCCTGGAGATGCTCGTCCAGCTCTGGGGTCACGACGTCCGCAGCGTGCATTCCGGGCCGGCAGCCGTCGCCGAAGCGGAGCGCTACCATCCGGAGATCGTCCTGCTCGACATCGGTCTGCCCGGGATGAACGGCTATGAGGTGGCGCAGCGGCTGCGCGAGCTCCCCGGCCTGGAGACCGTGACGCTCGTGGCGGTGACCGGGTATGGCCAGGAAGACGACCGCCGTCAAAGCCAGCGGGCCGGGTTCGATCACCACCTGGTCAAGCCCGTGGATCCGGCGCGGTTGCAGGGGTTGATCGAAGCGGCGAGCCGCTCGGACGTCGGTCAGCCTCAGGGATGTTGAGGCAATCCGCCGCCAATGAACGCCCGGACAGGATCGGTGATCGCCTTCGCCGGCGCGGTCGTCCGTGGCGTAGCTCTCAACCCCGCAGCTCGGTGAGCAGGTCCGGATCGACCCGGCTCTTGACCGTCCGGCGGTCGAGGTCCAGATGACGGGCGGCTTCCTCATAGCTGCCGGTGCGTGCGTAGACAAGTGTGCAGTAGCGGCGAAGGACCTCCTCGGCGGTGAGGCCGCCGGCGAGGATCTCCTCGGCGAGGCGCGCCCGGACGTCGCTCGCTCCGCTGCTCGCCGGCCGGTACTCGCGGCGGATCAGGACGTTGTTGACGCACTGCGCCAGCTCGCGGACGTTGCCCGGCCATGGGTAGCCGGATCCCAGGTGCGCGCTGATCCACTCCTCCGCCTCGCGCGCCACCTCGGCCGCCAGCTCCTCTCCCACGGCCCGCTCGGCGAGGAAGAGGATCAGGTTCGACAGCTCCTCCGGCGCGGCGGCGATCCGCTCGCGCAGCGACGGGGTCACCAGCAGGTCCGAGCAGAGCCGGTAATAGAGGTCGGCGCGGAACCTCTCCTCCTGCATCTCGCGGGCGAGGTCGCGGTTGGTCGCGGCCACGACCTTGCCCTGGAAACGGCGGGAGCGCGTCTCGCCCAAGCGCTGGAACGTCCGGGTCTCCAGCACGCGCAGGAGCTTGACCTGGATCGCCGGCTCGGTCTCGCCGATCTCGTCGAGGAACACCGTCCCGAGCGGCGGACAGACCTCGAACCAGCCCGTGCGGTCCGCCACGGCACCGGTGAACGCGCCGCGCCGGTGTCCGAACAGCTCGGATTCGATGAGAGTCGGAGAGAGCGCCGACAGGTTCAGCGGATAGAAGGACTCGGCCCAGCTCTCGCGGAAGCGCAGGGCCTTGGCGTCGAAGGGGATGTAGCGCGAGTGGCCGATGGCGCGCGCCACCAGCTCCTTGCCGGTCCCCGAGGGGCCGGTGACCAGGGTCGTGATGTCTCCCATGGTGCGGTAGAGAGCCCGCTGATAGCGCTGCAGGTCGTGGGTGAAGATCGACTGCCAGACCCTCTCCCGCAGCTGCGCCGCCGGCATCGAGCCGCCCACGATCGAGCGGAAGGTGAAATGAAAGGCACGCCGGATCTGGAAGCAGCAGGCGAAGAGGTGGGCCGGGTCCAGACGGCCCTCGCCGAGGGCCGGCGGATCGAGATAGCGCTCCAGGTCGGCGAGGAACTCGCGATAGAAGCCGAAGGCGCCGGGCCGGCCCTCGCCGTCGCGGCCATGGATCCCTTCGAAGAGGCGGAGCTGATACCGGTTGTACAGGAGATAGAGGACGAGAGCCCGATAGAGCTCCAGCTCCTCGCGGCTCGCCGCCGGTTGCGGACCGGCCAGCCGCGCGCGCATCTCCTCGGCGAGCTCGAGCGCCTTCGCCGCGATGCCGGGCACGTTGGGATTGGCTCCCGCCGCGTCGGTCTGGGCGTGCCAGACCACGTCGAAAGGAGTGAAGGCCTCGCCGAGGACCTGCCGCTCCAGGCGGAGACGCTCCGGCGTGAAGGGATTGCAGAAGGCGAGCCGCGAGATCGCCGTGACGACTTCCCGCTCCCGGTCGGAGGAAACGAGGCGGGGGCGGGAGCGGGAGTTCTTGAGAGCCCGGGTGAGCATACAGTGCACAGCCACTCTACACCAGATGCCAGGAATGCCGCCGTGCTACCATCCGCCCCGTCATTCGAGGCTCTCCGGGATTGCGGCTCCAACGTGCAGAGTGGGCGGCGGCCCTCCTGATCACCCTGTTCGCCGTGGGGCTCCACGCGCTGCGGCTGGTCCACGCCGGTCCTCTCTGGCGGGACGAGGCCGCGGCGTTCCACCTGGCGACCTCCCCGACGCTCGGGGAGGTCATCGCCAGACACGAGTCGTTTCCCCCGCCGTTCTTCCTGATCGTCCGCGACTGGGCGGCGGGGCCCGGCGGCTCGGATGTCTCCCTGCGCCTCTTCGGCCTGCTGGCCGGCCTCGGGCTCCTCGCGCTCTTCTGGTGGACCTCCCGGCAGACCGCAGGGACCGTGCCTCTCGCAGCTCTCGCGCTGGTGGCGGTCAACCCGACGGTCGTCCTCTATGGGGATGAGCTCCGCGGCTATGGCCTCGGGACCCTGGCGATCCTCGCGGCCTTCGGCGCGTTCGGCCGGCTGGTGGTGCGGCCGGACCGCCGCGCAATCATTGCAGCCATGATGGCTGCCCTGCTGAGCGTCCAGCTCCTCTTCTCCAACACCGTTCTTCTCCTCGCGCTCGGCCTCGCGGCGATCGGGGTCGGAATGTTTCGGGGGGGTCGGGGGGGCCGGCGCCTGGTCCTCTCCGTGGTCGGAATCGGCGCCGCGGCGGCGCTGTCGCTCCTGCCCTGGACGGGGCCGGTCCTGGCCACCCGGTCGTGGAGCATGCTGCTGGAGGTCCCGGTGGGGCCGTGGGAGATCTTCGACGAGATGGCGCGGTCGGCGGCGAGCGCGCCGGTGGATCGCCTGCAGTGGTTCTGGCTGGTGCTCATCGGGCTGGCCCTCACCCCCGGCCCCTCTCCCGCGAGCGGGAGAGGGGTGAACAGCGAAGACACGGGAAGAGATCTGCAGCTGTTCGCTCTGCTCGCCCTGCCGTTGTGCATCCTGGCGCAGTGGGGCTTTCTCGAGGTCCTGCGGTACCCGCCCCGGCCGTGGTACTTCCTGCCGGTCCTGGCCCTCACCGCGGCGGCTCTCGACGTGCGGCTCTCCGCCTCGCCCCTCTTGCGCACCGCGCGCCTGGGGATCACCGTGCTCGCGGTTCTGGTCATGACGTTTCCCGTTCTCGCGCGCGCGCGGGTGCGGATGACCAACGTGGACCTGATCGCGGCACGGATCGCGGCGGAGGCTGCGCCCGGGGACCTCGTCGTGGTGACACCCTGGTTCTGCGGTATCAGCTATCTGCGGTACGGCCAAGGCGCGACTCCCTGGATGACCCTCCCGGACCTGGCGGACCACCGCATCCACCGCTACGACCTGGTGAAGGCCCGTATGATGGAGCCGGAGCCGCTCCGCGATGTGCTCGGCGCAGTCGAGCGGACCCTGCGCGGGGGTCACCGGGTCTGGGTCGTCGGCGAGCTCGAGATTCCACCGCCGGGGACGCCGGTGCCTATCCTGCCGCCCGCGCCGGCCGCGAGCTCGGGGTGGAGCGAGCAGCCCTATGACCGAAGCTGGTCTCTGCAGCTCGGAGCCTTCCTGCGCGACCATGCCGCCGCCGGGGGACGAGTGCCGGTCCATTGGGATGGTCCGATCAATGGCTTCGAGCGGCTGAGCCTCCTTGTGCTCAGCGGTTGGCGTTGAACATGTCCCGACGTGCTGAACAGGCCACCGCCCTCGTGCTCACCGCCCTGGCAGCCGTCCTGCACTTGCTGCGCCTGCAGCATGCCGGCGCGCTCTGGCGGGATGAGGCGGGCGCCGCCCAGCTCGCGGCGCTCCCCAGCCTGCGCGAGGTCTACGCCGCGTTCCCCCACGAGGCCTTTCCCCTGCTCTTCCCGGGGACGCTGCGCGTCGTCACCGGGCTCTTCGGCGCGTCGGACCTGACCTTTCGCGTCTTCGGCCTGGCGGTGGGGCTCGCCCTCCTCGCCGCTCTCTGGTGGAACGCCCGCCTCGCCGGAGCGCTGCCTCTCGTCTCTCTCGTCCTGATCGAGCTCCACCCGGCATTCCCGCTCTATGGAGACTCGGTCCGCGGCTACGGCCTGGGGACGCTCCTGATCCTGCTCACCTTCGGCGCCTTCGCGCGGATGGTCGCCCGTCCGGACCGCGGGTCGATCCTCCTCGCCCTCCTGACCGCGGTGGCGAGCGTCCACCTCCTCCTGCACAATGCCGCGCTCCTCGCCGGGATCTGCGTCGCCGCGGCGGCGGCCGGCCTTCTCCGGCGCCGGTACCGCGTGGCCGTGGCCGCCCTGGGAATCGGGCTCGTGGCGGCCCTGACGCTCCTTCCCTATGCGGGTCCTCTGGGCGCGGCAGGGAGCTGGCGGGTGCTGCTGCTCGAGACGATCACCTTGCGCGCGGTCCTGGCCAAGCTGGCCAAGGTGATCGGGACGCCGTTCCCCTGGCTGGTCTGGGTGTGGGGAGGCGCGGTGCTGCTGGCCGCGGTGGTCACCCTCACCCGCAAGAGCGATCCGGAGGATCTGAAGAGGAACCACCACCCAGCGGACGACTCCCGCCTGTTCCGCCTGCTGGTGATTCCGGTGGCGCTCGGCGGCGAGATCGCCTTCCTGATCCTCCTTGGCTACGGAGTGCGCATCTGGTATCTGCTGCCGGTCCTCGCCCTGGTGGCCAGCGCGCTCGACGGGCTGCTCGCCGCCGGGGGTACGGAGCTGGCACGGCTGGCACGGATCGCCGCCGCCGTCCTCCTCACCGCCGCCCTCTATGCCACCGCCTATGACACGGCGCAGAGGCGGATGACCAACGTGGACCTGGTGGCGCAAGTCATCGAGCAGAGCGCGGGGCCACACGACCTGGTCCTGGTCAACGAGTGGTACTGCGGGATCAGCTTCCACCGCTACTACCGGGGAGACACGCGCTGGATGACCGTTCCGCTCCTCGCCGACCACCGCATGCACCGCTTCGATCTGGTCAAGGCGAAGATGCAGTCGGGCGATCCGCTGCTGGAGGTCCGGCGGGCCATGCGCCGGACCCTGCGCGGCGGTCATCGCGTCTGGGTGGTGGGCCACCTCGTCGTGCCGCCGGACGGGAGCCCGGCCCCGACGCTCCCCCCCGCGCCGCACGGCCCCTGGGGCTGGCGCGACGTGCCTTACACGACCGCCTGGTCCCAGCAGCTCGGACAATTTCTGGAGACCAACGCCGCCCGCAAGACGAGGATCCTGGTCCCCGCCGGCGGGCGGGTGAGCGGCATGGAGGATCTCCGGATCTGGGTCTATGAGGGGTGGGAGGCGGTCAATCCCCCGCGCTCGTCGTCGACGGAGAGGCCGGGCTCTCCAGCGCGGCCTTTCCCTGCCGCGAGAGGTACTCCTCCACGAACAGGAGGCGGTCCGGGCCGGCGCGGCGGATGACGGCGAGGAGGTCGGTCATCGTCGTCACCTCCTCGAGCTGCTCCTCGACGAACCAGTCGAGGAATCGGACCCCGACGTAGGTGCGGTCCGCCCGCGCGGTCTCCACCAGGTCGTAGATCTGATTCGTGACCTCCTCCTCCCAGGAGAGGGCCTTGGCCACCGCCTCCTCGGCCGAGGCGAAGTCGGCTTGCGGCGCCGGGATGGCCGGGACCTTCACCCGGCCGCCCACGTCGTTGATGAACTTGACGAAGCGCATCGCGTGGGTCCGCTCCTCCTCCGACTGCCGGTAGAAGAACCTGGCGAGCTCCGGCAGGGTCTCGGCGTCGAAATAGGAAGCGATGGCGATGTATTGCATGGAAGCGCCCATCTCGTTGCCGATCTGCTCGTTGAAGGCATCGATGAGCTTTTGGCTGGCCAGCATCTGGTGAGTCCTCCGGTTCAGCACTCGATCACGTTGATCGCGAGACCCCCGCGCGAGGTCTCTTTGTACTTCGACTTCATGTCGGCGCCGGTCTCGCGCATGGTCTTGATCACCCGGTCGAGGGAGACCACGTGCGAGCCGTCGCCGCGTAGCGCGATGCGGGCGGCGTTGATCGCCTTGACCGACCCCATGGCGTTGCGCTCGATGCAGGGGATCTGGACCAGCCCTCCGACCGGATCGCAGGTCAGCCCCAGGTTGTGCTCCATCCCGATCTCGGCGGCGTTCTCGACCTGCTCGTTGGTGCCGCCGAGCGCGGCCACCAGCCCGCCGGCCGCCATCGAGCAGGCGACGCCGACCTCCCCCTGGCAGCCGACCTCGGCTCCGGAGATGGAGGCGTTCTCCTTGTACAGCATACCGATCCCGCCGGCGGTGAGGAGGAAGCGGATCACCCCCTCCTCGTCGGCGCCCACCGTGAGCTTCCGGTAGTAGCGCAGCACCGCCGGGATGATACCAGCGGCCCCGTTCGTCGGCGCGGTGACCACCCGGCCGCCGGCGGCGTTCTCCTCATTGACCGCGAGGGCGAAGAGGTTGACCCAGTCGAGCACGGTCAGGGGGTCCTTGACGGCATCCTCGGGGCAGGAGCGGAGCTCCTCGAAGAGCTGCGGCGCGCGGCGCGGCACCTTGAGACCGCCGGGCAGGACGCCTTCCTGCCGGCAGCCGCGATCGATGCACTCCTGCATCGCGTCCCAGATGCGCAGCAGACCGGCGCGGATCTCCTCCTCGCTGCGCCAGACCTTCTCGTTCTCCAGCATCATCTGCCAGATGGGGAGCCCCAGGTCGTTGCCGAGGACGAGCAGCTCCGCACCGCTGCGGAAGGGATAGGGGTGCTCGGTCCGGTCCTCGACCAGCCGGTCCTCCCCCGCCGTGCTCTCGTCGACCACGAAGCCGCCGCCGACCGAATAGAAGGTCCGCTCGTCGAGGGTCTGGCCGGCGCCGTCGAACGCCGTGAAGCGCATGCCGTTGGGGTGGAGCGGCAGCGTCTCCTTGCGGTTGAAGATCAGGTCCTGCTTCTCGTCGAACGGGAGCTCGTGCCCAAGCAGGTTGATCCGGCTGGTGGCGCGGATCTCCGCCACGCGCTTCGGCATCCAGTCCGGATCGACTCCTTCGGGGGTTTCCCCTTCGAGGCCCATGAGCACGGCGCGGTCGGTGCCGTGCCCCTTGCCGGTCATCGCCAGCGAGCCGTAGAGCTCGCACCGCACCCGCGCGGTCTGCGCCAGCCGCCCCTCCTCCTCCAGCCGCCGGACGAAACGCCGGGCGGCGCGCATCGGTCCCACCGTGTGCGAGCTGGACGGTCCGATGCCGATGGTGAAGAGGTCGAAGACGCTGACTGCCATGAAGAAGCCTCCAGGAGGGGGGATTGTACCGGCTCAGCGATGCGCGAGGGGGCTATCTGGGAACAAGAGTCTGAGAGAGGTCATTCGTAGCCCAGGATTTCGTCGGCGCTCCGGGTGTCGAGGTCGGGGAGAGAGCTGCAGTGCTGGCTGATGGCCATCAGGATCTCCATCAGATCCGGAGCGGACCGCTGACCCCTGAGCCGTTCTAGACGCTCTTCCAGAGAGTGAACGACGGCTTCGGTGAGGCTTTCGCCCGTCTCACTCGCCACTTGTCGGGCCAGTCGCTCTGCTGTGTCGTTCTTGATGCTCAAGGCCACGACGAGCCTCCTCTATAGAATCCAGAGTCTAGAATCGACCCGGGGAATGGGCAAGCTGGGTCAATCCCGTGCAGAATAGCCCTATGAGGTATACCGTGGGCAAGGTACCGGTCCAAGCCGGCCGGCTCCACTCATCGAGCTCAAGCTGGCCTCTGGAATGACCGCCCCGCACAGGCTCCGCGACCGGGCCGACGTGATCGAGTTGATCCGGGTGAACGCTCTGGACGAGGAATTCGCCGCGTCGCTCAACCCCTATGTGCAGGAGAAGTACCGCGAGCTGTGGAGGGCGTCGCAGGGCGCGGACGAGGAGTGATCCAATGCGAGATCGCAAAAGCATCGCAGCCGCACTTCTTCTACTCCTGTATTCGTGTAGTAGCAAGCCTGGCGCCGTCGGCAGAAGCCTGGAGAAGCCATCTCCCCGGTACGAGGGGCCCAGCGAGTGGTCCGGGCTGGGCTCCCCTACCGTAATTACTGGCTGGGTAGGATTCACAAATACGCCGTCTCGCTGGGAGATCTGGCTTCCGGGAAAGGGTAACATCGTGATCGTCAGGGCGACTCGGAGACCTCGCAGGGAGCGTTACGAGGACCGAACCGTTGGTGTGTACGATGTCGTCGTCAACAGGCCGCTCTATTTCGACGGGGGCACCAATCTCCGGTTCGAAACCGGCCTAGATTTTGACGGTTGGTCCAGCAACGACTGCACCGCCTGTTATCAGCGCTTTCCGGACCACCTCAATCGCTTTATCCAAGATGCCAGCGATCCTCAAGCGCGGTGGATAAGCGTGGAAGCGATTGACGAGGATGGCTATGTCTTAGGAGTAGCCAAGGTCAGGCGTTATTTGCGATGGTCGCCTGGAGGGGCACCCGCAGGACTCGAAGTCGAGGAAAGTCATTTGGCACGCAGTGGAAGGCCATACTTCAAAGCGCTGAGTCACTACAGCCGCATCGGATTCAAGGAATTCGAGAGGACGGAGTTCGGGAAAAAACGCCGTGAGCTTTTCCCGGTATGGCCCATGTGCCCTACGGGCATAGCGCGCTATGCACCTCGTAGGTGATGTGCAGTTGGCACGGCTACAGGAGATTGCTGCGGCCCCTCCGGTCATCGGAGCGGATCGATCGGGAGCCCGGAGAGCACTCGAATGCCGTCCTGGAGCTCCTGACGGAAGGTGCGCTCGGCGTCCCAGGTCTCATCGAGCGGAGCCACGATGTCGCCGAGCGGCCGGGGTAGGGAGACAGCACGTACACAGGTTCGCCGCCCTTGGTGATGACCAGCGGCTCGCCGCTCTCGGCGACCTCCTCCAGCAACTGGAGGCACCGGGCCTCGAACTCTGAAGCATTGATGGTGCGCATGAAACCTCCTCACGCCCGCCGACGAGCCGCTGCCGGCGCGTCCGGCGACAGCGCCCGCAGGTACTGCCGGTCGAAGGCGGCGAGCTGGCTTTCGAGCTCCGAATAGGGGCCCGGCTCCCAGGCGTTCGAGGTGACCCCCTTGTACGCGTTGGCGCACAGCTCCCAGTCCTGGCGGTTGGTCAGGTCCCAGAAATCGATGGCGGGGTGCGGATCGAAGCCCGGCGCGGCGATCGCTTCCGGATGGAAATACCAGTCGCAGAAGATACGGGTCTGACCGCGGCCGAGCGCCAGCAGGCGGTGGATCATCACGTAGTCGGGGTGGAACGATAAGAAGGCGGTCGGGAAGACCGTGTAGTAATAGACACGCCGACGTTCCTCGGCGGAGAGGTCGGCGAAGGGGACCGCACAGCGTCCTCCGTGGCTCGTCATGCTCCCTTCCGGATTGCTCATCCACATCGGCCCACCCAGGACCGGCCCCTCGTCGAGATCGTTCTCGCTGTTGCGATAGGGTGTCAGCTTGTTCAAGTGCGGATGCACCTTCGGGCAGTGGTAACACTCGCTGAAGTTATGGAAGAAAAGCTTCCAGTTGGCCTCGACGTCGTAGACCTTCTGATGGACTGATTGGAGCTCGGGGAGCCGCCAGGCGCCGAACTTCCCCTGGAGCCCCGGCAAGGCCTCTTCGAAGGCGACCGGATCGTCCGCGAGATTCAGGAACAGGAAACCCTGCCAGTCGGCGAGGGCAACCGGCTTCAGCGGATACTCCCCCGGGTCGAAGCCCGCGACCTCGGACATGTTGGGCGCCGCGCGCAGCGCTCCGTCCAGCCCATAGGTCCAGGCGTGGTACGGGCACTGGATGACCTGGCCGAGCTCGCCGCGCGGAGCGAGGCAGAGGCGGCTGCCGCGATGCCGGCAGAGATTGTGGAAGGCGCGGACCGTCCCCTGACCGTCACGAAGGACCATGACGCTCTCCCCGTCCAGCTCGAACAGGAAGAAGCTGCCGGAAGCGCTGAGCTGCGAGACATGGCCGGCGAGAAGCCACGAGCGGTGGAAGATCCGCTCACGCTCGGCGCGGAAGACCCCCTCCGAGGTGAAGTACTCGCCGGGAAGGGTACGCTGGCCGAAGGCGGTGCGGGCTCTCATGGCGGGTAAATTCTACCACCCTCGCCCCAGACTTGTTGTACACTCCGCGCGCCCTCACGGGCCCGAACACAATGCCGATCCCGACGCCCTTTCACGAGCGCACGCAGCTCCTGTGCACCAGCTACCGCTGGAAGGACTGGTCCGGTTACTGCGCCGTCTGCAGCTTCGACACGAGCCACGAGCGCGAGTACTTCGCGTTCCGTGAATCGACAGGCCTGCTCGACGTCACGCCGCTCTACAAGTACGAGGTCTCCGGGCCGGACGCCGCCGCTCTCCTCGCCCGCATGATGGTGCGCGACGTCTCCAAGCTCAAGGTGGGCCGGGTCGCCTACTCCTGCTGGTGCGATGACGACGGCAAGGTGATCGACGACGGCACGGTCTCGCGGCTGGGCGAGAGCCACTTCCGGGTCACGGCTGCTGATCCGACGCTCCACTGGCTGCAGGCGGTCGGCCGCGGCCTCGACGTCACGATCGAGGATTCGAGCGCGCGCCTGGCGGCCCTGGCGCTCCAGGGTCCCACCTCGCGCGCCATCCTCTCCGCGGCGAGCGGCGCCGACCTCGACAAGCTCAAGTTCTTCGGGGTCACCCGCTCTGCGATCCAAGGCATCCCGGTCTGGATCAGCCGCACCGGCTACACCGGCGACCTGGGCTATGAGGTCTGGTGCGAGCGCGGAGAGGCGCTGGCGATCTGGGACACCCTGATCGCCGCCGGGGAGCCCCACGGCATCGAGCCCGCGGGTCTCGACGCGCTCGACGTGGTGCGCATCGAGGCCGGGTTCGTCCTCCTGGGCGTCGACTACTTCAGCTCGCACAAGGTTGTCCTCGAATCGCGTAAGTCGACGCCGCTCGAGCTCGGCTTCGGCTGGATGGTGGATTTGGAGCGCGGGAGCTTCATCGGCCGTGACGCGATCGGCGCCGAGATGAAGCGCGGCTCGATCTGGCAACTGGTCGGCCTCGAGGTGAGCTGGGAGGAGCTCGAGGCACTCTACGCCAGCTTCAACCTGCCGCCGAGCCTGCCGGTGACCGCGAGCCGCGAAGGCCTTCCGGTCTATGACGACGAGGGCCGCCAGGTGGGCCAGGCCACCAGCCACACCTGGTCGCCCCTCCTCAAGAAATATCTGGCGATCGCCTCGGTCCGCCCCGGCTCGGAAAAGAAGGGGACGAAGCTCAAGATCGAGCACACGGTCGAGTACGAGCGGCGCAAGGTCACCGCGACGGTCGCGCCGCTCCCCTTCTACGACCCGGAGAGGAAGAAGAAGCCGTGAGCAGCAAGTCCTACGACGCGATCGTGGTCGGCGCCGGGCACAACGGCCTGGTCTGCGCGGCCTATCTCGCCAAGGCCGGGAGGAAGGTCCTGGTCCTCGAGCGGCGGCATCAGGTCGGCGGCGCCACGACGACCGAGGAGATCTACCCCGGATACAAGTTCACCTGCTGCTCCTACGTGGTTTCGCTCCTGCGCCCGTGGATCATCCGCGATCTGGATCTGCCGCGCCACGGCTACGAGATCCTGCCGCTCGAAGCGACCGTCACCCCGTTTCCGGACGGGCGGTACCTGGTCCGCGATTCCGATCCGGAGCGGACGCGCCGCTCGATCGCCCAGTTCTCGCCGCGCGACGCGGAGGTCTACAAGCGCTTCGGCCAGGAGATGGCTGAGCTCGGCCGCCTGATCAAGCCGCTGATCGACCAGCCGGCCCCCGATCCGCTCTCGCGCGATCCGCGGGAGCTGCTGCGGATCGCGCGCCTCGGCAAGCACATCCGCGGGCAGGGGGACCGGTGGCTCTTCTCCAACGTCAAGATCATGACGATGAGCGCGGTCGACTTCCTCTCGGAGTATTTCGAGTGCGAAGAGCTCATCGCGCCGATGGCGGTCTCCGGCATCATCGGCACGTTCCTCGGCATCCGCTCGCCCGGCACCGCCTACGTCCTCCTGCATCACTACATGGGCGAGATCGACGGCTCGTTCCGCGCCTGGGGGCTGCCGAAGGGGGGCACCGGCGCGATCGCGAACGCCATCGCGAGCTCCGCGCGCGCCCTGGGGGTCGAGATCCGTACCGAGGCGCCGGTCGCCCACCTGCTGATGCAGAACGGTAACCCTGCGACTGCCGCGGGCGTCGTGCTCGACAACGGCGACGAGATCCGCGCCAAGGTCGTGATCTCAGGGCTCGATCCGCACCGCACCTTCCTGAAGCTCGTCGGCGAGGAGCACCTCGACCCCGAGCTCACCCAGCAGGTCAAGCGGTTCAAGATGCGCGGCTCCTCGGGCAAGGTCAACCTGGCTCTCGACGGGCTGCCGACGCTCGCCTGCCTGCCCGGCTATGGCCCCCACCTGCAAGGCGGTATCACGATCGCACCGTCGATCGACTACCTGGAGCGCGCCTACGACGACGCCAAATACGGCGCCTTCTCCCGCCAGCCGTTCATGGACGTCCTCATTCCGTCGATGACCGACCCGACGCTCGCCCCGCCGGGCAAGCACGTGATGTCGATCTTCGTCCAGTACGCGCCCTACCATCTGAAGGAAGGGGCCGCGGACTGGCCGAACCAACGCGAAAAATTTGGCGACACCGTCATCGACACGCTCTCGGAGTACATGCCGGACTTGAAGGACCGGATCCTGCACCGCCAGGTGCTCAGCCCCTGGGACCTGGAGCAGATCTACGGCCTGACCGAGGGCAACATCTTCCATGGCGAGCTGTCGCTGGAGCAGCTCGCCTTCCTGCGGCCGCTCGCGGGCTGGAGCCGCTACCAGACGCCGGTCAAGAACCTCTGGATGTGCGCCTCGGGGACCCACCCGGGAGGCGGCATCATGGGCGCGCCGGGCGCTCTCTGCGCCCAGACGTTGCTCGGCAAAAGGGCGGTGTGATGGGGTACGACGCCATCAATGTCCTGGTCATTGGAGCCGGTCCGAACGGCCTCGCGGCCGCCGTGCGGCTCGCCAAGGCGGGGCGCAAGGTCGTCGTCGTCGAGCGCAGCGAGGCGCCGGGTGGCCTGTCGGCGAAGCTCGAATTCCATCCCGGGTACTCTGTCCCGGGCCTGCTGCACGACGAGGCCCTCGTGCCGCGCGCGATCGCGGAACGGCTCGGCCTGATTGGGCACGGTCTCACGTTTCGCCGACCGCCGGACACCTATGTCGCGGAGAGGAACGGACCGGGGCTTCTCATCCCGGGCGATACCTCTGGAGCCGCTGAAGCGATCGCCAAGCGCTCACCGCACGACGGCCAGAGCTATGCGAGTCTGCGCGCCTTCCTCGGCCGGATCGCGCCCCTCCTCGGTGCGATGCTCGCCGAAGCGCCGCCGCCCCTGGCGCCCGGATCGGCCGGCGACTTCTGGCAGCTGGCGCGGCGCGGCCTGGCGCTCTGGAAGGTCAACCGCCGCGATCTCCTGGAGCTGGCGCGCGTGGCGCCGATGTGCGTCGCGGACTTCCTGAACGAACGGTTCGAGACGCCGCTCCTGGTCGAGGCGCTCGCCGCGCCCGTGGTCGCCTCCACCTGGTCGGGACCCTGGTCGGCCGGCACGGTGACCAACTTCCTGCTGCGCGAGTGCGCCGGCGGAGAGGCCCTGGCGGGAGGACCGCCGGCGCTCATCGCAGCGCTCCTCGCCGCCGGCCGTGCGGCCGGGGCCGAGCTGCGCACCGCCGCCGAGGTCCAGCGGATCCGTCTCGACCGCGGCAAGGTGGCCGGCGTCACCCTCGCCTCGGGCGAGACGATCGACGCGCCGGTCGTCCTCTCCTCCGCCGATCCGAAGCGCACGATGCTCGAGCTCTTGGCTCCGGGAACGCTGCCGCTCCGCATCGAGGAGGAGTTCCACCGGTTGCGCAGCCGGGGCAGCGCGGCCAAGATCCATCTGGCCCTCTCGGGTCCGCTGGAGCTCACCGGGAGCGACGGACGGCTCGACGAAGCAATCCGCATCGGCGGCGGGCACGTCGACGACCTGGAGCA